>JACCDZ010601831.1_pt1 | contig 14856 bp, 13 predicted proteins | sample 7449551 | NCBI WGS metagenome assembly JACCDZ01 (sample SAMN15323452, study PRJNA562643) | freshwater metagenome | isolation source: river surface water | place: USA:Blue River Watershed | collected 2017-08-18 | reverse complement strand
CGAATTCTGCCCCGACAGCGCCACACTGCACATCACCGCCACGGGCGATGAAGACAAGGGCTGGCTTTGGCTGCGCCAATCCGAACGTGGCGTCTGGGGCTTGCCTTTGTCCGAGGTTCAATCGTCCAGTTGGGCGCTGAATGCCGACGAGCGCCAAAGCGCCAACATCCAGGCCGAGCCTGGCGTGGTGCGCCTGGCCGCCCAAAAGCTGGAACGCCCCGCGCAACTGATGGCACCCGGACAGCACTGGCTGGCGGCACTGTCCAGCGGCTGGGACTTGGCCCAGTTTGGGTTTCAGACCGATGCACGCGCGCGCTTGCTGAAAACCGCACAGCGGCTGAGCCACCAGCTGTGGCAACAACCGCAATGGCGCTGGGCACGCTGGGGCCTGGTCGCGCTCTTGTGCAGCCAGTTGCTCGGCTTGAATGTCTGGGCCTGGAAGACACGGTCTGACTGGCAAGCCCAGCAGCAAACGTGGGCGAACATCCTGCGAGAGACCTTTCCGCAAACCACCGTGGTGGTCGATGCCCCCTTGCAAATGAACCAGCAACTGGCCCGTCTGCGCCAAAGCTCCAGCGCGCTGGCGCCAGCCGATCTGGAATCGATGCTCAGCGCACTGGGCGCAGCCTTGCCGCCCCCAGTGCAGGCCCCTCGTCAGTGGCGCTACCAGCCTGGCCAGTTGCGCCTGATGGCTTGGACTCTGGCGGCCAAAGACCAAGAAACCATCCAGCAAACGCTGGGCCAAGCAGGCTATCGGCTTCGTGCCGAGGGCGAGGACTGGCTCATGGGCTTAGCCGGGAGCGCGCCATGAGCACCCTCTTCTCCACCCTTCTCAAGCCTGCCCGCCAGATCTGGCAACAACGCAGCTTGCGAGAACGCCTTTTGCTGCAAGTGGCCGCGTGGCTGATCGGTGTGACGGCTTTGTGGACGCTGGGCCTGGCCCCCGCGCTGCGCACCTGGCAAGAAGCCCCCGCCCGGCAAGCCGCGCTGGACCAGCAAACGCAAGAGATGCTGCAGCGGCAAGGCGAAGCACGGCGCTTGACGTCACCCCAAGCCATCACGCGCGCAGAGGCCGTGCAATGGCTGCAGGCCCATGTCTCGGACTTGGGCGCCAAGGCCAAACTGCAAATGCAGGGGGAACAGATGCAATTGACACTGGAAGCAAGCCCCGCCGAAGCATTGGCCCAATGGCTGAGCCAGGCCCGCGAACACGCACACGCCCGGCCCCTGCAAGCCCAGTTGCAACAAACGCCCGACAGCACGGTCAGCGCGGCCACGGGTGTGGTGTGGCAAGGCAGCATGGTGCTGAGTTTGCCTTGAACACTTGCGCATGACACACCGCTTGGCTCACCCTCACCCCACACCCAGCAAGGCCTGGCGCTGGGCCGTGGGTGGCGCATGGTTGGGCTGCGTGCTGGCCACGCTGATCTGGGCACCCGCACGCTGGCTGGCCTGGGCCATTGAGCGCAGCACACAAGGCCAGGTGCAACTGGACAAGCCGCGCGGCACGGTCTGGCAAGGCTCAGGACAGATCACCCTCAGTGGCGGGGCAGGCAGCCGCGACGCACAAACCCTGCCCGGACGCCTGCACTGGCGCATCCTGCCCGATGGTCTGCACTGGGGCCTCCAAGTGCAAGCCGACTGCTGCATGGTCAAACCCGCTCAAGCGACGCTGCAAGCAGGCTGGTCCCGCTTGCGCGTGCAGCTGGACGACCACCAGTCGCGCTGGCCAGCTGCTTGGCTGTCGGGCCTGGGCGCTCCCTGGAACACCTTGCAAGCCGAGGGCCTGCTGCAATTGCGCACCGAATCACTGCAACTGCAATGGACAGCAGGTCGCCTGCACATGCAAGGCATGGCCGAGCTGCAGGCACAAGGCCTGTCGTCTCGCCTGAGCACACTCAAACCCATGGGCAGTTACCGCGTGCAATTGCGCGGCACGCCCGAAGGCACGGCCACGCCCGAGCTGCAGTTGAGCACCTTGCAAGGTCCGCTCCAATTGCAAGGCCAGGGCCAATGGATCGGCTCGCGGCTGCGCTTTTCGGGCGAAGCGCGTGCCGACGAAGGCGCTGAAGCCGCCCTGTCGAATTTGCTCAACATCATCGGTCGCCGCCAAGGCGCGCGCAGCCTGCTTTCTCTGGGATGAACCCATGCACACACTGAACACACTCCTCCAATCGGGCCGCCTGTCCGTCATCAGCTGTGCCATCTGGCTTGCGCTGGGCAGCACCTCACTGGTCAACGCTCAAAACACACCCGGCAAATCCAGCGCCAAAGGCAAAGAGCCGATCACCCTGAACTTTGTGAATGCCGACATCGAAGCCGTGGCCCGCACACTGGCCAGCTTGTCGGGGCACAACGTGGTGGTCGATCCCCGCGTCAAGGGCACGATGTCGCTGTCCAGCCAAGTGGCCGTGCCGCCCGCCCAGGCCCTGCATCTGTTTGCCACCCAATTGCGCACGCAAGGCTTTGCCCTGATCGAGTCTTCCGGTCTGTACACGGTCTTGCCCGAAGCCGAAGCCAAACTGCAAAGTGGCACGGTCTCGGCCGGCCCCGTGGTCGGCAGCAGCGGTCAGGTGGTCACGCAAATCTTTCGACTGAACCACGAAAACGCCAACAACCTGGTGCCTGTGCTGCGCCCGCTGATCAGCCCCAACAACACCATCAACGTGAACCCCGGCACCAACGCTTTGGTGATCACGGACTACGGCGACAACCTGCAACGCCTGGGCCGCATCATTGCCGCGCTGGACGTGTCCAACGCCACAGGCGTGGAAGTGATCCGTCTGCGCCACGGCATCGCAGCCGACATGGCCACCATGGTGCAGCGCCTGATTGACTCGGGTGCGGCCTCCGGCGTTGCGGGCGCCACGGCGGCCCCCCCCGGCCTGACCGACAGCGGCTTCAAAACCACGGTGCTGGCCGAAACCCGCACCAATGCGCTGATCGTGCGTGCGGCCAACCCCGCCAAGCTGGCCCTGACCCGCAGCCTGATCGAGCAACTCGACCAGCCCAATGCTTCGGGCGCGGGCGCGGCCAGCGGCAACATCCACGTGGTCTACTTGAAAAACGCCGACGCCACCAAACTGGCCACCACCTTGCGGGCCGCCATCAGCAACGGCGCAATGGGCGCTACAGGCACCACAGGCACCACAGGCACTGCGGCCAATGCCAACATGTCGGTGCAGCCCATGCCCGGCACCAGCGGCGTGCCCGGCAGCAGCAGCCAACCGTCCACCGGTGGGCAGATCCAGGCCGACCCCGCCACCAACGCGCTCATCATCACCGCACCCGAGCCGCAATACCGCCAACTGCGCAGCGTGATCGACATGCTCGACCAGCGCCGTGCCCAGGTGTTTGTGGAAAGCCTGATCGCCGAAATCAGCGCCGACAAGGCGGCCGAATTTGGCGTGCAGTGGATGAGCGGCACCGGCACGGGCAGCAGCACCGTGGGGCTCTTGGGGACCAACTTCTCAGTGGGCGGCAACAATTTGCTGTCGCTTGCTGCCAATGCAGCCAACGGCCAATACAGCGCATCGCCGGGCTTGAACATCGCCGCAGGCCGTCAACGCAACGGCGTTTTGGCCTTGGGCGCATTGGCCCGGTTTTTACAAACCAATGGCGACGCCAACATCCTGTCCACGCCCAATTTGCTGACCTTGGACAACGAAGAGGCCAAGATCGTGATCGGCCAAAACGTGCCCTTTGTCACAGGCCAGTACACCGCCAACAACAGCGCCAGCGGCGCGGTCAACCCCTTCCAGACCATCGAGCGCAAGGACGTGGGCCTGACCCTGCGCGTGAAACCGCAGATCAGCGAAAACGGCACCGTGAAGATGCAGATCTTCCAAGAAGTCAGCAGCATTGACAGCAAGAGCAGCACCACAGCGGGGCTGATCACCAACAAGCGTTCGATCGAGTCAAGCGTGCTGGTCGAGGACGGCTCCATCGTGGTGCTGGGTGGCTTGCTGCAAGACGACACCAGCAGCAGCCAGGAAAAAGTGCCCGGCTTCGGCGACATTCCCTTCTTCGGCAACCTGTTCAAAGCCGAAACCCGCAGCCGCAAAAAAACCAACCTGATGGTGTTCCTGCGGCCCGTGGTGGTGCGCGATGGCGCAGCCACCGAAGCCCTGTCTTTGGGCCGCTACGAACAAATGCGCTTGAACCAGTTGGGCAACCAACCGGCGGCCACCACCTCCATGCCGATCGAAGGCGCAGCCATCTTGCCCGCCTTGACACCCGTGGTGCCTGCCGCAACCAAGCCCTGAGCCATGCGAGCCACCTATCCCCTGCCCTACACCTTTGCCCGCAGCCACCGGCTGTTGCTGGAAGCGGGCGCACAAGGCCTGACCTTGTGGCTGTGCAGCGACAGTGATCGATCGGCCTTGTCCGAGGTCGCTCGCAAATACGGCCCACAAGGTCTGGACATCCAGCACAGCACGCTGGCCGATGTGCAAGAACGCATCCACCTGGCCTATGCCGGTGGGCAAGCCCACGGCACCTCCACGGCCGCCGATGTGGTCAGTGAAGTCGAATCCGACGCCGACCTCTCGCGCATGATGCAAGAGCTGCCCGCCGTCGAAGACCTGCTGGAGGCCAGCGACGATGCGCCCATCATCCGCATGCACAACGCCTTGCTCACGCAAGCAGCACGCGATGGCGCCAGCGACATCCACATCGAGCCTTATGAACGCCACTCGAGTGTGCGCTTTCGCATCGACGGCACCCTGCGCGAAGTCGTACAACCGAACCGGGCGCTGCACGCTGCACTGATCTCGCGCCTGAAAATCATGGCCGAACTCGACATTGCCGAAAAACGTTTGCCGCAAGACGGCCGCATCAGCCTGCGCTTGGGCAGCAAGGCGGTCGATGTACGCGTGTCCACCCTGCCCAGTGCCCATGGCGAACGCGCCGTGCTGCGTCTGCTGGACAAGAGCGAAGCCCGCCTGACCCTGGAAGCCGTGGGCATGCAAGGCCGAGTGCTGCAGCAGGTCGAACAACTCATTGCACAGCCCCACGGCATCTTGCTGGTGACCGGCCCCACCGGTTCAGGCAAAACCACCTCGCTGTATGCCGCGCTGCAAAGGCTGGACGCCGCACACAACAACATCATGACGGTGGAAGACCCGATCGAATACGAGCTGTCCGGCGTGGGCCAGACCCAGGTCAATGCCAAGATCGATTTGACTTTTGCCAAGGCCTTGCGCGCCATCTTGCGCCAGGACCCGGACGTGATCATGATCGGCGAGATCCGCGATTTTGAAACCGCACAAATCGCCATCCAGGCCTCGCTCACCGGTCACCTGGTGCTGGCCACGCTGCACACCAACGACGCAGCCAGCGCCATCACGCGACTGACCGACATGGGCGTGGAGCCCTTCTTGCTGAGTTCATCGCTGCTGGGCGTGCTGGCCCAGCGCCTGGTGCGCCAGCGCTGCAAAGCCTGCGCGGGCCACGGTTGCGACGCCTGCGGCCACACGGGCTATGCCGGGCGTACGGGCATTTTTGAGCTGTTGGTGGCGTCCGAAGAAATCCGCGCGCAAATCCACCAAGGAGCGGCCGAAGCCGATGTGCGCGCCACGGCCTTGCGCCAAGGCATGGTGCTGATGCGCGAAGATGGCCAGCGCTTGGTCAATGCCGGCATCACCAGCGCCGAAGAGCTGCTGCGCGTCACGCGCGACTGAATCTGCATGATGAGCGCATTCAAGTCCTCGCCCCGGCTGGCCCTGTGTGGCTTGACGCTCGGTGCCAGCCTGAATGCATGGGCACAAACAGCCCCGACTGAAAGCGTTGAAGCCCAACCCACTGCAAGCCCGGTTGAGGCCCTCAGTGCAACACCTGAAACGCCTGCCACCACCCCATGGACTTACAGCGTGGGCCTGCGCACGGACATCCCCGACCTGAACCATGCGGGCCAAATGCGCTTGCGGGCCAGCCTGGGTTTGCGCTATGGCCGCTGGCGGATCGGACAAACCGACGGCACCCACTGGCATCGCTTCGGACAGGTGCTGCAAGACAGCAACCTGACCTACGACCTGCGACAAGATTCGAAGTGGAGCGTCTCGCTGTCGGGCAGCATCATCAACCTGGACAACAACAGCCAATTTGACGCGCTCAAGGCGGGACGCAAAACATTGCGCGCCAAAGCGGGGCTGGACTACCGACTGCCCAACCGCTGGTCAATCGGTTTGATGGCCACGCAAGACCTGTTCATGCGCGGGGACGGCACCACCTTGTCGCCCACCCTGACCTACCGACAGCCCTTGAGCGAAGTCAGCACCTTGATGCTCAGCCAGTCGCTAACCTGGGCCAACGCAGCGCACTGGCAAAGCCAACAAGCCCTGGAGCCACTGGCCAAAACACACCAAGGCGCAGGCTTTGGCGAATACGCCGCGCAGCTGGCCTACCGCTTGCGCTTGGACAAACACTGGGCCGTCTTCAGCCAACTGGGCGCACAACACACGCTGGCCCCCGTGACCTTCACCCTGACACCGACACCCGGCTGGACCTATTCGGGCCAGATCGGTGTGGTGTATTTCGACCGATGAGCCGCCACCATGCCCGCCTACCGTTTTGAAGCCCTGCAAGCCGATGGCGCCTCGCGCAAAGGTGTGATCGAGTCCGACAGCCTCAAAGCCGCGCGCAGCCAACTGCGCGCGCAATCCCTTGTCCCGCTTTCCGTCGAGGCCATTGCCGGCACCGCGGCCGATGCCCAGGCCCGGCATTTGCCTTGGTGGCAACGGCCTGTCGGGCGCTCACGCGCCTTCAGCGCCAGCCAACGTGCGGTGTGGACCCGTCAATTGGCCGGCTTGGTGGGCAGTGGTTTGCCCATCGAGCGGGCCCTGGCTGCGCTGACCGACGAAGCGGACGACGACCGGCAGCGCCAGCTGGTGGCCGCGGTCCGCGCCGAAGTCAATTCAGGCAGCAGCTTGGGCAATGCCCTGGCACAACACCCCTCGGAATTTCCCGCGATCGACCGCGCCGTGATCGCAGCTGGCGAGCAAAGCGGCCACCTGGGGATGGTGCTCGACCAACTGGCCAATGACCTGGAAGAACACCAGGCCCTGCGCGCCAAGCTGCTCGGTGCGGCCCTGTACCCGGCCATCGTCTGCCTGGTCGCACTGGCCATCGTCGTCTTTTTGGTGACCTCGGTGGTGCCCCAAGTGGCCGGGGTGTTTGCAGGTACACAGCGCCAACTGCCCTGGCTGACCGTGGCCATGATGGGCATCAGCGATGGCGTGCGGCAATGGGGCTGGTTGATGCTCTTGGTGACAGCCGCCAGCGTGGTGGGCGCTCGCATGGCCTTGCGGCAAACGGCTTTGCGTTTGAAATTTGACGCAGCTTGGCTGCGCATGCCCCTCATCGGGCGACTGGCAAGGGGCTACAACAGCGCCCGCTTTGCCTCCACACTGGCCATGCTCACGGCGGCGGGGGTCCCCATCCTCAAGGCCTTGCAGGCCGCAGCCGACACCTTGTCCAACCAGGCCTTGCGCGCCGATGCACTCGAAGCCCTGGTCCGTGTGCGCGAAGGCGCGCCTTTGGGCACGGCCTTGGCGCAACATGCCCGCTTTCCTGGTTTGCTGAGCATGTTTGCCAAACTGGGTGAACAAACCGGCCAGCTGCCGATGATGCTGCAACGCGCCGCCCAGCAGCTGTCGGCCGAGGTGCAGCGCCGCGCCATGGCCCTGGCCACCGTCCTGGAGCCTTTGTTGATCGTCGCCATGGGCGGCATGGTCATGCTGATCGTGCTGGCCGTGCTGATGCCCATCATGGAACTGAACCAATGGGTCAAGTGACCCGCAGGAGCCCACATGCCCGTCACACTTGAAGGCCAATTGGTTGTCGCGATTTCGTCGCGGGCCCTGTTCGACTTTGAAGAAGAAAACAAAATCTTTGAGCAAGGCGATGACCGGGCTTACATGAACTTGCAGCTCGAACGCCTGGAAGAACCGGCCCGGCCTGGGGTGGCTTTTTCATTGGTGCGCAAGCTGCTGGCCTTCAACGATGCTCAAGCGCAGCGCGTGGAGGTGGTGATCCTCTCGCGCAACGACCCGGTCTCGGGCATGCGGGTGTTCCGCTCAGCCCAGCACTACGGCCTGCCCATCCAGCGCGGCAGTTTCACCCGTGGCCAATCCCCATGGCGTTACCTCAAGCCGCTCAACGCCAACCTGTTCCTGTCCACCCACCTGTCCGATGTGCGGGCCGCGCTGGACGCAGGGGTGCCCGCCGCGCAGGTTTACCCGCATTCGGCGCTGGCCTCTGAAGCCCATCCGCACGAAGTGCGCATCGCTTTCGACGGCGACGCGGTGCTGTTCTCGGACGAAGCCGAACGTGTGTTCCAGGCCGAAGGCCTGTCGGCTTTTCAAAAGCACGAGAGCGACAAAGCCGCTCAGCCCTTGCTGGCCGGGCCCTTCAAGCCCCTGCTGGCTGCGTTGCACCGGCTGCAGCAAGAAGGCACGCCGGCCATGCGCATCCGCACAGCGCTGGTCACGGCCCGCAGCGCACCCGCCCACGAGCGCGCCATCCGGACCTTGATGAACTGGAACATTGAAGTGGACGAAGCCATGTTCTTGGGCGGCCTGCCCAAAGGCGAGTTTTTGCGCGAGTTTGAACCCGACTTTTTCTTCGATGACCAAACCGGTCACATCGAATCCGCTGCACGCCATGTGCCCGCAGGGCACGTGGCTTCGGGCATCTCCAACGGCTGAGGCTCAGTCTGCGAGCACCGCGGGTCTGCGGCCTTCTCGGCGGGCAATCCAGACCGTGGCGCCCAAGATGACCGCTGCGCCCAGCCAGGTGAAATGGCTGGGCACATCGCCAAAAATCAGCCAGCCCAGCAAAGACGCCCAAACCAAGTCCAGAAAACGCAGCGACTGCGTGGCCGAGATGTCGGCAATCGCAAACGCCCGCGTCAAGCAGTAATGCCCCAAGGTGCCGAACACACCGGTCAACGCAAAGCCCAGCCATTGCGCCAGCGTGGGCGTTTGCCAGTGTGGCAAGGCCATGGGCAGGCTCAGCACGGTCACGGTGATGGCTTGCCACAGCACGATGACACCGGGCTTTTCATAACGGGTGAGCGCCTTGGTGATCAAGAACGAGGCCGCAAACGCCGGTGCAGACGCCAGCATCACCAGGTTGTACCAGCCACCACTGCCCGACATCTTGGGCAACACCACCACCAGCACACCCGCAAAACCGATCATGGCCGCGATCCAGCGGTCGCGCCGCATGGACTCCCCCAAAAACCAGGCTGCGCCCAGCATGATGAAAATCGGCCCAGTAAAACCAATCGCTGTCATATCGGCCAAGGGGATCTGCGGCAGCGCGGTGAACCACAAAATCAAGGCCACGGTGTGCACACCGCCACGCCAGAACTGGCCACGGATATTCACCGGTTTGTAGGTTCGCCAACCATCGCGGTACACCCAGGGCAACATGACGGCAATGCCAAACAGGTAGCGCAGAAACTGGGTCTGGTAAACGTCCAATTGCATGGACAAGCCCCGCGCCACCGTGTTCAGCAAAGAAAACAGGATGCCGCCTGCAACCATCCACAACATGCCACGCACAGGCGCAGGCCAACTGGCCAAAAGTCGCAGGCCACGGCGGTGGGCGATGGCAGCCCTTTGCGGGGCCGAGAAAAAGGGCTTGCGATGCCTCATGCAAGCCCTCTGAAGAATAGATGAATCACCCAAGCATGTTAGGCGCAAGCGCTGATGACATCAGTCGCTTGGGTTACCCCACTGCGCTGTGGGGCTGTGCTTTCAAGCCTGCGCCTGCAAAGCGGCAATGCGCTCTTCAATCGGGGGGTGGGTGCTGAACAACTGACCAATGCCACCGGCAATGCCCATGGCGGCCACACTCTTGGGCAGCTCGGCCGTGTGCACCCCGCCCAAACGGGCCAAGGCGTTGATCATGGGTTGCTTGCGTCCCATCAACTGTGCGGCACCGGCATCGGCACGGAACTCGCGCTGACGGCTGAACCAGGCCACCACAATGGCGGCGGCAAAACCCAGCACGATGTCCAGCACCACGGTGGTCACCATGTAGCCGATGCCCGGGCCGCTGCGTTCGTCATCGCCCTTGCGCAAGAAGCTGTCCACGGCATAACCGATCACGCGAGACAAGAACACCACAAAGGTGTTCATCACGCCCTGAATCAACGTCATGGTCACCATGTCGCCGTTGGCCACGTGGGCCACTTCATGACCAATCACGGCTTCGATTTCCTCATGGGTCATGTTTTGCAGCAGGCCAGTGGACACCGCCACCAGCGCCGAATCCCGGAAGGCGCCCGTGGCAAACGCATTGGGGTCTCCTTCAAAGATGCCCACTTCGGGCATGCCGATACCGGCCTTGTCGGCGAATTTGCGCACCGTGTCCACGATCCAGGCTTCGTCGGCATTTTGAGGCTGCTCGATCACGCGCACGCCCGAGGTCCATTTGGCCATGGGCTTGCTGATCAGCAAGGAAATGATGGCGCCACCAAAGCCCATCACCAAGGCGTAACCCAGCAATGCGCCCAGATTCAGCCCGTTGGCGGTCAGATACCGGTTCACGCCCAGCAAACTGGCCACGAGGCCCAACACGGCCACCACGGCGATGTTGGTCAAGACAAACAGAAAAATACGTTTCATTCCAGAACCCTTTGACGCCCTTCCAGCAGAGCGATGTTGCGAATGTTAGGGGCTCAAAGCCCAAAATCAATCGGACGGACCGATTTCCTGAATGGCGTACGGTTTTTCAGCGCGAGCACGCGCGCGGCGGGGTCGAAAAACCTCAAGGTCATCGTAATAATCAGGCGCCCCATTGGGTGCCCACCAGCCGGGTACGCCCAAGACAGGCAAGGGGCTGAACGGTTTGGTCGCCAGCTTGGCGGTACTCAGGTCTTGTGCCAGCCAAGCATCCAATCGCTCAGCATCCACGCCATGGGGCACACGCCACAAATGGACGGTGATCGATTTGTAGGGCTGCACCAGTTTTTCAAGCGCCGCATGGCCAAAGGTCCACAAACGCACATGCGCCCATTGCGCACGCCGATCCACCAGCGCCTCTTGCCAGCGGTGCGCCGTCAGAGCCTCCCACACGGCATCGGGCGCCTGTATCAGCAAGGCGTTCTCGTCAAACACCGTGGCCGCGTCGCGCACCGGTCCACGCACCTGACCGACCCCGGCACGCGCAATTTCTGCGGCTTGCAACTGGTTCAGTCGTTTCTTGGCCAGCGGGAAATGCATCCAGCACAAAGCATTGAAGAAGTCGTGCAGGCCTTCGCGCGTGGGCACTTGGCCCTTGGCGTAGATGAAATCTTCGTAGGCTTGGCCTTCCGGCAAGTCGGCCTGCGGCACAAAGTCGACAGGGGCCAGGCCAACCTCGGTCAGTGCCTGAGGCTGCGAAACACCGGCCACCACGCGGTGCGCGATGGGCTCGCCCACTGCGCGCCAATCGGCCAGCCAAGGCGCCGACCAATCGATGTCTGCCACCCCCAAGCTTGAGGATGCATGGCACCGGTGGCCAGGGCGGTTCGGGTTCAGGCGCTCACCAATCGCCACGGCAAGCTCTCGCCCGAGCGCAAGGGTTTGAGTTCGGCCTCGCCAAAGGCGAAGCTCTCGGCGGGCGTCCAGTTTTCGCGGCGCAGTGTGATGGTGCCGCTGTTGCGTGGCAAGCCATAAAAATCCGCACCATTGAAACTGGCAAAGGCTTCCAGCTGGTCGAGCGCACCGGCGGCATCAAAGGCCTCGGCATACAGCTCGATGGCCGGGTTCCCGGTGTAGCAACCGGCGCAACCGGTGGCGTGTTCTTTCAGGTGCGCGGGGTGCGGTGCGCTGTCGGTGCCCAGGAAGAATCGGGCATTGCCGCCGGTGGCCGCCTTGACCAGCGCTTGGCGATGGGTCTCGCGCTTGAGCACGGGCAGGCAATAGTAGTGAGGACGGATGCCGCCGGTGAAGATGGCGTTGCGGTTGTACAGCAAGTGGTGCGCCGTGATGGTCGCGCCCAGACACTCATCGCCTTCGGCCACATATTGCGCAGCTTCGAGGGTCGTGATGTGCTCCATCACAATTTTCAGGGCCGGAAAGTCGCGGCGCAGGGGTTTGAGCTGCTGCTCGATGAAGACGGCTTCGCGGTCGAACAGGTCGATGTCTTGCGAGGTGACTTCGCCATGCACCAAGAGCAACACGCCTTCGCGCTGCATGACTTCGAGCACAGGGTAGATCTTGCGCAAATCGGTCACGCCCGCATCGCTGTTGGTGGTGGCTCCGGCCGGATACAGCTTGCAGGCCACCACGCCTGCGGCCTTGGCGCGGGCGATTTCTGCCGGGGCCAGGTTGTCCGTCAGGTACAGCGTCATCAAGGGTTCAAAGCGCATGCCCTGGGGCACGGCCGCCTGAATGCGTGCCTTGTACGCCAGCGCCTGCTCGGCCGTGGTCACGGGCGGCTTGAGGTTGGGCATGATGATCGCGCGGCCAAACTGCGCAGCGGTGTGGGGGACAACCACGTCAAGCGCAGCGCCATCGCGCACATGCAAATGCCAGTCGTCGGGGCGGGTGATGGTGATTTCTTGAGTCATGGGGCGTATTGTCTCAAACCTGCGAAGCGGGTTTGCGGCTTTGCCCAGCTTGAACCAGCTTTGCGCACAGATGAGGTGCCCGAGGTGGGGTCACGGGCCGGGGCTCATAACCCGCAAGCTCGGCAAATCGCCCCAAGCCATGACCCCACCTCTGGTGCAAGCGACTGTGGCGCACGAAGCGCGAGAAGCCATCGACCTGCGAAACCGGATCAGTGTTGCAGGATCTTGTTCAAAAAGTCTTTGGTTCGCGGCTGGCGGTTTTCGGGGTGGTTGAAGAACTCGTCCTTGGAGCAGTCTTCCAGAATGCGGCCACCCACGTCGATGAAGATCACGCGGTTGGCCACTTTGCGGGCAAAGCCCATTTCGTGGGTGACCACCATCATGGTCATGCCTTCATGGGCCAGCTGCACCATCACGTCCAGCACCTCGCCCACCATCTCGGGGTCGAGTGCCGAAGTCGGCTCGTCAAACAGCATCACCATCGGGTCCATCGACAGGGCGCGGGCAATGGCCACGCGCTGCTGCTGGCCGCCCGAGAGCTGACCGGGGAACTTGTCTTTGTGGGCCAAGAGGCCCACGCGGTCCAGCATCTTGAGACCCCGCGCCTTGGCATCGTCCAGGTTGCGGCCCAACACCTTGACCTGGGCAATCGTCAGATTTTCAGTGACCGACAGGTGTGGGAAGAGCTCGAAGCTCTGGAACACCATGCCCACGCGCGAACGCAGTTTGGGCAGGTCGGTGCTCGGATCGTGCAAGGGCACGCCATCGACGGTGATCTCGCCTTTCTGGAAAGGCTCCAGCGCGTTAACGGTTTTGATCAGGGTGGACTTGCCCGAGCCCGAAGGGCCGCAGACCACCACCACATCGCCTTTGTTGATGCTCACCGAGCAGTCGTTGAGCACCTGCACCGGGCCGTACCACTTGGACACATTTTTGATTTCAATCATTTTCAATTCCCCAATTGAGCGCGCGCTTCAGCGCACGATGGCAATCTTGGCCTGCAGGCGCTTGACGCTCCAGGACAGTGCAAAACAAATCACAAAATAAACGATGGCGGCCAGGATGTAGGCCTCTTCGGAGCGGCCATAAATCTTGCCCGCATTGGTGAAGCCCTTGAGCAGGTCATAGGCGCCAATCGCATACACCAGCGAGGTGTCCTGAAACAAGATGATGGTCTGCGTGAGCAGCACCGGCAGCATGTTGCGAAAGGCCTGAGGCAAGATCACCAGGCGCATGTTCTGGCCATACGTCATGCCCAGGGCCTGACCCGCGAACACCTGCCCACGCGGAATCGACTGGATACCCGCGCGCATGATTTCGCTGAAGTAAGCCGCCTCAAACGCGACGAAGGTGATGATGGCCGACCACTCGGCACCAATCGGTCGGCCGATCACAAAGGGCATGAGCAAATAGAACCACAGGATGACCATGACCAAGGGCACTGATCGCATGCCGTTGACATAGAAGGTGGCAGGCGCTGCCAACAACTTGGAGCCCGACAAGCGCATCAAGGCCAGCACTGTGCCAAAGATCACGCCGCCGATGGTGGCCATGATGGTCAGCTGCACGCTGAACAACAAGCCGCCGAAGACGAACTTGCGCAGGACTTCGAGGTCGAAGTAAGAAAAATCAAGTCCCAACATCTCAGTGCCCTCCCGTTCCACCCGAGACAATGAAGCCGGGCACGCGCATTTTCTTTTCGATCAGCGCGAACACACGGTTCACCGCAAAGGCTGAGATGGCATACAGGGCCGTCACGGCCAGATACACCTCGATGCCGCGAGAGGTTTCTTCCTGCGCCTGCATGGCGAACATGGTCAGCTCGGCGATCGAGACCGCAAAGGCCACCGAAGAGTTCTTCAGCAGGTTCATCGACTCACTGGTCAAGGGCGGCAAGATGATGCGAAACGCCATGGGCAAGATCACATAGCGGTAAGACTGCGCCGTGGTGAACCCCATGGCCATGGCGGCATAGCGCTGGCCTTTAGGCAAGGCCTGTATGCCCGCTCGGAACTGTTCAGCAATCCGCGCCGAGGTGAAAAAGCCGAGGCCAAACACCACCAGCAAAAAGCCGGGCACTTGCTGGAAAGCCGGGAACATTTTGGGCACCACAAAGTACCACAGGAAAATTTGCACCAACAGTGGAATGTTGCGAAACAACTCCACCCAGGCATTGGCAAAACGTGACCAACCGGGGCTGTTGGGCAAGGTGCGCAAGGTGCCCATGAGCACCCCCGCCACCATCGCCACAGCCCAAGCGCTGCCAGCCACTGACAGCGTCCAGCCCCAAGCGT
>JACCDZ010289860.1_pt1 | contig 14862 bp, 11 predicted proteins | sample 7449551 | NCBI WGS metagenome assembly JACCDZ01 (sample SAMN15323452, study PRJNA562643) | freshwater metagenome | isolation source: river surface water | place: USA:Blue River Watershed | collected 2017-08-18 | reverse complement strand
CGGTTTTTATCTGGCATAAATCTGCTAGATTTACCTAAAGTATCATTTATGCACGGGTAATTTTTAATGAAGCGGTGTTTGGATTTTATGCAAAACAAATCGAGTAGTAGCAAATCCCCAAGTTCATCGGTTGTGAATGCGTTTTTGGCAATTACCTTGGGTAGCTCTTTTGCGCTTACTGCCGTGGCCGCGGAAATTCCAACAGACCCAGTGCAAGTGATCCACGGCGATATGCGCCGGCATATTGCCGATAAAGCGCAGCTGCGGGTGTTAGCCGAAGGTTTTCAATGGGCGGAAGGGCCTGTAGTGGAAGCGAAAACCGGTGATGTACTTTTTTCTGACGTGCCAGCAAACAAGGTGCATCGCTATAGTAGCAAATCTGGCTTGTCACTTTACTTAGCACCCAGTGGTTATACCGGACTTTGGCCCGAGCGTAATCCAGGTCAAGGTGCTAATGGTCTGATTTTTAATCAAAAAGGCGAGTTAGTATTAGCACAGCACGGCGACCGCTGTTTGGCTGTATTAAAGGCTGAAGCGCCAAAACCGAATTATCAGTGTCTCGCGCAGCGTTTTGCCGAAAAGCTGTTAAACAGCCCAAATGATGTGGTGCAAGCCAAAGATGGTAGTTATTACTTCACAGATCCACCATACGGCTTGAGTGAGGGTGACAAGTCTCCAGAAAAACAACAGCCGGTAAATGGTGTGTATCGGTTGGCACCCAATGGCGAAGTCACACTATTAGTCAGCGATTTGACCAGACCCAACGGTTTAGCATTCTCACCCGATGGCCAATTCTTATATGTCGCAAATTCAGATCCTGCTGCGGCCAAGTGGTGGCGTTATCCGGTACTTGCCGATGGCAAACTAGGTTCCGGAACATTGTGGTATGACGCGACATCGCTGACGAGTTCGGAAGCGGGACTACCTGATGGACTTAAAGTTAAAAAAGACGGAACCGTTATTGCAACCGGTCCCGGCGGCCTTTGGTTTTGGAATAGTTCTGGGCAATTACTCGGCCGGGTTAAAACCGGTGTTGCCTCAGCGAATGTCGCCTTGTCTAAGGATGAGCGCATTCTGTATATCACCGCTAGTCAGTATTTATTGGAAATTAAGCTAAAGTTCTAAGGGGGCCGCAGCAAAGTACCAAGTATCTTTAGCTGCGTATCGTTGATAGCTCGAATCGGGTTTTACAGGGATTGGCATTTTGCAGCAAAGCATCACAGAGCTCTTGTATATTTTTGTCAGCTTAATCATTTGCACCTCGGCGATAGCTTGGTTTGGCCTTGCATATCCGTTGCGGATTGCTAGTTCTGCGAGCTTACGTTTTGCTTTTGCCAATCTGACGTGTCTCCTGGCAATTATGCTCACCATGCAGCGCACTGACGAGGCGAGCTATTGGTTTTGGCAGACGGCTGATTTACTGCTGTTGTCGGTTTTTATCATTTTCCGCTCGGGGATCCAGCGATTATTTCGACTCAATTCGACATTGCGCATTGATTTATGGTTATTGCTGCTCGGTGTAGTGTTGTTGTTCGGTAAATCTCCAGGCGTTGCCTCCCAACATTATTTTGGCATCGTGTTTTCTGGGTTTGCTGCTTGGTACTGCGCGATGTTAACCAAAGACGCGTTGATGGCGATCAGGCCGCAAATTAATGGTATTGCCGGCACGGTCTTAGCCATTCCTCCGGGCTGTCTCACTCTGTTTTTTACCGCAAGGCTGTTGATATTATTATTTGCCGGTCCGCATGCGGCGGCGCTTGCCGATTTAAATACCGAGTCAGGTCAGCAGATGCTTTGGTTTTTGGTCGCGCAAAGTATGTTGATGAATATCTCTATGTTTTCTGCGGCGCTTGCCAAGTTAGTGGTTCGGATTAAACAGCTAGCTGAGCGCGATATGCTGACCGGCATCGCCAATCGGCGGATGGGATTGTTGCGCTTAGAACAGGCAGAGAAACTCTATTCGCGAGAGCAACTGACCTTTTGTATCGTGTTGTTAGATTTAGATTATTTTAAGCGTATCAACGATACCTTGGGGCATCCGGCAGGTGATGCAGCGTTAAAAGAATGTGCAAGTCGGCTGAATTCTGCGCTGAGATCGTCAGATGTTTTATTTCGTTATGGCGGCGAAGAATTTTTAGCGTTGTTGCCGATGACCGAATTGGCAGGTGCCTTGGAAGTCGCTGCGCGTTTGCAGCAGGCGTTAAGCGATGCGCCGTGGCAATGGCAGGGGAAGGACGTCGCTTTAACCGCTAGCATGGGCGTTGCCAGTATCCGTCAAGCGGGTAATCTCACTACCTTAATTCATATGGCTGACCAAGCGATGTTTAGAGCGAAATCAGCAGGACGAAATTGCATTATGCTGCATGAAGTTGAGTTGCCGCTGCATGTGGAAAATTAGCCGCGGTCAAGCCCAACGTATGCGGCACCTCGCTACTCTGCTAAAGCCGATAACGCGGCATCGAGCTCTGCTTTGCTCGGTGGCTGACAGCCTTGACGTGACACATTGATGCTAGCGGCTAAAGTCGCACGTTTTAGCATCGGCACTAATTCGCTAAGTGAACAATCAGCATCGGTCAGCGCAAAGTCGGGTAAACCGATAAGCCCACATAATAAATTACTGAAAAAAGTATCTCCAGCGCCAACGGTATCTACAAATTGGGTTGGTGGAATAATGTCTTGCTCGATGTAATGTCCGTGTAACCACAATTGTGCGCCATGTTCGCCTCGGGTATAAGCAACTAACGCATTTGGAGCAAGCGCCAGAAACTGCTGGAACGCAAGGCCGGCAGGCACGTCCGGATAAAGTGCGGCCAAATCTTCATCACTGGCTTTGATGAAATCGCTAATGGCCACCACTTGATGAATATGCTCACGATACTTCACGCCATCTGATACAAATTGCAGACGCACATTGATATCAACACTAATTTTTATGCCGCGAGCTTTAGCGGCCTGCAGCACCGGTAGCAGAATATCGGCATCGTTGGGTTCGAGGGCTAGTGAGCCGGTATGCAGAATTTGTGTAGTCGCAGAGAGCGCCGACAATAAACTGTCAACGCGGATATCGCGATCAGCAATTCCCTGACGATACAAGCTATAGTGCGGTTGGCCTTTTTCATCGACTGTGACAAAAGCTAAAGATGATGGCGCCAATGAACGGCTTCTTTCGCCAAATTGGATCTGATGGCTTCGCAGCACTTCAGCAAACTGGTCGCCAAAAGCATCGGTGGAAATCGGCGACAAATATTGCACTGGCACTTGCTGACGCGCCGCCGCAATCGCGAAGTTAAAAGGTGAACCGCCCATTTTCGCAAGAAATCGGCCATCCGCTTGGGCAAACAAATCCACAACGTTCTCACCAATTACGCTAATCATCAGGTCGCTCCAGTTTTCTAAAACGATTAAGTTGCTACAGATTGCCAAAGTTAGCGGCAAAAATCAATTGCTGATTGCACAGATAACAGGCACTGAGCCAGTCATCGGCACCGCAATAACCGAGTGGCTTAGCGAGCGCAATATTCAGCAAAGCATAAAGCGACTTCACCCCATGCCACAACATGTGGCGCGAACGCCGCAGAATCTGTCCTAAAGTTTTGCGCGATTGCTCCGATAAAGAACTATCAAGCAGTAACTTAGGGAGTTGTACCATGACCGAACATCAACGTTTACAAAAAATGCGTGATCTTGGTTTTCGGCTGCAAGAGTTACAACTGATCCGGGTAGATGGCGGTACATCTTATGCGGGAGCCGCCTTAAGTTACTTGTTTAATTTATACCAAGTGCAAAAGCCCGCAGGCATGCCGCTTGAGCAAACTTTAAGTATCCTCGCGCGTGTAGTGCAAAATCGTCATCAACTGCCATATCGCCGCCTGACTGCTGACGCCGTCCTTGATTTTTTCAGTCAACGTTTTGCCGTGATGCAAAAAGAGCGGATCCATCCAACGTATCGATTGTCAGCCACAACAGCCAAAGCCATCGACCAAATGGCGTAGTTGTAAGTTAACTACGTTTTTTACTGTCATTGCTTTGAAGTATGCAGATCGTTGGCAGAATCTTGCCCGAAACAGCCCTAAACTTTCTCATCGCGCAGCAGAACAGGATCCTGTAGATTGTTTTAGGATCGCCAAACAAAGGTGTTGTGCAGACGCATTTCTAAAAATTTATGGAGCTTTAAATGCAATTAAATCATTCGACCTTGCATCATCATATTATGACAAGTCTGGTTGATTCAGGGACAGCTCCTAGCATCAACGAAATTGCTGAAATCTTTAATAGATCCGCCCAAGAAGTTGCTGCAGCTTTAGAAGACTTGCAGGAATATCATGGCGTTGTATTACACCCAACCAGTAAAGAAGTTTGGGTCATGCATCCATTTTCGACTGCACCAACCAACTTTTTTATCAAATCAACGGACTGTTGCTGGTGGGGGAATTGTGCTTGGTGTTCGCTTGGCGCTGCTGCGTTACTCAAACGTGATTTAACCATTACAACGACTTCTGGTGCCGAAGGTAAACAACTAATTATTCAGATCAAAGATGGACATCCTGATAAAACATCTCTGCTGGTTCATTTCCCGATCCCGATGTTGCAAGCATGGGATAATGTCACTTATACCTGCAGCAATATGTTGTTGTTCGAATCGGAAGCGGAAATTGTCGATTGGTGCAAACGCCACAAAATGGCGGTTGGAGATATTCAAACGCTTGAACATATTTGGCAATTTTCCAAAGTCTGGTATGGCAATCACTTACGAGCAGATTGGCATAAATGGAGCAGTGAGGAAGCTAGGGCGCTCTTTACACAGTTTGGTCTGAAAGGTCGAATTTGGGATATCCCAGCGGTATCAGGTCGTTTTTAGCAATAGGACGATACAACCGTGGCGTGAGCCTGTGAGGCAGGAGATTAAGGTTTTGGTCTTTGACAGCGAGCGTCAAGGTAAGGCTGGGCCAGCTGTTGCCAGCCTTCGCCTGGAGACGTTTGCCGGCAAATTTGTTTACCATTGAGCGTGCTTTGCCACCAATACCAAGGGGCTTGCGCTGCGCTGCTAGTTGGCGAACAGCAGGCTAGCAGGATCAGTAAACAAGGACTTGCTGCGAGGAATATTTTGCTTCTCATCGGTTTTTAGTACCTCTGTCACTGAGCCCATTCTGTTCTCGCAATGACTAAATGCTGATTTCACAACACCACTTCGCGTTAAACGGAATTTTGGGCTGCACTCGTTCGCTTTTAGCTTACCAAGATGAGCTAAGCAAGATCAGCGCCAAACTTCGGTCAAATGATTGACTAAGCTTCTGTGTGTTGGCGAGCCTTTTTATTAAATCTGGGTCAGAAAAAAGCCCAGCAAAGCTGGGCTCAGTCAAAACGGAAACCGACGAGGAGCGAATTAAGCTTTCGCTTCCACTGGTAAACGGGCAATCAATGAACCAATACGATCTAATGACATAAAGTGCGCATAGATTGCTGGCAGCACGCCAAATTTGCGAACAGCTAAGAACTGCTCATCAGTCAAATTTTCAAACTTTTCACGGTCAATCACATAGAAACCATTTAAACGACGCTCATTACCTGCTAAATCACGGTATTGCAGGCCATCAGCACGGAATAAACCCATTTCAGCTAATTGGCTCATGATATTGCGGCTGATGCCGTTCGCTTCGATGTAATCTTTGAAGAAGGTATTGATACCGTCTAAAAACTCGGTAGGTTTGCCATCGGCAGCAAACAACGCTTGACCTTCAGTGGTGCTCACGTTGTCAGCTTGTTCGTTAATGCAAAGCACTAATTGTTCTTCGCTTGCTTGCGCTAAAGTGAAAGGATAAGCGCGAATGCCAGCTGGCAAATATTGACCTTCCCATTCGCCATCTTTCATAAACAAGTTCTGGCCGTCTTTCAAACCCAATACTGCAACCGGGCTATACACTTCAGCTTCTGGCGCTTTTAAGAAGAAAATTGGGAAATGTGGGGCGGCAGCGGTGAATTCTTGCAGCATTAATGGCGCAATGTGACGTTCATTCAGAATTTCAGTAGAGAACTTTTGAACGATTTTTAAATCTTTATGTTGGTCTTGGTTTAATGCAACTGGTTGAGCGAGCATGGTACTTCCTTTGAATGAAAAAGAGGGCTAGATAGCTTTGATTGCAGTTGTTGTCCTGCAGAAATGTCCTGCCCGTTTTACGTGGTTGGCAGAACCATACTATAAAAAGATGACAAAATACCAGACCATTCGTGAAGAAATTACTCATGTTTAATCGGCTTGTGGTAGCCTAGTATGCTTCGCTTTTGCTAAGAAGCTGAAAATTGTGTGGAAGTTGTTTTGCATTCTGCAAACAACTGTTTTTGGCGCAGACTCAAGTCTTCTCGTTGGATCCGGAATTAATGAAAAAGTCGTCGGCCGATCTGAGGTTGATCTCCCTAGTTGTCGCTATTTTACTGCTGATTTTGTCACCGCAGTTGTTGCTACTTGCGACCGCCAAAAGTTATTTGGATTGGTTCCGGTATGGTGTGTTACCGACGTTGTTGTTGGTGGCGTTTTTGCTAAGTTTAAGCAAACAGCTCCAACGCAGTGTTTGGTTGTTATTTCCGATTGCCTTAATGGCGCCCCAAGAATTGTTTTATCTAAGTACCTACCACAAAGCCACCGACGCCCATGCTTTGGCCATTGTGCTTGAAACTGATATTAGTGAAGCCTCGGGTTATTTAGCGGGCCTTGGTTGGTTAATTATTGGCGGAATTATGGCAATTATGGCCTTATTTTTCGCCACAGCAGATCTATGCAAACGGCAAGTTCGAAACTGGCCACATGGTGATCGTTGGTATAAATCCAGTCGGTTGCTGGTTTGGTTGTGTGTCACTCTGGGTTTGTTGTTTGTTGCCAATGAAGAGCGACAATACGCCATCGCATATCCGGTTGTTGAGAAGAATAACGCTGCGGAAACTGCTTTATCGCGCCGCGTTTTGCCGGAAAGTTACAATATGTTTTACCAAAGTTATCCGCTAAATGTGCTGTTGGCATTTAACGAATATCGAGTACAAAAGCAGACGCTGCGCAGCATTGCCAAATCCAGTGAAGATTTTAAATTCAATGCCGTGCAAACGTCAGCACCGAGCGAGCGACAAATTTACGTTTTAGTGATTGGCGAAACTTTAAGGCCAGATCGCTTACAGTTAAATGGCTACAGTCGGCCAACCACACCTCGCTTAGCGGGTCTTGGCGATGTTATTAGTTTTCGTGACATGGTTTCACCTTGGGCTTGGACTCGGATGTCCGTGCCAGTGATCATTTCTCGAAAGGGCGCCACTGATGCGAGTTATTTCTTTGCAGAAAAATCTGTTGTAGCGGCATTTGCCGAAGCTGGTTTTCACACCTATTGGCTTTCGACACAAAGCCCATTGGGCGTGCACGACAGCTCGGTTGCCTTACATGCGAATGAAGCAGATGAAGTGACTTACCTCAATCCTGTGGGCTATAAAAAAGAAGGATATTACGATGAGGTGATTTTGCCTGCATTCGAACGTATTCTTCAGCGGCCTGAGCAAAAGCAGTTGATCGTCATCCACACACTTGGCAGTCACTTTAGTTATGCAGACCGCTACCCAGCCAATTTTGACTTGTTTCAGCCATCAGGCAAAGGGCTGCAGTTGGGCATGCACGATAAAGCGAACAAAACCCAGCTGAATAATGCCTACGATAACTCAGTGGCTTACACCGATTATTTAATGTTTAACCTGATAGGTCAGTTGCAGAAACAACAAGCCATCGCCAGTTTGTTATTGGTTTCAGACCACGGCGAGAATATATTCGATGGCGACTGCGAAAAAAGTGGCCATGGTCACAATACCGAATTTGACTATCGGGTCGCCGCGTTATGGTGGGGTTCTGCACTTTTTCAACAAGCCAATCCGTCGCAAGTGAGTCAACTCAAACGTTCTGCGCGAATGCCGTTGATGACGACACAAACCTTCCACACCATGCTGGATTTAGCACAAATCAGCTATCCTGCCGAGCAAAAAGCAATGAGTTTTGCCTCCAAACAATTTCGACCATTTCCGCGGGTGTTATCCTCAGGTCATGATTTTGATTTAGCGGCCAAAGATAAGGTTTGTCGCGCGTTACCTGCGGCAAAGTAACGATGGCATTCGCCGAAGTTCAACAATTAGCGCATTAGCGACCAAAAGCCGGTCATCAAGGGTTTTGGTTCCCTGGTGGGCTAAATTATGACCTGTCATTAAATTGTCATATTCATGACATAAAATAGCCATCCAACAGCAATGATAGTGTCACGAAAAAGACTTGAGACTGTCACGCAGCCCTGTTTCTGCGTAAAAAAATCAGTTTACTGCAAGCTAAACTGGAAATTTCACGCGAACAGTCATACTGAATGGTAAATCGCCGTTCTTTATAATCATCACCTTTGATAAGGACTTACCTATGTTTAACAAGAAAACCTTGGTTGCCGCGTTGTTGATTGGATTTGCTATGAACGTACAAGCCGCCCCATTGACGGTGTACGGCAAACTTAACGTTTCGGCTCAAGCTTCAGATGAAGGTGCAGGCTCTTTCACTGAATTAAAAAGCAACGCATCACGGTTTGGTGTCAAAGGTGATTCGTCGTTAGATAACGATTTGACTCTGATTTATCAATTAGAATGGGAAGTTGATACTTCTGACGAAGCAAATGAAAAAAATATCAAAGCGCGTGACCAATTTGTTGGCTTAAAAGGCAGCTTCGGTACAATCAAAGCAGGTCGCAGCGACAGTTCATTAAAAGCCGCTCAAGGTAAAATCGACTTATTCAACGATTACGAAGCCGATTTAAAAGTGCTGTGGAAAGGCGAAAACCGTCTGAACAACTCTTTGACTTATATTTCGCCGTCATTCAATGATTTCAGTGTTGCATTCAGCCACATTATGGAAGATACCCCAGAAGGTATTGCCGGCCAATCAATCGCCTTGATGTACGGTGATGAAGCATTAAAAGACAGCAAACTGTTTGCATCAGTGGCAATGGATAACGACGTTAGTGGCTATGACTCGCTGCGTTTGTTAGCTCAATATAAAATCAGCGGTGTGAAAGTTGGTGCAGGTGTGCATCAACAAGAATCTATCACGACAGCAGTCAAAGAAGACGGTTGGTTAGCAAACGTTGCTTACCCAATGGATAAGTATGAGTTTAAAGTTCAGTACCAAACTTTAGAAGACGATAACGGCGTGAGTGCTGGTGTCGACTATAAGCTGAGCAAAGAAACAAAATTATTCGCTTGGTACAGCAGCTACGACTTCCTGAACAAATTGGACACGTCATACCTAGCTTTTGGTTTAGAACACAAATTCTAAGTGCTGCGCGGTGAATGCCGCGGATGCAGGTTGGCAGTGACCAACTTATGAATGAAAAGGGCTCCTAGTAATAGCAGCCCTTTTTGATTTGTCTGTCGATATTTTTATCGCAGATGCAACACCATACGCTTTTACAACCAACCCTTGCGTTTGAAAAACAGATAAGGCGCAAGACCAGCCATCAGCATTAAACCTATGGCAACAGGATAACCAAATTGCCAATTGAGTTCAGGCATAAACTGGAAGTTCATACCATAACTACTGGCAACCAAGGTTGGTGGCAGGAAAATTACTGACACAACCGAGAATATCTTGATGATGCGGTTTTGCTCAATATTGATAAAGCCCATCGCCGATTGCAGCAGAAAGTTTACCCGCTGTGAAAAAGATTCGTTATGCGGTAATAACGACTCGACGTCGCGCAAGACATCACGTGCTTGCTCAAGCTGATCGGCTGGTAGCCTTGCTTTACGCAGCAAAAAACCGATAGCGCGTTGGGTATCCATTAAACACAACCGTACTTTCCAGCTCATATCCTCAAGTTCGGTTAGACGTGACAAACTCGATTGAAAGGCTTCGTTTTGTTTGCCTTTTAAAATCACTTGGCTGATCGCCTCCAAACCAAGTGAAATTTCTTCAATAGTATCAGCAAGTTGTTCTATTTTTACTTCGAACAAATCAAGCAGTAATTCATAAGCATTACCAATAGTGAGCATATGCGTACGCGCACGCATCCGATAAAGCCGGAACACCGGCAACTCACGTTCGCGTAGCGTAAACAAACGGCCATCACGAATCGTAAAAGCGACGGTGGTGGTGCTGGCTATTTCTTCGTGATAAAAAAACAATGAGTGAATATGCAGACCGTCTTCGTCTTCGAAAAAACGCGCAGAGGCTTCGATATCGTTTAATTCAGGACGCTGCGCTAAATGCTGACCGAATTGCGCTGTGACAAATTCACGTTCACTTGTTTCTGGCTCTTGCAGGTCAAGCCAAATCGCACTTTTCACATCATCGTGTTGCTGCAACTCGAGTCGTTCGAGTCGTTGCTGATGCAGATTAAAGATCCTGAGCATAGGTACTCCTGCAGTTAGCAGGCTTATTCCTTGGATCACTGCTTTTGGCAGTGTACGCAATCGGAAGTTTGTTGAAATAAAGGGAAAACGCCTTAGCCAGCTCCACACTGGCCGCAACAGCGGTCGGACGGAGTCGGTTTACAACAAGTTGGTTCGACTGGGTATGTCCAAGGAAGGAAGCCTCAAAAATTCAATGGACTTGATCATAAAAACAACCGAAGCAGGCGTCAAGTAAACTTGCGCTTTCAGCATAAGAATACTGAGTCTAGAGCCAGTTAATGACAAATTGATTTTTATGCGTTCGACATTAAAGTACTACGAAGCCGCTTGATAAACCACCGAGCACGGCTGCTGCCACAACTAATTGCCAAGGAGTGACCTTGGCAAATTGCAGCGCTAGAAATGCGACAGCGGCAATAATGCCATCGTTGACTGATAAAATCGAGCTGGTCAAAACCGGATGATACAGCGTGTTGATTAAAATGGCGACGACACTGGCACCAATGCCGGCCATGGCTTTTTGCATCCAGATCTTATTTCGAATGAGTTGCCAAAAGGGCAGTATTGCGCCAATCAATAAAAAGGCTGGGGCAAAAATTGCGATTAAGGCAATCACGCCACCAAGGATGCCGCCGACCATGCCAACACTGGTCATTGGATGCAGATATTCGGCATCAACACTGGCGCCTAAGAAACCGGCAAAAGTAAAAAGTGGTCCAGGTACTGCTTGCACAGCGCCATACCCTGCGATAAACCGATCGGCGGTCACAGCGCCGGTACCTACAAAATCGGCTTGCAACATCGGAAGCACGGCATGGCCGCCGCCAAACACTAAACTGCCTGCTCGGAAAAATGCATCTATTGAGTTTAATGCGGGGCTTGGCAAAAAATTGCTGGCGATGGGCAGGCCAATTAACAGCAAGATAAATAGTGCGGCGAAGCTCAAACCAGCTTTTTTGCTGATGTTCACATTAAGGGCCTGATGCTGCTCGGTGGCGAGGGTCTTCGTTTTGAGCAAAATGATGCCAAGCAAAGCGCCAGTGAAGATAGTGAGCACTTGCCAAAAACTGGCGCTCGAGATACTCAACATCAGCAAACTTAGCGCCGCGATGGCGCCAGCACTGAGGCTTTGACAATAGCTTTTGGCCATGGCGAACACCGCTTGTGCAATGATGGCACAAGCGGCTAACTTCAGGCCATGCAATAACCCTGCGGGCACCACTGCGGAGAATTGCGTGAAGCCTTGTGCAAGAGCCAGCATCAAAAGCGCTGACGGTAGGGTAAAGCCCAACCAAGCAACAAAGGCCCCGAAATACCCTGCACGCTGCAAGCCGATCGCCATGCCAACCTGACTACTAGCTGGGCCCGGTAAAAATTGACAAAGCGCGACTAAATCAAAGTAATCACGTTCTGACATCCAGCCTTTATTCACGACAAACTCGGTGCGAAAAAAGCCGATATGGGCGATTGGTCCACCAAATGAAGTGCATCCCAGTTTGAGGAAAACCCCAAAGATCTGCCATAACGTTGAAACTGTTGTCATTTAGTGCCAGTTGATTTGGTTAAAAGTAAGATAAATCAGCTGGTTATCAGCTAATCTGCATATGTTGACAGAACTTTGCGGTGCCCCGCAAATAATAGCTCGCAAAGCCGGATTAATTAAAGTAAAACGTCGGCAAAAAAAAAGCCCCGATATTTCGGGGCTTTTTCCTGAGCAAGAGTTAGAAGCGTTGGCTATAACTCAGGCCAATACTGAGACCTTGTTCGCGACTTTGTAGGATTTCCCCTTGTTGTAGGATTTCTACTTTTTCGTCAAACAGGTTTTTCAGTGAGAACTTCACCGAACCTTCAGGCATCACTTGGTAGCTGTACGAGTAGTCTAACGAGTTAAACGGTTGTTCGTACGCATCGTCTTTGCCGTCAATACCAGCAAACGCAATCCGTTTACCGAAGATGTTGTAGGTCAAGGTCGAGGTATGTTTTTCGTTATCCGAGTCATAACCTAACTGGAAGTTCACTACGTACTTGCTGTGACCTGTCAGTGGGCGTACTAAGTTAGTTAAGTTAGATTCACCCAGCGCTTCCATTTCGATTTCTGATTCGCTGTAAGTGAAGTTAGCTGTAACGAAGAAGTTATCCAGTAACGCGGCGTACTCGCCTTCAAACATATCAATTTTTTGCAGCGCTTCAGCTTCTAAACCGTAGACTTCACCACCGATAGCGTTACGGAACGACATCAGTAAGTTACCGTCTGAGCCTTTTAATTCAATGGCTTCGATTGGTTTTGCTAAGTCTTTGTAGAATAGGCCAAACGAGTAGTTACTGCCTGAATCTAAGTATTGTTCCCAGCGTAAATCGTAACCAGTAATTTCAGTGCTTTCTAAGCCAGCGTAACCAATGACTTTAAAGTCAGTGATTGGGTCGATAAACAGAACTGGGGTTACTTCACGTAAGTCTGGACGAACTACAGTTTGGCTGAAACCGAAACGGATTTGTGTTTCTTCAGTTTTCATCCAAGTGACAGACAGGGCAGGGTATAAATCGTCCTGTTGGGTTTTCATAGTATTGACATCACCTTCCACACCACCGGTTGCCGGGTTTAGTGGAATTGACGCTTGGCGGAAATCTTCATAACGCAAGCCTGCGTTGATACGCCAAGTGTAGTCGTAGGTCATTTCAGTACCGATGTAGAACGCATCCACCATCTGTGCTGCGACGTAGTCATCTGATTGGCCGGTAACGTCAGAAATTAAGAAACGACGATTGGCATCTTTGATATTCGCGTCGCTAAACACTTTTGAATAATCTTGGCTTAAATCTTCGTTGCTAAAACCGCGGGTGTCGAATTTAAAACGCGCAGTGCTGGCATCACGTTGCCGCTCGAAATAGGCGTAACCTGTGCTTAACACCCATTCAGTTTTTTCGGTAGAAATTGGGTATTTGGCATTCCAGCTGAAGTTTTCTGTGTTGTCGCTTAACTCGCCATATTGATAAATCACCGCGTTGTCGCTGCGACGCATGGTTTTGTTTAACAGATTACCAGCATCGTCTAAGGTGCGAACATACAGATATTCAACTTCACCAGGTGCATTACGTTCTGCTTTAGCATCAGTATATTGCCAATCTAACGTCAAATCGCCGAGGAAAGTTAGGCTATGACGACCACGAATTTGGTTGGTCATCATGCTGCGCTCTTCGTACAGAATGTTATAAATTTCGTTTTCGCGATTGGCTTCGTTGATAGTTTCAATCGAATCACCAATTTTGCGTTTGACTTCGTCTTTGGTGTCTTGCAGATAAATCGACGAGGTCTCGATGCGATGGTTCTCATCCCATTCCAAACCGAAGTTCAGCATGCCGGATAGCTTCACCTGATGTTCAGTGCTGAAAATATTATCGTAACGATTTAGTGGGGTTAAATTGGTACCGCTACTGATCGAGTAATATCGCTCTTGTTCTTTACTATTTTCGCTGGAATGGTCGTAGCTAACGCCTGCCATCACACCAAACACCCGTTTGCCAAGGTCAAAACGGTTACCGTAAGACAGACTTCCATCGTACTCGGGACCAACTGACTTATTAGTGACGTCCAGGTCGCGGTCCATGGTTAGACCGAGGTTGCGGTTGATTGTTTCTGCTTTAGCAAGGTTATCGGCAGTAATGCCACCTAAGCCTTGCGCGATTTTTACTGGGTCCAGTGAGCCGTAAGTGGCTAATGCGTCTTGCATTTCTGTAGAAAGGCTACGCTTACCATCGTCTTGGCCGCGCCAATCTGAACCGCCACCAACGTAATCTAAGCCGTCGTTGCTACTTAAGCTGTTGTAGCCAGTGCCGACAGAAATATTAAATACTTGTTCACGTGGAATGCTGACTGTGCGGATATTGACGTTACCACCACCGAAAGCGGCTGGTAGCTCTGGAGAGTATGACTTTTGCACGACCATGCTTTCAATGATGCCCGCTGGAAACATGTCCATCGGCACCACGTTGCGTGTTGGATCCGGGCTTGGTACTTGAGCGCCGTTTAATAAGGTTGATGAATAACGTTCACCTAAACCACGCACATAAATGAATTTGTCTTTAACTAAGGTGAGGCCGGTAACCCGGCGTAACGCGGCGGCGGCATTGCTATCGCCAGCGCGAGAAATTTGGTCCATACCCAACAGTTCAGCGACATAAGGTTGTTGCCGACGCTCTTCGGCCACGGCAGTGGCTGAGCTTAATAGGCGACCGGATACGCTAATGCGTTCCACTTGTTCTTCGGCTGGTTTTTTCGTTTCTGCGGTTTCTTGGCCGATGGCCGGTGTCAGCATCAAAGCACTGCTACTGGCAAGTGCCAACCAAATTGCTTTATTGACCCGATTTAAACCAAAACTTTGTGTGCTGCTCATGTGTATCGATCCTGTGGGCAAGGAAAATTGTTTCTTGCAAATCTTTAATCTGGGTGTTCTT
>JACCDZ011676435.1_pt1 | contig 14863 bp, 15 predicted proteins | sample 7449551 | NCBI WGS metagenome assembly JACCDZ01 (sample SAMN15323452, study PRJNA562643) | freshwater metagenome | isolation source: river surface water | place: USA:Blue River Watershed | collected 2017-08-18 | reverse complement strand
GAAATCTCGTGCCTTCCGTGACCAAGGAGATCCAGGAAGAGATGGCCGAAGAGGGAAGAGAGTTCGTCGTGAATCCCGGGCTCAAGATCGATTTCAAGAAGCTTGCGGCCGAAGAGCCTTTGCCGCTTGAGGATCAGTCCGTAGACGTCCTGCTCGACATGATGGTCTCCCATCAGCTGGTCAAGGCAGATAGGGAAAAACTCGCCGCCGAGATTGCTCGCGTAGTCAAGCCGTATGGCTGGGTATTTTTCAAGACATTCCTCCTGGAGGGGGATCTGCATGCAAAGCGCCTGCTCGATGAGAGCGTCGTCAACAAGGACATGGTCAAGAAGAATCCGACTTGGGGAGACGAGAACGGCGTCCCTGAAAAGAACTCTTATGTGCATCCGCATACCAAGGGCATCGAGCACATATTCACCGAAGAAGAGGTGCATGACCTCTTTGGAAAATATTTCAAGATATGCAAGGTGAAGAAATCTCACAAGCATATCAAGGATGGCAAGCCCTGGAAGAGAAGGACTATGTCCGTATATATGGAAAGGCTGCGCGATTAGTCCCGGCTTGCGCTATTTGGAAGCGCCGCGTTTTTTAAAAAAAAGTAAAGGCCGCTCCGACATGCGTCGGAGCGGCCTTGCGTATTCGCTGGCGCGCTTTTGCTGCGCTCAATATTCCTCGAGCTCGTATCCTCCGGATACTCCGCGGAGCCAATACCAGCGGCCTATCTGCGGGTAGGCTCGGCTGCGGCCAGTCAGGCGGATCGGGTACAAGAGGCCTTGCTGGTCCCTCATGATGTATGCGATCCCATCTGAGCGGATGAGCTCGTACGGACCGTATCGATGGCCTTGCCATGCCTGCGTGCCGGGCATGTGCCATCCTTGCGATGTGGCGATGGATGAGATAAACGATAGCACGCAGAGGCCGGCGATGATGCCCAGCGTCCACATGAGGCCTTTTTTGAATTCTGTCATGGGCTGTGTTTGGTTTTTTTGCGGGGGAGGCGGGGTGGTTTGCAGAGATCGATGACGCTCGCATGAGTATGTTCAAGCGATCGGATCCGCGAATACTGTGCCATGGTTAATGGTATTTTGTCAAACCATGCGCAAGGTCGTTGGCCGTGCGTTTTTTTGCGCAGCAAAAAAAGCCATCCCGGGTCAGGGGATAGCTTTCGTTTTTGTGGAAGGATTGCGATCCTTCCTGGGCCTTATGGCAGCTTGTCGATCACGTAGATCGTGCACCGGCCATCGGGGCCGGTGTACTCGATGCGCAATTTCCCGTTTCCGAGGTCCAGTGCCGGCGTGGTGGCAGGGATTGAGACCGGATCGTCCCCTTCAGGCGCGAGCACGAGAGGCTCTCCGGCCCGGCAATGACAGCATGACGAGTTGGCGACCATGTCGCCTACTGTTGTCGAGGCTGGCGCCGGCTGCTGCCGTGGCACCCGCGGTGCGGGGGTCGTAGTCGAGTAGGGCTCGCTATAGGCGGGCCTGCCGGAATAGCTCAGATGGTCCAATGCCCACTGGGGCAGGCCCAGCTGGAACACGATTGCGGTGGATACCACTGCGATAAGAATTGCGGCTGTCAGCTTCATGTGGGGGTGCATTCTATTTTTCTGTTGTTTCGGATCTCTCCGTCCTGATTTGGAAAGGAGCGGAATGCCCCTTGCGTGCCACGCGGCAGCGCTGCAGGACTTCGATTTCTGGCGTTATTAGATACCAGATATCTATTCTTGTCAAATAGCATACGGGCGAGAAGATGGTCAGGGGAAGGGCGGGGTGTCAGGGCAAAAAACGCCTAAAAATAGGGCTTTTCCGGCCTGGCATGCGGGCGCGCGGCCAGCCGGTCGGGTACGGCATTAGGACAGCAGGCAGCGTTCTGCCCGGGTGCCGGCCGCAGGCTGTCAGAATTGCTCTTTTTACCCATATATGATATAAACTATGGACATCAAAAAGATAACAGGGCTCAAAAAAGCTACAAAATCAAAAAACCATGAAAGCAGACATACACCCAAAATACAATGACGATACGAAGTTCACATGCGCATGTGGAGCCGTTTTTGCAATAGGATCAGTCAAGGACGCGGTCTCAGTCGAAATCTGCTCGAAGTGCCACCCTTTTTACACTGGCCAGGAGAAGACTCTCGATACTGCTGGACGAGTAGAGAAGTTCAACAAGGCTCGAGCCGCAAGCAAGGAGAAGATCGCCGCAAAGGCAGACAAGGACGCCTCAAAGAAGAAGTAGCTGAAAAGACCGGATCAGTCTTCCGTTCGCGTCAGGCTTCATGCCTCGCGCGCGGATCGCTGGTCCGGTTTTTTACATGCTAGAATACAGGAACCAAAACGACTTTTTATGATCGATGCCGAAGCGCTAAAACAGCATAAGGAAAATTACAAGACCTCGTATCTCGCCGAGGAGTATGAGCGTGTCTTGGCTCAAAAATCCGAGCTCGACGCGATGGCGGGAGATGGCAGCGATCCTGCCATGGCAGATCTCGTGCGCGAGGAGTCCGTCACCGTGGACCAGCAGCTTTCTTCCATAGAGGAAAAGATAGGGGAGATCATGAAGGAAGAGGAAAAAGCCGACGAGTTTCCAAATGAGATAGTCATAGAAATTCGCGCCGGCGCCGGCGGCGAGGAGGCCGCGCTATTCGCCGAGCAGCTCGCGAACATGTACAAGGGGTATGCCGCGAAAAAGGGCTTCGGCTTCAAGGAAGTCGACGTGTCCGAAAGCGATCTCGGGGGATACAAGGAAGCCTCTTTCGAGTTTCGCGGCCAGGAAATTTATAAATACTTCAGGTTCGAGATCGGCGTGCATCGGGTGCAGCGGGTTCCTGCTACGGAAAAATCAGGCCGAGTCCATACGTCTACCGTGACGGTGGCCATTTTGCCCATACGAAAGAAAGTGACGGTAGAGATCAATCCTGCCGATATTGAGACCGAGCTTTCTCGATCAGGAGGCGCAGGAGGACAGAACGTCAACAAGGTTGAGACCGCCGTCCGGCTCATCCACAAGCCTACGGGCATCGACGTGAGAAGCACTGCAGAGCGAAGCCAGCTCAAGAACAAGGAAAAGGCGATGTCCATCCTCCTCGCGAAGCTGCAGCAGAAAAAGGAAGAGGAAGAGGCGAGCAAGTTCTCTGCCGATAGGAAATCCCAGATAGGGACGGGCAATCGTTCCGAAAAGATCAGGACGTACAATGTCCTGCAGGACCGAATCACCGATCACCGCATCAAGCAGTCTTGGCATAACCTGCCTACGATAATGCTCGGAAATATCGATCCGATCGTGACGGCTCTCAATGATGCCGCCGAGGCCGGAACCATGGGCAGCGGGGGAGAGGAAGATGACGAGTAATCCCGAGGACGGGTTGCTAATTTTTGATTTACATTGTATAAACACCGCAGACAAGGTCTTTCAGTCTGCCTTTTCTCTGCGCGTCCGAGTCGCTGTTCGGCATCGGTCTGGCATCTGCCAGCGCCCAGAAAATCAAGTACTGAATTTTGAAAGGAATCAAAAACGATGAATACCGATTCGTCTCAAGGCGCCGAAAGCGCCCTGTCCAAGTACGTGCCTATCCCCAAGCTTCTCGATTCTGATATCGAGGCATATGAGGCAAGACGGGCGATCTGGCAATCGACATATCGAGCCAAGATCGTCTTTCTCGTCGCGTGTATCCTGCTGATAGCGGTAGGCCTCTATTTGCTTGCAGCAAGGGTCGTCATGACGCCGTTGGGCTGGCTCTTTGCGTGTCAGATCCCCGCTATCGGCCTTCTTGCCGCTCTCTACATCATGTCGTCGCTTAGGGATAAGAGGGTGCGCAGGGAGCTGTCAGGAGATGCTCTTTCGCGCCTCATGCTGTTTGTCGATCCTCAGATTTATCATCTTGAATCGATTGAGGGTATGGGGATCGCTTGGGCAAGCTGGCGCACGCCTCTGGATGCGATTAAGGCAGGAGCGGCCGAGTGGGCAGCTGCGATGGAACAGGCGGTAAAAAGCTCTGTCTTCAGCAGTCCCGAGAAGGATGAGGCCATAGATCGTCTGGCTGATGCCGCTCAGAACGCTCCCGCATTCGTGCCGTGCCCGGAGTGGCTCCATGCGCACTTCGATGAATAAGCAGTAAGATCGGTGAGTCGGCATCGGTTCTGCGCTTTGCATGCAAGCGGCCGCCCCTTGGGGCGGCCGCTTTTTCTTTTGCGCCAGCATCGATCCTTGCTATTTACATTTTCAATTTTTAATGTATAAATATGCGCAGACAAGGACGTTCTGCGAATCCTTTTCCATATAAATCTGTATAGAATGCGCAGTTTCAAAGCCGGCATGTGCCGGCGCTTAGTACTCAGAACTCAGAACACCAAACAACAAGTCCCTTGAATTGATATCATGAATCCTCTAAATAATCAGGACGGCACAAACAGTGCCGTTCCCACTCCTGTTTCCGCGTCTGCTCCTTCCGCAGCGCCTGCTTCTGCTCAGCCTCCGGCCGCAGGGCTGTCTCGTCCGACAATCAGGCTTGCGGACCTTATCGCCGGTACGCCAAAACCGAAGCCGAAACCAAAGCCTGAATCGGAACCGGGATCGACAGAGGCCGAATACCCTCATGCGATCCCCGGCTCTGCCGAACGGCTGTATGCGCAGAGGATGGCGCATTTTGCCGCTGCGCGCAAGACTTCGTTCGGAGTCATGGCGTTCATCGCGCTGGCATATTGGGCCTTCGTCGCGACGCTCTTCCGATCCTATGACATGTCGCCAGGGTGGAGGGCTGTCGTCCTTATCTGCGTATTCTGCTTATGCCTCATGGCGTTCCTGGTGGTATATCTGGTGATCATGAAGTACACGAATCGGCAGTCGGCACGAGAAATGGACGAAAGCGATCGGGAAAGGCTCGAGACTCTCGATGATCAGATCCGCATCGCTCAGGATCTTCTTCAGAAGAGGGTCGAGCTGTGGCAGCCTCTGGAAACCATCAGGCGTCCGGCCAGGCTGTGGGCCGACAGTGAGATGGGTATCCTTGTGAACCTATTACGGAATGGGACGCCAGCTTCGACGTGGCCGGAGAGCGATCCGCGCCGAATCCTCTTTGAGGAGGTGCGTGCCGACCTGGTGAGGGCGTTTCGTTCGGCACCTCTTGTATTCGGCCGCCCGCCGCACATCCATGAATGGTCCGAAAGAGAACATCGTTCTCCGATCAGTTAATCGATCGCCGTATGCCGTCGCGCCGATCATGGCACCGACCGGAATCACGGTCGTTCGAGGCCGCCCCTTTAGGGGCGGCCTTTTTCTTTTTTTCCAGGCGCTTGCTGCCGTATTCTTGCCCAAAAGGGGACTGGGGAGGGGTCTTGCCCATTCAAGGCTTATATGTTAACTTAGTCATTACCTATGTCAGCTCAAACAGAATCAACAACAAGCCCGAAGACAGGCGGAAACAAAGCGTCAATCGACGCGATGTTCGGTGCTGGGGCGCACTATGGCTTCGTGAAGTCACGACGTCATCCTACTGTCAAGCCATTTATTTACGGTACAAAGAACAAGATCGAGATTTTCGACCTCGAAAAGACTGATGCGCAGCTAGAGCGAGCCCTTGAATTCGTCAAGGCTGTCGCCACTGCTGGAAAGCAGATCCTATTCCTAGGAAGCAAGAGCGAATCAAAGGAGATCATCAAGAGGATCGCCGAGACTGTCAATCAGCCATACGTGGCAGGACGATGGGTCGGAGGAACTTTCACGAACTTCGAGCTTATCCGAAAGCGAGCAGAAAAGCTTATCGACCTTTCGAGCCAGCGAGAAAAGGGCGAGCTTGGCAAATACACGAAGCGAGAGCGATTGATGATCGACCGAGAGATCACTCGACTCGAGGGTCTGTTTGGCGGAATCGTATCCATGAGCACTCTTCCTGCGGCGATCTTCATCGTCGATTCAAAGAAGGAGGATATCGCGGTATTGGAGGCTATCGAAAAGAAGATCCCTGTCATTTCCATCTCTGGATCTGATTGCGATATCAGCAAGGTTCAGTATCCTATCGTCGCGAACGATACGGCTATCAAGAGCATCGAGTTCTTCACGCAGAAGATCGCTGACGCATACCGAGAAGCAAAGAAGATCGCATAGTCTTACGGGCACTCCTAGCCGCGACGCAATGGCAGCGTCATTCTATATTTGATATAATTAAGCCTTACTTAATCCCACCACAAACATGACCGAAACTATCACAATGGATCAGATCAAGGCCCTTCGAGATCGAACGGGCATCTCCGTAATGCAGTGCAAAAAAGCATTGGAAGACGCGGGCGGCGACGAGGAAAAGGCGCTCATGTTCCTTCGAAAGAAGGGCGCTGACGTCGCGGCAAAGAAAGGCGATCGAGAGCTTGCAGCCGGATCGGTTGCGGCATACGTGCATGCAAATGGCGCGATAGGAGCCATGGTCATGCTCTCTTCTGAGACTGACTTCGTATCGAACAATGCCGATTTCAAGACGCTCGCATACGACATAGCCATGCATGTTTCCGCTGCCAATCCTGAGTTCGTCTCGGCTGACGAGATAGACGAGGCCGCAAAGGAAAAGGCGCGAGTCTTCTTCGCGGAGGAGGTCAAGGACAAGCCTGCAGAGATGCAGGAGAAGATCCTGCAGGGCAAGATGGACGCTTTCTTCAAGGAAAAGGTCCTTCTTGACCAGCCTTTTATCAAGAACTCTGATCTCACGATCCAGCAGCTTCTTGAAAATGCTATCCAGAAATTCGGCGAGAAGATCGTCGTCTCAAGGATGGTACGATTCGGCGTGCATCGATAAAGCACCCAAACTATGATCACATCATTGATATTGTTCGCATTGTCAGGCCTTTTCATCGCCTATATGTTCTGGAGCAATCGCGGAACGGACGATGAGTATGCCGAGACGGGCTTTTCTGCCGATGGCATGCAGGACGACCAGCTGGCCGTGCGCAATCCGTCGGCGGTCCTCCTCAGCACCTCGATCTGCAGCACGGATCTGGACATCCGCCTTCGATCGATGTATCAGCGGGCGATCAGCCATGCGAGATCCATCGATAGGGAATACGTCAAGACGAAGATGCATCAGATCGCGGAGTATGGAGAAAAGAAAGCCTTGGCAATCGTCTCCCGGCTTCTCAATCGGTTCGGCAAGGTGAGGGATGTCGTGACGGGAAAGGACCTGCCAAAGAACAAGGGATCGGTATCTTTCTTCCTGAATCACATCATCCATCACAAGAGCCAGCTGAGCGGATACATGAAGGATGAGACGCAGAGGACCCTCGATGCGAGGATCCAGAAGAGACTTGAAATAAATCGAAAATAGTATATTATGTTTTCTGGGAGGCGGGCAGCGATGCCTACCTCCATGACGGCACCAACCGTCATCACAATACATGCCGCCTTAGCTCAGTTGGTAGAGCTACTGTTTTGTAAACAGTGGGTCCCCAGTTCGAGTCTGGGAGGCGGCTCCAAAAAAGAAAAAGCCATGAATCCGTTCATGGCTTTTTCTTTTGTTTTGCGCGCGCTGCTGTGCGCGATGAAAATAGAGACCGCGGGAATGCCGGGCTTAGAGAGACGTGCCCATGCTTCGGATCGTGCCGTTTATGATGCCTCCTCCGCCCGTGCACCATCCGCCGACGACATACGTGCCGAGCACGTTTGCTCCTGGTCGCATGATGAAGTTTTTATAAAGCCTAGACACGACGGGCACATACATCAGTCGAATAGGGCGAGGGACGGTTCCTGCCTTGAGTATGTAAAGAACCACGTTCGGGCTATCCATGCATGGATTCAGAAACAGTATCCGTCCTCCGAATGGCCTGAAGAGCAGCGTTGTAGGATCGACGGCGCTTGCGGCCGCGCTTGCCGCTCCAGAGCCGAAGGCGCTCGAAAGGGCATTGGCAAGCAATCCTACCCCTATGACCGCTCCTATGGCCATTATGCCCTTTGTGAGGGCGCTATCCTGGCTTGCCTGCGTATTGCTTGTCGTCGTCGCTACGGGCACCGTGCTGCTAGCCGGTCCTGCATATCTCGGGAATGCATATGTGACGATGCCTACGCTCTCGCTTGCATACTCCTCGTTTACGACCTGGAAGAACAGGTCCTGAGTGGTGCTCGAATAATAGATGAGGGCTCGCTCGTAATCATCGAAATCCTTGAGGGAAAAAGAGATCGTCTGCCCGTCTGCCGATACCGATCCCGCTGTCCCCAGATTTCCAAAAAGGGTAGGGTGGGGATCGAAGTTCCTACCGGTGATCGTGATCGCTTGGGTTCCGGACGGGACTATCCTAGGGCTGATGGCCAAGACCTCTGGCTTTCTAGAGGCCGATGTCGACGCGCTCGTCACGGATGCCACTATGGGCGTGAAATCGGGTATTTGCGGCAATCCTGATTGGTCTGCCAATACCTGCTGCCACCATTGCGGCACCGATGTCTCTTCGGGGAACAGGCTTCTAAATGCCGCCTGCTGGTCTGTGGTCAGTGTCGTGCCGGGATACTGGTATGCGGGCAAGGGCTGCGCCGCGGATGCGATTGGCTGCCCGCCCTGCGCTCCTGCCGCGGCCATCGCGTCCGAAGACGCCGCAAGCATGGCATTGATCTTCCTGCGCGTGAATTCTCCCACGAACCCGCTCGGCGCGGAAAGGCCTGCAGGCGCCAAGACCTCGTCTCTGTGCAAGATCTGGAACCGCATGACGGCATCCTTTGTCTTGAGGCCGAAATAGCTGGTCAGCTGGCTATTTGATCCTGCGCCCGTCTCGGCGACCCTTGTCGATTGGCTGGCGTTGAGAAAGCGCTGCAGGTATGAGACGTCAGGAGAAAGAGTCTGGGCGTATTTGAGATTCGTGCCAAATCGGAATGACTGAGGGATTCGCACGCTGCTCGTATCCATTGCGACTCCTTGCGCATGCGCTGCCTGGATAGGCACGGTGCAGAGCAGGGTGCTTGCCATGAGTAGCGATGCGATGGTGCGCGCCGCCTTGCCCGCGCTTTCGGCTTTCAAGGATCTGTCCGTTTTTTGTGCCATATTGAAAGGTCTTAGTTTTTGATAGGTGCTGCCGTCGTCGATGTGCTAGCCGATTTCATCGCGGCCTTGCTCTTGTCTATCTTCTTGAGCTCAGGAATGAGATCCTTGATCTCGTCTACGGACTTGAATCCGATATTGGTCTTCTCGCTTATGACCAGGGCGGGCAGGTTCTTGGCGTCGATTCCGTACATCGATTTGAGCGTCTCGAGCGCTGATAGGTCGAGATTCGTATCGAATGAATAGACCCGCAAGTCCTCGTATTGCTGGCGGAGGGCGTTCAGGACGATGGCTGTCTGGCTGCACTCAGGGCAGTCAGAGCTGTTTCCATAAAAATAGAGGATGGACATCGGCTTTAGCGAGCATTTGGATCGCAGCTGGCTGAGGAGGATGAAGTCCTTTATCTGGAGGAGGGAATAGTATTTTTTCAAATATACGAGCTCGGCATTTTTCTGGCCTACGTCATTTGCCTCCATGAGCTCGAGCTTCGATGCGAGCGAGTTGAGCTCTTCGGAAAGGGCATTCGAGGCGATGTTGGAACATGACGTTTCTCGGAGCAGGTTGAACTGCGTCTCGGACGACAGGAGATCGAGCGCGATCTGGTCGCGCACGCCCTGGACGTTTTCGAGGCGCTTCTGGCTCAGGATATTGTTCACATAGAGCGCTGATCCGAAGATAAGGGAGGTGATAATGAGGGCCATGATGTATTTGGCCCAGTTGATGGGGTGTCTTTGCATGAGGCGTATTATAGCGCATTTGCGCCTGATTTTACAGGTGTCCGGCCGATTTTGGCAGGGGCTACATTATCGCCAGCTGGCATCTCTCTGCCTGATCGTATTCCATACAGATGTCACGAGCCAGAGCGGCGCGATGAGGGAGTAGATGAGGAGGAAGTATACGACGTCGATCATCTTCTTGTCCTCTATGCCGGCGATGCGCTTGCCGTACCAGATGGCAAAGATCACCATGCCCGCGATGGAGAGGCCGATGAATACGGGCGTCTGTATCGCGTAGAACAGCCCTTCCCAGCTATATGATCCGAATGAGAAATTGAAGCCGACGAGCCGCGTTCGCTCATAGAAATCGAGAGCCTCCTTTGTCAGGTTGAAGATCGTATAAAAGAGAAAGAATAGCGTGCCGATGATCGCATACATGGCGATCGGAAGCACGAAGAAGCCGAGGTTCCCATACTTGGGATTGAAGATCATCTTCTTGTAATCGAGCGTGTTCTGGATGAACCCTCCCGTCCAGCGGACGCGCTGCCTATAGAGCTTGTACAGGGTTCGCGGGCCGACGGTATAGACGATTGCCTTGTCCGCATTCGCGATTCGAAAATGCTTTTCCTGCAGCCGAAGGGCCATCTCGAGGTCTTCGGTATTATGGGCATGGCGATAGAGGCCCACCTTTTCGAATACTGATTTTCTGAATATTGAAAAAGGACCAGGCGTCACGTATTGGGCATCGAGCAGCGAGAATATCTTTCGCGTGAAGATTCCCATATTGTACTCGGCGTTCTGTACCAGCCCGAGGATGGTGTCGGGATTCTGTATCTTCATCGACGGCGTCACGGCCACGATCTCAGGGCTCTCGAAATTCGGCATGATATGGAGAAGGGCCTTTGAGTCCACGAACGAGTCCGCATCGAGACAGCCTATGAAGTCGCTCGTCGTATGCGTGATTCCGTAATTGAGCGCGGTGTACTTGCCGCCATTTTCTTTCTTATGAAGGAGGATCTGGGGGTGGCTTGAGAATTTCTGTACCAGGCTCCAGGTATTGTCCTTTGAGCCATCGTCCACGACCATGATCGAAAGCCTGTCAGCCGGGTATTCGAGCCCGAGCAGGGATTCGATCGTCTTCTCGATGGTCTTTTCCTCGTTGAAGACCGGCACGAGAATCGTGACGGTAGGGTAGTCCTGTCCGGGCACGATGCACGGGGGAAGGCATTCTGCGCCTGCTCCTGCCCTTGTCTCCGCCGCGCGACCGCCTTCTTTCTCTGCCCTGCCGTCCTTTCTCTTCTGCTCCTTGTGCTCAAAAAGCGTGATCAGCAAAAAGACCTGAAAATAGACGGTCACGAAGGAGAACATGTAGGTCAATATGGTAGGGATGAGGGGCACGTTTGTGAGGGGTTAGGCGATAGGATGGCGCATGCCGGTCCTTCTCGATATCCTTAAATATAGCTAAAAAACGCATAAAAATCCAGCTCCCAGCCTGTTTTAAAGCGCGATTCGCTATGCTATACTCACTTTCATTATGACCACAGGGCACCTGCATCCTCTGACCCAGATCATGCGCCGGATCCAGCACATATTTGCGGAGATGGGATTTCAGATTGCCGAGGGTCCTGAGATCGATACGGAGCACTACAATTTCGACGCCCTGAGGGTGTCAAAGGACCATCCGTCTCGGGACATGCAGGATACATTCTGGCTGACTTCTGCCGACGCCGGCCCGAGCGGGGAGAGGATGCTTCCCCGGACGCATACGTCCAATACGCAGATCAGGTTCCTCGAGTCATTCGTCAAGAGGCATGGCTCGAATCCCCCTCATGGATTCAAGATCGTCGTGCCTGGAAAGGTATTTCGAAACGAGGCTACCGACGCGACGCACGAGGCCGAATTCTATCAGGTCGAGGGCATGATGATCGCGCCGCGCGCATCGATGGCCGATCTCAAGGCGACGCTTTCTCATTTTTACAAGAATCTTTTCGGTCCTGATGCCGAGGTCCGGTTTCGGCCGAGCTATTTTCCATTTACGGAGCCGAGCGTCGAGATCGATGTCAAATGGGGAGAGAGGTGGCTCGAGGTCATGGGCGGAGGGCTTGTTCATCCCGAGATCATCGCTGCGGCAGGCCTCGATCCTGCAAAATGGCAGGGATTCGCATTTGGCGGAGGGATCGATCGCCTCGCCATGCTCGTCTTCGGCATCAATGACATCCGATTGCTATATTCGGGCGATCTGCGGCTCGTCGAGCAATTCTAGGCATTCACGCGAAGATTTTTCCAGAAAAAAACATGAAATTCTCATACAAATGGCTTCAAGGATATTTTGAAAAAGAGCTGCCTCGACCGCAGGCTCTTGCTGATTTGCTGACGATGCGGATTTTCGAAGTCGAGGGCATCGAGGAGGCCGCTGAGGGCTCTGACAGCGTCATCGACGTCAAGATCCTTCCTGATCGAGCAGGGTATGCGTATGCCCATCTCAATCTTGCGAGAGAGATAGATGCGATCACCGATGCCAAGTGCGGTTTCGGCGCTGCCGAATATCATCAGGTATCGGCGGACAATGTCGCGGAGGCAATAGCTGACAAGACTGAAGATGTCGATATGCCGGAGATTTCCGTCATGGATCAAAACAAGGTGCCCGTGTTTACTGCCCGGATGATTTCAGGCATCGCCGATTCCGAATCTCCGGCATGGCTCAAGCGCTCCCTGGCTGCTGTCGGCCAGCGCTCGATCAGCCTCATCGTCGATCTGACGAATTTTGTCATGCTCGATGTCGGCCAGCCCATGCATGCATTCGATGCCGACAAGATCGCTGGCAGCATTTCCATCAGGCATGCGGTCGCTGGAGAAAAGGTCATCCTCCTCGATGGCAGGGAAGTGTCGCTCGATTCCGAGACTCTGGTCATCGCCGATGATGAGGGCGCGCTCGATATCGCCGGCATCAAGGGCGGCAAGAAGGCCGAGGTAGACGCGAATACTCAGAGGATAATCATCACGGCTGGCAATTTCGACGCGGCGTATATCCGCAAGACGTCTCAGAAAGTAGCCATCAAGAACGACTCGTCCAAGCGATATGAAAATGGCGTGACCAAGGAGCGGGCTTTTGTCGCTCAGAGGGAATTCCTCGCCTTGCTCAAGGCAGAGCGCGCGGGAATCTCGCATGGGCCGCTTGTTGTCAAAGGCCTGTCGGCAGAAGAGGCGTTTGCCCCGCGCGCATCGATCCTGATCGACCCTGCATACGTTTCGGCTCGGATAGGCATCGATATTTCGCCTGACAAGATCAGGCATACCCTGTCTCTTTTGGAAATCAGGACAGAGGATGCCGCCGATGGCCGACTCGAGGCATTTCCTCCGCTCTATCGCGGCGATCTTTCCATTCAGGAGGATGTGATCGAGGAGATAGGCCGCTTGTGCGGATACGAGTCTCTTCAGGGCGCGGTTCCTGATGCCGCGGAGCCCGTGCCTCAGCTCGCATCTTTTTTCTATGCGAACATCGCCAGGGACATATTGGCGAGCATCGGATTTTCAGAAATATATACGCATACCCTCGTTGAAAAAGGCGACATTCCGCTGGCGAATCCGCTCACTGTCGATCGCAGCCATATGAGAAATGCTCTTGGCGACGGCGTCCGTTCCGCGCTCTGTGCCAATGTCCAGCATATCGACCTGCTCGGAGGGTCGGAATCCATCGCGCATGACGTTCGCGCATTCGAGATAGGGCACGTATTCTTTGGAAAAAAAGAATCATGGTCGCTCGCTTTCGGCATCGCGACAAAGGATGGCAAGCTTGCCGGCGACAAGGTTCTCAAGGAGACCGACGCTGCCATCGCCGCGCTTTCAGCGGCATTCGGCCCGATCGAGGCGCATATCAGGAATAGGCAGGCAGGAAGCACTCCTGCCGAAGGAGGCGCCGTTCCCGCATCGTTTTGCCTGATAGAAATCGATTTCGAAGGCATGCTCGCGACGCTTCCTGATCCTCAGGAGTTTCAGTCGCAGCTCGCGGCGGCGCCTGTTTCGATGTCGTCATCGCGCTTCGTGCCATTCTCTCCATACCCGCATATGGTCCGGGATATCGCGGTATTCATCCCTGGCCCGACGGGCCGGGCTCATGAGCTGCGCGACCTGATTTGGTCAGCGGCAGGAGGCAGCGATTCCATATTGAGGCTCGTGCGCCAGTTCGACGAGTTTGAAAAGAAAGACAAGGAATCAGGAAACATAGAAAAGACGTCATACGGATTTCGCATGGTATTCCAATCTCACCAAAGGACCCTTACCGAAGCAGAAGTTCAGGGTATAATGGATGCGATCCTCCTCAAGATCTCAGAAAAGGGCAATTGGGAAGCACGATAGGTTTCGAATCAGAAAGGGGGTTTTAATAAAATAAACACGAAGCACATGAAAACATTCATCGCGCTCATCTGCGTGATCGCTATCGGCTACTCGGTGTATTATGTCGTTGCAAATAAAGAGAGGCTTTTTCCCGCAAGCGAGGTGAGCATGGTAGGGGGTTCCGGCATCCGATATGTCGCTCCGAACAAGCTCGACAATCCAGGGTACGTATATGCCGAAAAGAACGGCTCGATCCTTTGGCGCATGGACATAAGCAATATCCAAGTCGATGCCGATCTTGCAAAAGAGCCGAATCTTCGGGATTACAAGGTGACGAGCATCAGCCTCTGGCCTTTCGAGGGTCGCGATGCCGTCTGGGTCCGATTGGGAAAGGGGTATTCCGCGCGCATCTATATTCTTGATACCTCAAATGGCAATACTCTCAAGATCACCACTGCGGCAGCCGAAGGCGTATAAAGCTGGCTTTTTGGCCCTTTTCGCCCAATCTATATCACATAAAACCGACAGCGCAAGAGGACCGACTGTCGCGTTTTTTGATATAATAAGCCCTACATTATTTATATAGGTTCATCCTTCAATTAACCGCATACATATGGCCAAAGACGACGATAAAAAACCAGAAAAGAAAGGAAGCTACGGAGCCGAATCCATTCAGGTCCTCGAGGGCCTAGAGCCCGTGCGCAAGCGACCGGGCATGTATATCGGTACGACAGGGCCAGAGGGTTTGCATCACCTGATTTGGGAGATATTCGACAACTCCCGAGATGAGGCCATGGGCGGACATTGCGAT
>JACCDZ010468920.1_pt1 | contig 14863 bp, 14 predicted proteins | sample 7449551 | NCBI WGS metagenome assembly JACCDZ01 (sample SAMN15323452, study PRJNA562643) | freshwater metagenome | isolation source: river surface water | place: USA:Blue River Watershed | collected 2017-08-18 | reverse complement strand
TCGATGTGGAGCAAGGGGGGCTGCGCCTGATACGCGTGCGCGACAATGGCGATGGCATTGCGAAGGATGATTTGCCCCTGGCCTTGGCGCGCCATGCCACCAGCAAGATTCATGATCTGGAAGATCTCGAAGCGGTGGCGACTCTGGGCTTCCGTGGTGAAGCACTGGCCTCGATTGCCTCGGTTTCGCGCTTGCAACTGACCAGCAGTGCCGACGAATCCGGTGTCGGCAGTGCCGTGCAGTCGGAAGGTCGGGATATGCTGGCGACAGTGTCGGCGGCCGCGCATGCCCGTGGCACCACGGTGGAAGTGCGCGATCTTTTTTTCAATACGCCGGCGCGCCGCAAATTCATGAAGACGGAGCAGACCGAGTTCTCGCATCTCGAAGAAACCGTGCGCCGTCTGGCGCTGGCCAATCCCGATGTGGCCTTCTCGCTCAGTCATAACGGTCGCCAGGTGCATGGTCTGCGGCCGGCCACGGAAGAGCTGGAGTGGCGTCGTCGCCTGGCCTCCTTGTGCGGTCCGGCCTTCATGGAAAACGCGGTGCCGCTGGAAATCGAGAGTGGCGGTTTCCGTTTGCGCGGCTGGGTGGGTCTGCCCACGTTTTCACGCTCACAGGCGGATCTGCAATATTTCTATGTGAACGGGCGCATGGTGCGTGATCGTGTGGTGACACATGCCGTGCGTCAGGCTTATGCCGATGTGCTTTTTCACGGCCGTCATCCGGCCTATGTCTTGTTCTTTGAGCTGGACCCGGGCGCGGTGGATGTGAATGTGCATCCCACCAAGCATGAAGTGCGTTTCCGCGAGCAGCGGCAGGTGCATGATTTCCTGTATCGCAGCCTGCATCGTGTCATTGCTGACTTGAAGCCACAGGATCAGGCGCCTGCCGTGGCGGCTTTGCCGGATACCGGGATGCGGGTGCAGGACGCACTGTCTTTGCCGGTGCGCGAAAGTGCGTTTGCCGCGGCCTCAGGCTATGCGCAGGGCGCTGTGGCGCTGGGTGAAAAGCCGGCGAATTATTCGGCTGCGGACCGCCCGGCTTTTGCGCCGGCCTTTGATTTCCAGCGCCCGCCCGCGTTGGCCATCACGCCTGAAAAGCAGGCGGGTGAAGCGCCGCCCCTGGGTTTTGCGATTGCCCAGCTGCATGGCATTTATATCCTCGCGCAAAATGTCGAAGGCCTGATCGTGGTGGATATGCACGCGGCCCACGAGCGCATCACCTATGAACGGTTGAAACAGAGTTTCGATACCGGGGCTCTGGTTTCGCAGCCGCTGCTGGTGCCGCTGTCACTGGCGGTGAGTACGCGCGAAGCCGATATGGCTGAAACCGAAACGGAATTTTTCCGGCGCTTAGGCTTCGAGCTGGAGCGCATGGGTCCGGAGACATTGCTATTGCGTGCTGTGCCCGTGCTTCTCGGGCAGGCGCGTGCCGAGGCGCTGGTGCGTGATGTGCTGGCGGATCTTGTGGTGCATGGCAATACGCGGCGCATCGAAGAAACCCATAACGAGCTGCTCGCCACCATGGCTTGTCATGGCAGTGTGCGCGCCGGGCGTCAGCTTTCGATTCCGGAAATGAATGCGCTCTTGCGTGACATGGAGGCCACGGAGCGCTCCGGGCAGTGCAATCATGGCCGTCCGACCTGGACTCGTCTGACCCTGGCCGAACTGGATAAATTGTTTTTGCGTGGCAAGTGAAACGTGAGCTTGTAGCTTTGCCACTTCGGGTGAATCATGAATGCGCCTGCGGCTCGTGAAAGGCTTTAGCCGCGATGCCCTTGATCTTTTTTCATTAAAACGGCGGAACACCGATTCACGATTATTCGCCCTGCGGGCTCACCCCTTCGGGGCCCGCCTGCGGCGGTTCAAGTGCCTTCGGCACTTGTCACGATTCACGATTCACGATTCACGACCATGACCCCACCACTTCCTCCAGCTCTCTTCATCATGGGTCCCACGGCCTCCGGGAAAACCAGGCTCGCCATCGAACTGGCCGAGCGCGGTCCCTTCGACATCATTTCCGTGGATTCGGGCATGGTGTATCGCGGCATGGATATCGGCACCGCCAAGCCGGATGCGCAAACACTGGCGCGTGCGCCACATCGTCTTATCGATATCCGTGATCCTGCCGAGGCGTATTCGGCGGCCGAGTTCCGCACGGATGCCCTGCGTGAAATGCAGGCCATTACTGCGGCGGGCCGCATCCCGCTTCTGGTTGGCGGCACCATGCTGTATTTCCGCGTGTTGCTGGAAGGTCTGGCGGATTTGCCGCAGGCCGATGCCGAGCTGCGCGTCAGGCTGGAGGCCGAGGCCAGGGAAAAAGGCTGGCCTGCCATGCATGCCCGTCTGGCCGAGGTGGACCCGGTCGCGGCGGCCCGTCTCAAGCCCAATGACAGCCAGCGCCTGCAACGCGCGCTGGAAGTCTGGGAGCTCACCGGCAAACCGCTGTCGCAATGGCATGCCGAGCAGGGCGAGCCCGAGCCCTTGCCCTGGGCCATGACACAGATTGCCGTGGCGCCGCCGGACCGCTCCATCCTGCATGAGCGCATCGCGCAGCGTTTTGATCTCATGCTGGAGCAGGGGCTGGTGGCGGAGGTAGAAGCGCTGCGCGCCCGTGTTGACCTGCATGCCGATCTGCCGTCCATGCGAGCGGTGGGTTATGCCCAGGTCTGGGCCTGTCTCGACGGTTTTTATGACGCCGCCGAAATGCGGCTGCGCGGCATCTACGCCACCCGTCAACTGGCCAAGCGCCAGTACACCTGGCTGCGTCGCTTCCCCGGGGCTGAATGGCATGACGGCGGCCGGGACGGACTGGCGACCGATCTTTTGCGCGGCAGTCTGGCCGGGCTGGCTTGAAAAGCAGCTGACTGACCCGCATGTTTATTCCGTCGCGGGATGGAATGACGGCTGGTATTTGCGGCTACACTCTGCCTGCGTGCCCCTCCTGGGGGCCGGTTTGCGCTGCTTTCAGTCTTTTTTGTGGCCCGTTTTGGGCCCGCCGCATAGGAGAGTCACCATGTCCAAGGGACAGACCCTGCAGGATCCCTTCCTCAATGCCCTGCGTAAGGAACGTATTCCGGTTTCCATCTTTCTGGTCAACGGCATCAAGCTGCAAGGCCAGATAGAGTCTTTCGACCAGTATGTCGTGCTGCTCAAGAACACGGTCAGCCAGATGGTCTACAAGCACGCCATCTCCACCGTGGTGCCGGCGCGCAACCCGCGCTCCAATGTGCCGGGTGGCGGCCACGGTCCTGCCGCGGGTGGTGCTGGCGGCGGCAATGGCGGTCACGATGATTTTGATGACGATGGTCAGCAGCCCAATTATTGATTCGGGCCATGCTGCCACCGACAACGCCGCCTTCCGGGGCGGCGTTGTCATTTCTGCCATGAGGATGAAACTTGGAATTTTTTGAGCGCCCGGCCGGCGGTGAAAAAGCCGTGCTGGTGCATCTGGATGTTCGTGACGAACGTGAGGACGAAGACCTCGAGGAGTTCTGCCTGCTGGCGGATTCGGCCGGGGTGGAGTCCGTCGGCATTGTGCGCGGCTCGCGTCAGCGTCCGGACCCCAAGTTCTTTGCCGGTTCCGGCAAAGTGGATGAAATCCGCGAGTTGGTAAAAGCACAGGGCGCTGAAGTCGTGCTGTTTGATCACGCCCTGACGCCGGCACAGGAAAGAAATCTCGAGCGCGAATTCCAGTGTCGTGTACTCGATCGCACCGGCCTCATTCTCGATATCTTCGCGCAGCGTGCGCGCACTTTTGAAGGCAAGCTGCAAGTGGAGCTGGCGCAGCTGCAGCACCTGGCCTCACGCCTTGTGCGCGGCTGGACGCATCTTGAGCGTCAAAAGGGCGGCATAGGCATGCGCGGCCCCGGCGAAACCCAGCTGGAAACCGACCGTCGTTTGTTGCGTGCACGCATCGTCATGCTCACCGAGCGCCTCGATAAAGTGCGTCTGGTGCGTGCGCAGGGACGTGCTTCACGTCAAAAAGCGGCGGTGCCTACAGTTTCTCTGGTGGGGTACACCAATGCCGGCAAGTCCACGCTCTTCAATCGCATTACCCGTTCCGATGTATATGCTGCCAACCAGCTTTTCGCCACGCTGGACCCGACCCTGCGTCGCATAGAGCTTGGTGGCTTCGGCACCGTGGTTCTTGCCGATACGGTGGGATTCATCCGGCATCTGCCGCACAAACTGGTCGATGCCTTCCGGGCCACGCTGGAAGAAACCGTGGAAGCGGATTTGCTCTTGCATGTGGTGGATGCCGCCAGTGGCGAGCGTGACCAGCAAATTGCCGCCGTGGACGAAGTGCTGGGCGAGGTCGGCGCGACGGCACCTGTGCTGCTGGTGTACAACAAGCTGGATTTGCTGGGGGCACGCGAGCCGCGCATAGATCGTGATGACAGTGGCATGCCGCTAGCGGTGTGGTTGTCGGCACGTGATGGCCTGGGTATGGAGTTGCTCGAGCAGGCCATTGCCGAGCGCCTGGGGCCGGATCGTTTCGAGGGCTGGTTGACGCTGACGGCACAACAAGCGCGTTTGCGGGCGCGCTTTTTTGAAAGTGGTGCGGTGCTTGAAGAAAAAGCAGATGAGTTGGGCGGCAGCCGGCTGTATCTGCGTTTGCTGCAGGTTGATCTGGAGCAGGCCTTGCGTCGTGAAGGTTTGCAGTTGGCGGATGTATTGCCGGCGGATCCGGTTTCGGTCCTGTAGGTCGGGCTTGGTTTTTGGGTGGAGGGAGGGGCTTCAGCCGCAGTGTGTTGGGAGAAAAGAGTGGCGGCGTGAGCAAGCAAGCAAGAAGGGCGCGCTAGCCCTCAATTAGCTTCCCACTCATGAAAGCCATCGCGGCTAAAGCCCCTCCTGCAAAAATTTTGAACGTTGTATAAGCCCTGATGTGATTTGAGAGAGTGTTGATGGCCTGGAACCTGCCTGAACAGAAACCGTCCGGAGACTCCGGCGCTGCGCTTTTGCAGAAGCTCAATTGCTTTGAGGGCGGGCGCTTTCACCCCTTGCGTTTTTCTGTGCTGCTGGCGCTCTTGTTGCTGGCAGTATCTGTCGTGCATGAAGTATCGGCTACGCAGCCTTCAGCCTTGCGCGATTTTCTTGAATCGGCGGCCGGAGCGAAAAGATGATACGCGGCCTGCTTGTTCTTCTGCTCTGCCAGTTTGCCGGCGAGTGCATCGCGCATTTTCTGGATTTGCCGGTGCCCGGCGGCGTCATCGGCATGCTGCTTCTCTTTGTCGGCCTCATCATTCGGCGTGGTGTTCCCGAAGAGCTGGAGCAAAGTTCGCAGGCCATCCTGAAGCCGCTCACACTTTATTTTGTGCCGGCATCGGTCGGCGTGATGACCATGGGGCCGCTGCTGGCGCAGGAAGGCATACGTATCGGCCTCGTGATGGTGCTCTCCACCATCATTCCCATGCTGGTTTGTGGTTATGGGCTTGATCGCTGGCTGACAAAGCGGGGGGTGTCATGAGCAACACCTTGAGTGCGCTGTTGGCTTCCCCCGTGCCCTGGCTGTTGATGTCGCTACTGGCTTATGAAGCCGGTATCTGGCTGTTCAAGAAAATGGGCGAGCCTATCTGGGCGCCGCCCTTGCTGATTGCACTGGCGCTGCTGATTGGCGGTCTGCTCATTACCGGCGCTGACTATCAGGATTATTTCCGTGGCAATGCCCTGCTGCATTTCATGCTGGGCCCGGCCACCGTGGCGCTGGCCGTGCCGCTTTATCACGCGCTGCCGCGCCTGCTGGCGGCCTTCAAGCCACTGGCCACGATCCTGCTGCTGGGAACCGTCCTCGGCGCGGGCGGTGCCATGGCGCTGGCCTGGGCTTTCCAGCTCTCGCATGAAAGTGTGCTGGCTTTCGGCACGCGTGCCGTGACCACGCCGATTGCGATCGGCATTGCTGAAAAAATCCATTCACCGGTGGCGCTTGCTGCGGCGCTCGTGGGCTTTTCCGGGGTGCTGGGAGCGGCCATTGCCGAACCTTTGTTGAAGGGTGTGAAGAGTGATATTGCGCGAGGCTTCGCCCTTGGTCTGGCGGCTCACGGTGTTGGTACAGCCCGTGCTTTCCAGATGCATCCCACGGCCGGTGCTTTCGCGGCGCTGGGTATGGGCCTGAACGGCATGATCACCGCTTTCTGGTTGCCGCCCGTAGTGCACTTGCTGATGCGCTGAAGCATCGCTCATGAAAAAGCCCGGCGAGCCGGGCTTATGCATCCAGGAGGCGGCCACAACTTTTTTCTTGGCGCCTCTCAGAAACGGATATAGACACCTGCGCTGACAACATCGATATCACTGGTGCCGGTTTCTTCATCATCACCCACATCGAGATAACGCTCGTATTCCGCCGTCAGGCCAAACCGCTCGGTGATGTCCAGGGAGATGCCGACTCCGGGAACAAAAACAAAGGAGCTCCCCTGCAGGTTGTCCTCGTAAAAACCAACAGGACCGATGGCATTGAAGGTGATGTCGGTTTTCATGAAGGCCAGACCCATTTTGCCGTACAGGGAAAGGCGCTCAGCGGGTTTGAATCTGGCCAGAAGATCGGCAAAGACACCCTGGTTTTCCACACTGCCTTTAACGCTCACTATGCCATTTGACGCATCAAATGTGGCCTCGCCCAGATTGGCGTAGCCAAGACGGAAGTCGACATTTTCTGAAGTGGCGATGCCAAAATGGATTTTCATGGCCGAATCAGCGGTTTCGCCATGGCCCGAGGTGGGTGCAGAAGTGCCAGCAGCCAGAAAAATCTGGGTGACATCCGCCTCGGTCACCCATTCCTTTACGTCGCTTTTGCCGAAATTGATGCCGATATAAGTGCCGCTTGCCTGAACCGTGCCTGCGCTCATGCCTGCGATCATGGTGAGCGCTGTTATTGTTTTCTTGATGTTCATGGTTTTCCTTTTTTGTGAATGGTGATCCCCGCGCGGGAGCGATGAAAAACCGGGCGATTCTAGGGATATGGTCGGTCATGCGGTATGCGTAGTTTTACGGAAATAGGCGAAAGGCCGGCTGCTGATGCAGCGAACGGCGCTCACCAATAGCTGTATATGCCGAGGCTGGCGTTGCTAATGTTCTGGTCCGGAATGCCTTCGGCGGACTTCACGCCCAGATAGCTTTCTACCTCCAGTTGCAGGCCCCAGTTCTGCACTGACTCCCAGACCAGTCCGGCTCCCGGCACGAAGGCAAAAGAGGAGCGTGTTTCTTCGGCCTCTTCCCTGGGCTGGGGACCTCCGGTATAGACATTGGCCTTCGATGTGCTGTTGACAATGGCGCCCCCCAGCTTGGCGTAAGGCCGCCATGCTGCGCCGGAGCGCCACTGCCAGCGACCCTCCAGAGCAAAGCCCTTGATGGCCAGTTGCAGCGGGCGATAGTCATTGGGGTTGTAGCCGGGAAATTGGCTGGCAGCATTGACCTTGATCCTGCCCAGCGAGAACAGCGCCGCATGGGCGGACAGATGAGGGCCCAAGGCCAGGCCGCCTTGAATCTTGTAAGAGATGAAGCGCTTGTCGGCATCTTTTCCCCTGTAGAGCGTGACGACCTCCTCGTCGAACACGGCCTGCCCGATATGGAGGCCGGCCATGCCTTCAGCGTGGGCGGTGCCGCCCATCATGACGGCGACAATCGCCATAAGGCCGCTGCCCAGAAACTTGTTCATGCTGATCCCTTTATCGGCTGTGTGAAAAAAACGGGCGAGTCTAAGGGTCTGTTTCGCTAAGCGATATGTCGGGAATTACTCACGGCGTCAGGGCAGGGGCTTATGGCGAGCTGGAGTGGATTGTCGGACGGTGACTAGAGGCAAGAGGGCTGGCACGACTTCGCCTGGGGGTAAATAAATCTGGCCCCTTTTTTGGGGCAGAAGGCGAAGTCTCAGGGGTGGGATGGCCATGACCACCGTGCTACCATCCGCCAAACCGGGCGCCGCCCCGGTTTTTTTGTGTCCGTGAGTCCTTCAGGTCCCGTGAATTAGGCCCCAGATCCATGTCCCGTCCTGTCGATACCTGGCTGCTGCCCGAAGGGGTGGCCGATGTGCTGCCGGCCGAGGCTGTGCGCCTTGAGGCCCTGCGCCGCCGCCTGCTGGACCGCTTTGCGGCCTCCGGTTACCAGTTGGTCTTCCCGCCGCTCATGGAGTATCTGGACTCCCTGCTGACCGGCTCCGGGCATGACCTTGATCTCATGACCTTCAAGATCACCGACCAGCTCACCGGGCGCATGATGGGCGTCCGCGCCGACATCACCCCGCAGGTGGCACGTCTGGATGCGCACACGCTGCAAGTGGATGGTCCGGCTCGGTATTGCTATGCCGGCACCACGCTGAATACGCGCCCGGCCGCACTCGCCGCCTCGCGCTGCCCGGTGCAGATTGGTGCCGAGCTTTATGGCTACGCTGGTGTGGCTGGCGATATCGAAGTGCTGCGCCTGATGCTGGACATGCTGGCCATGGCCGGCTGTGAAAACATCCAGCTCGATCTGGGTCATGTCACCATCTTCCGTGAGCTCGCCCGTCTGGCCGGGATTGCCGGCGCTGATGAAGCGGCGCTTTTCGATATTTTCCAGCGCAAGGCGGTGGCGGACCTGCGTGATTTCCTGGCCAGCCGTACTGTGCCGGCCGACATGACGGCCAGGTTCGAAGGTCTGCTCAAACTGGCGGGTGACAAGCGTGTGCTGCTTGCGGCCAGCCAGTTGCTGTCGGGGGTGTCGCCACAGATTGATGCGGCGCTCGCGGCGCTGAACACGGTTGCGGACGTGCTTGCGGCTTCGCATGCCGGCGTTTCGCTGTATTTCGATCTGACCGAATTGCGCGGCTACCACTATCACACCGGCCTGGTGTTTGCGGCCTACGCGCCCGGTGCGCGCGCCGAGCTGGCCAAGGGTGGACGTTACGATGCCGTGGGTGAGGCTTTCGGACGTGCGCGTCCGGCCACCGGCTTTAGCGCTGATCTGAAAAGCCTGCTGGATTTTTGTCGCGCCGATGCAAGCATTTCCGCCATTTTCGCGCCCGCCGGTGAAGACAGTGCCCTGCGTGCTGCCATTGCGAGCTTGCGTGCGGCTGGCGAGCATGTGGTGCAGGCGCTGCCTGCCGATGGCAGCACGGCGGCTTCACTGGCCTGTACGCGCGAATTGGTTCTGCAAGACGGACGCTGGATCGTGCGGGTGTAGCTGCGGATTTATCCGCACACAACTCCCTGCCGGGTTTATGTATCACGCTGTGCGGATAAATCCGCACCTACGAATTCTTAAATTGTTTTAACGAGAACTGAAATGGGCAAGAACGTCGTCGTGCTCGGCACCCAATGGGGTGACGAAGGCAAGGGCAAGATCGTGGACCTGCTGACGGACAACGCATCTGCTGTGGTGCGTTTCCAGGGTGGCCACAATGCCGGCCACACGCTGTGGGTGAATGGCGAGAAAACCGTGCTGCACCTGATTCCCTCCGGCATCCTGCGCAAGAATGTGCTCTGCCTGATCGGCAATGGCGTGGTGCTGGCCCCGGATGCCCTGCTGAAAGAGTTGGCCGGCCTCGAAGCGAAAGGGGTCGATCCGCGCTCGCGTCTGAAAGTGTCGGCGGCGTGCCCGCTCATCCTTCCCTATCACGCGGCCCTCGACAAGGCGCGTGAAACGGCACGTGGCAAGGCGGCCATTGGCACCACCGGTCGCGGCATCGGTCCGGCCTATGAAGACAAGGTCGCACGTCGCGGTTTGCGTCTCGGTGATCTGTTCCGTCGTGAAACCCTGGCGGCACGTCTGGGCGAAGTCCTCGATTACCACAACTTCCAGCTCAAGAATTACTACAAGGCCGAGACCGTCGATTTCCAGAAAACACTGGACGATGCCTTGTCATGGGCAGACCAGCTGAAAGATCTGGTCGCGGATGTACCGGCCATCCTGCACCAGTTCCGTCGTGACGGAAAAAACATCATGTTCGAGGGCGCGCAGGGCTCCCTGCTCGATATCGACCATGGCACCTATCCCTATGTGACCTCGAGCAATACCACGGCAGGTGGCACCTCCACCGGTTCCGGTTTCGGTCCGCTCTATCTTGATTACGTGCTGGGTATCACCAAGGCCTACACCACGCGTGTGGGCAGTGGGCCTTTCCCCACCGAGCTGGTTTACGACGCGGCGCTGGATATCGGTGATGCGGTCGGCAAGCATCTCGGCACCAAGGGCCATGAATTCGGTGCGACGACCGGACGCCAGCGTCGCTGTGGCTGGTTTGATGCCGCCATCCTGCGTCGCGGGGTGGAGCTGAATTCGATTTCCGGCCTCTGCCTCACCAAGCTGGATGTGCTCGATGGCCTCGATGTGGTGAAAGTCTGCACCGGCTACGAAAGCAAGGTGGAAGGTTCGCTGGAGTGCCTGATGTCGGATGCCGAGTCTTTCGACAATGTGGTGCCGGTATATGAAGAGTTGCCGGGTTGGAGCGAGTCCACGGTTGGCGTGAAAAGGCTGGAAGACCTGCCGGAAAATGCGCGCGCCTATATCAGGCGCATCGAGGAAGTGGTGGGCTGTCCCATCGACATCATTTCCACCGGGCCGGACCGCGATGAAACCATCGTCCTGCGCCATCCTTTCAATTAAGTGAGTGGCGCGAAGATGGAGAATGCTGCTTCCGTCTTCTCGCTGCGTTACTGGTTCCGTCCGCCGGTACGTCGGGTGCTGGCGCGCCAGTTGTACTTCACCGGCATTGAGTCGCTGGTGCTGGTCTTGCTCATCGGCATTGCCGTCGGCGCCATCATCGTTTCCCAACTGCACTACACCTTTGGACAAAGTGGTGCTGATACCTTGCGTCTTCTGGCCACGCTGCTCATCACCGAGCTCGCGCCCTTGCTGACGGCCCTCATCCTGATTGCACGTTCTTCGTCGGCCATGGCCAGCGAGCTGGCCGCCATGCGTGTGAATCATGAGATCTGGATGCTGACGCAGTTCGGCATCAATCCGCGTCATTACCTCATGCTGCCGCGCATCACCGGCATGTTGTTGGCCAGTTTCATTCTCGCGGTGTATCTCGCCTCGGCGGCCATGCTGACCGCCGCACTCATGATTGCAGGCCCCAATGCCCTGAATGAGCTGCGCTTGCTGGGCGATGCGCTGGGCTTGGGCAATATGGTGCAGGGCCTGTGCAAGACCGCGCTCTTTGGTGTGGTGATTGCCGCCATCGCCTGCCGCGCCGGCTTCCGTGCCGGGCATGCCATGACGGATATCCCGCGCGCCGCGTCCAGCGCTGTGGTCAGCAGCCTGCTGGCGGTGTTCGTGCTGGATGCCGTATGGGGGGTTCTGAAATGAACAGGGCGATCACGGCGCTGGTGGAGTTGCCGCCGCCCGGGCGCTGGGCCATTGGCGCAGAGGCGCAGCGCTATGGCGAACAACTGCTCGCTGCTGCTCGTGCACAGGGCTGGCGTAGTGCCTGGCTGGGCGCCGAGGCCGGTTTCCTGAGCAATCTTTCCGTGCTGGAAAACCTGCGCCTCATGCATGACTGGCATGCTGCCCATGCCCGGACCTTCGCGGCTGATCTCGTGCAGGCGCTGGATGTCATGGCGCTGGATGCGCCGGAGTGGTTAGAGATGCGGCCTTCACAATTGCTGGACTCGCAGCTGCTGCAAGCCCGCCTGCTGCGCGTGCTGCTGCTGCGTCCTGAGGCACTGGTACTGAATCCGGTGACCCTGGGGCTGGCTGGCGAGGCCCTCACAAACCGCTTGCTGGCGCAGTTCGACGGCATGAGGGTTTTTCTGCTGGATCAGCCGAATGCCAACTGGCCTGCCTGGCCGGCACATGACATTCTTGCGCCATCCCCCGGTGCATCCCCCGCATGAGCACGGAATCCTCCCGCATGAATCGCCTGCCCCTGGAAACCGATACCCGCTTCCGGCACCTTGGCCTTAAGCTGGGCCTGTTTATTGGCGTAGGTGTCTTGCTCGGTGTCGGTCTGTTGCTGGGGCTGGCCGTGCGCCAGGGCTATTTCTCTCCCAAGACACCGGTTTATTTCATTGCCAGCAGCGGCTCCGATTTGCGCCCCGGCATGGCGGTAAAACTCTCCGGCTTCAAGATTGGCGATGTGCGCAGCGTGGAGCTCAACCAGTTTGCGCGTGTGGATGTCGAGATGCAGATCGAAGACAGATACATGCACTGGATAAAGTCCGACTCCGTTGCCACGCTGGCGCGCGAAGGCATGATAGGTGACAGCTTCATCAGTGTGACCAGCGGTAATCCTGAGCTGCCTGCCCTGAGCAAAGATGACCGTCTGCGTTTTGTCCTCGGCAGCAGCCTGGGTGATATTGCGCAGGATGTGCGCAATCGCGTGGTGCCGGTGATTGATGAAATGCATGTGCTGCTGAAATACGCCAATGATCCCAAGGGTGATGTGCGCGGCAGTTTTTCCGAATTGCACAAGCTGACCGCGGATCTGCAAAAAACACGCAAGCAGCTGGATCAGCTGCTTGCGCATGTGGATCAGGTAGCTGCCAAAGAGCTGCCGGAAACCCTGGCCACTACGCGCAGCACCCTGCAGCGTGCCGATGCCAGCCTCAAGGAAATTGAAAAAGCCGTGCCGGCATTGAATGCCCGGGCGACGGCCTCGCTCGATGCGCTGGGCGCTGCCGCGAGCGCTGCGACGCAGGCTGCTGAAAAAGCGGGAAAGCTGATGGACGAGACCTCGCCGCGTCTTGATAGCACCCTGGCAGAGGCCGAAGCGCTCATGCGCGAAAGTCGTTCCGCCGTGAGTGCGGCGCGAACGCGTTGGCCTTTCAAGGGGGGGGATGCACCGCAGGCGCTGCGTACAGATGCGCCGCTGACAGAGCAGCCTGCGGCGCAACAGTGAATCATGTACAGGCGATATTGCCGCCTGTTGCTGTAGAGAAAAAAATGGGAATTATCTGGGAAAAATCGGGCTGGCGAAGTTCGCTGCTTGTGATGGCCGCTGTTTTGCTGTTGGCTGGCTGCAGCACGATGGGCACGTCTGATCCTGCGATCAGCATTGCCTCTGCACGTGGCGGCAAGATTTCACTCTTGCCGCAGACACGCAATCCGGTTCTCGTTGTGGAGAGCAAGACCGGCATAGGGCGCGCCCGCTTGCAGCTCAAGCACGCTTTGCCGGAGGGCATGATCGTGGAGTTTCCCGGTTTGCGTCAGCTTGAGCTTTTTTCCCTGAAGAAAGGCGGGAAGGCCCTGGTCTGCCACGGGACGGCGGAGCTGGAAGTGCCCTGCTCCTGGGGTAATGAGTGGCCGCTGGCTAGCGTGAAGCGTTATCCGCGTGGAATGACTGTCATCATTCCGGCTGTTGTCCTTGCCGAGCCGGGCGAATGGTCGCTGGAGTGGGTGGACTACTACCGCAAATGAAAATGAACATGACGGTATAAAAAAAGCCCGCAAAAAGAGCGGGCTTTTTTTATGGCGGCAGATCGGGAAATGTTGTGGATTACAAGCGATCCAGCTGTACCGGGAGTTTGTCTTTGGGCACGGGGAGCGAGGTGAAGTCCACCGGCATTTCATACTGTTCGCCCACACTCCAGCGATAACGCAACAGCACATGGTGCAACACGGCCTTCACCTGCATTTCGGCGAAATGCAGACCTATGCACATATGCGCGCCGCCGCCGAAGGGCAGGTACTGGTACATATGCTTTTTGTGCTCATTGCGCTCTTCACCGAAGCGCTCTGGATCAAAAGTCTCAGGGTCCTTCCACCACTCTTTCAGACGATGCGTGAGCATGGGCGAAACCGTGAGCATGGTGCCGGCAGGAATGTGGTAGCCCTTGAAGTCCACATCCTTGACGGTCTTGCGCGGAATGCCGGGCACGGGCGGGAGCAAACGCAGACATTCTTTCATCACGAGCCCGGCATCTGTCAGCTTGTCCAGGTCGTCGTGGCTGACGTCCTGCTTGCCAAGGCGTAGCGATTCCTCGCGCAGGCGATCCTGCCATTCCGGATGTTTGGCGAGTTGGTAGAACATGCTGGTGAGCGTGATGGTGGAAGTATCGTGCGCCGCCATCATCAGGAAGATCATGTGATTGACCACATCATCATCGCTGAAACGACGGCCCAGCTCGTCTTCGGCCTGACACAGGCGCGAGAACAGGTCTTCGCCGGGATTGCGGCGCTTCTCGTCAATGCGCGAGAGGAAAAACTGCTCCAGCACCTTGCGGCCATCCAGACCTTTTTTCCAGCGGCCGCCCGGCAGCGGGAAGCGGGCAATCGCCGTTCCGGCACGTACACAATCCACGAAAGCCTGATTGATCTTGTCGGACTCGGGGCCCAGTTTTTCACCCATGAAGATGTCGGTGGCGATATCCAGGGTGAGTTGCTTGATGGAGGTCAGCACTTCGAAATTACGGCCGGTTTTCCATTTCTTGATGCCGTTTTCGATGGCCGGGTTCATGCGCTCCAGGTACTGCACGAGAACCTGGCGCTTGAAGGCGGCCTGCATGATGCCGCGATGATGACGATGCTCTTCAAAGTCCAGCAGCATGATGCCGCGGTGGAAAAACTTGCCGATGTAGAAGTCCCAACCCTTGTGGTTGGAAAAAATGTCGCCCTGATTGCGCAATACCAGCTGGTTGGCATCGGGACCGACCAGATTCACGAAGGTGCGTCCGAAAGCATCCACCCAGTAGACCGGGCCCATTTCATTCACCATGCGCATGCCATTGCTAATGGGATCGCCCAGCATGTCGAAGGTGTGTCCCACAATGGGATAACCGGCGCTGCCGGGCATGGATTGCTTGATGTGGCGGACGTGAGCAGGAGCCAGGGAAAGCACTGCCATTTCTTTTTCTCCGGACCGCAGGGCGGCCATGCGTGGTGCATGAGGGGCTTGTGACAGCGCACACCTTAATGCGAATATGTATTCGCATTCAATTCGCATTTGCCCC
>JACCDZ010893589.1_pt1 | contig 14865 bp, 20 predicted proteins | sample 7449551 | NCBI WGS metagenome assembly JACCDZ01 (sample SAMN15323452, study PRJNA562643) | freshwater metagenome | isolation source: river surface water | place: USA:Blue River Watershed | collected 2017-08-18 | reverse complement strand
TGTATTTCAGAATGAAACTTTTCTTCAAATATAGCTACAGATAAAAGATATCCTTTGTTACTTAAAATATTTAAAGTGTTTATAAAAACAGCTATCGTGATTCCGTTTGATACTAGATGTTCTTTAGTTACTTTGAGTGTATGTTGTTGTTCTGGAGATAAACGAGGGTTGTTTTGTTTCTGAGAACGAAAAAGAAGCGTGAGCAAATTTAGCACATCAAGTATGTTTTGGTCATGCGGAGACATGCCTTGATTCAATCACTACGGGGAAATCTGTCAAATTCGGCACGGCAGTCTCGCCACCCACTAGATACTCCTGCGTCGTATCTAGTGGGGCCCGTATGGCGACGCGACTAGGCCTGCCTGTGCCATATGCTATGATATAGGGACAATTCAAGACCTAAACCATCGTAAGGTGGCATGGTCGTAAATACCAACCAAGGTAGAGACCTCTCTGTAGACTTCGCCTTGGTTGGTCGTGTCGGGAAACCGGCATGGGTCTGCAGGGAGTTTTGTGTTTGAGACTCCTATGATCAAAAACCAACCAAGCCATGTACAAAGTAGAACCAACTGAAAATGCTCTTTTACTAAACGACGCCTTAAATAAGGTAGGGATTGAGACTGTGCTTGAACACTGGGACGGACACAAGCATATAGATATATTTATTCCCAAAGGGAAGATATACATTGAGATTGATGGTCCTCAGCACTACACTAGTCCACGCCAGATAGTGTCTGATTTTCAACGAGATCACTATTCAGATGATGACGGTTTTCACACGATGCATATACCAAACGAGATAGTACAAAAGCAGTCTATGAAGATAGCTAGGGCGATGAAGAAGATATTAAATTTCTAAAACATGGTTGTATTGATTTGAGTTTTGAAAGGCGTATAATCGTTTCAATGAGTAAATTCTACTTAGAGCAAGTTTTTGAAATAAGGTTCACCCCCCAATCAAAATTTCTAGATAAACGTGGTGAAGTCACGGCTACTTTGGGAAGTGCTTTTTTGAACCAGTGGAATATTACCGATAACAGTGTTGACTTTAAGAGTGAGGTGAATAACAAAGTCAAAGGGTTTTTTAGCTTTAGAAACATGGGTTTTGCTGCTAATTATCCAACAACCCAAGTTGATTTTTCCTCCCACGCCAAAGACTTTTTGAAAAGGTCATGGCAGTATATACCTCTTAATGAGGTTGTTAGGATTGGTCTAAAATCAAAAATAGTGACTCCTGTCGATAGTTTTAATGATTATTTTAAGAAGTTTAGAGATAAATTTATTGCCTTAGACGATACGACTCTAGAAAAATTTGGTGGTAAATTAGTTGATTTATCTTTTCCCTTAAATTTCGCTGAAGGATTAAATCAATTTAATACCTTGTCAGGACCAGTTAACAAAGATGAGGTCATAGTCTTTTTTAAAGATTTGGAAGATAAAGCTCCTGAATTCGGGGTTTATTGCGAAGTGGATTATTTTACCACTGAGATCAGGTCCCTGCTTAAGCAAAAAGATGTCATTGAATTTATTGATAATGCAGTTAAAAAATCTGAAGTTGTATCGGACGAGTTATTGAATATACTCAAAAAATAGCATGCCACTAAAGAACACTACAACAACAACCAATGTAGATGATACTCAAGCTGAGGTGGGTTTGGGTGTAGGTGTTTCCGCTAATGTTACCGGTAATGCTTCAGATGAAGTTGAAGAGGAGGCAGACTATAGGCCTAGAACAGAACTGTCTTTACTTGATGTAGAGAAAAAGAAAGCATATGAATCAGAAGTTAAGAAGAATAATGCTAAGAGACTATTTTGGCACGTTTTAATTTTTGCTATACCAGCTTTTTTAACTTTTGCTGGCATTGTGGTTGCTATATATACCGGTACGTTCACTTATTATTTAAAAGAAGTATCACAACCACTAGGTGGTATTCAGAGTGATGTAAATAATTTAAAGTCCGATATAGGTAGGCTTGAGCAAGATATAAGGGATTTGAGAAATACAAAAAATGGCTTAGAGAATTAAGTCATTCTATAGGCTTGAATATTAGAGAAAAGTTCTAACATCGTCCCATACAGCCAGCACTTGACTTTTATATAATTTATAGCAATATTTAGACCGGTATCGGTGCCGTGGGGTATCGGCCTCTGTTTTTTGGAGACACAAATGGAAGATGTGCAATTCACGATCAGTCGTGACGACAAGGGGAGAGCAAACGGTTTCACCCTCATGGGTGTGGGCAAGATGGAGAGCGAGGCGTTCTGCCTCTCGTTTCTGACAGCTCAGCGTCTCCGCAAGGGCCGTGTCGTCTTTGATGACGGCAAGATCATCTTCAGGCATGGCGGAGTGAACGAAGTGGAGGCAGATCCGCAGATGGGTGTCTTCGGTATGCACGAAGGCGGCGTGCATTCGGAAGAAATCTCTGCGGAAGACTCCCTCATGCTGTCCGCGCTCCTGCACCAGGCAGGTCCTTACCTGGATGTCCAGATCCGGGTGCGACCGGAACTGGCCTGGGGGAAGGGGTTCACCCTGTTCATCAAGGGGTAACAACAGCTCGCAAGAACAGTCTAACGACTCGTTTCGGCGGGCTGTTTTTGTATCATAAAAGTTCTAACATCGTCCCATACAGCCAGCAGCTATGTGAGACCGACCGAGACGCTGATTATCGAGGATAGCAGTTCGCACCAGTCATGGGCACGAACTCGTCCAAGAAGTCAGCAAATCGGGTCAAAGTCTCTAAGGTACTATCCCGAAAATTGCATACCCGGTGAGTCCGGTATCCAGACAGAAAAGGCCGCTCTTTTGGAGCGGTCTTTTCTGTTATACTTGCCTTATGAAGAAAGCAAAGATTACTCTCATTGTAAGTATCGGAATGCTTGCAGTTCTCGCGATCCTTTTTGTTATATGGTGGATAAATGGTCGTGATCAAACGTTGTTCTATGCAGCGATGGCACTAGTTGCCGTGTCAGTGTTTCTTCCGATTTTTCTTAAGAAGAACAGGGATCAATAGGAGGATTAGTTTCTAACCAAGCTTAAGTTCTTCTCTTTCAGAATCATTCTGCTTCTCAGGTGACTTAGTCCTCTCTCATTTTATCAGTCGATAATAAATACACCTTATGTTTAAAAAAAGTTTACTAACTTATCTCTTAGCTTCTGTCATTCTTGCGCTCCTAATAATAGCTACTGGATTTTTATTATATAAAAATCAACAAGTTAAAGAACAGACTGAAAGTCCAGTTGTTACTGGTCAAGCCACCTACAAATGTCTTGATGACCATACTGTAGAAGTGGTCTTCATGACTGAAGGTCCAATGCCAGAGTCAGCCCCTGGACAGCCACCAGCTTCTAATGCTCTAGTGTCTCTTAGTCTAGACGGAGCTCAAGATATTTTACTTCCACATGCTATTTCAGCTGATGGTTCTCGATATGCAAACGCGGATGAGTCACTAGTTTTTTGGAGTAAAGGAAATGGAGCGATGGTGCTTCAAAATGGTGCAGAATCTACGTATCAAAATTGTATTGTGGTAAAGGAAGATACTGGAACGCTCCCACAAGTCTATTTAGATTCGACAAATGATTTCACCCTTCGCTATCCTGCGGACTTCACAATAGACGAATCATATTCGTATGAACTACTTGGACTAAATTTAGTTATTGCTGGAGTAAAATTCACCATTCCAGCAAGCATGGCTGCGGGTACCAATCTTAGTAGTGATTCGTATATTAGTGTTGAGCATCTAGATATACCAAGTTGTTCACCAAAGCACTTCTTGCCAGTAGGGCAAGATCTACAAGTGACGACAGTTGATGATGGTGACTTTACGTATCTCGTGGCGTCCACCACTGACGCTGGTGCTGGAAATCGGTATGAAGAATATGTACATACAATTGAAGGTGCTAATCCATGTGTAGCAATTCGTTATTTTATTCACTACTCAGTGTTTGAAAATTATCCAGTTGGCACAATAACTGAATTTGATAAAGCAGCACTTTTGGAGCAATTGGCTTCCATTAGAGGGTCTTTAACCATCGATGCTCAGTTTGTACCACCATTATCGTTAAATGTTGATGTGTATCCGTTGTACGAAAATCTAAGCTGGCAAGGTGAAGAGGTTGGCGAGTATGGAGATATGAATGGATATGTGGTTAATTCTGAACCTGTACCAAATATCACTGATATTGCATCGCTGACACAACCGTTTGAAAAGTATTATGCTGATCTTCTTACGACTCAGGGATGGGAAGAGGATATCTCTATGGCGGCTGGCGGTCCAGGCAGTGCAGTGATTGTGTATAAAAAAGATAACGATTACATAGTATTGCAATACAAAAGTGACTTCGGGGTGAATAACGAAAACGAACCAGCTCAGTGTCCATGTTCGGTTCAGTTTTCAATTTTCTCAGGTAGATAATTATGACCAGTCATGTGCGACCGAGACGGTTCGAGTCCCTGACCGGCAAGAGTTTTTGCTAGAATACATGTATTATGGATAAACTTAATTTTTCTAAGCAATTAATAAAGGGAAGGGTGGCAGAAATGATATTTGAACAGATGTTGCGCGATGCTGGGGGTTTTACTGTGCTCGGTTTTGGTTACGAAAAAATAATACCAGAACTAGCAATAAGGCAAGATACGATTGAAGCTGAACGAACAATGGAGATTATACGTAGGGCACCAGATTTTGCTGTGATTAGACACTCTACCAATAAAGTCTATCTAGTTGAGGTGAAGTACATGCATAACATGACAAGAGAAAAGGTGTTGGTTGCAGCAGAAAAGATGATAAATTCTTGGGATCCATCTTATCTGTTCATAGTTACTCCGCATAGTTTTTACTTTGAGTCCGTTAAATCAATTGTGGAGAAAAAGGGTGAAATCGAAGCCTTTGGTTTCGATACAGTAAATAAAGAACTTCAAGATGAATACTTAAAACTTTTGAATACTTTTATTGACTAAATTATGAAAGAACACCTTAAAAAGTTGGTAAATCGTCAACTTAGGAAGAAATAATTTCTCGAACTTCATCCCACACAGCCAACACACATAAGTTAACCAGGATTTAATTTGTGAAAGAACACTAAGTTAAGTGTATAATCGTCAGGATGAAAAGAAAATCAGTCCGTTATCTACACTCAGCAATTGCTGTCATTATGGCAATTCAGTTTATTGTTGCCTGGACAATGCCTGGGGTCCGTAGAATTTCCACTCCTGGTGACCTCCTAAACATTCATATGACCTTTGGTGTAATTATTTTGCCTTTTGCTCTAGCTCTTTTTCTGACACGTCTTTATCGACCGACGACAACTGAGCAAAAAGTTCTGGATGGTACGAAGTGGTCACGAAGAGCGGCGAGTACCATGTATTACTTGCTTTATATTTTATTAGTCCTTGTACCGCTCAGTGGTTGGTCTTTTGCCTCTACAAAGGGTTGGACAGTGACTCTTTTTGGGACTTATGACCTGCCTCAGCTATTTGCAAACAGCACTGTTTTTGGATTTAGTGTTGATCATATGCATTCTGCATTGGCGACAATGCTAGGTATTCTCATTATTGGTCACGTATCTGCTGCACTATACCACCACTTTTTCCTTAAGGATTCAGTTTTAAAAAATATGCTGCCCTGGTTTCGTAAATCTTCAGAATAAAAGTCCAGATTTAGCTCCAGGAGCCACAAGATTATATGTTAAGTCGTAGTTAATTCAGGAGTTAATTCATGAATTAACTCCTGAATTAATATTTTGTATAAGATATGATTAAAGTATGTATTTCAAGTCAAAAAGGATTTCATTATCAATTCTAGGTCTAACATCTATTCTTTGCTCTAGAGCCATGTTTGTCTTCTTTGATGATCCAGAAGGACCGAATCTTCTGATTGTTTTAGTGACTGCCTTAGTTGTGTATATGTTGTCCTTAACACTATATTTATTTGATTTTTCAAGCACGGGACTAAAAAGACTCTTGTTGGTGATTTCCATGCAGGTATTGATTGTCAGTATTTTTTATATTTGTTTAAACTAGGCTTCTCTAGTATTTTAAACTTAGATAAATATCAACCCGCCCCTCTATATCCATCTGATTTTTAATGGTCTATACTAGGTAGACGATTAGTAGAGATATTAAAATAATATGAAAAAATATATTGCTGAAGCGTTGGGTACAGGTACACTGACTTTTGTGGTGGGCTTATCTATAGCGGGAACCTTCCCGGTGCCGACTCCAGTTTTGGCGGCACTTGTTTTAGGATTATTTGTGTACTCAATCGGACATATTTCTGGTTGCCATATCAACCCAGCGGTAACATTAGGGGCTTTGTCTATTAAGAAAATTAAACTAAATGACGCACTGTATTACTTTGTTGCTCAGGTAATGGGAGCTGGTGTGGCGTACCTGTTGCTGCAAAATTTAGTTACCATGCCAGAGTTGGTAATTTCTGGGTCAGTACTAACTGGAGGAGCAGAATTTCTAGGAACTTTCTTCTTTACTTTTGGTATCGCGTCAGTTATTTATGGAAAGACACCAAGCGCCCTTTCAGGAATTGTGATTGGTGGCTCTTTACTTTTAGGTATAACCATCTCAGCCTTACTAGGTGCAAATGGAATCCTAAACCCAGCCGTGGCGTTAGGAATTGGATCTTTTGGCTTAATGTATTTGGTGGCACCCCTTTTGGGCTCGCTAGCTGGTATGCAAGCCTATAAGTATCTCCAATAATAGCCATTATTGATTCTTGTATTTATTTATAACAAAAATATAAATTATGTTGCCCCTCAATACTCTTAATTTCTTGTTTGCTTCAGGTGGTCTGGTTCTTTTGGTGGTGACAGTTGGTTTATATTTGGATTACTTTATTTACAAAAGTAGATTTTATAAAAAATACATCAGTCAGTTTGCTTTCCCAATCATCGCTGTAACTACGATTGGAAGTGTGGCCACCACACTTTTGTATTCGGAGTATTTTGGTTTCGTCCCTTGTTCACTGTGTTGGTTACAACGCATTGCTCTATACCCTCAGGCATTATTTTCCTTGATGGCATTTAAGATGAAGGAACGTGTCTTTTTCCCACTCTATAGCATGGCTTTGTCTGGGTTTGGATTTATCGTCGCTGTCTATCATTATGTGTATCAGCTCCAGCCAAAAGAAGTATTGAGTAATAGCTTTATGCCGTGTTTGGCTGACGGTAGTTCTGATTGTGCCGCTAAAGTTATAGAGGAATTTGGCTTTGTGACATTTCCACTTTTGTCAGCAATTGCCTTCGCTTTCTTAATAGTGATGTACCTAAATCTTAGACGAGCTGATTAGGATATTGGTGTCAGATTAGACTATCGGTTTGCGCCTTAAGTAAAATATTATGAAACATTGCTTGATGTTATAATTAACATCGTGATTACGGCAGTGACTTCCTTTTTTCAAAAAATAATCGGTTCTCTGGTTGGGAAAAACATTTGGTTCCATGCCTTGGCGATAATACTTACTTATTTATTAGTTGTTAGTGGTTTTGATTGGTTTTATTTTACTCATACTCAAATACCCGCCATTCAAAGCGTGGCTTTTGTAGCTGTCGCCTTGGGTGGATTATTACCTATATTGCTTCCGCCCCCACTTTACATCGTTGGAAAAATTAGAAAACAAAATTTCCTTCAAGTGTTGTCGTTAGCGCTTTTACAAGCCGCCGTCATTGGTTCTATCATTTCCTCAGCCTATAAGGCATTTACTGGCAGAATTCAACCGGATAGATTGAATACTGTTCTTGATATCAGTCATAATTTTCAATTTGGATTTTTTAATCACGGGATTTTTTGGGGATGGCCATCTTCACACACAACTATTGCTTTTGCTATGGCGGTAACACTTATATATTTATTTCCGAAACATAAATCAGTTTTTTATGGAGCACTTTTCTATGCCTTCTATATTGGACTAGGAATATCAGTTAATATTCACTGGTTTTCAGAATTTGTTGCCGGAGCATTAATTGGAACAGCTATCGGAATTTCAGTTGGAAAATCATATTCTAATATTATTTCAAAATATCAGTAAAAAATAATATGACAGTAATCAAGAAAATTTCTCAAGGAGTCGTGCATCAAGTACCAGCTGATTTAAGAAAAACTATAGTTTCTTCACCGGCCATGTATAAAGCTTGGGAGGACATAACACCACTAGCAAGAAATGAGTGGATTTGCTGGACAATATCTGTTAAAAAAGCCGAGACTAGAAAACAACATATCGAAAGAGCGAAGGAAGATTTAATAAAAGGGAAACGCAGACCTTGTTGTTGGCCCGGTTGCTCACATCGCTAGGGGAGGAGGGTGTTTTGTTTGGATTCCTACCGGAAGTGGTGATTATCTATAGATATAAAATTGACTTTGCCAAAAGAATATTTCTATGTTATAATTGAAATATGAAAAACTTTAAGGACGGTGGTTTTAGGGGTGGAAGAAAAGATTATAATAATCGTCCGAAATTTGGTGGTGGGCAAGGTTCCCGAAACAACGATCGTGGTGGTAATTTTGGGGCACCGAGAGAAATGTTTCAAACGACTTGCTCAGTTTGTAATAAGAGCTGTGAAGTACCGTTTCGTCCTAGTGGCGACAAGCCAGTTTACTGTAGTTCATGCTTCAAGCAAAAGTCAGATGACACTCACAATGATGAACGATCTCATGACCGAGGACGAAATGAGCAACGTCCAGAAGGAGCAAGTTTTAATAGACCGAACCAAGTTGAAAACTCAGCTAGCAATTTTGAGTTAGTCGCCATTAAACGTCAATTGACTACAATTGAGGCAAGACTAAATCGAATTCTTGATATCATCAATCCGCCACAACCAGCTGTGAAAGTAACTAAGTCTGAGGTTAAAGTGGTGGCAAGAGAAGAAGTTAAAGCAACTCTACCGGTAGAGAAAAAGAAATCTAAAACTAAAGCAGTTAAACCAGCCATGACTGTAAAAAAGGTAGTTAAGAAAATAACAAAGCCAGTCGCCAAAAAAGGTAGTTCTAAAGCAACTAAAAAAGCCAACAAAAAAACAACCAAATAATTTTGGGTACCATTAATCTTTTTTACGTGTATACTGACTACGTGGTTTTTAGTAGCTAATATATAAAATCTATGACAGACGAAACAACAAATGATGTATCTGTGGAAGCTACACCGGATACACCAGTTGCAGAAGCAACTGAAGCAACTGAGGAGACCAAAGAAGCTGAGGCTGAAACTCCAGCCGTTGAGGAAACTCCAGCTGTCTAAGGTTAAACAAAAAAACATCCCTCGGGATGTTTTTTTTGTTTAACCCATACTTAAGTAGGGTGGTTTTTGAGGTAATGCTATAATTAAGACCATGTCAGTGTTTGATTACTTTTTTATATTTGGGGCCAAATATCTATTTCTGGTGGCTCTGATTATAGCTTTAGTTATTTTTCTTCGAGCCGAAAAACATTTACAAAAAAAACTTCTAATTCTCGCCGTTTTTTCTTTCCCGATAGTATTATTGATAGCTAAAGTTATTTCTGGTTTTTATCTCAACCCTCGACCTTTTGTGGTTGGTCAATTCGTTCCTTTAGTTGACCATGCTTCTGATAACGGTTTTCCTTCCGACCATCTTCTGCTTCTATCCTCAGTTAGTGTGTTGTTTTATTTGTTTCGTCGCCAAATCAGTTATTGGTTAATTGCCATATCTGTCGTGGTGGCTGTGTCGCGGGTTTATGTGGGTGTCCATCATGTGGAAGATGTAATTGGTAGTGCTGTTATAAGTACTTTAGTGATTTTGTTTATACATAGAGCGCTCGGCTACTTTACTTGGTATAGAGGTTAGTTACTTATTATTAAGTACATGAAGATTAAATTATTTTAACCTTAGACTATACTAGTAATATATTGAATTACATATGTTGAAAAATAATTTTATTGCACCACTTATATACATCAGTAGTAGCTTACTTTTATTTTGTCTTTCTTTTAACTTGGCGGCGGCACACGAAGTTTATGTCCTTGACCAGACGACAGTAGAGGATGCACTCAGTCATCCACCCCTTCAGGTTTTTTCGATTATTTACGAACAGGCAGGGCGTTTCTTTTTTTGGTTTTGCTTAGTTTCAGCCATTCTTATTTTTATTGGAATTATTTCATTTTCTAAACGTCTAGAAGCAATGTGTGACCCATTTCTTTTGCGATTACGACGTTACGCACCATTTATCGGTAGGGTGACGCTCGGTATAAGCGTAATTGCTTCGGCTTATTTTGCTTCTTTGTTTGGCCCTGAATTACCGATGAGTTTATTTTTACCAGAGGCAGCTATTTTGCCATTTCGTATTTATTTAGCGGTTTTGGGTGTTTTGTTGACTGTCGGTTATAAAACCAGAACGGCTGCTTTACTAATGATGTTGACTTATGTGGTCATGGTCTTTAGGTTTTCTCATTACATGTTGACCTACCTAAACTACTTTGGCGAAATGGTGATCGCGTTTACTTTAGGTAGTCGAGTTTGGGCACTTGATTCAGGAGTAAGAAAAGAATATGTACCAAATCTTTTCAAACCACTTGTTCGTTTCGTGGTCGGACATGGTGATTTTATGTTAAGAATTGCTTTCGGTGTTTCTCTCATCTACTCAGCTTTATACGCAAAGTTTATACATGCTCAACTGGCGATTGATACTGTTGTGCAATATCACTTGACTGATTACTTCCATTTTACACCGCCGTTTTTGGTATTGGGCGCATTGGCTGTCGAATTATTACTAGGAACTTTATTCATTCTTGGTATTGAAGTCAGATTTGCGGCTATCTTTTTGACAATTTTCCTCACCCTATCTCTACTTTACTTTGGTGAGGCGGTTTGGCCACACATTATTCTTGTTGGTGGAGCTTTCACTATCTTTGCTTTTGGTTATGGCAAATTCACGCTCGAGCGAAGTTATCTTAACCATCTTAAGCCAAACAGTAAAAATGAAGAACCGGTTTTTTAATTTCATCAATTTGGGTTAAGTCTTTAAACTTTGCTACACTAAAGACTATCGAGAAATGAATTATGCGTAAAATTATCAGTAATACGGTGGCTAATTATCGAGTAGCTCTTGGTGTCACTCAAGAAGAGCTAGCTTCGGCAGTTGATGTTAGCCGTCAAACTATAAGTGCATTAGAGAAGGGTAACTACACACCTTCGGTTTTGTTATCAATTAAGATAGCCCAGTTTTTTAAGGTTCCAGTTGAAAAGCTATTTAGTATTACTTATGAAAAATAATTTTGTTGAAATCACCACTACAGTGGCACTTATTGGTTTAAGTATTTTGCTCTTAAATCCACTTGATTTTTGGATGCCAAATATGATGGTTGTCGGTATGCTGGTAGCTGTTTTATTAGTTTTTGCTATTTTCGCTAGCTTTATTTTACGTGAGAAAGTCAGAGATGAGAGAGATCAGATGCACCAGTCGTTAGCTGGGCGCAATGCTTTTTTGGCAGGAGTGTCAATTTTACTAATTGGCATTGCCTTTGAAGGTATGGCCCATGCTGTTGATCCTTGGTTGGTAACTGCTTTGGTTTTTATGTTAATTATGAAGATAGTAACCAGAATTTGGAGCGATACACATCTCTAGTCCCGTAGTCATCCCCAAACTAAATGTAAAGTATACTTTACATTTAGTTTGATCGGAGTAGACTAAAGAAATGACAAAGGAAATAATTTTAGGTTTGATAGCGGTGGCACTAATTGGTGGGGTTTATTATTTAGTCACCTTATCAACAAATCAAAAAAATAATCATATGGCTGATTCTAAAATGGAAACGACAGACAAGATGGCAGACTCCACATCATATCAACCAAAGCCAAGTTTGGTGCGGACAGCCCTTCTGGCGAACGGTTGTTTTTGGTGTGTTGAGAGTGATATGCGCAAGGTTATAGGAGTAATAGATGTTGTCTCTGGTTATGCCGGAGGAACTACTGAAAACCCAACTTATAGTGATTATATTGATGGCGGTCATCGTGAAGTTGTCTTAGTGACTTATGATGCAAACCAGGTGACTTTTGCAAATTTAGTTGAGCACATAATTAAACACGGCGACCCGACAGATGCCAACGGTTCTTTTGGTGATCGTGGTTTACAATATGCTCCGGCTATTTACTACGAAAATGATTATGAAGAATCTGAAGCCAAGCGAGTAATTATTGCCATAGATGACATGAAAGTATTTTCTACACCATTACCTTTAGTTGTTATTCCGCGGGTAAAGTTTTGGCCAGCCGAGGAATACCATCAGGACTATGCACACAAAAATACTCTCAAATATGGTTTTTATCGCAAAGCTTCCGGTCGTGATAGTTTCATCAAAAAACATTGGGACGATTTAGCTGACAAATTTCAAGTCCCGGATTTACCTGTTGAAAATGATGACTCTGATAACAATCAACCAATTTCAAGAGAGGGAAGCTGGGATTCATATATAAAGCCAGCGGACGCGGTCTTGAAAAACACTTTAACTGCCCTGCAGTACAAGGTAACTCAAGAAGAAGGAACTGAACCATCTCGAGATAATCTATATGACAAAAACTACGAACCGGGTATTTATGTTGATGTTGTTTCAGGCGAACCTCTATTTTTATCGTCAGATAAATATGATTCAGGTACTGGGTGGCCATCTTTTGTTAAGCCGATATCTCAGTCAGCGGTGACATTACATGAAGATAGGATGCTTTTTAGTACCCGTACTGAAGTACGTTCTCGTTACGCTAATTCGCATCTCGGGCATGTTTTTGACGATGGTCCGACGGACAAAGGGGGACTTCGTTATTGTATGAACTCGGCAGCATTGAATTTTATTAAGAAGGTAGATATGGAAAAAGAAGGGTATGGTTACTTATTGAATCTTTTACCAGACTAATTAAGTTAGTTTTCTGAAAGATTTACCTAATTTAGACGTCATCTTAGGCAGGTGAGTACATTATTAACTCATATTAAATTAAAAAAATGAAGAAAGTAATTATTGGCATATTGACTGCAGGAATAACGTTGGCTGGATATTTTTATTATGTCGACGTGACCACGCCAATTGTATATGTGAAAACGGTTGATGATGAAGTGACACAACTAGAGACAGAGTTAGAAACTTTAAATGCCAGTCTTGAGGCTGGTAATTTATCGCCGGAGGTTGTCATTGACACTCAAGCGAGACTTATAAAAAGAATTGAAGCAATCCAAACGGCAACTGCATCTATGAAAGACACCAGTCTTTCAGCTGTCGACAAGCAACGCCTACAGGCTGGTCTTACTCGCTTAACTCAAGTATTAGTTACTTACCGAGATACTTTGGTAGAGCTCGATCGACGGGCGTTGACGATTGCTAGTGATAGTAAAGATACAGTCCGTACTTCTGTCACCCGTAGATTAGTTGAAGTCATTGCTGCCACCACTGAATCAGTCGAAAGTAATGATATTGAAGTAGAAAATATTGATGAAGTAGTCACGGCGGTACTTGATGAAGTAAATCAAAATGAAGACATGGCAGAGGAGGAAAATTCTGACCAGATGGATGATGGTTCAAATATGGATGATTCATCTATGGAGACTGAAGATCATGAATCAATGACTGATGATGAGACCAGTACCTCAACCGATGATGATTCAGGAATGAATCCAGAAGATGCACAAAATGAGGAGTCATCTTCAACCGAAGAGGAAGAAGTTACTCCCATGATGTAAGTTGTTGAACCAACCTCTTTGTTTAATCCATGCTGTATACTAGGCACATTATGTCTATATCAATTACCGCTGATTACAAAAAAGCCTTCAAAGACGCTGATATTCGTGGTTTATATCCAACTGAAATTGATGAGGAAGTCACTTACTTAGTAGCGCGAGCTTTTGTCGACGAATACATTCATAAGACGGTTTTAGTCGCTCGTGATATGCGTTTATCATCACCCGCTCTACATCAAGCTTTCCTTAAAGGAGTGACTGATGCAGGGGCAAAGGTGATTGATATTGGCCTAGTCTCAACTCCCATGTTGTATTTTGCCTCCGGCTCACTAAATTTACCTGGAGTGGTTATCACCGCCTCACATAGTCCAAAGAATTACAATGGTTTGAAATTAGTTTTAGCCGGAGCAATTCCTCTAACTGAAAAACACGGATTACGAGCACTCCGTAAGCGAATCGAAAAAGGAGTTTTTAAAGAAGTGAAAAAACCAGGATTGATACAGACTAAGGACATCAGTCAAGGTTACCTTAAAAAAGTTCTCAAAGGATTATCGCTTAAAGATTTCTCTGACTTTAAGGTCTTGGTAGATTGTGGCAATGGTATGGCTGGGGTGGTGATGCCACTTATTGAAAGTAAGTTGCCAGGTATGTTCAAAGTCCTTGGAGGTAAACTAGACGGCACCTTTCCTGAACGTGGCTCTGATCCTACCTTGGCTAAAAACCAAAAACCAATTAAAAAAGAATTACGGACTAAAGCCTATGATTTTGGAGTATCTTTTGATGGTGATGCCGATCGAATTGCTTTTTTCGATGAAACTGGAACTTATATAAACAGTGCTTGTATGGGTGGTTTAATCGCCCATGAACTACTTAAAAAACAGCCCGCGGCGAAAATAGTTTATACTAATTTAACGAGTTTAAGTTACGAAGAAACAATAAAAGCTTCAGGTGGTAAACCTGTTCTGGCTCGGGTAGGACACGCCTTTATAAAAGAAAAGATGAGACAAAGAGATGCTATCTTTGGGGCCGAGCATTCTGGACATTTGTATTTTAAAGAATATTTTTATACTGATTCAGTCATCTTAGCTTTAGGAGTTGTCTTAAATAGTTTTAAAAAAGCGAAAATGCAGGGACGGACTTTTTCCGAATACATTGCTCCTTATTGTGTCTATAAACAAACTGA
>JACCDZ010728475.1_pt1 | contig 14867 bp, 14 predicted proteins | sample 7449551 | NCBI WGS metagenome assembly JACCDZ01 (sample SAMN15323452, study PRJNA562643) | freshwater metagenome | isolation source: river surface water | place: USA:Blue River Watershed | collected 2017-08-18 | reverse complement strand
TCGGGATCATCGAGCCCTATCAGACAGGGGACGGTGAAAAACGCTGGGTGCAAACCGACAAGGTGCCGTACCTGGACCCGCAGGGGAATGTGCTCGGGGTCTTGGTGTTCGCGCAGGACATCACTGAACGGAAACGGACCGAAGAGGCGTTGCGTGAGAGCGCGGATTGCCTTCGCCTGGTGATGGAATCGGCCTCGAATGGCATCATCGTGGTGGATGCCGAAGGGATGATTCTGCTGACGAATCCCCATGTGGACACGCAGTTCGGCTATGAGCGAGGAGAACTGCCCGGTCAGCCTGTTGAACGGCTCATGCCGGCGAGACTGCGCCCGCAAGGCTCAGACCGCGCTGGCGTTTTTTTGATCCGCCCGGACGACCGATCGGTGAGCCCTGTTCGTGAATGCGTCGGCTTACGGAAAGACGGCACGGAGTTTCCATTCAGGATGACGCTGACTCCGTTGATGACGACGAACGGACTGTATTCAGTGGTTGCCGTCAACCAGGCACAAGGGATCGCATGAACTTTCGGCTTGTGTTGACCGTCGTCGCGCTGGGTTTCATCGTTCTGCTGTTGGTCATTGGCATCCGCACGGCTGTTCGTTGGTTGAAGATCCATTATCCGCAGCGGGCCAATGCTGTTTTGTTCGGGGTGTGTCTGCTCCTGGCCGGGGCAGGCGTGTTGATTGCCATCGAGATGAAGGATCAACCGACCTTCCGGCCGAATGACCTGCTCACGCTGCAAGAGCCGGTGGTGGCAAGGACGATCGTGAGTGATCGCGAGTCCCGGAGCATCACCTGCGTGGTGGATCTCCATGAGCATCTGGGTGTGTTGGAGCTCGACAACGAACGCGGTTCCTTGAGAGCGCTGGTCGAGAGTAACAATACATCAGTGTCGTTGTACTGTCCGATCGGGGCGGAGGTCCGGATCGAGGCGGCCTGGCTCCATCACCCGACCATCACACATCGACAGGCCGACACGGACGGTCCGTAAATCGCCTGCCATGCTCTTGACTCATCGACGTGAGGAGGCCTATCGTAACCGGGTGGGGGGAGTTAACGCCCCGGGGGAATATGTACAAAAAGGGGATTGAGTGTTGAGGGTGGTGTGCATGCCCAGCTTGTACTGGGAAGCCTGAAATCCTCCCGAGATCTCCGCCGTATCTACCTCTCCTCGGTAGGTGCGTCCTCCTCCCACCCAAACCTCCGTCACCACCCTGCATCGTCGCTCCTCATCACTCCTGGTTCGATCACCCCGCATTTCGTCCACCGTTGCACCGTGTTTTCCTGCATCGAGATGCCGACGAGAATACGCTCAAGGCTTGACTCTCCTGGGCGTTCCCTGTAAACGACGAAGAGCGTACGTATTCGTCAAGTGAATCTAAGCGAGCCGTTCCAGTGTGAATTCCTTGCGTGAGAGGTTGAATGGCCACCAAGACATCATCGCCACGTGCTCAGTCCTCCGCTCCTGCGCCCCAGTCCGAAACCACCGTGTCTGAATCAATCGCGTCACGAAAAAAATCCACCTCCCGAGAAGAATCGTCCGCTGCGGTGACCGCAGTCGAAATGGGGGCGCGGCAGCGGGAAATTTCCGTCTCCGAATTTTTTACGAAGAACCGGCACCTCCTGGGTTTTGACAATCCCCGCAAAGCGCTGCTGACCTGCGTGAAAGAGGCCGTAGATAACTCGCTGGATGCGTGCGAAGAAGCAGGCATCCTGCCCGAGGTGACGGTGAGGCTTGAAACGGTCGCGAACGGGCAGGCGCCGGTTGCGCCTAGCCAGGCGACTCGTTTCCGGATCACGGTGACCGATAACGGGCCGGGCATTGTGCGCCAACAGATCCCCCGGGTGTTCGCCAAATTGCTGTACGGCTCGAAATTCCATCGCATGCGGATGAGCCGAGGGCAACAGGGCATCGGCATTTCAGCGGCCGGCATGTATGGGCAATTGACGACCGGCAAGCCGGTGAAAGTGATTTCCCGCACGGGGCCTCGCGCGGCGGCGCACTATTTCGAAGTGCAAATCGACACGAAGAAGAACGAGCCGTTGGTGCACGAGAACAAGCAGATCGACTGGGCTCAGCCGCAAGGCACCGAAGTGGCGCTCGAGGTCGAAGGGCGTTACCAGAAGGGCCGCGCGTCCGTCGATGAGTGGCTGGAGCAGACGTCGATCGCCAACCCGCATGTGCGGCTCGTCTATCACACCCCGGAAGGCGACACGAAAGAGTATCCACGGACGTATCACGAGCTGCCGCCTTCTCCGAAAGAAATCAAGCCGCATCCCTATGGCATCGAGTTCGGGGCCTTGCTCAAGATGTTGCAGGACACGAAGAGCCATACGGTAGCCGGTTTCCTCGCGAGCGACTTCTGCCGGGTTTCGCCTGCGTTGGCCGAGGAGATCTGCAAGGCGGCGAAAGTGTCGCCCGCAACCAAGCCTCGCGATGTGAAGCATCAGGCGGCCGAAACGCTCTACAAGACGATTCAGACCACCAAGATCATGGCGCCGCCGACGAACTGCATCTCGCCGATCGGGGAGAAGGCGATCCTCTCGGGCCTCTATAAGCAAATCAAAGGTGAGTTTTATACGGCGGTGAGTCGTCCACCGGCCGTCTATCGCGGCTATCCCTTTATCATCGAGGCCGGCCTAGCCTTCGGGAAAGGACCGGACGAAGCGGCCAAGCCGCAGCAGGCCGCCGTGCCGTTGGCCGAAGGTGAAGACCAGGGGAACGATACCGAACAGGCACGGGTGATCCGCTACGCGAATCGGGTGCCGTTGCTCTATCAACAATCGGCGTGTGCTACGTTCAAAGCGGTGCTCAGCACCACCTGGCGAAACTATGGGGTGTCGCAGTCCCGTGGCGCGCTGCCTGCCGGGCCGATGGTGATCTTCGTGCACATGGCATCCGTGTGGGTGCCGTTCACCAGCGAGTCGAAAGAAGCTATTGCCGACTACGACGAAATTCAGAAGGAAATCACGCTCGCGCTTCGTGAAGCCGGCCGGCGGCTGGGGATTTTTCTGCGAAGAAGAGAGCGGGCTGCCAGTGAGTTCCGTCGCCGCAATATCTTCGATCTCTATATCGAGGAGGTTGTGGCCGCCTGCAATCGCCTGAAAGGCGGAAACCTTCCCACGGAGAAATTGAAGGAACAGTTGCACAAGATTGCCAGTTCACGGACGGGGGGCCTCAAGACCGATGAGGCCCTGGGAAAGACCGGCGCGGGACCGGAAGGGCTGCCGCATTCGATCATCGTGACTGCCGAGGGGATCGAGGGAGAGACCGAGATGGCTCAGCAGACTCCTGGATCGCCTGCGCCTGCGACCAAAACGGCGGAGGCTGAGCCGATCACCGAGACGAAAAATCCGGTGAAGGCGAAGCGCGGCTCGAAGGAGACACCGAAGGTCGGGAAGGGCAAGTCTGTCGGGGCAACGAAGGCGAAAGTCGGGCAGCAAGCCTTGTTTGCCGATGAGCAGCCGTCAACGAAACAGTCGGCACCGCTCAAGAAAAAACCCGCGCAGGTATCCGCCACCCGGAAAAGGAAATAGGACAGGGTATGGCACAGGCAAAGACGAAGAAGAACGGGGCCGTGGGGAAAAAGCTTGTCGGGATGGCCGATGTGGTCATTGCGGCGGCGCAACGGGCCAAGGACCCGACGTTTGAGATTCCGATCCGCGCGTTGTCGAACGTGTCGTTCAATCCCCGCAGGGGGCTGATCGAGATGGGCGAGAAGAAGCAATCCCGCTCGTTTTTTAACGTCGGGATGGCGAAGAAATTCATGCAGACGATGCTGGTGGCCGATGCGCTGGCGGAGTTGCAACAAGCCGATCTGACCACCTCGCTCAGGGAAATCTATTATCGTACGAAACATACGATTCAGGACTCCCATGAGAATACCTTCGATACACAGGACGAGTCCGATCCCATTATCGAGGATCTCGAAGTCTCGCTGGTCGCGCTCCGGGAAGAACTCCACGTGCGCGCGGAAAACAGCGGCAGCATCGTCGGGCCGGTGGTGTTCGGGGACGACGGTGACCGGGTGGATTGTGCCAAGCTGGGCAAGGGCGGATATTCTGTGCCCTCGATCGTCGAACCGGAATATCTGGAGATCCGCCGCTGTACCGCCGATTTTCTCCTGCTGGTTGAAAAAGGCACGCAGTGGAACCGGCTCTCGGAAGATAAGTTCTGGCGGCGATACAACTGTGTGCTTCTGACGGGGAACGGGCAGCCACCGCGCGGGGTGCGGCGGCTGGCGCGCCGCCTACATGAGGAGCACAAGCTCCCCGTGTATGTGCTGGTCGACAACGATCCCTGGGGGTATTATATTTATTCGGTCGTGAAACAGGGCTCGATCAACCTCGCGTTTGAGAGCCAGCGCATGGCGATTCCCAAAGCGAAGTTCATCGGACTTTCCAGTGCAGATCCGGAGCGGTATGAGTTGCCGCGTAATGTGGGCATCAAGCTGAACGAGAAAGACATTACCCGCGCGAAGGAGCTGCTGAACTATCAGTGGTTCCAGAAGCCGGCCTGGCAGCAGGAAATCAAACGGATGCTCGCGAACGGGCTGAAGTACGAACTGGACGCGCTCGCGAACAAAGACTTTCAATACCTGACGAAGAAGTATCTGCCGCGCAAGCTGAAGGAAAAGGACTGGTTGGATTAGCGGAGGAACTCCGCATTGCCTCCAACCGGGCCTCACGTCGAACGAGCCTCGTTACGTTCCTGGAGTCACGATATGAATATGTTGATGTTGGCCTTCCGGTCGTCATTGAAGGAACGGGTGCATGTGTTACTCGAACAGTGCGATGTTCGCGCCTACACCGAAATGCCCGAGACGACCGGAGCCGGACAGACGGGACCTGCTGACGGTGTCTCCTTCTATCCGGGGGTCAACAATGTGATCATGGTCGCCGTGGACGATGCGCATGCCGAGCGGGTTGAACGAGCCGTTCATGCGTGGCGTGATGAGGTGCTACAACGTCCCGGTGGACAGAAGCCCTCCATTACGGTATTCAGCTGGCCTTGCAGGCAGCTGGTGTAATTGAAGAAGGGGAGTCTCGGTGAGTCGGCACGGCAGATCGTATCGAAGACTCGGTCACGTAAATATCTGTGCCCTCGGCCTCAGTGTGGCCATGATGCTGGCCCCGTCGTTCGTGACGGCCCAGACTTCGCCACCGGCATCGACCCCACAGAATCAGCCCGGACAAAACCCGCAATCACTGGGAACCCTCCCGCTCCAAAATCCCCTCGCGCAGCAGTCGTCGATTACGGCCACGGCTTCCGGCGCCAGCGCGCCGCAAAGTAACACCATTCCCTCCAGTCAGGGCAAGTCGTTCGGCACGATCGGCAAGGGGCTGCCCGGCATGACGGGTGGACCGGCGCTCACCGCGCCGATGGGGTCGCAAGATCCGTCCTCACGCTACATGCGGCCTACCGTGATTCCTCCGCTCTTCTGCGATCCGTCCATCAATATTCCCTGCTGACGAACCGTTGCGGATAGCCAGTCTTCGGCCGGCGCACGTGGCTGTGTGATGGCTGGTTTTAGGAGCTGCGTTTCGAGGCGGATGGTTCGATCCGGATGCTTCCGGTGGGGGTCATGGCGCCTTGTGGATTGTCGGCCTCGAGCCAGACATTGAAGCGCACGGTGGTGGGTTTCGAGAAGCAGAGGCTGACGGATTGCATGGGAGCGATGGTCACCGAGTCCTGTAGGACTCCAAATTGGGAAAACCCTTTGTGACAGGAGATCAACTCGGGGTTGGTTTCTTCGAGCATCCGTAACCGGACTGCCTGGGAATTCAGGTTCTGCCATCGGATTTCATCGCCGACTTGCACGATCAAATGACGAGGCGCGACCTCCGAGCGGATATTGAAATAGCGGACCGCACCGGTGAGGCGCGGGCCGGATGGGGTGCTGCAACCGGCCTCTACGATGAGCAGGCCGAGTAAAATCAGAAGCGACAGCGTTCGAAGCATGCGCGATACTACAGAACTATGCCGCGCGTTGGCTACTAGGATTGTTACCAGGTAGGGCGACGAGAAGAAACCCTGTCAACCCGGTTGCGACAGAGTCGTTGTCAGAGAGAGCGCCGCGTTCATTGTTCCGAGAGTTCATGCATGAGTCTGACCTTCGACGAGGCCCGCCACTTTCTCTCCCGCACGGCGTTCGGTGGAACGCCTGAAGAAATCCGGCGTGTGATGCAGCTGGATCGCGCCGCCGCGGTGGCGCAGGCGTTGGCGATTCCCACGAACAAGGCTCAGACCACGCCGCCTGCCTGGATCCATCGTCTCCCTCCGTTGCCGAAGGTGCGTAAGCACTGGAGCGAGGCGCAGAGGAAGACGTTCCGCGAAGGACTGAAGGCGGATGGGCAGGAACTCAAGGCTTGGTGGTATCGGGAACTCCTCACTTCGCGGTGCCCGCTGCTGGAGCGCATGACGTTATGGTGGCACAACCACTTTACGTCCAGTTTGCACAAGGTGAAGTGGCCGCCGTTTTTGTATCAGCAGAATGTCCTGCTGCGGCTCTATGCTCTGGGGTCGTTTCGCACGCTGCTCACCGCCATCGCCAGGAATCCGGCGATGCTTCTGTATCTCGACACACAGAGCAACCGCAAAGAACATCCCAATGAAAATTTTGCCCGTGAGTTGTTCGAGCTCTTCACGTTGGGAGAAGGCCACTATACCGAACAGGACATCAAGGAGGCTGCACGGGCATTTACCGGGTGGCATCTCGATTTCCATACCGGCGCGTTCCGTGTCGATCTGCGTCATCATGACGACGGACGCAAAGTCGTATTCGGAAAGTCCGGTCCCTTCGAGGGCGATGATATTCTCTTGCTGACGCTGGAGCAGCCTCAGGTGGCCCGGTACATCGTCGGGAAGCTCTGGCGTGAATTTATTTCAGACCGGCCCGACTCGCTGGAAGTGGATCGTCTGGCCGACTCATTCAGGAAGAAGAACTATGAGATCGCCGGATTGCTCCAGGACCTGCTCCTGAGCCCGCAGTTCTGGGCACCCGAGAACCGTGGTGTACTGATCAAGTCTCCGGTCGAGCTCATTGTGGGCACCGCAAGACTCTTCAGTCTACCGATCGAAGACACCGTGCAACAGATCGGGTTGGCCCGCCGGCTCGGGCAGGATCTCTTCGACCCTCCCAACGTGAAGGGTTGGCCAGGTGGTACACGGTGGATCACAACTTCGAGTCTGCTGGACCGCACGCAGATGCTGCATCGTGCGATTCGCGGCCACGAGACCGGTCATTCGCACGGGATGGCCGATATGGGCCACGTGCCCGGCCGGCTGTGGCTCGCGACGGAGCCCATCGAGGTCGTGCAGGCTACGCTGCTCCCGCTCCCCCCGGTGCAGCCCTTGATGGAAGGGGAAGAGCGCGGCCAGGCCGTGCACCAACTGGTATTGGATCCGGTGTATCAACTCAAGTGAGGCCGCCATGAACGGGAAGGGGTTGGATCGAAGAACGTTGCTGAAAGCCGCAGTGGCTCTGCCGCTCGTTCTGTTGCGTCCACAGTGGTTGCCGGAACTCCGGGCAGCGGAGAAGAACGGGGCTGGTGCCGGAGCAGGCAACCGGGACCGGCTGTTGCTGTTGGTTGAGTTGCATGGCGGGAACGACGGGCTCAACACGCTCATTCCCTACGCAGAGGCGGCCTATTATCAGGCCCGACCGCAATTAGCGATTTCGCGTGACCAGGTCCGCCAACTCACCCCTCAGTTCGGACTCCATCCGGCGCTGACCCCGCTGATGCCCTTCTGGGAGAACAAGGAGCTGGCTTGCCTGCATGGGGTCGGGTATCCCCGACCGAATCGTTCCCATTTCCGATCCATCGAGATTTGGGAGACGGCGTCAGACAGTGAGCAGGTGCTGGACACCGGCTGGCTCTCGCGTGTGTTTGAGCAACATCCGCTGCCGGCGCGATTCACCGCTGAGGGGATTGTGCTTGGCAAGGGCGATAGCGGTCCATTGAGTGGAGGGAAGGCACGCACCATTGCCCTGCATGATCCGGGGCAGTTTCTGCAGCAGGCCGGGTCCGTTCGACCGGCTTCCCTCTCGACGAGCAACCCTGCTCTGGCCCATATTCTGGAGGTCCAGCGGGAAATCTCCCAGGCCGCTTCCGATCTACAGGGCCGTATTCGGCAGGCGCCGCCACTCACGAGCGACTTTCCGGCGAATAAGATCGGCAAACAGCTGGAGGTCGCAGCCAAGCTCATCGCCGCGCAGGTGCCGGTCGCAGTCATCAAAGTGACGCAAGGAAGTTTCGATACCCATGCCGGCCAGTCGGCGACACATCACCGGTTGTTAGAGGAACTGGCGCAGGGCCTGACGACCTTCCGCGCGGCAATGGAGAAGCTGGGCGCCTGGAAGGATGTGCTGGTCATGACCTATTCGGAGTTCGGGCGCCGGGTAGGAGAGAATGCCAGCCATGGAACCGACCACGGCACGGCGGCCCCGCACTTTTTCATGGGCGGGCGCGTGAAGGGCGGCCTCTATGGAGTATCTCCCTCACTGAGAGATCTCCAGGACGGGGATCTGAAGCATACGCTCGACTATCGGGCTGTGTATGCGACCGTCATTGAGAAATGGTGGGGATTGCCTGCCGTTTCTTTCGGAACCGGGCGCTATCCGGCGCTCGACTGTCTTACTGAGTGAGTCGAGACTTGATTTTACAGGCCATTCTTCCTATTCTGCTGCCGTCTGAAAGGAAGGTGAGGGTATGACACGTTATCCATCGCGACGCATGGCGGGGAGTGCAGTGTTTCTGCTGGTCGTCCTGCTGATCGGGGTTACTGCGCCGGTTTGGGCAGAGGAAGCTGGAGCAGGGAGCATTCCAGCGATCACCCAGATACCGGAGAGTCGTGGCGGCGTCCTTCAGCAGACCCAGGCTCCGGTGGCGCCGTCATTGCCGCTGCTGTTCGCCGAAGGCTCCAATTCCTGCGAGATCGTGTCCTGTGGCATGGGGATCAAGCAGACCTGTCAGATCACCTGTCCGGCCGATAAGACGCCCAAGTGCAGTTGTGACTGCGAGCGGAGCTTCGGCCCGATGTGTATGGACTACAAGGCGAACTGTCGCTGCGAGTAGACCGACCCGGTCACTCGTTGTCCGGTGAAGATGATTCCGATCCGCCCACCGTCAGGCTGGGTCCTGCGACTCTGTACTGCTCTCCTGCCCAAGCCCCCAAGTCGATCGTTTGACACCGCTCCGAACAGAATGGACGCCAGGGATTGTCCTGCCACGTAGTGGGCTGGTGGCATTCGGGGCAGCGGGTGGTACGCAACGGAGCAGGGGACAAGGTGTTTACCGTCTGTCTGGTGATGAGGCTGACTCTACCACCCTCGTGCCGAAGGCGGCAAATAACTCCCCGGTCAGGTAGGGCGTCTGTTCGCCATCCCGCCAATGCTTCCGCCGCATGTAGTCATTGAGCAAGCGGCCGTCGGCGGTGCGGTGAATGTGAGGATGCGCCACATTCATCCGGTAGCGCTCGATCGCTCCGGCCACGCGGCTGATAAAGACAATCGTGCCGTTGCTCTCCACCCTCTCCACGATTCCCACATGGGTCAAGGGATCGTTGACGAGACCATCCCCATTGTAGTCCCAGGTATTGTCGAAGAACACCAGATCGCCGGCTTGTACGACCGGACCGCGATGGAGTTGGCCATGCTTGCGAAGATGGTTATAGATCAGACCCACGCCGTTGGCCTTGCCGTCTACAGCACCTCCTTCAAAGAGGTCGATGCCGTGGGCGAGGTAGATGGCTCGGGTCACTCCGGCACAATCGTAAGAGATGCGGCGGCCCTGGCTCTCGATGGTTCTCGCGCCGACCAGGTTGACGGCCGTTTGGACGATCGCCTGTTTGCGAGAATCGGGTTGGGTCGTGCGGCAGCAGTCAGAAATCGGGGTGACCGCCTGACGGAGACCCTGGGATGCCGGTGCGGCGCAGGCGCTCAGGGCGGCGCCGACAAGCAGGGTGCACAGCGTGTGAGAGAATCTGGACATACTGACTTAAGTATAGCTGGTCTTCAGAATCATGCCCGATGGCAACAACTCACTGCAGGCTGGAAATGACCGTCCAGAAATCCGTAAGACGTGAAACGTCGCGTGTTGCAGGTGTCTAAAAAGAGCGTTCTGTCGTCCCACGTCTCACGTTTGACGACACATGTGAACTTTTCTGCGGAACGTTCCGGTGTCCGGTCAGGCTCCGGCGCTGGAGAAGACCTGTTTGATCAACGCTTGCGCATCTTCCTGAATCCGCCTGAGATGGGCCTGGCCGTTGAAGCTTTCCGCATAGAGTTTATAGACGTCTTCCGTTCCGCTGGGGCGAGCGGCGAACCAGCCGTTGGCCGTCGTCACTTTCAACCCTCCGATCGAAGCCATGTTGCCGGGCGCTGCCGTCAACATGGCGGTAATCGGTTCTCCCGCGAGTTCCCGACTCTGCACCTGCTGCGGGGAGAATTTCTGGAGCGCGGCCTTTTGCGCCCTGGTGGCCGGGGCATCGATCCGTTCGTAGACCGGCTCGCCGAGGCGGGCGGTCAAGTCCGCATAGAGTTGCGCCGGATCTTTTCCGGTGACCGCCAGCATTTCCGCCGCGAGCAGATCCATGATGATGCCGTCTTTGTCGGTGACCCATGTGGTGCCGTCACGACGGAGAAATGCCGCCCCCGCACTTTCTTCACCGCCGAATCCTAACGAACCGTCTCGAAGACCGGGCACGAACCACTTGAAGCCGACCGGCACTTCGACCATAGGACGTTGTAAGTCATTCGCTACCCGGTCGATCATGCTGCTGCTGACGACGGTCTTGCCGATTCCTGCGCCGGCGTTCCATCCTGGGCGATGGGTAAACAGATACGAGATCGCGGCAGCGAGGTAGTGATTGGGGTTCATCAGACCGCTCCCGGGTGTCACAATGCCATGGCGATCCGTGTCGGTATCGTTGCCGAAGGCAAGATCGAAGCGGTCTTTGAGTTTGATGAGCGAGGCCATGGCGTGGGGGGAAGAGCAGTCCATGCGGATCTTGCCGTCCCAATCCAGCGTCATGAAACGAAAGGTCGGATCGACGGACTCGTTGACGATGTGCAGGTCCAATCCATACCGTTCTGCCAGTGGACGCCAGTACGCCACGGCGGCGCCACCCAACGGATCGACGCCCAGACGCAACTTCGCCGCTTTGATGCGTTCGAGATCCACGACGTTGGCCAGATCGGCGAGATAGTGGCCGACGAAATCGTGTCGCGTCGTGGACGCGGCCTTCAACGCCTGGTCATAAGGGACGCGTTTGACGCCGTGTAGTTTGGTCGCCAGCAATGCATTGGCGCGCGTCTCAATCGCCTTCGTGACCTCCGTGTCGGCCGGACCGCCGTGCGGCGGGTTGTACTTGAAGCCGCCGTCCTCCGGAGGGTTGTGTGAAGGGGTGATGACGATGCCATCCGCAAGACCCGACGTGCGGCCCTGATTCGTGGTCAGAATTGCGTGCGAGATGACCGGAGTGGGGGTATACCCGTCAGCCTGATCCATGCGGACCTGAATACCATTTGCGGCCAGTACCTCCAGTGCACTGCGTTGAGCCGGTGCGGAGAGGGCGTGGGTATCCTTGCCGATGAACAGGGGTCCGGTGGTTCCGGCCTGAGCCCGGTATTCGCAGATGGCCTGGGTGATCGCAAGAATGTGGGCTTCATTGAAGGTGCGGCGAAGGGAGGAACCGCGATGTCCGCTGGTGCCGAAACTCACCTGCTGCCGGGGATCGGACGGGTCCGGTACTTCGCCATAATAGGCCTGTTCAAGTTTCTCGAGATTGACCAGTTGTTCCGGTTGTGCCGGTTGTCCGGCACGAGGGTGGAGAGCCATAGATTCCTCAGCAAACGATGATGGGTGGATGAGGCGGTTCTGAATGATGCCTCGCTCAGTATATACGGCTCGATGAGCAATGTCAGGCATGCGTTTGCTTGCGCGGTCCTCTGCGCGGGTGTTAAGATCCGCTTACGTTAAGGAGAGGGGTTGTCCATGCCGAATATTACCTTATTGCACTCACCGACCTGCGGAGCCTGTCCATCAGCGAAACGCTTGTGGAAGGAACTTAGGGTAAAGTATAGCTTTAGCTATCGCGAGGTCGATATTACGACCCCGGATGGTCAGGAATTGGCGAATCGGCATTCGGTCCGGGCCGTGCCCGCGACGATTATCGACGGCCGTCTGACGTTCGTGGGGGTGCCGCCTCGTCAAAGCGCCGAGAAGGCGTTGCAGCTGAAGATGAAACCGCAGGGCGCGTGAGACTGGAGAGATATGACCGTTCCCGATGATGACGATTTTGAGCTGCCGATTCTTCCTATGATCGATAAGGGACCGCCGCCTGAATGCGGGACGTGCGGAGACCCGATGAAGTTCATCGATGGCGATTGGGCCTGCGTCGATTGCAACGGTGAGCTGCTCGGTCCGGAAACCGGCTAGCAGCCAACGGCGTTCTTCGCCTCTCACGCGTGAAGTGCGGAGGGTTGCCGAGATACTCTCTGCGGCCTTCCGCTCCGCGCTTTACGATTAACGGCCCACGGTCTCCATGCTCCGCCTCGTCACCGGTCCGTTTCATCCCACACTCGAATCGCAACTTGTTCACGATCTGCGTGTTCTCAAGTCCGGCGACCCCCAAGCCGCAGTCGCGCTTGTGGTGCCCTCGGATCAGTTGCGTCGCTCGCTCAAGCGGCTGCTGGTCGTCAAGCGGGGGCTGGCACTACTGAACGTCCACATTCTCTCGTTTCACCAGTTGGCGTTGCAGTTGCTGCGCGAGCGCCGCACTACAGCAGGAGCGGCTGGTGCGGTGCGGCAGCTCGAACTCGTCACCGACACGTTTTTCGAGCGCCTGCTTCAGCACCTCGGGCAACGCAACGTGCCTCAGACCGGGGCGCTTGGTTTGCCACAGCTGCCGTCCGGAGCCTGGCCGGCTTTGTGGGCCAGCGTGCGAGACCTCAAGGATGCCACGGTGGATTCTGCCCTGGCGTTACGCGCAGTGGAGGAAGGCCAGTTTCCGCCTGAAGACGGTGAGAAGCTTAAAGGATTGTTTACCTTATATGCCGCGCTGCGGGACGGCAGTGCCGCGCTGGGTGTGGGATCTCCGGATGACTTGGCCGCGCTCGTCACCGATTTTGTACCCGCCTCTCCGTTTCTCCGTAGTCTCAACGGTCTCTGGTACTACGGGTCGTACGATCTGACGCAAACCCAGCTGACTCTCCTGGAATCGCTCAGCATCTCCCTGCCGGTCACGGTATATTTCCCGCTCAGCGAACGACCGGCCTACGGTTTTGCGCGACAGTTTCTGGAGCGGCACCTCTACCCAATTGCCGGAGGGGTCGACGAGCGAGCTGGGGCTCCCTCCGGTGATGGTGCGCATGCTTCTCAGGAAGTAAATGTATCGGTTGAGGTACGAAATGCCGCCGGCATTGACGATGAACTGACGCTGGTCTGCAAACAAATCCTATCGCTGGTGGAAACCAACGGCTTCGCGTTCGACGAAATCGGTGTGGTGGGGCGCACTCTCGTGCCGTACCAGGCGTCCCTGAAACGAACTTTCGACCAGCATCGCATTCCGTTTCTCTCCAGCGCGACGGTGCCGCTGTTACAGGAACCGTCCGTGAAGACGCTGCTTCACCTGGCCCGGCTCAAGGGAAGCGGGCTGCATCGACCGGCCATGTTGGAAGTGATTACCTCCTCGTGGAATCGCCGCCTGACGGCCAACCGCGGCGGGGTTGAACCGCGTCCGGACCTCTGGCGATTGGCGGTGCTGGCGCTTGGGATTACCCGCGGCGAGGAGGAGTGGCGACGGCTGGCGCAATTGGGTCGTCTGGAATCCTGGTCGTCCGATGCCGACGACCCCGTGACGGAAGAGCTCGAGTCCCTCTCGATCGATGGCGTGCAGTTGCGTCTGCTGTGGGGCTGCCTCTCGCCCCTGATCGACGATGTGAAGCGCCTTCCTGAGCAGGGCGGGTATGGCACCCTGACCGATGCCTTCTGCTCCCTCGCTGAGACCCATCTGACCGTTCCCCTCGGAGTCTCCACGTCCATTGACGCGACGGCGCAGTGGGACGATGCCACGGATGTGAATGAGGCGCTCTCCCGGGTCTTCGCCCAGCTGCGGGCGCTCGATCGCCTCGACATTAACCTCACCTGGGACGAATGGACAGAAACGTTTGCGGAGATATTGGCGCGAACGTCCCGTGCCCTGGCGCCGTCCTCCCACCACGGCGTGCAGGTGTTGGATGCGATGGCGGCCCGCGGCGTGGGATTCCGTGCCCTCTTTCTTGTCGGAATGAACGAAAAACTGTTTCCCCGGTATATCCATGAGGATGGATTTCTCCGTGATCGGCACCGCCTGGTGCTGAGCGAAACCCTGGGCTACAAGATCGACCAGAAGCTGCAGGGCTATGGGGAGGAGGCGCTGCTGTTCGAGCTGTTGCGAGCGTCGGCCGGGGAACGCCTGTATCTCTCCTATCAACGGGCGGATGCCGCCGGTCGCCCGTTGGCGCCGTCCGGTTATCTGGATGCGGTCGGGGTGGTGCCACACCCGTCGGGCCCTGAGTCTCTGTTCGCCCTTCCACGTCGGTGGCCGGATCGTGTCGATCTTCCGCTCTTCACGCCCCACCTGCAGACGAGAGAGGAACTGGCTGTGAGCACGGTACTGCAGGGGCGCGACGTGACAGCCCTGTTGGAGGCGGTCGGACGTGACGGGTTGTTATTTTCCCATGGACTGGGGGCGCAAGGAGTGATTGAAAGCGGTCATCCGGCGCTGAGCGCGTACGACGGGATGCTTGAACATTCAGGCGCTCATTGGAATACGGTCACTGAACGCGGGTTTTCGCCGACGGCGCTGGAAACGTATGCTCGTT
>JACCDZ010151822.1_pt1 | contig 14867 bp, 18 predicted proteins | sample 7449551 | NCBI WGS metagenome assembly JACCDZ01 (sample SAMN15323452, study PRJNA562643) | freshwater metagenome | isolation source: river surface water | place: USA:Blue River Watershed | collected 2017-08-18 | reverse complement strand
TTTTTTTAATATATAGTTAAAAATAATAAAAAATATGAGATTTATTAAACCATTTACAACCTTCAAAAAAATATATGAGGAAAATGACCCTGAAATTTCAGTTCCAAACAAACCTACGGGCGGTGATACTGAAAAATCTTCTAAAGATTATTTAGAAGCGTTATTAACTACTGAAGAAGTTAAAAAATATAAAATAATCAAAGAAACTCCCTATGAAATAGTGGTCGAAATTCACAATGAAACAAAAAATGAAACTAAAGTTTCTATAGCAAAAAGAGGTGGTGACTTAGATTATAAAGGTAAACCCGCTGATTTTAAAAATACTACGGTTGAACTTGATTCTCAAGAAATTGAAAAGAAATTCCAATGGATTAAATCTAAAATTGAAAATATGGATTCTAAAGAATTCCAAGATAAAAAAGATGCTATTATAGCCGAATATGCTAAAAGATTTAAAGATTCTGAAATGAGTCTTAGACCCGATGATTCCGTAAAAGATAAATTATATATAGAATATAGCCATAGATTTTTACAAAACGATAATTATGCACAAAGAGACTATTTAACAAGTGATAATAAAACTATTAAAAAAGGTGAAAAAGTCCCTCAAAATACTAAAGTGTTGAGATTTTATGTTGGAGAGGTGAGTTATACACCCCCTGAGAAATCACCTACCACCAAAACCTATATACAATTAACCAATAAAGTTGTTACAATAGATGTTAGTGGTAAAACCTTAAAAGGCGGAGCTACTAAAGAAAATGCTCAAAAAATGTTACAATTATTCGAATTTTTAGTGAAAAGTGGTTTTCAAAAAGGTAATGCTGAAGGTAATTATAGAACCATTAGCAAAACTCCTATGTGGATTGAAAAAGATGATTATTTAGAAAAAATCAAAAAAATAAACACAGGTTTAAAAGATACATATAATATAGAAAACTTCTTAGCTCCTTCCGATTCCAATTTATCTAAAGGATTATAATTAAAAACCCCTACATTTGTAGGGGTTTTTTAATTAACATATTGATAGTGAAAAACATTTTCATATTTTTCATCATATATATATATATATATTATCTTTCTCACCATCTTTTTCAAAATCAAATTCGAAACTATGCGAGTCTGTGTTTTTATATAAAAAATCTTACAAGGTGGTTGTTTTTTATTAAAAAAATTACATTTTTTGTTTAAAATTTTAATATATAACATGATTAAAACGTTATAAACCAATGGAAAACAAAGAAGTTCGTGATATATTTTCTTATGATAATATTAAAAAAGTTATATATGTAGTATTCCTTATTTTAGGTGGAATTGGTTCATATTTTGGTATTAACCCAAATAAAGAAGCCGAAACGAGTTCTAAAAATGATGAAATTGTTGAGAATAAAAGTGTGGATTTGAATATTAATGGAAATAATAATGTTATTAATAATGTTAACAATACTAATAATGTAAACACTAATAATAACATAAATAACAATACTAATAATATAAGCAACAATTCGAATACAAATAATAAAACCATCAATAATATAAACATTACAAAGAATGATATTATTAAAAAAGAAACGCTTATTGTGCAAGAAGAACCACAAACCGTTATAACCAATAAAAGTAATAGTCAGACCCACACAAAAACGCTATATTTAATAGTATCCGATAACTTTAACAAAAGTGTAGATAAATCAATAATATTGATTGTTGATGAAGATAATCCTCAATTAAATCTTTATAAAACACAATCTATCATGCCACAGATAGTAGATGATTATTTTATAATAGATGTCCATAATAGAAAATTCAAATCTAAAATTCCTAATCAATTATTTGCTAATACAAAAATAAAATTTATAGAGTATGAAAATTAAGTTATCGTATCTTTTAATTTTGGTATTACCTTTTTTATTTTCGTTGAATATTCACAACAATAAGAATAAATATGATAAAATTGTCGAAGATACAATTTATGTAGACGATTTAAACATGACGTATCTTATTTTTGAGGATAGTGAAGTTGAGTGGGTGAATATAGGTAATCAAAAAGATTTTAAAATAGATTTACAAAATAATATAATATTGGTGAAATCGCTAAATAATAATTCGAGTTCTACTAACTTTATGTTTGGTTTAAGTGATAATAATATGTTAACGGGTTTATTAAAACATGATAGAACTAAAAAAGAATATTTTAAAAAATATAAATTTAATAATATAAAAGAAATTAAACCATCTTATAGATGTATTGAAAGTGTTGATTATAATAAAGAAGATTATAAGTCGTTGGGTGTTATACAAGATGATATATTATTACAGATTGTTAATGTATATAAAGATGGTCAAAATATTTATATAAGATTAAAAATGTCAAACGATAGTAATATTGATTATGACATAGACTTTATAAAAATATATATAAAAGATTCTAAGACTAAAATATTAAAGCAAGAGATTGTTGATATTGATTATAACAAATCATTGATGTTGATTGGTGGTGTGAATTATATTCATATATGTTGTAAATTAATACATATATCGGAAAAGGATATAATATCGATTGAATTAATAGAAAAAAATGGATTTAGAAATATAAAAATAGAATTGGATTCTAAAACTTTATCAAATGCAAAAAATAAATAAATAAATATAATGAATAAAATAAAAATAATAATTGGTATTTTAATACTTAGTTGTTCGACTGCTTTTTCACAGACGCATATTAAAAAAATATTTGCGATAGAGGCGAGTGGTGGTTTAAGTGTTGATAAATCTTATAATGTGAATATAGCACCATCATATTTCATACATAAAAATTTATATTTGAAAACAAATATTGGTTTTCAGTATGGTGATAATATGAAATATGATTCTATAAGTAAGAGTGAAAATAAAGTTTATTTCAGCTCTTATCATTTTGATATAACACCGAATTTAACTTTGCATAATTATAAAGATATTAACTATTTGAATTTAGGTGGGGGTATAACAATGTTATATAATAATGTTAAAAATATTCCATATACTAATAATCAAAACGGCTTTTATACAGGTGCGTTATTGGTGATTGAAGATGAATTATATTTTCATAGAAATTATGCATTATTGATATCGTTCAAACAATATGCATATTTGAAAAACAAAAATGTTGAAACAGACTTCAGTTTATATAGATATTTCTTCTGTATAGGAATTAAAAAAACTTTTAAAAAATAAAAATAAAAATATATGAAAAAAATAATAATTTTAGCACTTTTAACTTTTTTTACAATCGTAACATCGTGTAATAAAAAAATATATGAAGACCAAGTTATACCTAAACAAGTAGTTGGTTTAGATGTTTTAAATATTTCTCAAAAATTTGATACCAATACTATTAGAATAAATGAGTTTGCGTATTTTGATATATCGGTATCACCTAATGATACTATAGGGGATAATATTTTTTATGCGAAAGATAATTCATATACTGTGAATTATAATGTTGGTAATAATACTTTAAAATTAATAGATGAGACTAATTTGTTATTAGAAATAGACCCGAATAATAAAAAATATAGATTTAATGAAAAGTATAGATTTAAATTTATACCTAAAACTATTGGTAAAAATTCTATAAGATTGGAGTTTACGAGTAATGGTAAATCTATTATTAAAACGTATATTGTTTATGTTCATACTTTAGATACTAAAACTGAATTACAATGGGTTTCAAAATATGCTAATACTATAGATAATTATGATGGTAATTATAGAGTGAAAAATTTAAATAATCATGTATTTACCCAAGGGGATTTTTATGATTATAATACACGTATGAATAAGGATACGTCTGATGAAGTTGGTAATTATGTTTGTTATTATAGAAATGGTAAAAATGTTGTCAGACATGTAGAATGGGGATTACTTTTAACCGAAGATGTGAAAGAGAGATATTATATTTATTATACATTAGATAATCGTGTATCTGCTTCTCAAATGGTTTTGACTAAAAGTGGTATTAATATTAATGGTATGGAATTGCCGAACGTTTATATATATGAACCTGATTATACTAATGGTTTTAATTTTGATTATAACCCTTCGTTAGACCATCCGCATAGTTGGTTACCTGACCCTACTTGTACGATGTATTGTTCGTATTGTTATACGCATATAAACGATAAACCTTTTGAAATTTACTTAACAATAAAAAATAGTAAGGGTGTTATTGTACAAAATTATACTTTATATTATTATATGTTACCAAGGGATTGTGTGAGAATGACACAAACGTTCTTTATGGATAATTTCAATTATGATACGTATGGTAATTATACACCGTTTGGTACTATTACACATAGAATGATTTGGAAATATGACCCTAATGGTATTCCACCACAAAATAGAAATGCGTATTACAAATATTAAAATGAAAAAGGAAAGTTAACTTTCCTTTTTTATGGAATTTAGTATATAAGAAATCAAACAAATATAAGTAAGCCTTTTCAACACTAAAATTTTAAAAAAGGGAACTTAGTTTCCCTTTTTTATTTATCTTTTATGAAAATTAAATCAAATTCATCTTTAGAGAATTTATCTACTAACTCTAATTTTTTATACGGGTCTGTAATTATTTTTGCAATATCGTTCAAATCAACAATTTTACTTCTCAATTCTCTACCCGCTTTCATAGGATTTTTAGTTTTATCTGACCAAAAATCAAATAGTTTTTCCCACAAGAATACTGAATAGCCCGTTTTAATCATTTGTTTGGATTTTTTAATACCTGTTTCATCGTAATCAAAAAAGAATCGTATATCAGCTTCTTGGTTTAAAATAAAATTGACATCTGTGTTTGTACCGACACATCCTATCGAATTTGGGAAAAACTTGGCATCGAGAAATCCTTCAAATATTGTTATTGTTGAGTTCCAATTAATATTCAAAATATTATATAGATATGATAATCTGTTGTAACCTATACTTTCTATTTCATCCAATTCTATTTCGGGGTATAAATAACTCCAAAGTTCGGAGAAAGAGAATATTTTATATCTTCTTTGGTTTCTATCGGATTTCAAATTTCTTGTTTGGATTCCTAATACTTTTCCTCTACCTTGGTTGATGCTAATCATTACGGGTTCTGTCCAAGTAGGTGAGTAGTGATAATCGCCTTCGTATAAATTTTCGAAGTCGTGTATTTTTCTATCTATTAAATATTGATATACTTTAGAACCTTTTGTTATGGGTCTAAAGTTTTTAATCATTGAATTGGGGTTTGTATTGAACCAATCCGATAAAACATTTAAGTCTATTAATTTATCTAAATCTTTAGTGATAAATTCTTCTTCTGAGAAATGAACTCTTTCCGATGCTTCTTTTACATATTCTACTATTTCAAGTTTTTGGTGAGGTTCTAATTGTATATCAAATCTTTTTAATAAACCTAAAAGGGTGGTTTTTTCACCACAATTAAAACAACGATAGCGAAACGAGTTGAAATATAGTGTTCCTCTTTTTTTATTTATATTTTTAGTAGAATCTCCACAAATAGGACATGCAAATGCATATTCTTTATCCCTTGTTGTGATTTTTCTTTTTTCAGAAACTTTAGGAAACTCTTTATTTAATAAATCTTGAATTATTATTTTAGCATCATCAATTGTAAATGACATATATTTTAATTTTATATTATTATATAAAAAATACTTTCAATAGTTTAATTTTAATATATAGTTTATGAAATATTTAAAATTATTTGAAGAATTTGGTACTTATTTACCGACACCTTTTGACTCACCAAAAATAACAGATTTTGGTCAGCAAACACCAAATGGTTTAGGTGGTAGTTATGATGATTCTATGAATTGGAAAAAAATAGATTCTCCACTTGATAATGAATTTAAAACATTTGCGAGAGATTATTCAAAAGATAATATATTCAAAAAGAAGAAAAGAATTAATAAAAAAATAAAACATATCAGAAGTTATTTTAAATAAAAAGGAATGTTAACATTCCTTTTTATCTTTTTCAAGTAAGTATTTTGGATTGATGACTTTAAATGAAAAGTTTTTATCCTCGCTATTTAAATGATAAACAAACCCTTCTTCTTCAACGCTTGGATTTTCGAATGCTTTCACGGTAGATATCTTTACTAAATCTTCGACACTATGGTTGAAAATGAAATTTTCATCTGCTATGTGAACGTGTGGTATATCTAATTTTTTAGCAATTTCTACCATTTGTTTAGGTGTTAAATATTTTCGTGTATTTATATCACATACTTTGAATAATCTAATATCGTTACCTTTTATATTATAACGATTCCCTTGAACACCTTCACCAATCAATTCCATTTGTAAAGCGATGTTCATTTTCATTTTTCTCATCTTATTTTCCAAATCATATTTATGAACCATTTGCCAAAATTTATTATTTGAATTATCTTTCAGTGATAAATTTCTCGAACAAACAATGAATTCTTTCCCGTTATTAACGACTGTCATCGATGAACCATCCATTTTAACACTTTTTGTGAAAGATGAGCCTTTTAAACTTTCTATAACATTATCGCTATATGATTGTATTCTCGATTCATCTGTTTTTGGTACTAAGTGTGATGGGAACTCTCGACTATCACTACCTTTAGTATTAAATATTTTTAACCAAGTTTTTATTTTCCATTTCAAATAATTCAATTTATTTAAAAGTTTAGATTTTTTAGGATTTAATTTAAATCTTTCAGATTGTAAAGATTCGCCACCTTCTAAATCATATTTTTCTACACCTATGATATCTGTTAAATCGACACCTTCTTCTATAGAAATATCGGTTAATATAGATGTTAATTTATGGTTTTCTGAATCATATGTCCAACCATCTTCTAAAACTCCATCTTTTTCTAAAATTGATATAGGTAGTGCTAAACCTTGTGAAATCATTCCACGGAACATTTGAGTTTTAACACGATATTTATTTTTTTCTAAAAACGAATAGGTTTCTATTGGTTTTAATTTAGAGTCGATTTCGAAAAATATACATAAATCGCCTTCTTTAAATTCGCCTTTTTTGGCAACTAAACACCAACCGAGTACTCCTATTTGTTCGATGAAATCTGCGTTATCAATAGGATTGATAGATTTTATTTTTTGAATAGATGCTAATTTTCTCATAAATTAAATATTTTAACTATACAAAGTTACTAAAATAATTTTAAAAAAGCAAAAAAAGTTTGTTATTTATTATTTTTTGTTTAATTTTGTATAAAATATATGATTATGGAAAATTTAAAACAAAAAATCAATGAGAAGTTGAAAAATGCGATGAAAGAAAAAAACACGGAACTTCTTAATGTTCTGAGAAGTATTATTGCAAAAATGACGGAAGGTGAGAAGAGTAACTCTAACAAAGAACTCAATGATGATGAGATTTTAAAGGTTATAGAAAAACTTGCCAAACAAAGGGAAGAATCTATTGCATTGTTTCAAAAAGGAAATCGTGAAGATTTAGTAAAATCTGAGCAATATCAATTAGATGTTTTGAAAGAATATCTTCCACAAAAAATGGATGAAGCTTCTACGAGAGATGTTATTAAAAAAGCTATTGATTCGGGTGCTAATAACATAGGTGCTTTAATGAAAGAGTTGAGTGTTTATGGTGGTTTGATAGATAAAAAATTGGCTTCCCAAATAGCTAAAGAATTTTTAACTTAAAAATGTGCCGAAAGGCACATTTTTAATATATAATGAATGATAAAAATAAAATTGAATATATCTTTATATTATTTGAACGATGACATGAGAATGGATGATGTCACCGAAAAAACAATATATTATTATCCTGAGAACATGGGAATCAATGTAGATATTAATAATGAGATATATTATTATAATAAAGATTTGATAGTAGAACATTTTAAAAAATACGATTCTTCGATACATTGTTTTTTAGATAATACTGTTTCGATTTCGTATTTTTCGAGGTCGAGATATAAAAAATTTTTAAGATTGGTAAAAATAAATAATGTTTTCAATTCGTAATTTTTTTATTTCATTTTATATATAGTATAAAGAATGAAATAATATGAAGAAAGCATTAATTATCAGTGGTGGTGGAGCAAAAGGTGCTTTTGGTTGTGGTTTAGCACAAGCTCTAAAAGAAAGCAAAGATTATAGCTTATATGTGGGGACATCTACAGGTTCTTTACAATCGCCTTTAATAGCGTTGAATAATTTTGATAAACTTAAAAAAGCATATTTATCGGTAACTCAAAAAGATATTTTTAATTTTAATCCATTTAATAAAAATGGCTCTATAAATATTTTTAAACTAATTTTAAGGTTGATATTAAACAAAGATACTATAGGTGAATCTAAAAATTTGAAAAGGAGAATATTATCATTCTTTAATGAAGAAGATTATAAAAACATTTTAAAAGAGAATAAAGACATTGTTGCTGTGACAGTTAGTATGACTTCAAAAAAAGTAGAATTTAAGTCTATAAAAAATAATTCGTATCAAGATATGGTTGATTGGATATGGGCTTCTTCAAATTATCCAATATTTATGTCATTTTTAGAAAAAGATGGTGATAAGTGGTGTGATGGTGGTTTAAAAGAACACACCCCTATACAATATGCTATAGATAATGGTTATACATACATAGATGTAATAATTCATAGAACATCTACATATTCTGAAATAAATAAGTGGGAAGGTAGAGGTATTGTCAAAAGTTTATTTAGAACTATTCAAATATTAACTGAAAATGTTTCGGAAGATGATGTTATGATATTTTAGCGATAAAAGGAAAAAGTAATAAATTGGTTTTAAACAATCAATCGTATGAAAATTTTTTGAAAGAATTCAAAAAAAGATTTTATTCTATAGAAGAATTGCGAGACAGTGATATTTTAGCATCTGTTGAAACATCATCGAATATAAATGATGATATTATGAATATTGTTAATAAGCCTTTTATAAAAGAAGGTTTTAAAAAAATAGATAATCTATTTAAAATGAGAAGTTTGAAAACTCGTGATAGATTGAAAGTCGATAATTTGTTTAATAGGGGTTTTGATGTTGAAGATGGTGATACTATATGTGTTGTAGATGATTTTATAACAAGTGGTTCTACTTTTCGTAACGCTTTTCAAACTATACCTGATAATGTTAATAAAGTAGGTGTTTGTCTTTTCTATTTGAGATAAAAAAGGTGCGAATATTCGCACCTTTTTTGTTAGTTTAATTTTAAACCTGCTTTATTTTTAGGTTCGGTGTTTCTTTTATCATCTATTAAAACGATATCATCATCTTTATCGAGAAGTGCGTATATAGATGCTACGGTTGTATCTTCGGTTATTATATTTTCATCGATGCCTAAAGATGTTGCTAATTTTTTAGCTGATTCTTTCGGTAGTTTATCAAACATTCTTTTAGCGATTAAACGTTTATCTCTCATAACAGCTTCATCTATATTAGAATCGTCTGTGTTATATGTTGCGACGATTTGTATTTTAAAAATGGTGTTTAATAAACCATCGGTTAAATTTAAAATATTTGATGTTGATTGGGCGTTATAATTATCATCTCTTTTTAATAGTACAGGTTCTGCATCTTCTATAATGAAGATAATACCGTTTGCGATATCTCCATTTTCGCTGATAGTTTCTTCTTCGAAGTCTTCATCTTCGTATACTGATTCGTTTACTAAATCTATTAAGAAAGTGTTGAAATCGGGTTCTAATAAGTATGATACCATGTTAGTTGGTATTAATATTATTTTTTTATTAGAATGTTCTTTGAGGTCAAAAATTAAACGGTTGATGTAGTATGTTTTACCTGAGCCTGGGACACCGTGGAATAAAGATATTCCTTTGTTTTTACTAATTAATCTTTTTAGTAATTTATCATGAAATTCATTAAATCCTTCACCATAATGTAGTTCTAAATCTTTACAAATTTCAGCTTCTAATAAAATTTCGTTTAAATAGAAACCGTTAGAATCTCTTGAAATTACTCCTACTGTAGGGTAGTAAACAGTCTTAAATGTTGCGGAATCAATAATCTCTTGAATATCTTTTTCTAATTCATCGGTGGGGAATAAAATTGTTATTTGACCAACGACAGAAAACGAATAATTATCTTTCAAAGAATCGGGTAAAGAATCGAACATGTCGGTAGTTTTAGAAAAAATACCTTCTAATAATATAAATTTATTATCCAATAATAAGAAATCTTTTCTAACACCTGATTTATTAATCGAACTCTTAAATACGCTCGTAGCACCTCTTTTTACTAATTCTGCTCTAACTAAATCATATGAAATGTAACCATTAACATCGCTGCTTAAAAAGCATGTATTGTTAGGGAATCGGTTGTTTATTTCTACGAAATGTCTTACTAAATCATATTCTTCTATGGGAACGTTATCCCAATTTAATGCTTGGAAATTTCTTTTCATATTATTTTACATTTATATATTTTATATGAATATGTTTAAAAGTTTAAATATTTTCATATTTATTTTTTAAAAATTATTCAGTTTTAAGAATATCTGTATTAAGAATTGCTTCTAAAACTTTTGCTTTTTGCGAAATCACGTCTTTTTTATCATCTTCAAGTTGGTTATAGAAATCTTCCAATTTTGTGATATATAAATCCAAAATCTCTTCTGCTTTAGTGGGCATTTTGAAGTCTTTGAAGTCTTTAATAGAATTTTTATCAAAGTGGTCTAAATCCAACATTTCATTTGTTAATTCATCTATCTGAGGTTTATTCACATCGTTATTTTTACGTGAATTATCCATGTTTTCGACAATATCTTTAGTTTCTTCTTTTATAAATTCTATAATTTTTTTTTTTGCAGAAGCCATATTTTTATATAGTTAAATATTAATATCTTGGAATATTTCCGAATATAACCATTTTATTGTTATCATAATCGAAGTAGTATAAATCTTGATTTAACCTATCGTATAAAACGGGTGTTATTTTTTTATTTGTTTCGCTTAAAAACTCTCCCAAAAATACGATAGATTTTGGCAACTTTGAGTTAGTGGGAACATAACTATTTCACCTTCATCACACTCTGTGATGTCGCTTGGTAACCATTTTCCTTCTTTTGTTGCTACTAAAATTTTCATAAGCTATATATTTATATAGATATGTTTTCTTTAAAAGAAAAAAGCCCTTTAAAAGGGCTTTTTTATTAATTAATTAGTGTTAAGTAAATTTTCCTTTCCATCTTCATGATGGCGATTACTTTTACTTTTACTTTAGAACCAATAGCGGGCTTGTTTCCAAATTTTTCAACTTCAGAGTTGTGAATTAATCCAACCGTTTCGTTATCCAATCTAACAAGTAAACCAAAAGATTTTTCATCGTAAACAACTGCTTCATATTCAGCGTCTTTTTTAACATTATCCCAAAGAGTTTCTTTGAAAACTTGGGTTAAAATTAATTTATCTTTGATAATTTCTTTAATATAGAATTTAATTTCTGAACCTGCTTGAACGTTTTGGTAAGAGTTTTTATATTCATCACTTAAATTGTCTTTGTGAATCATACCCGTTAAAATTCCTTCGAATTCTACGAAAATACCAAATTTAGCAGTACCTGTAACTTTACCAACAAATTCGACGTGTTTATTGTTTTCGTCTACGATTTTTAAATCTGCGATTACTTGAGGTATTAAAGATTGTAAATATTTTTTACGTGAAGCAATAAAAGTTCCTTTTTCATTACTAAACGATTCAATCATTACTAATAATGTTTGACCCGTTAATTCTTGGATTTGTTCATTTGATAATTTATTCACACCTGCTAAAATGTTTGGCATAAACGCAGGGATTTTGTATCCGTCGTAGTTTAATTCTAAGGTGAATCCCGCAGGTAATAATTCTAAAACACGTGCTTCAATTGGTTCGTCTGTGTTATTTAAAATTTCATCATAAGTCATGCTTTTTTCTAAAGCTGCTAAAGAACCTCTTAAACTATATGGTTTTTCGCTAACTTCTGTGATTAAAATTTCAATCTCTGTGTTTAAAGTAACAATACTGTCTTCGTTGGTATATCTTGATAAAGCATCGGTTTCTACTTTTCTTTTTTCCACTGTGATATAATCTTTATATCCAATATCGAAAAGGTAATCTGTCGAAGTTTCTCCGATAACTTTCCCTACGATTTTGTCTCCAACGTTTAATTTTAATCCGTAATTGAAATTGTCGTTGGCTAACATTTCATACATTTGTTCAATTTCGCTATCACTATATTCGTCTAATACGTGATTTAAAATTTTGCTTTTTCCTTTTAATTTAAGGTTTTTGAATTTCGATTCTGTTTTTTCTAAAAAATCATTCATCTTTTTTTTGTTTATTGGTTAATAATTATTTACTTACATAATTATATTCTGTATGATAAAAAAGTTTAGTTATTTGAAGTATTTTTTTATATCTATATTATTTTTTTCGCAATAATCTCTGATTTTAGCAGCAGCTTCAAAATTTTCACTTTCTAATGCCTTTCTCATTTCTAAAACAATTGCTTCTTCTTTAGAAGCAGAGCCTAATATCGGGTGTTTCTTTTCTTTTTCTGTTATAAAAAACTTATTGTAAAAATTTTGCATTTCTTCTAATGATGAAAAATACGGCTTATTAATTTCACCCGATTCTTTTATATCTTTGCTTTTTTTACTTAATTCTTTATTATTAATTATATGTTCTATTTGTTTATCACTCAAAACATCAAATTGAATTAAATATTCGGCAAGAATGTTTGGTTTACCATCAAAAATAGATAATAATGTTATAAGATTTTTCTTAAATATTTTATTTTTTTTAGAGCTCATAATTTATTTTTTTTTCTAAGAATTGAATTGTTTCCAATTTTTAATTTTAAAAGATTCTAAGACTGCTCCGTGTTTCTTTAATAACTTTACTATTTCTAAATGACCGTTTCGAGACGCATATCTAATAGCAAAATTATCTTTTGCTGTAACACCTGCCGTTCATTAAAACTTAGAAAAACTTAGAAGTTTTCTTTTTTAATTTCTTGCTTCATTCTATCATAACTTTTTAGTATATTTCAAGTTCATCCATCAGAGGATAGTCCACAAGCGTAAATTCGGGTTAACGTCGCCCTACTTATATTTTATAATTTAAGTTAATAACCTTAAACCTTCTGTTTCAATATTAATTGAAGCGTTTAAATCTCTATCTATAATCAACCCACAATCCTCGCATATAAACTCTCTATCTGATAAAGTTAGTTGATTATTGTTCCATCCACAACCACTACATAACTTTGATGATGGATAGAATCTATTAACGAATACTAAATCCCTACCATACCACTGTGCTTTATAGGTGAGTTGTCTACGAAACTCGTATAAACTCAATTCTTGTATGGATTTAGCTAATTTATGATTCTTTAACATACCACTAATGTTTAAATCTTCTAAAATAATCACTTGGTTTTCATTGATTATTTTAGTTGTTAGATTATGTAGAAAATCTTGTTTTTGGTTTCTAATTCTTTCATGTTTCTTTGCAAGTTTTAACCTTGCTTTATTTCGATTATTAGAGCCTTTAACTTTGTTAGATAATTGTTTATGTAATCGTTTTAATTGTTTTTCATTAGTTCTAATCCATTTCGGATTATCAATTGTTTCACCATTAGATAAGGTTAATAACTCTTTAATACCTAAATCAATACCAACTGATTCACGGATAGGTTTATTTACAGTTCTTAATAAATCGCCATCAATCAATATAGAAGCATAAAATTTGTCTGTTTTAGTTCTAACAATAGTAACAGACTTTATACATTCTTTATTATTTAAAAGATATTTTTTATCTCTATCAGAACAAGAAAAGTTTATATTTTTAATACTTTTGGTTAGGTTCAGTTTATTATTTTTGAAAGTATCATTAGCAACAGCTTCCTTTGGAAATCTACATTTTTGAATATCTTTTTTGGATTTATATTTAGGAAAACCTTTCTTCGTCTTAAAAAAGTTCTTATAAGCTACTTCTAAATCTTTTAAGCCTTGTTTAATTACTTTGGTATTATGTTGTTGCAACCACTCATGTTCCAAACGAAGTATGTTGTGAAATAAATAGCTTGTATCAGAAATAGATGTAGATTTCTTTTCGTTTTGATATTTCTCTATTTTAAAATTTAATGCTGAATTATAAACAAAGCGGTATCCACCAAGAAGGCTATTAAGTGTAGCTTCTTGTTCATCGTTTGGGTATAACCTTATTTTAATTCCTTTTAACATTATTTTTCTTTTAATTGTTTCCTTCTCTTAGAACTTCTTTTTCCACCTATGATTGTATATATATTATTCTTCATCTATAAAGTTAAAAATATATGTAGATTTATAAAATATTTTCCAATTTTTTCTAACTTTTAATTAACAGTTTCAACACCCCAAATATCTCTCTAAACCATTAACAGAAGCTTTTTGTTTTTTGATTAAATCTAAGAAAGGGATTAAATCATTTTTATCGATTGATTTATAACCATTATAAACAAATCCGTTGTTTGACATAGCTATTATTTTCAACCAATCTTTATTTTCTAAATAAGATTCAAACATTTTATCTGTATATTCTAAACTTGGTTTATTTTTCAATAATTGTTTTCTATCTTTTTCAGCTAAATCTAAAAGATTAAAATCTAATTCGGGTTTATAACCACCCGTTAACATTAAATTGATAGGATATTTAGAATTTAAAATCATATCTATAATATATTGATGGTAGATTGATTTAGGTTTAGAATTACTTCTACCTTTGATTTGGTATAAGGCTTTTTCTTTAGGATTATAAGAAGCAGTTATATGAGATTGTTTCATATCATCTCTTAAACTAAAAAGGATTTT
>JACCDZ010801761.1_pt1 | contig 14871 bp, 17 predicted proteins | sample 7449551 | NCBI WGS metagenome assembly JACCDZ01 (sample SAMN15323452, study PRJNA562643) | freshwater metagenome | isolation source: river surface water | place: USA:Blue River Watershed | collected 2017-08-18 | reverse complement strand
ATCAACGCTGATTATAAATGACAATATTGATTTTTCTGGAACTAATAGTACAAAATATTTTGATTCTGTCAATCTTTTAAATATTTTCATACTTTGAAAAAATGGTCTAATTTCTTTTCTTGATTTTGAATATTCTTTAAATTTTTCTAATACTTTTTCACTTTCAACAGCACCACATAATGGCAATGTGGATGTTTCGATTATACCAATTTTTTTTGCAAATTCTACGAGTATTTTTTTTGTTTCTTTTTCACCGTACATATTAATCAATCCATCAAAATTTCTACTTTCTCTGTGTTGAGGATGAAAATCTTCACCTCTTACTGAAATAACATATTTTTTATCATCTTCGTAATTATCACCATCCTCCATGTCATAATCATCTGTTAATTCTCTTGGAATTTCAATATGAAATATTGTGTAATTTTTATCATTTCCTTCTCCGTGACCTTTTTCATGTTTAATAATAGTACCTTCTCTCCATTCACTAGTATTATTATCCCAGAACGTTACAGTACTCCCTATATTAATTGTTCCAGGTTTAAATGTTCCACAAAATTTATCTTCTATTAGTGCATCATGTACTTTTCCTGGATTTTTTTTATCAATTCTTGCTTTTTTCAATTGACTTTCATTCAAACCATATAATATGAAATTAATAATTTCTTTTTTTGCATTTATTCTTTCTTCTTCTGTATTAATAGTTATACATTTTGGATAACTCTTTTGATCTTTTCTTGAAACTACACCAAGTCTGTCAATATATTGATTTTTTGGATCTGGACATACTCCATAAAAACTATATGGTTCAGGTCTTACGCTAATATCTTTGGAGTTATTTTTTGGACATACTTGAACATCACTTGTGTATATATTTTTATCTGCAACATTTAATTTATGAACCCTAATATCTAAATGATACATTTTTTCTACATTTGATTTATTAGGTTTTACTTCAAGAACATGATAATTTTTAATATTAGGATAATAATTTTGTAATAAATAATAATCTTTGTCATTATATCTTACTATATTTACTTTTTGTAATTTTCTTATATCGTTATCAGGTATTCTGTTAATATTAGGATCAGATATTTCTTCATTTTTATCGGCGAATTTGATAGGTAATATTATAGGATCTTCAAAAATTACGTCATAATATTTTTCATTATTATAATAATCTTGACCAATTTCAATAATATAACCTTTTTGATCTTCCCATCCGTAATTATTAGTATAATCATAATTTTCATTAAATCTTTCAACTACATATCCTACTTCTAATGATTTCTTTTTTGCATATGGCATAACTCCAGGAACGGTATTAAAAATCATGTTTGATGTTTGCATTGCTTCAACTTTTACAAAAATTTTTTCTCCATTGTTTTTCATCTTGTTCAAGGTGAAAACTAAAAATTCTTTGAATTCATAAAAATATTTTTCAATTTCTTTTTTAAGTATTGATATATTATCTTGAATGTCATATTTATTTTTATCAAGTAATAATTTACTATCTTTACTTTTTTCTGCGTAGGAGAAGGTAATTTGCACAATTCCGGATATGTAAATTTTCACTCCTATTAGGTAATCTTGTGGAATCATATTATCATCACCTCTGTCGTCCATTTTTATGAAATTGATGATTATTTTTCCACTATTAACTTTGTAATTTATATTACCTATTTGATATACTGTTTTATTACTTCTAATGATGTAAAAATATTTTTCTTCATTTAATATATTCATGGATCTAATAGATACATATTTACTGGATGAATTTTTATCATTTGTTATATTAGAATTGAATAAATCATATAATAAATTAAGATCGATTTTGATTTGACTATTGTTAAATAAAGAAAAAGATCCTTTAACCACGCTTATTCTAATATTATTGATTTTATAAGTTTGTTTTTCTAAATTTAATGCTTTGTGAATTTTTAGCATAAGATTATCAATCAATTCTGTTCCAGAATCATATGGATACGAAATAATCATAATTTTTCCAGTAGGATGAATTCTAATATTAGATGTTTTATTATTATCAGAAAAATATCTAATTATATTTGCACCTGGAAAGTATTTTTTTTCTTTGAAATCTTTAATAGATGGAATATTACGAACGTCTTGATATTTAATTGTAGTTTTTAATTGTGTAATTGAAATTTCGCTAATATTAGGTGTGTTATTTATTAGTTCAATTGATTCTTTAATAAGTAAATCATTTGTTTTGTAAGCTGCAATAATAATATTTTCTTTCGTAATTTTACTCTCTTTTGAATTTAATTGTTCAATTTGTAAATTTTGTAAGAAATTATGATATAACGCTGATTTTGAACCTGTTCCATTTTCAATTTTTTTTTTAAAATTTGCATCTTTTGATGTGCTAATTTCCATAATACCAAATACATTTAAGTAAATATGTGTTAATACAGGCTGTTGGCAATCAGGTCTGTGCATTTTTGGCCCAATATTTTCACAAGTATCACAATAACAACCTGTATGAATAAATGGTGGTGGATTTATAAATGTTGAATGAACTCTTGTTTTTGAATAGGAAATATCAACAAATTTTCTTGGTGATACGTTGTATTGTTTGTTAATTGCTCTTTTACTTTCATCAATTGAAATTGGCCCTCTAATAATTTCACCATCTTGAACAACGATTTGTCTTTCTTCTCCATTTTTCTCTTTTATTGTTTCGATTGATACATCTAATTCAAAATTTTTGCACAATTCTTCACAATCAACTTTACCACTAAGAGAAAATACTAATATTAGATCAATAAAATTAATAAAATTAACTTTAATATCTTGAAATTTTTCTATTTCTTCTTCTTCTGACATTTTTTATCTTTATGTCCTTTTTTATAATCCAAAGATTATAATTTTCCGAATCTTTCACAAATCATTTTTGATTTTTATGATTTCAAAGATTTTTTTTCTTTTTTATTTTCTAATTCATTCATTACCATATTAGTTAATTCAGATATTGATAATACATCTAATATTGATTCTAACATTTTTTCACAATTTTTATTTTTAAATTCAGATTCAGAATCAAATGCACCCGATTGTTTTTTCTTTTTTTTTATAATTGTTTTTTTGATTTCACTTGACATGCAATTTTTACAGTGTGTTGTGTATATAAAAAAACAATAACATAAAGATTTATTGATATTTTTTTTTTATTTTTTTATTAACATTAAATAAGTAATTTATTTTAAAGAAATATTGTTCTATACTAATAAATGAGTTTAAATTTCGATGAATTAAGTAATCAATTTAATGAAATGGCATATGAATTTTTGTGTAAAATGAGAAATACATTTCCTAATGAAGAAAAAATCAGTTCTTATATTAGTAAATTTGAATTATTAATAAATAATAAGATTTTAAAAAATAAACCCGTATTAATGTTTATGGACAGTATGACACCTTATGGTGAGCAAATATTAAGAAAAGATGAGATTTTTTTTAAGAAAGATGAATATGTTAATAAAGCAGAGAAAATTTCTGGAAGATTAGGATTAATTGATCATTGGGATTCGATGAGTAATCATGTAAAAGATATTATTTGGGAGGATATAACAAATCTCTTTTTATTAGGTTCTTTATGTATTGGTAAAGAGGAGGAAATTAAGATATTATTAAATAAGATAAAAAGTTAAAAAAATCATTAAGAAATAATCTTAAAAAAAATAAAATATAAAATGTCTCTTGAATCAAGGAATATATTTACATCTAATATTAGCGAATGCAACTCTAATATTACATCTCCTATTAAAGTAAGTTTAATCACAGTTTGTTTTAATTTAACATCTAATATTGATTTAAATAAACTCAAGGATGTAATAAAATCAACCTCTTCATCCTGTTCAACATCTTTTTCAAATTGCCTAATAATCAACTTTTATATAAATGATCTAGGAATAAAATTAGATAAAGATGTTCTCGAAGATGAATATATTAAAATTTCTGCAAAATTATTTTCAAATGGAAGTGTACAATTAGCAGGATGTAAGACAATTGATATTGTTCACAAAATACCAAAATATATATATAATTTTTTAAAAAAATTAGATAAGAAAGATAATTTTATCTGTGATTGTACAAAATATAAATTAGCAGATATTAGGATAACTATGATTAAATCTGATTTTTCATTTAATAATAAAATAAATCAAGAAAAATTAAAAGATTTGATAAATAATGAAAGAATAATAAATAGTAATTGGAAAATTGCACTGTGGCAACCAGATAAATATCCAGGAGTTAATATAAAGTACATATCTAATAAATCAGGAAAAATAATTACAATATTAGTTTTTAAATCAGGAAATGCTGTAATAACAGGATCAAAAAATTCCGAAGATACACTTGATTCTTTTAATGCAATAACAAATTTTATATTAAATAATAAAGATATATTAAAATGAAAAAAAAATCAATTAAATTAAAACTTATTAGAAGTATTAAAAAAAGTAGTAAGAAAAAGAATAAGAAAAATAGGAATTTTGGTTCTCCTAATTCTACATTAGCTGCAGATTCATTAATTGATAAAATAGGAGGAAGTATTGGATCAAGAATAAAAAATGTTGTAGATCTTAAAAATATAGAACAAATTAGTAGTGATTATATTAAAAATCTTCTATTTCCTAATAATTTTCAAAATCAAACACAACCTAATGGTGAAAATCAACTTCAAAATACTGAAAATATAGAAGAATATTCTGCAAAAAAGAAAATATTATTAGCTACTGTAAAAAGTTCTATGTTTGAACCATTAAAAAAAATAATTATTGAAAAAACAAGAACTCCAGAAGAATTGACAGATCTTGTAAGCAGTATTATAAAAAAAAATGTTAATATTTAAATGAATTATGAACTAATATTAGGTTGTAATTTTGGGAAGAGAGCGGCGCGAACAAAATCAAATGCGAAATCAAAATCAAAATCAAAGATGAGATTGAAATCGAAACTAAAATCAAAATCAAAAACAAAAACAAAAACGAAATTGAAATTAAAAACGAAATTGAAATTAAAAACAAATCAAATATATGAAATTGAACCTAGTACAATATTTCTCAATGAAAACTATGATTATTATGATAATGTAAAATGGGACTTTGATGAAGAAGTAATTCCAGAATATGTTATAGGAAAATATACATACAGGGCGTTTTCAAAAGAAAATGCAATAATTCTCTCAAGATTAAGAAAGAAAATTGAACAATTATGTGAAAATATAAAAAATGATTACTCAAGATGGTCAAAGTGGGATTCAGAAAGAAAAAATAGAATGATATTATTTCTTTCAATTCACGATGAAAGAGATAAAAAAGATATTTTTCCAACATCAAGATATTTCTTAGGAGAAATAATAAAATGTGATTTTTATGGAATGAATAAGCCAAAATTACGACATGTTAATAAACATGTGCCATATATCGGCGAGGATGGTAGGGAACGAGCGCAAATTAGGTATATTTTTTTAAAAATTTTCAATGACGAAGATAAATTAGATAATCTCCTAATACATGAGCTAGCTCATACTATGTGTAATCATGTAAATTTTCGTCCAGATGATCACCATGAAGATTTTAAATGGGCAGAAAAAGTAATAAAATATTACTGGCCAAGAAAAATCAAAGATAAGTTTGATTTTTAAATTTTTAAATTTTTAAATTTCCTAATTATTTATGATAGTTAAATATTCAGTAATCTTATATAAAATATCTTTTGGTAAATCAAGATATATTTTATTATATTTTATTTTAACATAGCATAATTCAAGATATGTTAACATATTGTTATCTAACATATAAGCAAATACTCTAATATCAAAACTTGATTTTTTTGAAATTGGAAATATCATTGGAAACATAGATTTTGTATAAAGTCCAGATGAAATAGCAGGATATATCATTTTTAGAAATTTTTTTCCATAAAGCAATGTGAATAAAGAAAAAAAAACAGGTTCATCACATGTTTCAATATCACTTATTGATACATTTTTTTCAATATATAAAAATAAACCGTTTAAATTATCAATTTTTTCATTGTGTATATCAAAAACTATCACAATGCGATTATCTTTTTTTTTCATTTGTCTATCAACATGGTGAAAATAATAATAATCACTGTTTCTAATACTTCCTAATAATAAATTATCTCTTAAATCTTGATGTATTGTTTGAAAATTAGAAATATATTTTCCTTCAGGTCCAAGATTAACAATATATAAATAGTAGTAGTCATTACAATTGTTTTCAGAATTAAAATTTATATTTTTTATTATAAACTTCATTTTAATCTTCTAATTGAGAAAATATTATAGATTATTATTTTTTTTTATATTAAAATATAATTTGCAAAAATAAACTTAATATTAGGTGTGTAAAAAATATGAAATATATTATTGGATTGTGTGGAAGTGCAGGTTCTGGAAAATCAACATGTGCTAATTTTTTATTAAAAGAAAATTTTAATTTACCATTTCGCTCTGAAGAATTTACTTTTTCAGAACCTCTTAAGCATGCATGTAAGGCATTGTATGGATTTTCTGATGAAGAATTATATGATAGAGAATTAAAAGAAAAAATTAATCCATTAGTAGGATATTCACCAAGACAAAAATTACAATGGCTTGGAACGGATATTATTAGGAAATACGAAGGAGAAGATTTTTTCGTAAATATTATGAAAAGAAAAATCGAAGAAAGTAGTTCTAGTTTATTCGTCATTTCTGACGTAAGATTTCCTAATGAGGAAAAAATGATCAGAGATTATGATGGATTATTAATTAATATTAGTAGAAGAGAAAAAAATGTAATATTAGGAAAGTCTGAAATGTTACACTCTTCTGAAAATCAAATGTTAACAAGTAATATTACTATTGAAAATGATGGAACATTGTGTGATTTAAAAAAGAAAATTGTATCAATTGTTGCAAATTATATCCAGGAAAAAAATTTATAAATATAAATTATGAATCTTGACGAGCAAATTACTGATGAATATAAACAACTGAATGATGAAATAAAAATAAATAGTTTAATTACAGAAAATTTATTATATGAATTTTCCAAAGAAATCTATAAAGACGATGAAAAAACGAAAAATAAATTATTTGAAAATATTAAGGCAATTTTTTTTGGATTAGAAAATATAGAAGGTATATATAAAATAGATATTGATAAATTTTTATATATTAATAATCATAAAATTATAATCAAACCTTCAGAATTAGATGGAGCTATTACTGATATAGAAAAATATATTGTTAATAATACAAATTCAATAAACATAAATGAATTAACTATTATGATTAATAACATTACTAGTATAGATGTGGTTATTCGTGATAATATTAAGAAAAAATATTATGATTTTTTGGAACAAAAAAAAGAAAAAAAAAAATATGAGGAAATTATTAACAAACTTATTGAAGAACGTAAAAAAATTAATCCTGAAATTGATTTAAAACCTGCTCCTCCAAAACCTATTGTAGTAAAAAAAAATGAAAAATTTACTGACCCTACTTCAGGTATTACTCCAAGTATTACTTCAAAATCTACTTCAAGTACTCCTTTAAAACCTACTCCAAGTACTCCTTTAAAACCTACTTCAAGTACTCCTTTAAAATCTACTCCAAGTATTACTTCAAAATCTACTTCAGATACTTCTTTAAAACCTACTTCAACAAATGATAAAAAAAAAATAAAAAAAACTGAAAAAACTAAAAAAAAAAAATATGATAAATATATAGTACTAGTACTAATATTACTAATTCTTTTTGTGACATTAATTTATAAAAAAAATAAACGTTAATTTTAAATGAGCGATGATGATTTAGATACTCAAAATTTAAATAATAATGAAAATGATGACAGTGATGATGATGACGACGAACAAAAAAAAAAAGATTTTAGGTTTAAACTTAGATTAGTAATAGGTGTAATAGCGGTTATTATTGGTTATGTAATTTATAAAAAAAAATTTAAAAAAGAGAATGACATAAAATATATTGATAATAATTAAATGAATAATAAACTTCCTGATGATTATATTAGTGAAGTATTTAAACAATCTCAATATATTCCTTTAGAAAATATGGATAATAATACTAGTGGTGCAGGCCTGGAATTGATTTTTAATAGTAGTAAACTAGGAATAAAATTAGATTATGATAAATACATTTTTATAAGTAAATTAATAGATTATCTTTATAACCAAGAAATTAATAAAAAAATTAATAGATATGATAATATTATTAATAATAATCATGGTAAAAAATATGCATTTAATATTTATTCACTATATTTTTTAAATGATAATAATAATATTTTTGATAAATATTGTAAAAAAAACAGAATAACCCCAAATGATCGCATAAAATTTATGAAAAATTTAAACATAGTACTTAAAGATTATGATTACAAATATTATGATATGTATCTTAATTATAAAGAGAAGGATAAATATACTGAAAATAATAATAATGAATTACCATTTGAAAATTTAAAATTTTTTTTTAGAAATCAAGATGAAATACCACAGCTTAATATCGAGAATTATTTAAATAACTTAATAACCCCTGACATAAATAATTTAATTATAGAAAAACTAGACCTAGAAATTCAGGTAAATATTCTTAAGGAAGAGAAAGAAAATTTAGAAGTAGAAAAGAAAAATCTTGAAGAAGAGAAAAAAAATTTTGAGGCAGAAAAACAATCAATTGATGATAAAAATTCTAAAATACAAAAATTAGAAAAAGATATTAATGAAAAAAATGCTGAAATACAAAAAGTACAAAAAGAAAATGAGAATACTGTTCAACAAAATAATCAAGAAATTAAGGAACTAAAAGATAATTTAAAAAATCAACATGATAATATAGCAAAAATAAATGAACTAAATAAAAAAATAGAAGAATTACAAGAAGAAAATAAAAAAATAGAAAAAAACGATAAGTTATTAAAAGAAATAAATGATTCTAACAATAAAATAAAAGAATTAGAAAATGAAATAACAACTCTTGAAAAAAATAAAGTCAATGGTGATGAAAATCAAAAAAAAATAGAAAATTTACAATCTGAAAGAGAAAATTTGAAAAAACAACTATATGTTATGTCTATTCAACATGCACCAGTAAAGCAAGCATTAGAAAAACAAAAAGAAGAACTAGATGAAGAAAGAGACAAATTAGAAAAAGAAAAAGAAAAAGAAAAATTGTCATCAAAAAGTAGTATTTTCAATTTAAAAACATTATCACTAGTGGTAGTTATTGGTGCATTATTATATTATTATCATCATATAAAATCAAGTAAATCAAAAAGACCAATTAGTATAAATATTAAAAATTCGAGAATAATTAGGAAATCAAGACCAAAAACAAAATCAAGACCAAAATCAAGACCAAAATCAAGACCAAAATCAAGACCAAAAACAAAAAGAAAATAAAATTTTATTTCTCATTAGGATTATTAAATACTATGTAATAAAAATGTCGGATTACGAACTTGTCAAACAATTTACAAAAGAATCAGGTGCAAATATCACAAAACTTCCAACATCTATGTCAAAAGATGAAGTTATTTTCTTAATAAAAATGGTTTTAGATGAAACAATAGAATTAGCATCAACAGTAATGAATCATAATGAAACAATTTCAAATATTCTCAAAATTTTATCTGATATAAAAGTTCTTCCAAAATTAGACAGTGAAATTGAAAGTATTATTATTTCTGAACAAGCTGATGCATTAGTTGATATATATTATTACATGTTAAATGCAGCAGCAAAAAAAAATATTGATATTTCATCAATTTTCAAACTTGTCCATGAATCTAATATGAAAAAGAAAGATCCTAAGACAAATACATTTTTAAAAAGAGAAGATGGAAAAATTATTAAACCTAATGGTTGGAATCCTCCTGATATTCACAGTGAAATTTTAAAACAATTTAATTTAAATTCGTCCAATACCAATATCAATTCTTAACTTTGTTTAAATGAAATATAAAGATTGACACACAATAATAATACAAGAAAAATCAATAATGCTAATAACAATCCTGATTTCCAATTAGAATTTGCCTCAATAAAATTATCTTTTGCCCAATTTCTTAAAATTTTTCTATGTTCTCCTAATTTTTCATCATTTATTTCATATTTTGTTTTATCTTCTTCGGAAGGCTTTGAAATGATGTCTAATAAAATTTTAAATTTTTCTACATTATCTAATAATGATCTAATACAAGCTTCATCTTGTTGATTTAATGTCATTTGATAATTTTCTTTTCCATTCATTTCATTTATTGATTCTCTTACAAGATTACGTTGATTTTCATCTAATTTGTTCCAACTATTTTTTACCTCACCAATATATCTTTGTACATTTAAAAGTGGTAATTCAAATACTGGAGTATATTTATCTTGTACTTCTGCTAATGTTGCACCAGGAGTTTCTCTACTAGGTTGTCCTCTTACATATTTAATTCCACAAGATCCTGTTTCAACAAATGCTGGGGGATGTATTGTTAACATTTATTTATTGAAATATTTTTTAATTAGATATTAATTGATTTTTCTTAAAAATCAATATTAATTGATTTTTTCCCAATAATCAATATTAGGTATATCTGACCATTTCCATTTATTATTAGGCAGAAGTAATATAGTTTCCTCGAGAGGAATTATATATTTATTATCATGTTCAATATATGAATTATTTTTTATGCATGTTTCTATTAGATTTTTTTGGGCTGGAAAATAGAATAAAGTATGATCTCCTAATATTGTAATATTATCAAATTCTTCTCTCGTAATTTTTATGGGGATTTTTTTAAATGTTTCACATTTTTCAAAATTTAAATTTATTTTTGGAATATTAGGCATATTAGGCATATTTGGAATCTTAGGAATATTTTTAAGAAATTCTTTATTCTTTGTTCCATAGATTATACTACATATAATCATAATTAATAATGTAACAATCATGATTTTTTTTATTAATTCATTTTCGATCATTTTATATCTTGATATAATTTTTATTTTAATTTTATTCTTTTATTAGTTCTATGTACCATATTCCCATACTGTTATTGTAATTATCAATAATTTCAACAGGACCTTTTACAACAAAATTATATTTTTTGTAATATTTATTAATATCATTCCTGAAATTAATATTTGATAAAAATTTATCTTTGTAATATTTTTTTCCTTCATTTGTTATAATATTGTTTTTTTCATCTGTTTTTATTATTATTTTTATTGTTTGATTCTTATTAGATAAAGAACCTAATTTTTTATTATCTAATTGTAATTCAGAAAGAAAGTTGTTATATACATTATTAAAATTATTATCTAAAAAATGTAACCACATATTTAACTATATCTATTAAAATTATTAGGATCGTAAGTTAAATTTTGATTATATCCTCTGTCTTGATTGTAATTTTGATTTTGATTGTATTGATTATATTGATTATATTGATTTTGTTTTTGATTTTGATTGTATTGATTATATTGATTATATTGATTATATCCTTGATTAGGATTTTGATTATATCCTTGATTAGGATTTTGATTATATCCTTGATTAGGATTTTGATTATATCCTTGATTAGGATAAGGTTCTTGTTGATAATTCCCCCCGCCATATCCCCCGTAACCTCCATCATAACTATTATAATCCCGTACGTAACCATTATGATAATTCTTAATATCAGAGTCAGATAATTTTGTACTAAATCCAGTTTGATAAGTTTGTGTTTTAAATTTCATTCTATCATCATCTGTAATATCTCTTCTGTATTGATTTTTATTTTCATATTTAATATTATTGTCCATTCCAGTAAATATATTATTAGCAACAAATGAATCTTGTTGCACTTTTTGTTCTTGATATGCAGCAAATTGTTGATCTGTCATTGTTCTATTAGCTTGATTTCCATAATCTTGACCAAATTCATTTTCCCTTCTCATTTTCAACATTCCAAGATTTGCATCTGTTTCATTTTTTGCATTTCCCCTGAGCATATTATCCTTATTTTCTGCCATGTATCTTAATTCAAGGGGTAAATCACTGCCTGATTCTACTTTTTCTCTATCCCTAATTGTACCATCTGCTAATACAAAATCATTTCCATCGTCATTTTTTCCATCTAATGTTACAAATCCTAATTTTGTTGATTCTTCTGGAACTACATTTTCAATATTTTCTGACATTTGTTTCATTTGATATTCACTTTGCACATATCCCCTATTAAAATCAGGCTGATTATAATTTTGCATTTGTTGATTATATGAATTGTATGAGTCCATATTATTTCTATTATACATTTGTTGTTGTCCTTGATATCCTCCTTGATTTCCGTATCCATTTCCACCTTGATATCCTCCTTGATTTCCGTATCCATTTCCTCCTTGATATCCTCCTTGATATCCTCCCTGAGGTCCTTGATTTTGTTGATTTTGATTAATCATTTTCAACATATTTTCAATCATTGGTAAAAATCTTGTAATCCACACTTTAATTTCGGAAACTCCTGTAATTTTTTCTCCAGTACCTGTCATTAAAAGAGGTGTTCCCCTAATAAAAGGAGGAATATGTTGTATTGGAATTCTATCTAAATCTTCAATCATAAAATATGTTTTTAATAATTGATTACTAAAAATATGATTTAATATTATTTGAGAACCTGAACAATTTTTTGAAATGAATATTGTTGGTTTTTTTAATTGTCTAACGTTCATTTTATTAATTAATTATTAAAATTTAAGCAAAATTTACGATTTATTTTCATCTTTTGGTTTTGATTTTGAATCTGCAATATTATTACCAACCAAGTCATTTATTAGGGAATCATATGAATCATCTAATAAATCAATTCCATCTGTATTATTATTCATAATATCCTCACGTTTATTATGGAAAATTTGGGCACGTTTTTCTTCTTCTTTTTTAGAATCAAGTAAATCTTGTAATTCTTTATTATTACTTCCATATTTTTGATTTTTAACTTTTGAAATATCAGGATCTGAAACAAACCATTTGTACATATCTACAATAAAAATATCGTAATCATCACATACTGTATTTAAATAATCAGTATGTTTTTCTGCTTCTTCATATGTATTAAATATTCCTTTGATATTAATAGGAATTCTTGAATTATTCCCTTTTGGAATCATTGAAATTACTGCATAATTTTGAAATTCAATTTTTTTAATCTCTTCCATAAGATTTAATTCATTGTCTTCTAAATCTAAATCTGAGTCAGAATCAGAATCAGAATCAACAATATATTGAATTTTTTTTGCAGTATTACTTTTCATTTTAAATACATCTTCTTCTACATTTTTAACATTTTCAAACATTTTCCATTGTGAAATTTCACTTTCATGTTTCTTTTCCATTTCTGCATTAGGTTTACCTTCATGAAATTTTTCTTTTTCTAATTTTTCTAAATCATCATCTGGAAGCATTTTTTCAACGGTATTTTCACTAATTTGGATTTCTTGTTTCCTAATATTAAATTCTTGTCTTCTTTCTTCTGCTAATGTTTTATGTTCTATGATAATTTGATTAATTTCATCTCCTACTAAATCATGTTCATCAGTATCTCTAGGATATGAAATACACCAGTGATACATTTCCATAACTCCTGCATCAAATTTTCTATTTTTTTTATTAAATTTAAGTGCATATTTTTGCGCAGATTTTAAATCAGGAAATGCTCCTAATATTCTCATACCATTAATTTTTGTTTTTGCTGTCATTTCTGGCCCAATCCAATTTACAACACAAAATTTTTGATCATCAATCCAAAAATTTTTAAGATCTGCTTGAAGATTATTTTCTCTGTCAAATGCTTTTTTTCTATTCAAAACTATTCTCGCTCTTTCTTTAGCATTTTTTTTCATTTCATCTGTTAATTCATCTTGAAGACCAAAATCAGAACTCATTTTATATTAGATGTATTTTTTTCTTTAAGATAATTTTCCGAAGAAAATTTGGTTAAAAAATCAATTTAATATTTTAAAAATTTTTCTTCAAAAGTAAAATAATCAACATGTTGATTAAAAGTAAATATGAAGAGAATTATTGATGTTTCATTACAAGTTTCAATATTAGGTGTTCAATCAGAACATAAAGTATTTTTAGTAGGATTTGCAAAATATGACAGAAAATTAGGAAGTATAACATCTAATATGTATATGAATGATTTATTTTTCAATAGTTGTATATCACCTACTGCATTGAAATTTTTAAAACAAAATCCTAATAAATATGATTTTTTCATAAATATTTTGAAAAAAGAAATGTATTATTATGAAAAAAAATTACCATTTCCAAGTTTTGAAAAAGATTTTAAACATACATTTATTGACATATTCAAAAAATATGATGAAATAAATATATACTATGAAAATCCTAATATTGACGTGATTTTATTAGGTGATGATTTTTTTAATAAATCACCAATAAATTTAATCAATATAAATAGTTATATTATTGGTTTGGCAAATTTATCACCTAATACTCCAGTGGAAAAAGCATATGAAAAATTAGGTATTCAAAAAATCAGATCAGAATGTGACAATCCTGAAGAAAACGCGGTTTTTTTATTACAAGATTTGATAAAAATTATGTAAAAAAATATATATCAATAGTAATATTTGTATTATATTTTATATATTTTAGTCAATTAGAATCTTAAAAAATGCAAGATATTTTTAAAATGTCATATGTTTCAAAAGACACAGAAAGCAAAGTTAGAGAATTACAATATATTAACGAATCTCAAAAAAGTGAAATTATTCAATTACTCAATGAAAAATTAAGCTGTGAATATTTAT
>JACCDZ010717346.1_pt1 | contig 14872 bp, 10 predicted proteins | sample 7449551 | NCBI WGS metagenome assembly JACCDZ01 (sample SAMN15323452, study PRJNA562643) | freshwater metagenome | isolation source: river surface water | place: USA:Blue River Watershed | collected 2017-08-18 | reverse complement strand
GATACGCTCGACGAGAGCGCCGAAGAGCTGTCGGCGCGCTATCACAAGCTGCTTACCGACGGCTCCATCAGCCGTATTGAATCGTCCAGCATCAGCCCGCGAGGACACCTGGTTTATCTGGAAACCTACAGCCGCGCAGTGAACATCGATGGACGCTGGATCATCATCGGTATTACCCGCGACATCACCCGCCGCAAGCGCTCTGAGCTGGCTGCCAGGAAATTGCAGCAGATGTATTCGGCGCTGAGCGATACCAACGCCGCCATCCTGCGCGCCGAGTCTCCCGCCACCCTGTTCCAGAGTGTCTGCGAAGCGGCAATCAAGGGCGGCAAGTTCAATGTCGCTACCATTCTGGTTCCCGATGTCGATCAACGGCTGCGCGCAGTCGCCTCCTCCGGCGCCGTTGCCACGCTTATGACCGACATCAGAATTTCCTCAGATGCGCAACAGGACGAGGGACGCGGCCTCGCGGGCACTGCGTTTCGCACTGGCAAGGCCTGCATAAGCAATGATTTTCTGAACGACGACCGCACCCAGCCCTGGCACGAACTCGCCCGTGGCAGAGGCATTGCCGCCGCTGCAGCTTTCCCGCTCACCACGAGCAAAGCCTGCACCGCGGTGCTGCTGTTTTACTCCACCGAGAAGAATCCCTTCGATGATGAGATCGTCGGCCTTTTGCAAAGCATGGCGGACAATGTCTCCTTCGCGCTCGAGAACTTCCATCGAGAGGAACAACGCAAGACAGCGGAGACGATTCTGCGCGAGAGCGAAGAACGCTTTCGCAGCCTCACTCAGCTCTCGTCGGATTTCTACTGGGAACAGGACAGCGATCTGCGCTTCACCAAGTATGAAGGCAAGATTGTCGGGGACAGCAACACCCGCGCAGTCGCCGAACTGATCGGCAATCATCTCTGGAGCATGAGTAGCCTTACACCAGGGTCCACGAGCTGGGAACAGTTCCGTATGACGCTGGGCCGACAAGAGCGCTTTCGGGACTTCGAGTTCAGTTTCCGAAACACCGACGAGGTGGTTTACCACATGTCACTCAGCGGCGAACCGATCTTTGACGAGCAAATGCGTTTCATGGGGTATCGCGGTATTGCCAAGGATGTATCCGAACGCAAACGCATCTCCGATCACATCAAATACCTGGCCACTCACGACCATCTGACAGGCCTGCCAAACCGGGTCATGTTCACCGAACTGCTCGAACAGGCCACCCGACTGGCGGCGCGCTATCCCAACCGCGCCTTCGCGCTCTTCTTCATCGATCTGGACCGGTTCAAACTGATCAACGATACCTATGGGCACCACACGGGTGATGCACTCCTCAGGGAAGTCGCACAGCGCCTGCGCATACCGCTGCGTGCGAGCGACGTGGTCGCCCGGCTGGGCGGTGACGAATTCGTGATCCTGTTGCAGGAACTGACGGATCACAAAAAAATCGCCAAGGTCGCGCAAAATGTGCTCAACGCGTTTACTCAGCCGATTATGATTCAGGACACGGAATGCAGGATCACCGTCAGCATCGGCATCAGCATCTACGGCGCAGACGCGCAGGATGAGGAGACGCTGATGAAGCACGCGGATGCAGCGATGTATGTCGCCAAGGAGGAAGGCAAAGACAACTTCCAGTTCTACTCGCACAGCCTGCACCAGCGCACGCAGGGTAAGCTTGATCTGGAGGCGAACCTGCGCAATGCCCTCAACCGCAATGAACTGACATTGCACTACCAGCCCAAGCTCGATTTGCACAGCGGCATGATTGCCGGGGTCGAGGTCTTGCTGCGGTGGCAAAGCCCGCCGCTGGGGAATATCGCCCCGGACACCTTCATCCCTGTCGCAGAAGAAAGCGGTCTGATCCTTCCTATCGGCGAGTGGGTCCTGATGACGGCCTGTCGGCAGGCAGCTGCCTGGCAGGAACATGGACTCCTTCCGTTCGGCATCTCCGTCAACCTTTCTGCGCGCCAGTTCAACGATCCCGAGCTGCTGAGCAAAATCGGAGCGGCGCTGGATCACTCAGGCATGGACGCCCGGCGACTGGAACTGGAGATCACAGAAAGCGTCATATTCAATCAACCCCACCGCGCCATGCAGTCGTTGCAGAAAATCAAGGCGTTGGGGCTGAAGCTGGCGTTGGACGACTTCGGAACCGGCTACTCCTCCCTTGGCCAGTTGAAGCACTATCCGATCGATACCTTGAAAATTGATCGTTCCCTGGTACAGCAAATCCCGGCAGACGCAGAGGATAGCGCCGTAGCCAAGGCCCTCATTTCCATGGGCAGGACGCTGGGCTTCACAGTGCTCGCGGAAGGCGTAGAGACTCGCGAACAACTCGACTTCCTGCGGGAAAGCGGCTGCCAGCAGATCCAGGGTTATTTCGTACAACGTCCGCTGCCTGCAGATGAATTCATCCGCTGGTGCAGAGACCATGCTCCACAGCAGTTCCTTTCTTGCCAGCAGGGCTAGCGCCAACCGCCGTCCAGCAACTCCTGCCAGGCTTCATAGCCTCCATCCAAACTGTAGGTCTGAGCGAAACCATTCTCGGAAAAGTATGCGGCGGCACTCTGACTGGCGTTGCCGTGATAACAGCAGACAATCAATGGCCGGCCATGATCGGCAGACTGGATGAAATCATCGACGTTGTCGGCCGTGATATGAAGCGCATTCTCGATACAGGCAGCTGCGTAGGATTGCGGATCACGTATATCGACGACAAGCGCATCGCCAGCGAGAAGTGCCTGGGCTTGTTGCGCGCTGATTCTGACAAAACTCATTTCGATCCCTCTTCCTGGACAGCTCTTGATTGATGCCTCAAACCGCAGCGTTGGCAATCCGAAAAATACTGCGCGGAGCACATTAACAGGGATAAAAACCGCTGACAATTGCTGCGCCGAGGTCGGCCAGCATGGTCTGGAAGTCAGGTTGTATAAGCAAAAAGAGCTGTTATACTCGCCGACATGAAATTTTTGACGCCATATCCCATAGAGTCCCTGCACCCTGATTCCGCAAGGGCTATGCGTACCTTCCCTCCTCAGGCGATCAGGGCAGGCATACACGCTCTCCTGATCGCCTGATGAACACTGTCCCCGACAGTCGCTTCAGTTTGTAATTCGTACCCGATGTCACCCGAAATACCACCGGCTCTCCAACCGGTCACATTTTTTTGATACCCGAAAGGTCATAGCATGGCAGCCAATTCAATCACTCTATCCGAAACGGATTACGCAAGACTCTCTGCACTGGTCAACTCAGGGGCCGCGCTCACGGAATCTCTGGAGCAGGAACTCGAACGAGCCACGATTCTGCCGGATCGCAAACTGCCTAAAGACGTCGTCAGCATGTTTTCGACGGTCCAATACCGCAACACCGAAACCCAGGCCGTGAATACCGTGACACTGGTCTATCCGGCAGAGGCCGATGTGAATGCCTCCAAGGTATCCGTGCTGGCACCGATTGGCGCCGCGCTGATTGGCTTGCGCGTAGGCCACCACATCGACTGGGCGCTGCCCAATGCCAAGACCGTCCGCCTGGAAGTCATCGGAGTCAGCCAGGCACCGCACCCCGTTGCCGAGTCAAAGTCATGAGTTCGGGAGGTAATCGGGTACATTTCTGGAATCACCTGCTTGCCACCGCCGAGCTTGTGGAGTCCCTGCATGCGAAAGAGTCGGTTCCGCGCGATCCCGAGCAAATCAAAGCGTTGATTCGGGAGCAATTGGAGACTATCAGTGAGGCGTTCGGAGATGGCGCCGACCCGGTGGAAAACTTCGAAGAATATGTGGTCATCAAGTTCTGCCAGGCACTTGATGCTGCTCTGGGCAACACAGCCACTTGAAATCCAGTGGCTGATTCCAAACCTTTTCAAACTCTTTGCAATCCTTTTTCAAGCCCTGGCAATCTGATGGTCGTAGTACCAGTCGAGCGCCGTTGCAGGTTCCATTGGCCGCGCGATCAGATAGCCCTGTGCACGGTCGCATCCCAGTGAACGCAACAACTCCAGCACGCGCGGTTGCTCAACCCCTTCCGCACTCGTGCTCAAACTGAGGCTCTGTCCCAACTCCACGACTGAGCGTATCACCGCACGCGACTCTGCCGACTGCAATGCCGTCATCACAAATGACTTGTCGATCTTGATTTCGGAAAACGGCAGACGCACCAGCTGCAGCATGGACGAGAAGCCCGTCCCGAAGTCGTCAATGGAGAGCAGAAAACCCTTCAGACGCAGGCGCGTCAACAGGTCCAGCGACGCCACGGGATCCTCCATGGTGCTGGTCTCGGTCAGTTCACAGATCAGATTGCCCGGCGCCATGCCGACGCGAACACATTGCGCCGCCATGCGGTCGGCCAACAGCAGATTTTTGAGATTGATCGCCGAAATATTGATGGAGAGCTGCATATCGCCGCCCGCGAAATGCGCGGCAAACCAGTTCAGCGATTTCTCCACTACCATGTCGGTCAAAGGCTCAATCAAACCCGAACGCTCAGCCAGGGGAATGAAGTCATTAGGCATGATCAATCCGCGCCGGGGATGACGCCAGCGCACCAGAGCTTCAAACCCGACAGGTGCATTGGTAACGCAATTTATCTTTGGCTGATAAACCAGAAACAACTCGCCCTGCTCGATAGCCCGCAATAATTCGACTTCGCACACCACGCCGTCATCAGGGTCACTGCCCGGGCCGAAAGACTGACCCGTGGCCAGTCCAAACAGTTTGCGGGCGCTGCTGCTGACATCGATGCTCAGCAAGGCATGCAGCATTGAGGGTTTGAAGGGTTTCGACAGAATGCCGACGATGTTCAGATCATGCTCGGCAGCAGAGCGGCTGGCGGCATCGAGTACGCGCGACCCTACACCGCTGCTGATAATGATCTGAGCAGCGCAGGCGCGCCGGGAGAGCTCAACCATGACCTCGACGCCGTCCATCTTGGGCATCACCAGATCCAGCACAATATGCGTGGGCTGCCATGCATCCAGGTGTGCAAAAAACACCTGCGGCTCATCGGTGGCCTTGCAATCCCAGCCAGCGCTCTCGGCGATGAGTGCGATGGTTCCACCCACCATCAGATCATCGTCAAGAATCAATAATCGTTTTTCCAACACCATCCGCTCCGAAACCGCCATCATCCAATGTGGATTAAATTCGCGGTCGCCAGCGCTCAGGTCGCAACGATGACCCGGTCCCTCCCTTCATTCTTGGCCCTGTACAGCGCCGCATCGACACGCGCGATAAGTGTGAACAATTCCTCGCCACTTCGATACTGGGTAACCCCGCAACTGAGCGTGACGCGGATGTCCTCTCGTCCGAAGTTCACCGATTGCTTCTTCACAGCCTTGCGAATTATCTCGGCGCGCTCGGTTGCCTCTTCACTGGTGCAATCCCCAAGCAGTAATAAAAACTCTTCTCCACCCCATCGACACAGCGTGTCTGCCTCGCGACTGTGGGCGCGAATCACATCTGCGACGGAGCGAATGACCAGATCCCCCGCCTGATGCCCGAAGGTATCATTGACCTCTTTGAAATGGTCGATATCGAAGCTGATCATCGCCACTTGTTTGTTGCGGCGACGGGCACTGCGCAGCACCTGATCGAAGACGGCATCGAAGACATGCCGGTTGGCCGCACCGGTCAGGCTGTCCGTAGTCGCCATCTGCTCCAGGCGCCCCTGGTAGGATTTCAGTGTGAAATGGGCGATCAACAGGACCAGCGCCATAATCGAGAGCGACAAGGCAATATTGATCAGCAACGTCGTCTCGATGCGATCTTCGGCGGCACCGTCATCCTCCTCCACCATCAGGTACCAATTGAACTCAGGGACCAGGCGGCTGTTGACGTAGACCGTCTGGCCATCCTGTCGCACATAGGTCAACGCGGCACTGGGCGTGGTCAGTATCTGAGTAGCGATGGCTTCCATTCCCGGCCGTTCCTGCAATCGCTGCACCGATGCGCCTGAATCCTGATTCAGAGCGATGCGTCCCTCTCTGTCGACGAAATAAATCTGTCGCCCATAACGCTCCTGATAGGAGTCGATCAAACGTGTCACGGCATTCACGGACAGCCCGACCCCTGTGACGCCAAGGTAATTGCCATCACTGTCGAGCACGCGGTAGTTGATAAAGATGCTGAGGCGACTGCGATCCGCGGTGTCGATATCAACATTGATCTCGTAGGGGTCACGCATGTCGCGGACACGGAAATACCAGGCATCCTCGGGATTGTCGGCATCCACGGTCTTGATGATGCCGTCCGGATGGTAGTAATTGCGGGTCCTGTCGGACACAAAGAATGCGGTAATAGTGCCGTACTGCTGTTGAATTTCGCGCAGATACAGACGAATGCGTTCTGCATCAGTCTCGCCCCCGGAGGTCCAGTCCTTCACGAAGGTATCGCTGGCCATCAGCGAGGAAATCAGAATCGGGCGCAGAAGATCACGTTGAATCTCCGAGTAAATATTGTCACTGGTCAGTGGCAGCATCTGCTCTGAAATATTCCTGGAGAGAGAGTCTCTGGCGACAAAGTAACTGGTCAGGCTCGTCGCCAGAAAGCCCACAATCATGAGCGCCGTCAGGGTTATCACGAAAAGAAATTTTCTGCGTTGCATCATAATTACTGGCTGGGCATGTGGATGCGGCAGTGTAACAAACTATCCAAGCGGGGTGAGACCGGTTTCAGGAAGCAAATCGAGAGAAACGTGAGCAGTACCGCAATATGCGCTCAAGTTCCCACAGGCGATGCCGCTAAAACACCCAAACAGGCCTCCTTTTCAACAGGTGCAGTATGGCGACAAGAAAGCTCTTCCCCGCAAGTGAAAAACTCGTATCCACGACGGATCCGAGGGGCACGATACTCTACGCGAACAAAGGATTTGTCGACATTTCCGGCTATTCTGCGGAGGAATTAACCGGTGCACCGCACAACATCGTCCGCCACCCGGATATGCCGAAAGCGGCATTCAAGGGGCTCTGGGCGAGCATCAAACTAGGCAAACCCTGGATGGGGATGGTGAAAAATCGCTGCAAGAACGGCGATTTCTACTGGGTGGATGCCTACGTCACACCGGTACTGGAAAAAGGCACCATCATCGGATTTCAGTCTGTGCGCGTCAGCCCCCAGGAACGTCATGTCGACAACGCCGAGGCCCTTTACAGCAAGATTCAGACGCCCGGCAGCGAGACCCGCAAGGTGCGCGGCCTCAGCCTGAAATTCAAGGCGGGTTTCGCCTATCTGGTATCGATCGTGGGTGTCACACTTGCTCTCAGCCTGCCCGGTCTGGGCACTGTCACCAGCGCTGCGCTGGCGCTTGCCAGCGTCGTCGCGGGCAGCGGTTGGCTCCTCTATCTCTGGAGTCAGTGGAATCATGTATTGCAGCGCTGCAAAGACATTCACGATGATGATCTTGCGCGCCTGGTCTACACCGGCCGCAACGACGAAATTGGCACCGTAGAACTGGCTCTGAAGTCGCTGGAGGCCAGGATCAATACCATTCTGAGCCGCGTTCAAGACACTGCAAGCACACTTGATCTGCTCTCCAGCAATGCCAATAACGCGGTGATAAAGACCGATCAGGCCATCATGGAGCAACAGGCCGAGATTGGTTCAGTTTCTTCTGCGGTCCATGAGATGTCCTGTGCAATTCTCAGCGTCTCGGAAAATACAACGCAGACCTCGGACGCGGCCGAGCGAGCCGATCAGAGCGTCGATGTCGGGCGCCAGTCGATTGACGAGAGCCTGACTGCCACCAGCCAGCTGGCCGATTATATCGATGAGGTTACGCGCACCATCGAACAACTGGGCGTCGACAGCAAGGCTATCGGTTCTGTCATCGATGTGATCAACACCATCGCCGGGCAAACCAATCTGCTGGCGCTGAACGCCGCCATCGAGGCCGCTCGGGCAGGTGAACAGGGGCGTGGCTTTGCAGTGGTGGCGGACGAAGTGCGCACACTTGCTCAGCGCACCCAGGACTCCACCATCGAGATCAAGGACATCGTCTCGCGCATTCAGGACAGCACCAAGGCGTCCGTGCAAAGCATGGCCATCGCGCAGGAGAAGGCGCAACAATGTGTGAGTTTCAATCAGAAAGCCGGTGGGTCCTATTCGCTGATCAGTGATGCTGTATCCATGATTCACAACATGACTCAGCAGATCGCCGCTGCGCTGGAGCAACAAAGCCGCACCTCGGAAGAGATCAACCGCAATATCATCAATATTCAGAATCAGTCCGAGGAAACAGCGCTGGCTTCGCACGCCACGGCCGAGACCAGTGCACTGTTGCGCAAGAATATTGGCAGTACTCGTGAGATGGTAAGACAGTTCAGCAGCTGAGGCCTTGGGCGGACAGCAGCCTGGTACACTGCTGTCCGCCATGTTTCGTGGTTCTTCCAGAGCAGTGGTTCAGAGACTTTAATCGACCTGAATCTGCTCGAAGCTGGTGACGACGGGATGCGACGTCTTCAGACGCACACGCTCGACGTCCAGAGAGGTGTCCTGCGGACGGATGACCCAGGTTGTCCGCATCCCGGCTGCGGCCGCTGCATCAAGCTCCTGCCGATCATCCGAAATGAACAGGATTCGCTGCACCGGCAGCGCAATGGAGGACGCGATTCTGCTATAGGTATCAGCCTCGTGACGCGACCCGACGGTACTGTCGAAATAACCGGAGAACAGCAGGCGCATATCTCCGTGGTCGGAATAGCGGAAAAACAATTGTTGCGCCTTCACAGACCCGTAGGAAAACACATACAAGTTGCGTTCTTCCTGCTGCCACTGCTGCAATACCTCGGGAACATCCGGATAGACGTGCGCCTGAAACAGCCCCTGTTTATAGGCTTTTTCCCAGATCATGCCCTGCAGCGTCTTCAGCTCGGGATCCTTTTCGTCGTCACGAATCCACTGCTGCAATAGCTTGATCATGCCCTCCAGATCGTGCAGCGGAATGCCGGTGCTGGCACTCAGACGCACCAGCACACGCGCCACATCGCGCTCTTCACGATGCTCGCGCAGAAACGGACCGATGTGCTTGAGAGAATACGGGTAGAGGACATTTTGCACGAAACCGATACCGCTGGTGGTACCTTCAATGTCCATCACAATGGCTGCAATCTTCATCAAGTCTCCAATATTAGCTGCGCCGAGATTATAGCCCGGATTCAATCCAGCCTGCACACCAGACCTTTCAGGTAGAGACTCTCCGGGAACGGCAGCCCCACGGGATGATCTGCAGCCTGGTGCAGATAATACTGAATCTGCCCCTGCCGACCGGCGTCGAGCACCGCATCCGCCGTAATTTTCTGGAACAGCGGAAGATCAATGGCACCGGAGCACGAAAAGGTCACGAGTAACCCACCAGGATTGAGCAACGCGGCGGCCTGCAGCGCCACATCCTTGTATGCGCGCGCGGCGCGTTTGAACTGTGCCTTGGTTTCAGCAAACTTGGGAGGATCGAGAACAATCAAATCGAAGTGGCGTTGTGCCTGTTTGAATTCACGCAGAAGCTCGAAGACATTGGCATTGGTCAGCGTGTATCGCGAAGGATCAAAACCGTTGCGCCGGAAATTTTCTCGCGCCAGTTCCAGCGATGGCGCTGAAGAATCGATGTTCACCACATGACTGGCTCCCCCCTGCAGCGCAGCGATGCCGAAGCCACCCGTGTAGCAGAAACAGTTGAGCACGTTGCGGCCGTGGGACAACTGGCGCACGCGTTCACGATTATCGTACTGATCAAGATAGAAACCGGTCTTGTGGCCATGCGCGATGCTGAGTGCGTATAGCCTGCCCTGCTCATTGATTTCGACCAGTTCCGGGGGCAGCTCGCCCCAGAGTAATCCCTGCGCAGGTTCCAGGCCTTCGCGCACACGCACGGCGGCTTCGGAACGCTCATAGATCCCCTTGCACGGCAGCAGAGTACGCAGATGCTCGACGATTTCGGCCTTCCACAACTCGACGCCCGCGAACAGGAACTGGCAGACCAGATAGTCACCATAGCGATCCACAATCAGACCCGGCAAATCATCCGATTCCCCATACACCAATCGACATCCAGTGCGCTGAGGATCACTGAGCATGGCCTGTCGTCTGGCCACCGCCAACTGCAAACGTTCTTGAAAAAATCCGCTATCGATGACGGGCTCTGTGCCGAAGGTCCACATGCGCGCACGAATCTGCGAGCTTGGAGAATACGCCGCAAGACCCAGTAATTTGCCACCGGCATCTACCACCCGCACGGTTTCACCCGAACCCGGATTACCGGACAAGCGCTCGATGGCCCCGGAAAACACCCACGGATGTCGACGCAGCAGGGAGGATTCGCGGCCTTTATTCAGATGCAGTGTTTTCATGAGCTCCACGGGCCAGTTTGGCATGTAACGAGTGAGACGAGGCGCGGATTCTACTCTCTTTAGCTATCTGCTCAAAGCCGCCTTGCAAGGACATGCTGGTAACGACCCAGTGCACGATAGGGTTCCTGACGGGAAAGCTCCAGCTCCAGCGCCATCAGCTCAGGCTCCGGCATTGCCCGTCCCTCCGCTGTCAGCAGCAGATCATGAAACACCCGAATGCCGCTGTGGCAGATGATTGACCAGTGATCCTCCGTCAGCCACGCCAGCACCTGCTGCGGATCCAGCGGCCGGGTCGGCGTCAGGCTGCCGGCACTGGGCACGAAACGATTGTCGAGAACAGGCGAGCGTTTTCCGCGCAGCAGATTCTTCATCACCATGCCATGGCGGTTATAGAACGTCAGGGACAGATAGCCTCCGGGTATGACCAGCGGCAGCAGCGCTCGCACCAACCCCTTCTGATCGGCAACCCACTCCAGTACCGAATGACACAACACGAGATCAAAGGGCGCACGAGTGCCACTGTGAACGTCCTGCGCCATGCTTTGTATGGAACCGTGCACAAATTCCACCGCAGTGAGCCCCTGAGACCTGGCCTGCTCCTGCGCCAGTTTCAACATTTCGGCAGAGATGTCACACAGAGTCAGTGCATGGCCGCAAGCCGCGAGTTGCAATCCGAACTGTCCCTGCCCTCCTCCGGCATCCAATATCCGCAGCGGCGTAGCATCAGCGCCACAGGGCTGCAGGCAGGCGGGCAGAAATTCCGCGAAATCGCGACGCAGAACGGCGAGGCGCAACTCGCCCTTCAGACCTCCGTAAACATTGCGCGCGAAGCGAGGCGCCAGGTCATCGAAATTGCGATCCGTGTCGAGACAGACCGGGGTGCGCTGGCGTATCGGAGCCGTCATTCAGTTGACCACAGCACCGGTGGTGTCCAGTTCCACGATGGGATACCCCAACTCGGCCAGTGACTCACCGATCACGGCCTTGTCGCCAACGACCAGAATCAGCATCCGCTCCAGCGGCAGATTGTCACGCGCCAGCGCATTGATCTCCTCCTGTGAGATCGTGTTGATGATCTCACTCTGCTGCGCAACAAAATCCGCCTCCAGACCGTAGTCGATGATGTCGCCGAGGAAGACCGCCTTTTGTCCCGGCGTCTCATAATTGAGCGCATCGTTCTGTCCGACGGCAGCACGCATGAAGGTCAGCTCTTCGGCACTGATGCCGGTGTCGCGAAAACTGCTGATCTCGTTGATGAACTGCCGCACTGAGTCGGCGCTGCTGTCCATGCGTACACTCGCCGAGGCACTGAAAGGCCCGGGATAGCGCGTGCTGGAAAAAGCACTCCTGGCCCCATAGGTATAACCCTTGTCCTCCCGCAGATTGAGATTGATGCGGCTGCTGAAGGCACCACCCAGCACGTAGTTCATCAGCGAACTCTTGAAGTACTCACCAGTAGCATCGTAGGGCATGTCGGTGACATACCCGATGCGAATCTCGGATTGTGCCGCGCCGGGTTTATCGACGAGATACAGAGTGTTCTCCGCGATAGTGGGCAGCGTCGGCTGCTCGCGAGCCGCGACCGCTTCACGCTGCAGACCATCGAGGAAGGTCAGCCCGGGCATGATCTCCGTCTGCTCGACATCGCCGACGATCACGATCTGCAAGGCCTCTGTCGCCAGACTGCTGCGCGCAAACGCTTCGATGTCGGCCAGCGTGATTGCTTCGAGTGTCTCGATACGACCGTCTACCGGCACCGAAAAACTGTGTTCCTCTCCGTACAGCAGTTTTGCGAAGACTTCACTGGCAATCGCATTCGGCTGTTCGCGGGAAGCCTGCAGTGACTCGATCTGCTGGCGGCGCAGTCGGTCGAGGTTTTCCTGTGTAAAAGACGGCGTCAGCAGACGCTGCTCGAGCAAGTCCAGAGTCGCGTCTATGTTACGGCTGAGACTATTCACCGTCACAGTCATGCGTTCGCGTCCGGCACTGACATTGATGCGACTGCCCAGCTTCTGCAGTTCCACCTCAAATTGTTCAGCGCTCAGTTGCTCGGTGCCTTCATTCAACATGGCCGCCGTCAGACGTGCCAGTCCGTAGTTTTCCGGTGTATTGAGCAGGTGCCCTCCCGTAAAACTGAGCCGCAGGGTGACTGTGGGGATCTCGTTGCTGACAGTCCCGATAACCTGTGCGCCGTTGGCGAGTTGCTCACGCCAGAATGGAGGCACTGGTACCAGCGGTGCCTGACCAGCACCGGGGCGTGCTGCACGATCGAAGGTGTCGATAACCGGGCGCGGTTCAAGACTGTCCAGTGAAGAATCGGTCACACGCAGCGCCGGTGTTGGTGTGAAATTGTCCGGCTGCGCCTGCGCATCAGGTGCGTCGCGCGTCAACACGCTGAGCAGCACGGCGGGTTTGTCCGCGATGTACTGATTGAAGACACGCAACACGTCTTCTCTGGTCAGAGCACGCAGGGCCGCGATCTCCTGCGGCAGATAATCCGGATTGTCCAGCAGGTAATCATAGAGAGCGAGACGCGACGCCTTGCCCTGCACGCTTTCCAGGCCATTGATCAGCGATGCCTCGGTCTGCCCCTTGAAAGTCTCCAGATCTTCGTCGGTAATGGAGTCGGCGTCGAACGCTGCGAGGATCGCACGAATGTCGGTTTCGAACTGCGCCAGATCGGCACCGGGGAAAGCCTGCACCTCAAGGCTGAACATGCCGCTCAATTCCTGAGCGCTGTTCGAGGCGCTGGCATCAATGGCGCGATTGCTGAGCACGAATTGTTGATAGAACAACGACGTTCGCCCGCCGCCGATGATGTCTGCCAGCGCTGCCAGCGGAACCCGATCCGGATGGGAATAAGGCACAGAGGGATAGGCGAGAATCAGCAGTGGGAAGCGGATGTTCTGGTCAACATAGGAAACATAGCGATCCTGATCCAGTGCGACCGTGACCGGTTGTGCCCGCTCGACAGCGGGCCCGGCCGGAATGGAGCCGAAATATTTCCCGATGAGGGCCAGCGTGCTCTCTTCCTCCAGATTTCCGGCAACGATCAGAGTCGCATTGTTAGGCCCGTACCAGCGCAAAAAGAAATGCCGCAGATCGTCAAGGGTCGCCGCATCGAGATCTTCCGGATAGCCGATCACCGGCCAGGAGTACGGATGTCCGGACGGATACATCGCCGCAATCAGCTCTTCGTAAACGCGTCCGTAGGGCCGGTTCTCGACGTTCTGACCACGCTCGTTTTTGACAGTGGAACGCTGGATCTCGAACTTCTCCTGAGTCACCGCCTCCAGCAGGAAGCCCATGCGGTCCGCCTCCAGCCAGAGAATTGTCTCCAGCTGATTGCTCGGCACAGTCTGATAATAATTGGTGCGGTCGGTACTGGTAGACCCGTTCAGCGAGCCACCGGCCTCGGTGACGATCTGGAAGTGCTCGTCATCGCCGACATGCGCCGAGCCCTGGAACATCATGTGCTCGAAGAAGTGCGCAAAGCCGGATCGCTGTGCTTCCTCGCGTGCCGAGCCCACGTGATAAGTGATATTGACGTGCACAAGTGGATCCGAGTCATCCTCGTGCAGCAACACCGTCAGGCCATTCTCATAGACGAACTTCTTGTAAGGAATGACGATATCGTCGTCACCGCCAGTGACCGTCTCGACCAGCTCATAGCCAGCGGCAGCCGGAGTGCTTGTCGTCTCCGCTGAAGAGGCTGGTGTCGAAGGGTTTTCTGCAGTACCGGAAGCGTTTCCAGGCGTGTTGTCCGAACAGCCGACTAACAGAATGGCGCTGATGACAAGGATGTATAGGCGAATCATGAATTCCTCGCGGGGGGAGACTGAACGAGCCGAAGTTATAGCGCTTTCTGCCGGAAAAGGCTAGAAACCACGGTCAGTCGCGCCGCACCCCTGTGGGAGCTGGCCCGCCAGCGATTTCATTGGCATGATCAATAGCCCCGGCACGGCCGGCAGCCTCGTGCGTCACCAACCACAGCGCGACGACAGTCAATGCCGTGCCCGCGAGGGTTGTTGCCGTGATTGGCTCGGCAAACAGTACCCACGCCATCAGCGCAGTGACCGGCGGCGTCAGATAAAGATAACTGGTGACGCGAGTGGCCGCGCCGTCGCGGATCATGATGAACAGCAGCGTGATGGCCCCGATCGACAGCGCCAGCACCGACCACAGCAACGACGCAACCAACGCTGGCTGCCAGTCAATCTCGCGAGTTTCAAACAGAAACATCAACGGCACACACAGCAGCGCCGCCGCACCAAATTGAATGACCGAACCCGCACGCAGATCAAAGTCAGGGCAGTAGCGCTTCTGATACAACGTGCCGACAGTGATGCTGGCTAACGCAACACCCGCAAGACTCAGACTCTGCAGCGTGAGGCCGATCAGTGAGAACTTCGCGGTGACCACCAGCGCGACGCCACCGAAACCCGCCAGCAACCCCAACCACTGCCGCGCCGACACTTTCTCCGCGACCATTGCCGCCAGCCACGCGGTAATGATCGGTTGCAGGGCCATGATCAG
>JACCDZ010758485.1_pt1 | contig 14873 bp, 13 predicted proteins | sample 7449551 | NCBI WGS metagenome assembly JACCDZ01 (sample SAMN15323452, study PRJNA562643) | freshwater metagenome | isolation source: river surface water | place: USA:Blue River Watershed | collected 2017-08-18 | reverse complement strand
CGGCTCGGTCGAGGCGCAGCCGGTGCGCCTGGGCGGCGCGCGGGTGGCCGCGGCCTGGGCGGTGTGCGCGCTGCCGGTGCTGGCGGGCTTCGTCCTGCCGGTGCTGTTCATGCTGCGGCCCTTCCTGGCCTCCGAGGTGAACACGCCCTGGTCGCGCTTTGGCGAGTGGGCCTTCAACAGCCTGCGCCTGGGGGTGTCGGGGGCGGCGCTGGCCATCGCGATTGCGCTGGCGCTGGCCTTCGCGCTGCGCCGGCGCAATGACCCGCTGACCCGCGGCGTGGTGCACCTCGCGGGTCTGGGTTATGCGGTGCCCGGCGCGGTGCTGGTGGTGGGCCTGCTGCTGCCGGTGGGTTGGCTGCAGGCGCAGGCGCCCGGGTGGCCCCTTGCCTTCTGGGTGACGGGCTCGGTGCTGGGCGTGGTCTGGGCCTACCTGGTGCGCTTCATGTCGGTGGCGCTGCAGTCGGTGCAGGCCGGCTATGCGCGCATTCCGGCGTCGGTCGACGAGTCTTCGCGGATGCTGGGCGTCACCGGCGGCCGGCTGCTGGCCCGGGTGCACTGGCCGCTGCTGCGCAAGCCGGTGCTTGCCGGCGCACTGCTGGTGCTGGTGGACGTGATGAAGGAACTGCCCGCCACCCTGGTGCTGCGTCCCTTCGACACCGACACGCTGGCGGTGGTGGCCTACCAGCTGGCGCGCGATGAGCGGCTGGGGGAGGCGGCGCTGCCTTCGCTGGCCCTGGTGGCGGTGGGCCTGCTGCCGGTGCTGCTCCTGAGCCGGACGCTCCGCGACAAGACGGATTGAGCGGAGCGCCCTGAGCGGGAGCCTCCTGAGCGGAGCGCCCTGAAAGAAAAAGGGCGACTCGCCTCCGCGGCACGGCGGATGGGGGGCAAGTGCCCGGACGCCGCCCGCGCCTCAGGCCTCGGCGCTGCGGTCCTCCTGCTTGCAAAACACGATTTCCCCGGTCGGGATGTAGACCACGCGGATCTCCTGGCCGCTTTCGGTGTGGAAGCTCTTGGCGGCCAGCGCCACGGCCAGGGCGCGGTCGCCCACCAGCAGGGAGCGGCCCGGGGCCAGCGGCGGCACCCCGCCGAATCGGCCGGCCAGGGGGCGGTTGCTCTCGATGCGGTACTCGGAATGGGACATGAACACCTCAGGCTTGTCTCTCTCTGTGAATTTCCTGACCGAGGCGGTTCCCGTCGAAACGGTTCCCGCCCGGCCCTGTGCTTTGGAGAGCCATCCTGAGTCGGCTCAAGCTCCAGCCCTGTAGGACAAGGCCAGCAATCGCGGCGTCGCCTGCGCCTGCCCGGGGGTAAACCCGCATTGATGTACGGATCGGTACAAAAACAAAATACGTTTATGTACCAAAACGGACATTAATCCGGAGCGCGCCCCTTGCTTGCCATCGTCCTGCGCCGCCTGCTGGCCTCCATCCCCCTGGTGGTGGCGGTCACCCTGCTGGCCTTTCTCCTGAACAACCTCGCGCCGGGCGACCTGGCGGCCACCATCGTGGGCGCCGACGGCAGCCGCGAACAGTACGAGGCCCTGCGCGCCCAGTTGGGCCTGGACCAGCCGCTCCTGCTGCAGTACGGCCACTGGCTGGCGCAGGCGCTGCAGGGCGACCTGGGCACCTCCTTCTTCACCGGCGAGCGGGTCTCGGACCTGCTCAATGAGCGCCTCGCGGTGTCGCTGTGCATCCTGGCCGGCCTGCTGGGGGTGTGCGTCTCGGCCGGCCTGCTCCTGGGCGTGGCCAGCGCGCTGCGCGGGGGCTGGGTGGGCCGCGCCATCGACACGCTGTCGCTGGCGGGCCTGGTGTTCCCGTCCTTCTGGCTCGCGCTGGTGCTGATCTCCTTCTTCGCGGTCTGGCTGCAGTGGCTGCCGGCCACCGGCTACACCCGCTTCGCCGACTCGCCCTGGGAGTGGTTCCTCGGCCTGGTGCTGCCGGTGCTGTCGGTGTCGATGTACTCCATTACCAGCGTGGCCAAGCAGACCCGCGACGCGATGGCCGACGTGATGGGTCGCGACTTCATCCGCGCCCTGCGCGCCAGCGGCGTGCCCGAGACGAGCGTGGTCTGGAAGCACGGCCTGCGTAACGCGGCGCTGCCGGTGGTCACCGTGCTGGGCCTGGTGCTGATCGCCGGCATCGGCGGCACGGTGTTCGTCGAGCGTGTCTTCGTGCTGCCGGGGCTCGGCAGCCTGGCGGTGAGTGCCGCTCAGTCCAAGGACGTGGTGCTGCTGCAGGGCGTGACCCTGTACTTCACCCTGATCACCATCGTGATCAACCTGCTCGTCGACCTCAGCTACGGCTGGCTCAATCCGAAGGTGAGGGTGCAATGAGCGCCGCCACGACTTCCGCATCGCCCGTGAGCCTGTGGGCGCGCCTCCTGCGCCGGCCCACCGCGGTGATGGCCCTGGCCTGGCTGGCCTGGGTGCTGGTGATGGCGGTCTTCGCCGGCGGCCTCGCCTCGCACGACCCGCTGGAGCAGGAACTGCTCGCGATCAAGCAGGGCCCGAGCGCCGAATACTGGCTGGGGACCGACGCCCTGGGCCGCGACGTCTTCTCCCGCCTGGTGCACGGTACCGCGCCCACCCTTCTGGGCGTGCTGGAGGCGGTGCTGGTGGCCGGCGCGCTGGGCGTTGCCCTGGGCGTGAGCGCCGGCTACTTCGGCGGCCGCTGGGACCGCTTCGTGCAGCAATGGGTGAACCTGCTGCAGTCCATGCCCCTCATCCTGATCCTGCTGGCGGTGCTTGCCGTGTTCGGTCAGAACATGCTGCCCGCGATGGTCACCCTGGGCATCCTGGGGTCGGCCGGCATTTCGCGGGTGATGCGCAGCGTGACCCTGGCGGTGCGCGAGGAGCTGTACATCGCCGCCGCGCGCCTGTGCGGCCTGGGCGACGGCTACATCATCGTGCGCCACGTGATGCCGCGCATCATCGGCCCGGTCATCGTGCAGCTGGCCCTGTTCTCCGCCATCTCGGTCATCGTGCAGACCGGCATCTGCTTCCTGGGCCTGGGCGTCGCGCCGCCCGCGCCCACCTGGGGCGGCATGATCTTCGAGGCCTCCTCGAGCCTGAACGACCACCCCTGGCTGCTCGTGCCCTCGGGCGGCGTGGTGGCCCTCACCATCCTGGCCTTCGGTCTCTTGGGCGACAGCCTGCGCGACGCGTCCACCGAGGCCTGGTCGCGTCCGGCGACCGCCGCCCGTGGCGGCAAGCGTACGGCGCAGGCGGTGAGTGACGTGCCCGCCGGCAGCCTGCTCTCGCTGCGCGGCCTGCGCATCACCGCCGGCGAACGCACGCTGGTCGACGGCGTGGCCTTCGACCTGAAGCCGGGCGAGACCCTGGGCATCGTCGGCGAATCGGGCAGCGGCAAGACGCTCTCCAGCCTTTCGCTCCTGGGCCTGCTGCCGCCCGGCACCCAGGTGGTGGCGGGCACCGCGGTGGTCGATGGCCAGACCATCGACCTCAGCGACCAGGACCGGCTCGCCCGGCTGCGTGGCGCGACCATCGGCATGATCTTCCAGGAGCCGATGTCGGCCCTCGACCCCTGCTTCACCATCGGTCACCAGCTGGCCGAGGTGGTCCGGCTGCAGCACCCGGTCGCGCAGGCCGAGGTGCACGCCCGCGTGATCGGCCTGCTGGAGGCGGTGAAGATCCGCAACCCCGAAGAAGTCGCCCGGCGCTACCCGCACCAGATCTCCGGTGGCATGGCCCAGCGCGTGGGCATTGCCCGCGCCCTGGCGCGCGAGCCCCGCGTGCTCCTGGCCGACGAGCCCACCACCGCGCTGGACGTGACGGTGCAGGCCGAGATCCTGTCCCTGCTGCGCCAGCTCTCGCGCGAGCGCGGCATGGCCGTCATCCTGGTCACGCACGACTGGGGCGTGGTCGCCGACCTCTGCGACCGCGCGCTCGTCATGCGCCATGGCCGGGTGCTCGAATCCGCCGACGTGGTGGACCTGTTCCACCGCCCGCAGCACCCGTACACCCGCGCGCTGCTCGCGGCCAACCCGCACAGCGCCCAGCCCGGCCAGCCCCTGCCCACCGTGGCCGAGGTGCTGGCGGCCGCTGGCATGAAGGAAGAGGTCGTGGCAGCGTGAGCAACATGGTCAACATGAACACCCCGCTTCTCCAGCTCGAAGGCGTGAAGGTCGACTTCCCGCAGCCGGGTGGCCGCCGCTTCCAGGTGCTCAAGGGCATCGATCTGCAGATTGCCCCCGGCGAGACGGTGGGCCTGGTGGGCGAGTCCGGCTCGGGCAAGACCACCCTGGGCCGCGTCATCCTCGGCCTGGTGCCACCCAGCGCCGGACGCGTCGTCTTCGACGGTCAGGACCTGACCCATGACGCCGCCGCCCGCCGCCGGGTCATGGGCCGCGACATCCAGGTCGTGTTCCAGGACCCCTACGGTTCCCTCAACCCCGCGCTCACCATCGGCCAGACCCTGTCCGAGCCGCTCCTGAAGGAGCCCGGCATCACCCGCGAGGCGATGCGCGCCCGGGTGGCCGAGGTGCTCGAGCGGGTGGGCATGCCCGCCGACACGGCGCAGCGCTATCCCGGCCAGTTCTCCGGCGGGCAGCGCCAGCGCATCGCCATTGCCCGCGCGGTCATCGCCAAGCCGCGCCTGGTGGTCTGCGACGAGCCGGTGAGCGCGCTGGACCTGTCGGTGCAGGCGCAGGTGCTCAATCTGCTCAATGAACTGCAACGCAGCATGGGCCTGGCCCTGCTGTTCATCTCCCATGACCTCACCGTGGTGCGCCATGTGTCGCACCGCACCCTGGTGCTGTACCAGGGCGAGATCGTGGAGCAGGGCGACGCCCGCCAGGTGCACGAGTCGCCCGCGCATCCCTACACCCGCGCGCTGCTCGATGCGGCGCCGGTGCCCGACCCGCTGCTGCAGCGCGCGCGCCGCGCGCAGGCCGCGGCCTGAACCCTTTCCCTTCCCCACCCGTTTTCACGACAAGGAGACACACCATGGACACGAACCAGTTCAACGACATCCTGATCGGCCGCCGCAGCCTGCTGGGCGCCTCCGCCGCCGGCCTGGCCCTGGGCACCGGCCTCATGGGCGAGGCGCATGCGCAGGCCAACGCCCGCGTGCTGACCGTGGGCGGCGCCTTCATCCCCCAGAGCATGGACCCCGCCAACAGCGGCAACGGCCGTGCCGGCCTGAACCTGGCCCCCTGCTACGAGCCCCTGGTGCGCACCCTGGCCGACGGCAAGATCGCGCCGGCCCTGGCCACCGCCTGGGACCTGTCGGCCGACGCCAAGGAAGCCACCTTCACCCTGCGCCAGAACGCCAAGTTCAGCGACGGCGAGCCGGTGACCGCCGAGGCCTGCAAGAAGTCCATCGAGTACTTCGTCGCCAAGAAGGGGCCGTTTGCTGCCAACCTGGCCACCATGACCGGCATCGAGGTGCTGGACACCTACCGCTTCAAGGTCAAGGTCTCGGTGCCGCAGCCGGCGCTGATCACCCTGTTCAACGGCTACTGGCTGGCCGGCTACATCATCAGCCCCAAGGGCGTGGCCAACGCCGCCGTGCTGGGTTCGCAGACCTTTGGCGCCGGCCCCTACAGGCTCGACCACACCGCCACCGTCACCGGCAAGACCTACACCTACGTTCCCAACGAGTACTACTACGACAAGTCGCGCGTCAAATGGGAGAAGGTGGTCATCACGATCTTCGAAGACCAGAACGCCGGCATCCAGGCGATGAAGGCCGGCCAGATCAAGCTGCTGGTCTCCGACCCGCTGACCGCCCAGTCCAATGTGGACAGCCTGCCCAAGAACATGCGCATCGTGTCCGACCCGGTGGGCTGGACCGGCCTCATCCTGATGGACCGCGACGGCCAGGTGCAGCCTTTCCTCAAGGACGTGCGTGTGCGCCAGGCGATCAACCACGCCATCGACCGCAAGCTGATCTCGCAGGCGCTCCTGGGCCGCTTCGCCGAGCCCTCGCTGCAGCTGCAAAGCCGCGGCTTCATGGGCTATGACGCCGCGCTGGAGAAGCGCTACCCCTTCGACCTGGCCAAGGCCAAGCAGCTGATGGAAGCCGCCGGCTACCCCAACGGCTTCGAGCTGAAGGTGGGCTACATCAACAACACCCTGAGCCGCTTCCTCACCCAGGCCATCGCCGGCCAGCTGAAGAAGATCGGTATCAAGTTCGTCACCGAGGAATACCAGGGCTTCGGTCCCTTCCTCGCCGCCGGCCGCAACAAGACCTACTCGGCGCTCGTCTTCAACAGCAACTCCAGCGTTCCCAACCTGGCGCGCTTCCAGACCCTGGACGCCAAGGGCAGCCTGAACACCTACGGCAGCCAGGACGGGACCCTGACCAAGCTGATGAACGAGGCCGCCCTGCTGCCCCTGGACAAGGCCGAAGCCGCCTGGAAGAAGGTCTACGCGCAGTCGGTGGAACTGGCGTGGTTCGCGCCGGTGGCCGCGGTGCACGTGTGCTACTTCGCCACCAGCGACATCAAGATGCCCCAGGCCGGCCAGTCCCTGGTCGTCGACCTGATCGACGTGGTGCCGGCCAAGTAAGGGCAGGCCCCGCGAGCGACAAGGGAGCACATGACCCAAGCACAAGACAAGGCGCCACTCGACCCGGCCATCGTGGAGATCGACCGCCGCTGGAAGGCGTCGGGCATTCCCGGCCTCTACGAGGGCGGCAACGGACCGGTGAGCCGTGAGCGCGCGATCAACATCCGCGCCTTTCTCTATCCGAAACCGAAGCTGCCCCAGGGCGAGATCGAGGCGATCGAGCTGCCGGCGCCGCCCGGCTCCGACCGCCCGATTCCGGCGCGCATCGTGCGCCCGGTGAGCGGCCCGGTGACCGGCACGCTGGTCTACTTCCACGGCGGCGGCTGGGTCGTGGGCGACCTCGACTCGCACGAGGCCCATGCCATTCGCCTGGCCAACGAGGCCGGCGTGGTGGTCCTCAACGTCGACTACCGCCTCGCGCCCGAGCACTGCTTTCCCGCGGCGATCGACGACTGCGAGGCCGCGCTTGCCTGGGCCGCGGCCAACAAGGCCCGCCTGGGTGGCGCGGACAAGCCGTTGGCCGTCGGCGGTGACAGCGCGGGCGGCAACCTCGCTGCGGCGGTGGGCCTCTACGCCCGCGACCAGGGCATCGCGCTCGCCGCGCAGCTCCTGATCTACGCCGCCACCGACCTCTCGGACAAGCCGGGCCCGGAGCGCATGTACCTGGGCGAGGACGCCGCGCGCAAGGCGCTGGACCCGCGCGCCTCGCCGCTGCGGGCGGCCACGCTCAAGGGCCTGGCGCCGGTGATCATTGGCGTCGGCCCCTACGACTTCCTCTACCAGGACAGCCTGGCCTATGCCAGGCGCCTGCGCGAGGAGGGCGTGAAGCTCGTGATGCGCGAGTTCCCCACGCTCAATCACGGCTTCTTCAGCTACACCGCGGTCAGCCCCGACAGCCTGGCAGCGGCGCAGCAGCTCTGCGCGGACCTGCGCGCGCTGATGACGGCTTGAAGACGGCGGAGGCCACGCAGATGGACGGCGCACGCGGCGACGCTGATGGCGGCAGCGCCGCGGGCGTCGACCTGCCCGTTACCATTTCGCCCATGGATCCCGTCATCCGCGACATCCTCGAGGCGGCGCTGTCCGAGTTCGCCAACTACGGCTTCGAGGGCACGCGCATCGAGGCGATCACCGCGCGCACCGCCACCAGCAAGCGCATGATCTACTACCACTTCGGCAGCAAGGAAAAGCTGTACGAGGCGGTGTTGAACTACGCCTATGACCTGGTGAGCAGCGGCCGCGAGCACCCCGGCAACCTGGACGCGCTCGCGCCCCTGGACGCCCTGCTGGCCCAGGCCGGTTCGGCCTTCGACAGCTTCATGCGCCACCCCGACTTCATCCGGCTCACGCTGCAGGAAAACCTGCGCGGCGCGCCGGTGGTCTCGGCCTCGCCGGAGATCCGCCGCATCAACCAGGGCAACATGGCCAGCGTCGAGCGGCACCTGCGGCGCGGCCAGGCCGACGGCAGCCTGCGCCAGGACATCGAGCCGATCGACGTCTACATCACCTTCGTGGGTCTGTGCGCCTACCATGTGTCGGCGCGGCCTTCGTACAAGGCCCTGTTCGATGCCGATTTCTTCGACCCCGCGGTGCGCGCCACCCGCCGCGCCGCCCTCTGCGACGCCCTGGCCCGCTACGTCAGGGCCTGAATCCGAGCGCCATGCCTGAACTCTCCGCCATCGACTTTTCCTCCGTCCCGGTACCGGTCGCCCCGCGCACCACCCTGGCCTGGGAGGCGCGCGTGACCACCACGCCGCGCCAGCCCATGGGCCGCGGCCCGGCGGGGGAGCGCTTCATCATCCCGATCACCGGCGGCAGCTTCGACGGCCCGATGGGCCTCAAGGGCACGGTGCTCCCCGGCGGCGCCGACCGCCAGCTGTGGCGGCCCGACGGCGTGCGCGAGCTCGAGGCCCTGTACGAAATGCAGCATGAGGACGGCAGCGTCTTCACCATCCTCAACCAGGTCACCATCCACGAGGAGGCCGGCAAGCCGCGCTATGCCTTCTCGCATGTGAAGGTGAAGGCCCCCGAGGGGCCGCATGCCTGGCTGAACCAGCGCGTCTTCATCGGCACCCTGCACTCGCTGCCGCCGGGCAGCGGCGCGGTGGTCATCCGGGTGTGGATGCTGCAGGACTGAGCCGGCCGCGCGCTAGACTGTGGGCGAAATGATCAGCGTCCGCCTCGCCCTGCTTCTGGTTGCCGCCGCCTGCCTGCCGGTCCGCCCGGCATGGGCCCAGGGTTTTACCCGCGAGGCCTTCGTCATCGAGCTGCAGGACCGTGCATTCGGCACCCGGCCGGTGCCCGTGGAGCTCTGGATCCCCGAGGCCGGCATGGACCGCTATCCGCTGGTGATCGTCCAGCATGGGAGCTCCCGGGACGGGTACCGGTTCCAGGGCGGCAAGGGGCAGACCGACACCTATTCCACCCGGGTGATGCAGGCCGCCGTGGCCCGAGGCTTCGCGGTGGCCGCGCTCGATGCATTCCACGAGAAGGACCTGACCCCCAGCGACAAGCTGAAATTCCCCGGTGCCGACCAGTACGCGGTGGGGCTGCGGCGGCATCTGCTCGCCGCCTACCCGCGGCTCGACCCGCGCAACACCTTCTACACCGGCTTCAGTTACGGGGGTGAGATGGTCATGGGGCAGATGGCGGGCCGCAACCGCGCGGTCTGGACCGCGCTGGCCCCCGCCGAGCCGGGCTGCAACAGCTTTCACAAGCCCCGGCCCCTGCCTTATCCGGTCCTGGTCCTCAAGGGCAGCGAGAGCCACTACTACCCGCGCGCCTGCCAGATCGCGGTCCAGGAGCACCAGAAGATCGGCAACCGGGTGGAGTTGCTGATGATCCCGGGGGCGAACCACTACTTCAGCCTCAACGGCCAGATCGTTCGCGGCCTCGCGGTCAACGGCTGTTCCGACAACCCGATGATCGTGGACGACGTCACCGGCGAGATGGTCTTCCACGACGGCACGCCGACCAGCCGCGAGGAGTTCAACCGCAAGTGCTTCAGGAACGAGGGTGGCAAGGGCCAGACCTACGAGCGGATGGACTTCGCCGTCGGGAAGGTGCTGGACTTCTTCACCGCCAACCTCCGACGCTAGCCGGGAGGACTCGGGCCCTTCCGGCGGTGCACGACTCAGTTGCAGTCGCGGCGGCTGATGTCGATCTTGCCGATCACCCGGCCGTCGGAGTGGCTGTAGCGGTACTGGATATCGACCATGTTGATCAGCGTGCGCTGGTCCGGGTCGGTGCACCAGGCCTTGACCATGCGCGGGCGGATGCCGTCGAGGCTGGCCTGCGAAACGGCGCCATGGGGCACCCCGAGCTGGTTCATGTAGATCAGGCGCACGGCCCGCCCGTCGCCCACGCAGACCGAACTCATCAGCCTGGTGACCTGGTCGATCTGCTGCGGGGTGCTGCGGTTGATCACGGAGGCGATGCCGTTGCACTCCTGCAGCAGGTCCGCGCGGGCCGTCACCGAGGCGAGGGACAGCAGGGCCAGTGCGAGAGGCACGCGCGCTGCCGGCAGGCGGGCGGGCGGGAAGAGGGGCATGGGGGAGACTCCGCGAATTCGTCGAGCCGCCATTATGGGCGTCGATTTGACCAACGAAAGCGGTGGCGCCCCCGACAGGAATCGAACCTGTATCTAGCGCTTAGGAGGCGCTCGTTCTATCCATTGAACTACGGCGGCGGGTGGGGCGCATTCTACAAGTGCCGTCACCTCCGTGACTCCTGCCAGATGCGCCCGCGGGCGGGCTCGCATTACAGTGGGTCCAGCCCTCAGCTTCAAGAAGGGCGCAGGAGACAAGGTGCAGAGCTTCCAACTGATTCGCCGCGCGCTCACGTGCGCACTGATCGCCGGCTTCGCCGTGCCGGCGCTGGCCCAGAACTACCCCAGCCGGCCGGTGAAGATCATCGTGCCCTTTGCCGCCGGCGGCGGCCCCGACATCGAGACCCGGCGCATGGCGCCCAAGCTCGCCGAGGCCCTGGGCGGGTCCACCGTGGTGGAAAACCGCGTGGGCGCGGCCGGCATCCTGGCCGCCGAGGTGGTGACGCAGGCGCCGCCCGACGGCTACACCCTGCTGGCCGGCTCCATCTCGCAGGTGGTGCAGAAGATCCTGCGGCCCGACGCCAAGTTCGACCCCAACGGCACCTTCACCCCGATCAGCCAGACCAGCACCACGCCGGCGGTGCTGATCGTCCCGGTGGAGTCGCCGATCAAGACGGTCAAGGAGCTTGAAGCCCTGATCCGCAGCAAACCGGGCCAGCTCAATTACGGCTCGGGCGGCATCGGAACCGCTGCCCACATCGCCGGCGCCTCCTTCGCCAACGTGCTCAAACTGAACGCAGTGCACGTGCCGTACCGCGGCTCGGTCGAACTCGCGCCGGCCCTGATGGCCAACCAGATCCAGTTCGCCTTCCCCATCGCCGGCACCTCGGTACCCTTCGTCAAGTCGGGCAAGATGCGCGCGCTGGCCGTGACCGGGGCCAGGCGTCTGAGTTCCCTGCCCGACGTGCCGACGCTCAAGGAAATCTACGGCGAAGACCTGTTCGTGCAGGAGTCCTGGGGTGGCCTGTGGGCGCCCGCGGGCACGCCGGCGCCGGTGGTGCAGCAGCTCTTCGCCGCCACCCGCAAGGCCTTCACCGACCCGGAGCTGCGCGCGGCCTACCTCGCCGCCGGCAGCGAGCCCGAGCTGTCCGAGTCGCCCGAGGCCTTTGCCCGCTTCATGAAGGCCGAGAGCCAGAAATGGGCGCGCCTGATCCAGATGGCCGGCGTGAAGGCAGATTAATCCGATGACCCTTCGCGCGCTGGAGGGGATCCGGGTCCTCGACCTGTCCCATGTGATCGCCGGCCCCACCGCCTCGCACTACCTCGCTCTCGAGGGGGCGGAGGTGATCAAGGTCGAGACGCCCGGCAAGGGCGACATCCTGCGCCGGGGCCGCCCGGCCGACCAGCTCGATGAGGGTGTGAGCGTGGGCTTTGCCGCCATCAACGGCGGCAAGCAGTCGCTGGCGCTGGACCTCAAGCACCCGCGCGGGCGCGAGCTGCTGGCGGACCTGATCCGCCAGAGCGACGTCTTCATCGAGAACTTCCGGCCCGGGGCCATCGCGCGCCTGGGTTTCTCGTATGACGAGGTGCGCGCGCTGCGCCCCGACATCGTCTACGCCAGCATCTCCGGCTTCGGCCAGGAGGGCGAGTGGGCGAAACGCCCCGCCTATGACCATGTGGTGCAGTCCGCCATGGGCATGGGCTGGATGCAGGGCGAGGAGGGGCAGGACCCGCTGAAGGTGGGCTTTCCCGTCATCGACAGCGCCTCCGGCCTGGTCGCGGCGCAGGCCATCCTGGCAGCCCTGTTCCGGCGGCAGCGCCTGGGGCAGGGCGCGCGGCTGGACCTGTCCATGGCCCAGGCCGCCCTCCAGCTGATGTGGCCCGAGGTGGCCAAGGTCGCGGCCTCCGGCGCGGACTCACCGCGTGTGGGCAACCGGGGCTTCTCCGGCAGCCCGGGCGCTGCGACCTTTGCCTGCGCCGACGGCTGGATCTCGACCGCCGCCAACACGCCGGCCCAGTTCAGCGCCCTGTGCGAAGTGCTGGGCCTGCCGGACCTCACGCAGGACGCCGCGTTGATCGACCCGGCGGCGCTGGCCCGCGGCGGCTTCGTCGTCGGCCTGGCGCCTGCAAAGCTGCACGAGATGCTCTCGTCCGCGATCGCGCGCCAGCCGGCCGCGCCCTTCGAGGCGGCCCTCACCGCGCGCGGGGTACCCTGCGCCCGCCTGCGGGCCCTGAGCGAGGTGCTGCCGGACGTGATGCAGCACCCGCGCATGACCCTGCCGGTGCGCGAGACCGCCTACCCGGCGGGCGTGATGCGCGACTTCGGCGGCGGCTACCTCGCCGACGGCGAGCCCGGCGAGGCCCTGGCGCCTGCGCCCCGGCACGGGCAGCACACGCGCAGCATCCTGCGCTCGCTGGGCGTCGGCGAGGACGAGATCGCCCGCCTTGCCGAAGGCGGCGTCATATGCGTGGAGCACTGAGGCGTGAAGAGGCGAGGCCTGGAGGCGTGAGGTTGAGGGGACTGGGCGGCGCGGCCGGCGGACCGGCCTGCCCTCAGACCGATTCCAGCTTGATCTGCTGCGCCGCGGCCACCTTCTGCCAGCCGGCGTAGTCCTGCGCGAGGAAGCGCGCCTGCGCCTGCGGTCCCAGGTGGGCGGGCGTTAGCGCGTCGGCCTTGAAGCGTGCCTGCACGTCGGGCAGCGCCAGGAAACGGGGCAGGGCCTCGTGGATCCGGTCGATCACCGCCGCGGGCGTGCCCCGGGGCGCCACCAGGCCGAAGTAGTTGGTGACCTCGGTCCCCGCCAGCCCCGATTCGACCAGGCCCGGCACCTCGGGCAGCGCCGGGTTGCGGCGCGCCTGGGTCACGGCCAGGGCCTTGACCCGGCCGTCGCGCAGGTAGGGCATGAGCGCGGGGATGGTGCCGGTCAGGAGCTGGATCTGCCCGGACAGCAGGTCCAGCGTCGCCGGCGCGATGCCGCGGTACGGGATGTGGGTGATGTAGATGCCGGCGCGCGCCTTCACGCTCTCGAGCGCCAGGTGGTTGATGCCGCCCGCGCCCGCCGACCCGTAATTGAGCTGGCCCGGGCGGCTGCGCGCATAGGCCACCAGCTCCTGGAGGTTGGCCACCGGCAGGTCCTTGTTGGCGACCCACAGCAGCGGCCCCTCGGCCACCATGCTCACCGGTGTGAAGCTGCGCACCGGGTCGTAGCCGGCCTGGGGCAGCACCGCCGGCACGGTGGTGAAGGGCGCAGCCACCAGCAGCAGGGTGTGGCCGTCGGCCGGACTCTGCGCCACATGCTGGGCGCCAATCGCGCCGGAGGCGCCGGCGCGGTTCTCCACCATGAAGGTCGCGCCGAGCAGCTCGCCGAGTTTGAGCGCCAGCAGGCGGCCCATGGCGTCGGTGCCGGCGCCGGCGGCGAAGGGAACGATGATGCGGACCGGTCGCTCGGGCCAGGTCGAGGCACGGGCGTGCGGGATGGCGGTCGCCAGCAGCGTCGCGCCCGAAAGGGCCAGCGCCTGGCGCCGTGAAAGGCGGGAGGAAGTGGTCATCTGTTTACCTGTGCCGCCATTGTCCACCCGGGCGGTGACGACCCCGTGACCGGGCGCCGCCGCTACTTCGACAGCAGCCGCATCGCCTCTTCCAGCCCCTTGAGGGTGAGCGGGAACATGCGCTGACTCATGAGCTGCTGCATGATGGAAATGCTCTGGCGGTACTGCCACACGCCCTGGGGCTCGGGGTTGATCCAGGCGAACTTGGGGAAGGCGTGGGTCAGGCGCTGGATCCACTCGGCGCCTGCTTCCTCGTTGTTGTATTCGACGCTGCCGCCCGGCTGCAGGATCTCGTACGGGCTCATGGTCGCATCGCCGATGAACAGCAGCTTGTAGTCCTTGTTGTACTTGCGGATGATGTCCCAGGTGGCGAACTTCTCCGAGAAGCGCCGCTTGTTGTTCTTCCACATGAAGTCGTAGACGCAATTGTGGAAGTAATAGAACTCGAGGTGCTTGAACTCGGCCTTCGCCGCCGAGAACATCTCCTCGACGCGGGCGATGTGCTCGTCCATCGTGCCGCCCACGTCCATCAGCAGCAGCACCTTCACGTTGTTGTGCCGCTCCGGCACCATCTTGATGTCCAGGAAGCCGGCGTTGGCGGCGGTGGCGCGGATGGTGTCGTCCAGGGCCAGTTCTTCGGCTGAGCCCTCGCGCGCGAACTTGCGCAGGCGGCGCAGGGCCACCTTGATGTTGCGGGTGCCCAGCTCCTGGGTGTCGTCGTAGTCCTTGTAGGCGCGCTGGTCCCAGACCTTCACCGCGCTCTTGTTGCGGCCCTTGTCCTGCCCGATGCGGATGCCCTGGGGGTTGTAGCCGTAGGCGCCGAAGGGCGAGGTGCCGCCGGTGCCGATCATCTTGTTGCCGCCCTCGTGGCGCTCCTTCTGCTCCTCGAAGCGCTTCCTGAGCGTCTCCATCAGCTCGTCCCACCCCATCTTCTCGATCTTGGCCTTGTCTTCGGGCGAGAGCTCGAGTTCCAGGTTCTTGCGCAGCCACTCCAGCGGCAGGTCCTTGGAGAAGTCGGTGAGCATCTCCACGCCCTTGAAGTAGGCGGAGAAGGCGCGGTCGAACTTGTCGAAGTGCTTCTCGTCCTTCACCAGCGCGGTGCGGGCGACGAAGTAGAAGTCGTCGATCGACCAGCCGTCCGCGCTCCTGGGGCCGATCACGCCCGCGTGCAGCGCTTCCAGCAGCGTGAGGTACTCCTTCACCGATACCGGCAGCCTGGCGGTGCGCAGGGTCTGGAAGAAGCCGGTG
>JACCDZ010625684.1_pt1 | contig 14875 bp, 17 predicted proteins | sample 7449551 | NCBI WGS metagenome assembly JACCDZ01 (sample SAMN15323452, study PRJNA562643) | freshwater metagenome | isolation source: river surface water | place: USA:Blue River Watershed | collected 2017-08-18 | reverse complement strand
GTGAATACTTACTTACATTACATTCTTATTTATTAGAGAATGGTTATGTTGGATTCAGACCATATGATTATGATAATCCTTATTCACTCAGTCGTCATCAAGTAACCGTTAATGCTCAATTAAAAGGTGTTAGAAACCAGTTTGAAAATGAGTTATCTCAATTTGTTAAGATGTTAGATAGATTTCAAGTTAATGCCCCCTTTGATAGTGTTAGTGTTAGTTATTATAAACCAGATAAATTAGAAGAGTCATCTTTTTTCAAAGGTGAAAGAGAACAATTAGAAGAAGATAAATCATATATCAATGATATCTTTATTCCACTTATTACTGATGATGTTTTAGACTGTGAAGTAAAAAGAGAACATTTATATAGAGGTCAACCAACACCTCAACTTGTTATAATTGAAAATAAAAGAAGAAATACTATTAGAGGTAGATACTTAAAGTTTAGTGATATCAAAGATGAACTTTTACACCTAAAGAGTTACTTAGATAAAAGGTGGGTTGGTTGTTCTATTTTATTTACCTCTGGATGTTCAACTGGTAAATCACCAAATGAAAGAGTTGATGTTGATATTAATGAAAAGACATATGATTCATTGGATGAAAGGTTTAATACTCTACGAGTTAATATATCGGGTGGTCACGGTATAATTAATATTATAGTATTTTTCAGAGTTTAATCAACCATAATAGGTATTTGCTCATTTAGTCTTAGAAATTATATTTTACTATTTTGTGTTGTAATATATAACAATATGAAGACTGATAAAGAAAATTTAGTGATAATAGGAATTATAGTTGCTTGGTTTGTTTTAATATCGGTAGTAGCTTATATTTTCACATAAGAAAAATTCCTGGAAAAATTTTTAAACTGACGGACCGTCAGATTTTATCTGAATGTTTTTATTTAATATATACTTAAGTGAAATACTTAAAGTCATATAAACTATTTGAATCAAAATTTGATGATGTCAAATCAATGATTGATAACTTAAAGGACATGTGTCAAGAGTTTGAGGATAACAACTGTTCTTGTAGAATAGAACCATCAAATGACATCCGAATTAAAGTTATGGCTTTACAAAGTAAAGGTAGTGCTTTCCAGAATATAAATATGCCTTTCTATATTGAGATAGATATTGACAGAAGAATAATAGCACCAGATGAAAAGAGAAGTGGTTTTGGACCATTACCTGGTTGGTTTATTGAAAGCTGTAGAAGAATAGAAGATTATATGTCATCAGAAGGTTTTAAGACACTTCCATCAATTAGATATGGAACTGATTGGGAAAACTTTGATACCATTGATGAACTGGCTGAACAAGAAAGTTTAATCTATAAAGTTAAGTTGGAATTTTATAATAGTGATAAAATTACTGAGTCACAGAAAACAGATATTATGAATTTAAAGTATGATAGTGAAACCATATCTGAATGTGATTCTATTATTTCTGATATCAAAGATATGTTATTAGAATTACAAGATATTGGACTATTCATCACTGTTGGTTACACACCAATGACCTTAGCTGGTAGAGAAGATTCACCTAAGATAATGGCTGAAGTTCAAGGTGACTCATTAACTTGTTCATATATTGAAGATGATATTGATTCATCTTTTGAAAGGATTAAAAGTTATACTAGTTCAAAAGGATATGTTAATGGATTTGGTACTTGGGAAAGAGATGTTGATAGTGGTAAAAAAATGTCAGTTTATCAAATTTTAATACAGAAATGAAAAACTTAAAGTCATATAAACTATTTGAAATGGTCAAACCACATGAAAGTATCATAGATGATATCAAAGATATTTGTCTTGAGTTTGATGACTTAGGTATTGAGTGGACTGTTAGACCTACTCTTTATTACTCAGATAAGGTACATCAAAGTGACTGTATAACAATTCAGTTAAAAGATTCTCAAAGAAGATTCTTTGGTATTGAAGATATTGATGATACACTATTGAGAATCAGAGATTACTTAATTGGAACAGACTGGGAAATTGATTGTGGATTTCCATCAGATGATACTTATCTTTCACTTGAAGAATTTTGGGATGAATTCATAGGTGAAGAACTTTATGACTTATCTATCTTTATTTATCACAAACCGAATAGACCTTGGTTTAAGTAGTTACCTAATTAACACAATATGTCCTTTTTGAGTGTGACCAAATCCCTCATCATCTTTATAAGTCATAATCCAGTTATAAACTCCATTAGGACAATAATAACCATTTCCATCATTACCATTCCAAGTTTGAGTTATTGATTTAATCTCATAAACAATCTGACCATCTCTATTAAATATCATCATGTGTGGTTCATAAACTGATTGACCAACTATTTTGAAGGCGTCATTATAACCATCACCATTAGGAGTAAATGAGATAGGAACAAAAAGTCTGTGACAAGCTTTTACATCTACATTTATATAAGCAGTGTTACTTTTACAACCTATTGTGTCAGTTCCATAGACTGTTATTGTATGTGACATAGTTGTGTCTTGCCAGAATTGGTAAAGTTCATAATCTGTGTCTGATTGAAGAACTCCATCAACATGCCAAGTCCACTCTACGCCAAACTCATTTGTTGTCCAGTAAAACTGTTCATTTGAGTGTATACACAAATCTAAGTCATCTACGCCAGAATTTATTGTCACTGAATCAAAAGGTTCTCTCACAAATATTTCAACAGAGTCAACAACAGCACATCCATAAATATTAACAAAGTAGTATGGGTAGAAAGTTCCAGATTGAAAAGCATTAAATACATTACCTACTAAGTTATCACCATTCCAAAATCCACTACCCGGATTAGCTATTAGTTGAGTGGTATCACCAAGACAAAGACCAGTTGTTGGTTGACCAAAAGTTATTAAGGTATCAACCACGACAATCGTGGTTTCAATTAAATCTCCGATACATCCATCATCAGTAGTTTCTTGAACTGATATAGTATAGTTACCTGGTATACCACCCCAAGTAACAGAAGATGAATTATTATTGTTAATAAGTGTTCCGCCTCCTGATATATTCCAGTTGTAAGTTGAACCCGGTGTAAACTCTACAGAATAATCTTGAGTAAGTCCTACACAAACCGTATCTGAGATTATTGATATAGGAGATGTTTGAACAAGACCTCCTGCAACTGTTCCATTAAAAACTTGAAACGGTCCATCAAAGCAAGCTTCATTTCCCCAACTACCCATAGTTCCATCAGCATACGGTGTTACTTCAATAAGTAGTGATTGTGGATCACAATCATCTGAAACTTGTAGTTGAACACAAAATGTCCACTGACAGTCTGTGCCAAAATCACCCCAGTCATTTCCAGGATTACCATCTATAGGACCAGTAGGACCTTCATAGAAGTAACCAGGTCCTACTGTGAGTGTTCCACTATTATTTGTGCAACTTTCCAACCATATCCATTGTTGAGGTGGAGTGAAATCACCACAATCATTTGGTGGAGTTACTGGTGTGTAAGATACCCAACCTGGTCCAAGATTAAGGTCAAATCCTTCTATCCAGTTTGCTCCAAAGTTTGTGCCGTTCCAACCAGTCATTGTGTAACACATAGTCACAACAGTGCCTGATTGGTAATTACCATTTACAGGTGCTGGATTTAAGGTGAATGATTGATTACCAGCACATTGTCCAAATATAATATTTGGTAAAATTAAAAATAATAGAAGTAGTTTTTTCATTTTATTTTACTGATTGAGTTTGGTCATATGCTGCACACTTTGGATGTTTAGAAACACAACTTGAAAAAATCAAAGTTGTGAATAATAAAATTGTTAAGATCTTGTTAATCATAGCTTTATATATAGTTTATGTTTATAGATATAGTGCTATAAAAGTTTTTATAAAAATATTACAACCATTGACATTATGGGAAAAATTGCACTATATTTGTTATACAAATAAAATATATGAGAACTAAACCACTTACTCTTGACTGTATCGCAGTAGCTCAAGATTCAAATTGTCTACACATACATATCTCTGAAGAGTTAGATATTACAGACTTAAAAATTAAGGTATTAGGGTCTGCAAGAAATCTTTTAGCAACTATCAAACCAACATCAAGAGAATTAGATTTTTGTATCTATACAGGAATGCCGATGTTTATGGAAGTTGTTTCACCTGATGGTGTTTCTGTCAGTTTTGTTACAGGTTCCGGTAAAGACTTTTATGGTAATCAAAATTAAACTTTGATGAATATCCTAATAGAATATTTATGTTCAATAGGATATATAATGAAGACTGTATAACTGGATTAAAGTCATTACCTGATAAATCGGTTGACTTAATAGTTACTTCACCTCCTTATAATTTAAATATTAACTATCAAGACCATAAAGATGATATGACATTGGAGTCATATTATGATTGGTGTAAGTTATGGATTGGTGAGTGTTTTAGAGTCTTAAAAGATGGTGGTAGATTTTGTCTACAAATAGGTTGTTTTCAACCTCAACTAAATGAGCCATCATATTCTACTTTCACAAAATTATTTCAAGACTCAGGTTTTATATTCAGAGAGTTTATTATCTGGAATAAAAATCAAATTCCTAAAAGAACAGCTTGGGGTAGTTGGATGAGCCCGTCTAATCCAAGAATACTCCCACCTTTTGAAATGATTATCAATTTTCACAAAACATCTCCAAAGATATTAGAAAAAGGCCAGACTGATTTGACCAGAGAGGAGTTCATTCAGTGGACAAATGGTCTGTGGGTAATTGCTCCTGAGAGTGCTAAGAAAAGAAATCATCCTGCTCCTTTTCCAGAAGAAGTAGCGTATAGATGTATAAAGATGCATAGTTATGTTGGTGGTGTTATTCTTGACCCATTTAATGGTAGTGGTACAACAACATCTGTTGCTAAGAAACTAAAAAGGAGTTATATCGGATTTGACATAACTCCTGAGTATTGTAAATTAGCTGAAGATAGATTAGTCTAAAGAGAAAGGATTTTGTGAATAGTAATCTTCACAAGGTTCGGTACTTCCTTTAACATACCAATTGCCATCATTGTTATCATAAAAAACTTCATTACCTTCTGAGTCTAAGTATTCAAGTTCACCTTCTTGGAAATACATTTCACCATCTTCCGAGTAAAGTATACCACAATCATTAGAACCTTCAAGGTCATAAACAAGTTTGATATCTAGGTTAGGAAACATCTTAACTAATTTCTCAATAAAAGTACTTGGAGGAGACCACGCTGTATCAAAATTAGAATGAAACTCTGTTTCTTCTTTTGTGAAATCAGTGTCTGTTGCATTCCACTTAGTTCCATAGTTTTTGATATTCCAATCATACCAGTTATCTGTTCCAAACTCTTTAATAAGTTGTTGACATTTTTCTGGTGTGTTGTTTTCTACAGGGATTAAATCAGGATGATTTTCATCTTCTCCTAATACATCAGAAAGTTTGTCATTTCTTTTTGAAGAAACATCTTCATTAATCCATTTTCTACCAAGAGCTGAAGAACTTGGTGATATGGTATTTTTAATCTTTTCTGGCATAGGAAATAAGTTGTTGAAGGAGAATACTTCGTTTCCAGATTCATCCATTTTCAGTGCAATCTGGTAGAATTTTTCCATTTCTTCTTTTGTACCAGATACTTTAAGTGAGTTGTAACTCCAATTTGGCATATACTAATTAATTATTTACTTACTACAAATATAATAAAAGTTTGAACAATTTCAAACAGTCAAACTTAGTTTTCATATAATAAATATGAACTTAAATTTATTCAATAAGATTTATATGGCTAAAAGTTCTATGACAAGAGAAGAGGAACTTGAATGTCTTGAAAAATGTGGTCCTACTTTACAAGAAGAAATTAGTAAATTCTTAGATGATGTTCTGTATGATGATATTGATGATAATACATCTGTTATAGTTCTAAACAGTTATCAATATGATAAGTTTAGAAATTACTGTGACTTGTCTGGAATCAATTATAAGATTGAAGATGTAACATCAAAAGTTATTTTTGGTGAATTAGAATTTGATGATGTTGTTAAAGAGTTTGTTATAAATCCTTACTTATCTGAAAATTTGACTACAGATATAGTGCTTGACAAAATTTCAGCCAAAGGAATAGATAGTCTAACCGATTTAGATAAAGAAGTCCTTTCTAAATCAAACTAAATTTATATATAGTGTATGCCAACTTCAAGAGCTTTTGCATACAACACAGGACCAGTATTATCCGGTAGTGGACTTACACAAGTAGGTAACATCGCAATATCTACTATAGGACCTACAGGAAGTCTTAACTGGGTAAATGGACCAGATGAGGATTTAGGATATGTTATTTCATTTCAAAATGCTGCTGGTACACAACCAAGACCCGGTGGTGGAACCTCAAGTATACAATTCTGGAGAAGTACTACAACTACTACAGCTTCTTACATTGGTTTAGCTGAATATATGTCAAGAAGACAAGGTAGTCCACAATCTTTTTCTTTTGCTACACAAGCCACTGCTTGGCTAAACTCAAATGGTTTTTGGTCTTCCTATACACCATCTCAACCTTGGAGTAGTTTAGAAACTATAGCTACATATCTGAGAAATTATATGTCTGAGTTTAGAAATCCGAGTTTTTACTTCTATCAACTTGATGGAACCGGCCAGTATATAAATGATGGTGGTAGTGATATGTATGATGCTGGAAACTTCACAACACCTTGGTTAAAAAGTAATGTTCAGTATACAAGTGCAGGATCCACAACGGCTAACTTTCCATTTAGTGTAAACTACACTAATACTACCTCAACAAATGTTGACACTGACTTTTATTACGTTAGTCTTGGATATACACAATTTAGTGGTGGTTCTCAATCGGGAGCGAGACATCCTTTGACTGTTATTGGTAGTAGAAAAGACACCGGAACGGTTGGTTGGCAATGTGGTGGTAATTCAGGAGCTGACGGTGGTGGCACCTTAGCTAATGGTGAAATATGGAGTGGTACTCAGAGTAACGGGTTTACAACTTATGCTTATTACAGACAGACTTACAACGCAGGTGATCCTTCTCATTGCAATTTAATCATATTATTAGGACACACAAATTGGTCTTCACAATTTGGTCAAATTAACAGTTTTGCAGATCCAGTTTCAAATGGTGGAAATGGTGTATTCTACTACAGTATGACAGCAAGTAACATCTTAGCGATTCATACTTTATTAAGTAAAAGCTCGGGTGTTCAAGTAACCGCAAATGAATGTAGAACGGTTGTAAGTAACTTTACACTAAGGATAAAACAATCTTTAGGTTTCTAATTTAATATATAGACTATGAAACACATTAAACTATTTGAAAACTTAGATGAAACTCTTTTTACAGAGATTCAATCAATGATAGATGCTAATCAATTCCTAAAGGGAAAAGTTAAAGCTGATAAAGATACAGTGTTTGAAGCTGGTGATTTTATTCTTCTTATTAGTGATTTAAAACACATTACAGACGCTCATGTTGATGAGACTATACCTGGTTCAAAATTTAATAAAGGTGTTGACCTAAAGAAGGCAATCATTGAATTAGTTAGTAACAATAAACCAACCGAAATGACTAAAGGTTTTGGCCCACAAGAAACTAAAGTCTCAAATACACAAGAGGCTGAAAAGTTCAAATGGTTAGGTCTTGATTCAAAGACTAAAGTAGGTATTGAGAATGTTCATAAGTTAGATCCAAATTCAGAGGAGTTCAAATCTATGAATGTTTATACTTATAAAGATTCAAGAGGTAATGAATTTAAGATTAAGGTAAAAGGTGGTGATGGTGAGGAAACTACATTTTTAAGTTTCATTGGCGCTAAGATTGGAGAGATTGGTGGAAAACCAGTATTATCAGTAATGACATCATTTCCCGGTAAAAATGGTGTTGAAGTTGCCAACAGAAATGACTTTATGAAATCTGGATACTATTTCACAACAACATCTAAAGATGTGATTGAAAATTCAACTGGTCAGTTAGCAGAGTCTAAAATTATGAAATTTGGTGAGTTCAATGAAACTATGCAGTTTGCAGTTTTACAGAATGCTAAGAATCTTCATGACCAAGAAGAACAGAGAAAGAAGGATAAAAAAGATTCCGATAAGCAAGTTCCAGTAACAGTTAGCGAACCTAAAGGAATGCAATCTGAAGAAGAGATTGAAGATATGGAAATAGAAGAATCAGAACCTGATATGGAAACTGGAGAAGCTCAAGGTGAATCTTTAAATCATATAAGATTGTTTAGAGACTTAAAATAATAAAGATTATAAGACCTATATACATAATAGTATAGATTAAGTTATCTTCATTTTTTACTAAAAATCTTTTTAGTTTCATATTATATTAAATTAAATTCCTAGATCATTTATTTTCTTTTCTCTCATTTCTGAGATATTGTGAATAGCATAAACTGAATTTTTAGTAATTAAGACATTATCATTCACTATCTTAATCACTGTAGATGTATGCCATCCACCATTACTTATAGTATAAGGTTTACCAACAATAGGATCACCGTCTGATGTTCCTTTAAGTATATCTCTTCTAAAAACATTAGGTGTACCAACAATTGATTTATCTGTCTTTAGAAAAGAATATTCATTCTCACAGTTTTTTTTCAGTATAGAAACATAGTAGTCAAAAATCTCACCACCATTATTAACAATCAAAATGGTTGGTTTATGAAACTGTGATGTGTCATAGATATTTGTTCCCTTAATTGGAAGAATTGGCATAATACTTCCAATTTTTAATATTTCAACTTCTCTTTTCAATTAAATTCCAATTAAATCTAAAGCCTCTTTTCTTTTGATGTAAGTTTCGAAACCTCTTTTGAAAGTTTCATTTCTTAATAGATTATGATACAGACTTGATATTTCAACTCTAAAAGTTTTATTATAACTATTATCTACTTTTTTTACTACAACACCATTTTCTCTCTGAGAGATAGTCTTTGTGGTGCAAATTATGACAATAGATTTTTTATTCTTCTTAATAAACTTGATTACATCACCTGCTGTGAAATTTGGAGAAAAATGAGTATCTGTTGGTTTGATTCCAGTTTGGATACCATTGAATGACATGAAAGATTGAAATGTAAATGTTGAATCTAATTCAATATAGTCAACAAATCTTTCCATTAACATAGATTCTCTTAGGTCTCTCAACTCACTAGCTCTTTGGCTAGCTTTTCTTAGAAGTGTTCCAAGGTTCTTTATTTCACCATTGAGATTGACTATTTCTTTTTCTATTTCAGAGAGTATCATATGTAATTAATTTGTAATACAAATATAGATAAAATATTTTAATAAATCAAATTTAGCGGTTGAGATAGGACTTGAACCTATATGACTTGTTAGTCAGAGCTATTAACTCCGTGTCTACCATCGGCAGTGGCGCCTCTGCTCGCTTCCACCACTCAACCACAAATTATATTAAAGTTAGTAAATATGTTTTTATTTATTTTAATAAAGTAACATGACCGGTCTTCTCATGTCTTAATCCTCTATTATCAATAACAGTTATTTTGTAAACATAGATATCATCTTGACATACTTGACCTTTGAATGTTCCATCCCAAGATTTACCACTATAAATCTGGTTGCCCCACTCATCAAAGATTATCATATCATAACTTCTAACACCCAATCCTTTCGGTTTGAAAACATCATTTATTCCATCACCATTTGGTGTAAATGCATTAGGTACAAATATTGATAATTCTTCTTTCACTTCTATTACTTTAGTTACTGTATCTTTACAACCATATTCGGTTGCTACAACCAATGTAATTGGAAATTTGCCTTCAACTTCAAATACTTCTGTAGGTGTCTTATCACCTGATGTTATTGAGTTAATTTCCCAACTCCAACTAAAGTGGTTTTCCTGATTTGTAGGATAGAAAGTTACTACATTGTTTGATATAGTGTTTGGAAAAAATGGAGACCAAGAAAAGTCAGCAGTTGGTAATGGATAAACATTTACCATTGATGGAAAACTAAATACTTCTCTACATCCATTTAGACCAACGGATGTTATGTTTAAACTGTAGTTACCTTTAGGTAAACAAATGTTAATACTATCACCATAATAAATCTTATTACCACTGAAGTTGTAAATTACTTCTTGTGTTAAATTTTTAATCTTAGAGTTGTAAAGTTGACAAAGTGGCTCACAAGATTCTGTTAGAATATCTAATTTAGGAACAGGAGCACTGTTTACTTTCAATTCAAATGAATGATTTATAGTGTATTGTGGACAAGCTATATCATAAACACTTACTTTGTAAATTGTTGTACCAGAAGCCATTCCTATTTGAAGACTACCTGTTGGTCCAGACAATCCATAAGAAGGTGTCCAGTTATATGCGTAGTTACCACTACCATTTGTAGCTTCCGTTACCAATGTATATGTTTGACCTTTACAAAGGGTCAAGTCAGAAGGTAAGTTTTTCCAAACAATAGGAGGTAAGACATCAACAAAAATACTACCATAAGTTTTACAACCATTCAAGTCAACTGTAAGATTATATGTTCCTACATTATTTGAATTCAATCCTATTATAGATAAGTTCTGACTAGATGAGCTGAAATTAGGACCAGACCAACTATATGTTGTTGCACCACCAGGACCACTTATATTTAATGATTGATTGTAACAAAATTTATTAAGAGGTGTAAAAGTAAACGGTATATTCGGTTTTACAACAATATCAGTTGTATTACTACTATAACAGTTCAAACTACCATTTGTAAATTGAGCGGTAACTGTATACTGACCGCCCCAAATTGGTGATATATTTTGAAATTGAGTTATTGGTTGAACTACATTAAAATTATTTGGACCAGTCCAAGTATATGAATTTGCGCCTTGAGTAGTAGCTGTAAGTTGTGTATTTTGACCAATACATACATCTATTTGTGGAATAACGCTTATTGTATTTACCGGCACCACAGATAATGACAAAGAGTTTGATGTTGAACAAGATACTGTTCCTATACTCCACAAAGCAGTAACTGAGTAAACACCTGAAGAAGATGTTGATATATTATTTATTGTATTAGATTGTGAGATAGAACTAAAATTAGGACCTATCCAGTAATAATTTGGATTATTTTGAGCCGTAGCTGTAAAAGTAACATTTGTATTTTGACATATGTTTTGTGATGGTGATGTAAACACTTGATTCATCGGAACAATAGACACATTAGAAACTGCATTTGAACTACAAACTAAGGTTGTCTGATTTGAGGCAAAGTAAGTGGTAAGTGAATATCCACCACTGTTAAGAGGATTTACATTTGATAAAGTTGGACTAGATAAACTACTTGTAAATAAATTAGGACCAGTCCAAGTATAAGATGTAGCACCTTGAACACTTGATGTAAGTATAATATTTGTACCTTGACATTGTGTAAATGAAGGAGTAACCGATACTTGAGCAACTGGCACAACTGCAGCAGATGACTGTGATGTTGCAACACATTGACCACCATTAGTAAAGTTACTAACAACTGTAAAATTGTAGACACCTGTATTAGATGGTTGTGCAGAAGAGAATAGTAAGTTCTGTGTATTTGAACTGAATCCATTAGGACCAGACCAGTTAAAAGAAAGAGTTCCACCTCCAGTTACATTGTTTGTAAAACCTAATGATGATCCTTTACAAACAGGTCCGTTATTAGTTATTGAAGTTGAAGGATTTGGATTTACCCATATTTGAATTGTGTTAGTTGAATTACATCCACAACCATTTGGTGGTGTAATGTTTAATGTATAGACACCACTTTGTAAAACATTAGTAGCTGTGAATGAAGGGTTCATTTGATTTGATGTGAATCCCATCGGTCCAGTCCAATTGTAAGTATAAGTATTTGTTGAACAAGTTCCAGAGTTAGGACCAAGTAATATACTTGTGTTGATATTTACTTGACCACCTATACAAACTGGTGAGTTACTTGTTAAGTTCACTGTCATTGTACTTGGTGAAGAATTTACATAAACATAGTACTCTTCAGTCTCACCATAACTATAATTTGAACAAGGTTGAATGAATGCACCAGTAGTTGAAAAAGCACATCTAACTCTCATTCTATATGTTCCAGCTGGAACATTTGGAACTATCCAACCTGGCATTGGAGTCATTACTGCTGGTGGTGGAACACCTGCTGTTTGAGTTACTCTTTCTCCACCAGGAACTGCTCCAGTAAACGCAGCTTGATTATAAACGCCATCATTATTCCAATCAACAAATACAGCACATCCTTGAGAATAGATTACACCAGATTGAAAGTTACTTGTGATGTTTTGACCAGGTGAACAAATCATATAATATTGACATCCCCATAGTCTGTAGTTTTTTGTACCATTAAGATTCTGTGCATTACATCCAGAGTTATTATTAACTATATTGAATGTCGCACCAGCGGTGTTATAACTGTTGATAAAATCATTTACAAAGTTTCCAGGAGAGTTTGATGGTCCTGGTTGATTACAAGGTTGGCTGCCATAAAGTGGCATACAGTATGGAGCAGGACCAACTCCAATTTGTGACTTGATAACACTTGGTATTATAAAGCCGATTAGTAGTGTGAGTTTAAGTAGTAAATTTTTCATGGTTTATAAATTAATTTATTATTTGGTATTAAAACAATTACATCTTTGAATCCTGTTAGTTCTACTATAGACTCTTCTGATTCTTTTCTTAAGTATTCAAATCTACTTATATCAATTATAGATTCATTTAACACTTCACCATCTTTTAGATAGTTTCTTTTTACATAGAATGACTCTGTATAGTACCAAAGTTCTTTCCAATAGATTAGTTTGTTATTTTCTTTCCAAGTTTTAAAATCTGTATGTTTAAATGCGATATAGGGTTCAAACATTTGTATCTTTGCACTATTCAACTTTATATCCTCTGAAATTTGTGCATTACCCAAAATACTGATTAGTAAAAAAATTAATAAAATCCTCATGATTAAAATATGTCTTTTAAGTTATATATACAAAGATATTTAGAAATATCCTATAAAATAAAGGCTATTGAGTGGATCTAGTCTACGGGTTATTGAATATTAAAAATAAACAATTCGCTAAAAAATAATATAAAAATTAAACACTAAAACTTAAAAAAATGGCAAACAACTGTGATAATGTAGTCAGGATTTACGGAACACCTGAGAATCTAAAAAAACTTTCTGATAAGCTTTCTACTATGGAACAACAAGGACTTTATCTTGATAACTATCAAGAACTATTTGAATCTGTAGATGATGTTGAAGATTGGGGTTCTAAATGGCAAATGATTGATGTAGACTTCACCGAAGGTGATGATTTGATGTATGTAACTGGTGATTCAGCTTGGGGACCAGCACTCGGCCTTTGGGAAAAGGTTTCAAGAGAATTTAGTGTTGATATAGACTTAACATATTCCGAACCTGGTATGAATTTTGCTGGTAGAAATACTTGGTCAAATGGTGAATTGACAGGTTGTGATGAATATACTTACTATGAATATTTATACACTGAAGATAATGATTATTTCTGGGATGAAATTGGTTATCTTTCTGAGTGTAACACATTAGAAGAAATACAAGATTTATTAGGCGATACTTGGGAAAGTCTTACAGAAGATGAAAAATCTAAAGTCACCCAGATTCAATCTGATAGATATGTAGAATAAAAAAATAAATTAAAAGTTATGCCAAGAATTACATGGTTTGAGTCTTACACAACAATTTGTAAGTATTCAGCAGAAATTACAGAAGAGGAAGCAAAATTATTCGAAGAAGATGAAGAAAGATTCTTTGATGAAGTTGACTTCAGAGGAAATCAAGACCTTGAGTGGGACAAAATTAAAAATGAAGAAGAGTATGACTTTGAAGTAGAGTCAGATGAAGAGTAATAAAAAACCCACATTATTGTGGGTTTTTTTGTGATAAATCTGATTTTATTTTAGAAAGAACTTGATTGTTATGTTCTATTCTTCTAAGCTTCTTTACTAAGTTTCTTCTGTTTCTTTTCGGTTTCCCTTCTTTTTTTGCTTTTGCCATAGTGATTATCTTTTTTTGTATATATAAAAATTGAAAAAAAAATAAAAAAAAGTTTGGCAAATGATAAAACTTTTGTATATTTGTATTGTTAAATAATTAATAAACAAAAAAAATCACTACAAAAATGAAAACTGAATTCCAAATCAAACAAGAAGAACTTGAATTAGCTAAAAACTACACTGTTCGTGAAGTAAAGATGAATATCGCACTTTACAAAGTTTACAAGTTTATGTTATCTGACTTGTTCTCTTTTATGTTCTTATTCATTCCACTATTCTTTGTGGCTAAAAACTTTGACTTTAACTTGAAAGTTTGTTTAGCATTAGTATTTGTTCACCCAGTAGTTTACTTCTTTGTAGACCGACCACTTACTAAGATGCTTGGTTTAGATGAGAAATTGAGAGAGTTTACCTACTTGATTGAAGTAAATAAAGAAATCTTAGAAGACAAAAAAAAGGGAGTTAAATAACTCCCTTTTTTGTTTTATCATATTAAAAATAATTTTAGAAACGATTACCAATTCTTGCTCTGTTAGCTGCTGCTCCGATTTCACCTTGCCAAGCTTTATCAGCTTTACTTGATGTAAAGTGACCAATTAGTACGGCTAATGCAGAGATACCAAAAGCAGTTGCGGCATAAGGACCAACCATTTTACCTGCGGTAATTTCACCAACACCTTGATATTCTAAAACACCATGTGCTACACCTGATCCGATAATTGTAGCAACAAATCCACCAAGACCAAGTTTGAATAAGAATCCACCAATCCAGCTTTTGAATTGATTCCACTTATCACCTAACCAAG
>JACCDZ011966026.1_pt1 | contig 14881 bp, 5 predicted proteins | sample 7449551 | NCBI WGS metagenome assembly JACCDZ01 (sample SAMN15323452, study PRJNA562643) | freshwater metagenome | isolation source: river surface water | place: USA:Blue River Watershed | collected 2017-08-18 | reverse complement strand
CGTCACCGACTGCGCACACGGCAAAGGCGTCGTTAAGGCCCAGTTGCCCGTAGAAGTCCGCTTCGTCTTTCTGGGTCACTTTCGTCGTCTCGACAAAATCCTGAAAAAAGGCAGTCCGTTGTTCGGGTGATGCGTCCTTGGGGGCATATTGAGCCAACAGGTCTTCCAGGCTCTTACCGTCGCGTGCGACCTGCACATGGAACGTCCGTTCGTTGCCGTGCCAACCAACGAAAGCATCAGCGCGGATCACCCGCGCACGCCCTGCGGGGAAGACGTAATCAGCACAAGACGAGAAGCAGATGACATCGACCTCGACAACCAGGCCCATGTCCCTGACCCAGCGGCCGACGTGGCGGCCCTCAACTGTGTCACCGCCGCCGGAACTGATTATCAGACGGGTGACCTGACCGCGTGTGATGCCTGCCACGACAGCGTCGAAGACCGCAGAACTGGTTTTAGAAAAGTTACCAATGTAGTAAAGCGTGTCGCCCTGGACATGCACTTGCGCGGGTTCGGCTTTGGCGCGCTCTATGTCCGGTGGCTTGTCTCCCGTGGCCAAGACATTGTTTGCGCTGCCCGTGGCGCCCAACACCCACAGGGCGCACGCCGCAAGCAACGCCGTTGCATACCGACAGATCCTGGTTGTCATGCTACTCATCACCAGATCACGATGCGCCGCTTGGGATCACGCCACATAGGATCACCCGGCTGAGTACCGAAGGCCTGGTGGAAGGCGTCCAGATGCAGCAACGGCGCGACAGCGCGTACTGATGAAATGGCATGCACATCGACCGACACCAGGAAACGCAAGCGTTCCGAACGCCCCTTGTAGGCCCACATCTGCGTCCAGGCCACAAAGCAACGCTGATCAGGGGTAAGCCCGTCGATATCCGCTGTTGGGTTTTTCGCCAGATAGCGCTGCAATGCAGCATGGGCCAGCGTAATTCCGCCCAGATCGGCGGTATTTTCGGTCACGGTCATGGCGCCGTTATGCATCAGGCCGGGCAGGATTTCGTACTGGCTGTACTGATCGAGCAACACGTCAGTACGCTGCTTGAACTGGCTGTCGGCGGCAGGTGTCCACCAGTTGCGCAGGTTGCCTTGCGGGTCGTACTGGCGACCCAGGCTGTCGAAGCCATGGGTGAGTTCGTGGCCGATTACCCCGCCGATGGCGCAGTAGTTGGCGGCGGCATCGCCTCCCGGCTTGTAGAAAGGCGGCTGGAGGATGGCTGCCGTGATGTCGATGGTGTTGGTGGTGAAGTTGTAGGCGGAATTCACCGCAATCGGCGTGGTCTTGGTCGCGACGGCGAAGCGGTTGCTAAGCACGGGCTTGCCAACCTGCGCCATTTCACGCTGAAACGCGAAGTGGTTGGCGCGCTGCACGTTGCCGAAATGGTCGTCCGGGCGAATGTCTAGCGAACTGAAATCAATCCACTCCTCGGGATAGCCGACCTGGATGTCGATCTTGCCCAGCTTCTCCAGCGCCGCACTGCGGGTAGCCTCATCCAACCAGGGATTGCGGCGCAGGCGGGCGGCGAATTCGTCCTTGATATTTGCGACCATCTCGGTGATATCGCGCCGGGTGGATTCGGGAAAGTAGGCCTGTACGTACAACTGCGACAGCGGGTGATACAACTGGGCACCGATCTGCTGCGTGACGACCTGCTCCTGCTCAGGAGGGTTCTTCAGTCCATTGCGTTCCACCGTGAACGCTTCTTCCTGCAAGCGCCACGGTTGTCCTAACTCCGAGGCGCGGCTGGCCAGCAAGAACCAGCGCAGCAGCAGCTTGACCTCATCGACCGAATACTCGGACAGCATCTTTTGCAGCGCCTTCATGGCGTTGATATCCACCACCTGAACCTGCACGGGTGCGGCGACGCCCAACTCTGCCAGGAAGGCGCGCAGGTCGAGTGCCGGCACCAGCGCCTGGGCTTGATCCAGCGGCATCATATTGTAGGTATTGGCCGGATCGCGCTGCTGCAGCGGCGTCATCATCGCCCCCGCCGCTTGCGCTTCCATGGCCAGGATTTTGGCTGCTTGGGTGTTGGCGGCGTCGACCGGCTCACCGATGCCGTTCAGCATTGCAACGATGTACATGCGGTAGAGGTCGCGAAGTTTCTGGTGCTCGGGTTGGGCGTACTCGTCCTGTTCGAGCAGTTGCGCGCCCGGGGCCAGCACCATGACGCCGGTGCTGCTGTCCTTGGCATCTGGCATGCCCCCGGCCATGATCAGCGGCGAGCCGCCCACCGCGACCTGTAACCGGGCAGCGAGACGGCCATAGTCGGCCGGCGCGCTACCCGCTGCAGCAATGAGCTGCATATCGGCTTCCAACGGCTTGAGGCCGAGGGCATCACGGCGCGCATTGTCCATGGCCGCCTTGAAGTAGTCACCGACTTGCTGGCGGGGGCTGTCCTTGGCGGCCTCAGTCGCAGCTGCCGACTTGATCAGGGTCAGTAGCTGCTCATCAAGATTGTGTGCCAGCAGTTTGAAGCTACCGACGTCGGGGTCGCTGGGTGCGATCTCGGTCTGCTTGAGCCAGTTGCCCGCCGCATAGCGATAGAAGTCCTGACGCGGGCTGACCTGGATATCCATATTGGCCGGCGAATAACCCAAAGCCGGCACATCATCTGGAACGGTGCCGGCGAGCGTCTGAGTACTCAAGGTAAAACCTGCAACGAAAGTCGCAGCAATAAAGTGATTTATCATGGAAGCAGAAAGCTCCTAAGTGATCGACGTTGCCTTGTTTCAGTGGCACGCCGCTATAGAGTTCTGTGGCAAATGTAGCTTAATTTAAATCTGCGAGATCTAAAACCACTCCGAGCCAAGGTGAATCGCCCCTAACTTAATGGCTGCTTGCGAATGTCGCCTATGGGTCGATTTCAGCCGGTTCCCAAAGCCCGCTTCTGACAGACATCCAGCCCGATGTTACTAGTGACTCCCGGCCAGAAGTAGCCATTCGCAGGTAGTCGGAAGCGTACCCATACCTCGCGAAGAACGCGCCATCGCGTATGGCGCTAGGTTTGTGTGAGATGGCGATGCAGGGGCGATCAAGTGAAGCGCATCTTATAAAAAACCTATGCAAAAACTAATATCTGTATAAGTATTCACTGGGAGCATGCAGACCTGGAGGGCTTCTATGCACCTGGCACTTTCCTTCGCCCACACATCGCGTGGTGTAGCCATGCTTTGCCTGCTGATGGTGGGCTCGGCGAGCTGGGCTGGTTGGCGTAGCGAGCTTCCCGAGGCCGCGCTGGTTGGCCAGGGCGACTTCACCTGGTTCGGCTTACGGGTATATCAGGCTCGACTGTGGACCCCGGCGGCAACCATGAGCTGGGAGCAGCCCTTTGCCCTTGAGCTGAACTACCTACGTGAGGTATCGCAGGACACGCTAGTGCAGGCCAGTCTGGACGAGATGCGTCGGCTGGGAGGCCCCTCGGTCGATGAAGTCCACCTGGCAGCCTGGGACAGCGAGATGCGCAAGGCCTTCGTCGATGTTCAGCCGGGCCAGCGCATCACCGGCCTCTACCTGCCGGGCAAGGAGGTGCGCTTTTATGTCGATGGTGAGTTCCGCCATACGGTAACCGATACCGACTTCTCGCGTGCCTTCTTCGCTATCTGGTTGGATGTGCGTACTCGACATCCTCAGCTGCGGCGCGAGTTGCTGAGGCTGAACGAGACAAACCCATGAGGAGGTCGACGATGCGTGTCGGGAATGGTTGCTGTGTTGCCTGCTGCTGAGCGGTTGCAGCGGCGTCGAGGTTGAACGTTATGCTGCGGAGCGCCCGCAGCTGGATTTGACAGGGGTTTTCTCCCGGCCAGTGCAGGCTTGGGGCATTTTCCAGAATCGCTCGGGTGAGGTGGTCAAGCGCTTCAAGGTCGACATCACTAGCCGCCCTTGGTGAGCGACCATAGTCCCTCTAGAAAGACTTTAATAAGGGCTGCGAAACGCGGGGCGATTAGTCAAGAAAGCCGGTTGGCTTGGTAACTTGGGCTGGTCTGTCGATTACGATGCTTGCTAAAGTGTTTATAGAACTAAGTTGCGGACCTTGAGACGGATCTATGCCGAATACCACGATGTTCAACAGGCCAGCCCTGCGTGGCGATTTACTGCTGGTTACTGCAGTGATCCATGTTCTAGCTCTGGCCTTGCCGCTGGCCCTGCTGCAGATTTACGACCGAATCCTCCCCAGTCAGTCCTATGGCACGGCGCTGGTGCTGGTGCTCGGTGTTGGGCTGGCAATTATCCTTGAAGCGTTGTTGCGCTACGGTCGCATGGCTCTTTTTGCCCGCTTTGCGGCGCGCTATGAAGTGCAGACTTATCTTGGTGCCCTAGAGGGTTTGCTGCATGCCGATGTCAATGCTGTCGAGCGGCGCGGCGCGCCTGCGATTACTGATGCGCTGCGTTCGATTGGCCAGGTTCGTGATTTCTGGTCAGGGCAGGCCGGCGCCTCTCTTTATGAAACACCTTTTGCACTGCTCTATCTGGCACTGATTGGTTATATCGGTGGCTGGCTTGTGGTGGTGCCACTGGCATTATTTTTGTTCAGCGTACTGCTGGTGCTGCGCTGGACGCGGACCATCGCCCAGCTAGCAGAACAGGTTGAAGACAGTGACTGGCAGCGTCGAGCTTTGTCCTGGAGTAGTTTGGCGGGGCTGAGCGATATCAAATCAGCAGGTGCTGAAGGGCGTGTTGCCGCGATCTACCGGCGCCTCAACGCTGTGTACATGCAGCGCAGTGCAAGGTTGGAAACCCTGCAGGGCTGGGTGCGTGAGAATGCCCAGGCGATCAGTCAACTGGCCACCGTGCTGGTGGTCGCTTGGGGGGCGGTCGAAGTGGTGCAGGGACAGTTGACTACTGGCGCCCTAGCGGCCTGCACCATGCTGGTCGGCCGCTCTATTGGGCCGGTGATGGCCAGTCTTGGTTATTGGGCACAGCTGGCACGTACCGGTTCGGCGCAGGCCAAGGTTGATGATTTGTTGGCGCTTAATGCGGATGGTCGATTTGCCAGTCCTGATCACGCTAACAGCGCGCAGGTTCGGCAGGGCACGTTGACCTTGTTGGCGCCTGACTGGTTTACCGAGCCGGTGACTATTGCCGCAGGCGAAGTGGTGCATATCTGCTCGGAGCGGGCCACCGATGCCTCCCATCTACTCTCGCTGATTGCCGGGCTGACGGTTGATGAGCGGGTGCAGGTGAAGCTCGATGGCCAGTCGCTGAAGAAGTTCAAGCGTGCTGATGTGGGCCAGGTGATTACCTTGGTCACCCGTCATCCGGCGTTGTTGCCAGGCTCCATCCTCAACAACCTCACGCTGTTTGATCCGCGCAGTAATAGTGAAGTGAAGCACTATTGTGAGCTGCTCGGTCTGCAACCTTATTTGGATAAGTTGCGTCATGGCGTATTGACCGAGGTGGGCGGCAGTGCGGCAGAGCATTTGGATGAAGGTATTTACCAGCGTATTGCGATCATTCGCGGTCTGTTGCGCAAACCACGCATCCTGCTGCTTGATCATGCGGCTAGCGGCCTTGATCTGGATGGCATCAAGCGCTTGGCAGAAGTACTTAAGTCGCTACAAGGACAGACGACCGTGTTGCTCGTATCGCACAAGGAGCAACTGATCGAGTCCTGCACACGGCAACTGGCGATTGGTAATAGAGGGTTGGGCGCATGAGCCGGTTTTCTAACGCGACTGAACCGCTCAATTATGCCAGTGAGGCTGCGCGCTTGGCGGACTTGCGTGGCGTCTTGGGTGAACAGCGCCTGGCTCATCCACTGGCTCGCTGTATCTCGCCTTTGCTGGTTGCACTGGATTGGTTTGGTGCACCGCAGAGCATTCTGCAAAGTTTGCCGGCTGACGGACAGCCGATCACCGTTCCTGATCTGCAGGAGTTGCTGCGCGAGTTGGGTTATCAAACCCGGCTGAGCCCCTGGCAGCCAGGGCAGACACCGCGACAGGCCAGTGTATTGCTGCGCCCCGGTGCGGTGTTTGTCTATCTCGGCTGTTACGAGGGCAAGGAGTGTTGGCATGACGGTGAACAGGTAACGTTCGCTGTGCAACTGCAAGCTGGCGACATGCTGTTGTCGGTGCGCAAGGCTGTCGAGTACAAACCCACTGACGCGGCGCATCCTGGTTGGCTGAGTAAGTTGGTCGTTACGGCTCGGCGGGAAATCTCTGGTGTATTGCTGATCAGTTTGGTGGCCAACCTGCTGACTCTTGCGGTGTCGCTGTTCACCATGTTTGTTTACAACACCATCATCCCCAGCGGGGCAATGCTGACTCTACTGGCGGTAACTCTGGGTGCGCTGATTGCCGTGCTAGGGGGCTGGGGTTTGCGTATGGCCCGGGCACGGATTTTGGCGCGGATGACGGCCTGGGCCGGGGCCAAGATCGGCAATCTTGCTTATCGCAAGACCTTGGGATTACCGCTGGAGCTTTCCAGCCGGGTTGGCGTTGACAGCAACATGTCGCGCTTACGTTCGATCGAGAGCGTACGACAGTGGTTCGGCGGTGCGGGTGGTGCGGTGAGTGCGGACTATCCCTTCGCCTTCATCTTTCTGGTGGTGATTGCTTTGCTCGGTGGCTGGATCGTTCTGGTGCCGTTGAGCAGTTTGCTGCTGTTTGCCTTACTCGCCAAACCGATGGCGCTGTATGTAGAGGGGCGAGCCAACAGGGTAGGGGTTGTCTCCCGTCAGTTGAATGACATCAGTCTGACCCTGACCTTGCACCTGCGCAGCCTCAATGGCGTGGCAGGCTCGGTGCTTTGGTATCGGCGCATTGCCGAGATGGTTGCCGATGGAGCCGAAGCCAACCGTGATTACGCCATGGCCACCGGCTTGGCGCAAACCTTGGCGCAGGCGCTCTCGTCGCTGACCGTGCTGGCCACTATGGGGGTTGGTGTCAGTTTGGTGCTTCAGCAAAGCATGAGCACCGGCGGGCTGATTGCCAGCATGATGCTCATCTGGCGGATCACCACGCCGGCCCAGCAGATGTTTTCTAATCAGGTGCGTCTGCGACAGTTGACGGACGCAACGCGTCAGCTGGATCGTCTGCTGCAAACAGTGGGGGAGATGGCTAATCCGCAGAGTGTTGCGCCGATTAGCGATCTGCAGCATGACATCGTTATTGATCGCTTGTACTACCGCTATAACGCTGAGCGCGAGGCGGCGTTGAATGGGGTTAGTTTCGCCATTCCGGTTGGGCAGATCGTTGCGGTTGTCGGTCCTAATGGTGCGGGTAAGAGCACGCTGCTAGAGATCATCGCGGGCATTCGCCTGCCACATAGCGGGCGCGTGCTGGTTGGCGGGCGGGATATTCGCCAGTTTGACTTGGGTGATTATCGGGCCTGGACGGGTTATGTGCCGCAACAGGTGCACGGTCTCCCTATTACTGTCCGTGAGGCGTTGACCTTGCGCTTTCCGGTGGCCACTGACGCCATGCTCTATCAGGCCCTGAGTCGGGTTGCTGGCCCTGATTGGTGGCGCCTGCTGGGCGGTGAGTCGGCCCAGCAGGCGTTGAGCCTGGTTATCGATGCGTGGGGTGAAAACCCCGATGATGTGCGCAACCGTATGATCGTGCGTCTTGCCTCGGCCACCTTGGAAGTCCCAGCGATCATCGTGCTGGATGACCCTATCGGTGATCGCGACCCGCAGCTCGATGGTTATCTGCGCTGCATGCTTGAGTCGCTGCGCGGTCGCAGCACCATCATCATGGCAACCCATCGTCCAGATCTGATACGCCTAGCCGATCAGGTCGCGATATTGAATGAAGGTGCTTTGCTGCACTTCGGTCCGGTTGCTCCGGACGAGCAGGATGCACAAATCGCCCCCGCCACCTTGATCAGCGAATGACACCTATGACCAATAACGAAACTCCAGAAATTATTACGGTTATTGCGGCTGATCAGAGCTTCAGTGCGCGCATCGACAACCTGCTAGATGACTCGCGGCAGACCCGTTTGTTGCGTCGCACGCTGTTGGCTGTGGTCGTGCTGGTTGTGGTGTTTGTCGTTTGGGCGGTGTTCGCTCAGGTCGACGAATTGGCGCGGGCTCGGGGTGATATACAACCGGGTGAGGGGGTGCAAACCTTACAGATCGAGGAGGGGGGCAGCATCGTCAAATTGCTGGTGCGTGAGGGCGAGACGGTCAGTCAAGGCCAGCCGCTGGTTGAGTTCGCCGCCACCAATTTGAACAAAGAGAAAGAGCAGAATCAGATTAAATTGACGTCATCCCTTATCGATCGGGAGCGTTTGGGCGCGTTGCTGGAAAACCGCCAGCCAGTCTTTACGTCCTATATGAAGTATCCCCATCTGGTGCAGCAGGCTCGCACCTCCTACGAAATACAGGATGCCCAACGAAAATCTTTGGCTGAAGCCAAGCGCAGTGCCATTACTCAGCAGCAGCGCCTGATTTCTGGGATGCAGCGAGACAAAGGGTTGCTCGCCAGCGAGCTGAGTGAGGCGCGCAGCCGACTCGCGCGGTTGACCGATGGCGCACAGAGGGGCTTGGTCAGTAAGTTGATGCTCAGCGATGCCCGCCAGCAAGTTACGGCTGTCGAGGAGCGTCAATCCGAGTTGGCTTCGCGCAGTGCTTCGGCAGAAGACCAGATCGCCACGTTGCAAGCTGAAATGGCCAGCGTGGACGCAGAGTTCACTCAGAACATCAGCATCGAACTGGGTAAAACCACTGAGCTTTGGCGCGAACTGCAGGCCGAGGAACGTGCGCTGGCGCAGCGCAGCGCACGTTTCGAGATAAAGGCTCCTGTGGCGGGCGTGGTGATGAATCTGCCGCTAACCAAGGAAAATGCGGTCATTGCGCCCGGAGGCGTGGTGGCGGATATCGTGCCGGCCAATCAAGCCGTCGTCATGGAGGTCATGGTGACACCGCGCGATATCGGCTTTATCCAGGTCGGGCAGAAGGCCGTGGTCAAGGTCGATGCTTTCGACTACAGCCGCTTTGGGTCAGTAGCGGGCAAGGTCAAACGCGTGTCGCCTACTTCGATCAAGCTCAAGGAAAACGGCGCGACCTTCTACAAGGTGCAAGTCAGTTTGGATAAGCCGTACATCGGCTCTAGCGAGCGGCTGATCACCGCTGGTATGACTGGTGAAGCGGATATCGTTACTGGCCGTAAGTCGGTGATTCAATACTTGCTCAAACCTATTTTTCTGACGGCAGACACCGCGTTCCATGAACGCTAAATGTGTGTTGTAGCATTGCTCAGCGTCTAGTTTTTGATTTGCCTGGAGGCCACCCATGGTCAAGCGTAGCGACCACTCAACATCTTCTACTGACAAGGAGGTTGTGGCCGATCAGGCAGCAAAACTAAAAGCCAAAGATGCGCCGCTGGGGCAGCTTCAGGATGTCCTCCCTGGCACCGAAATCGGCTGGGTTGCGACTGAGGTGGAGGGCGCCCAGTTGCCCGATGTGGGTATGCAGCCGGCGGCTGATACACCTCAAGCTAGTGCAACGGTTGACTCTGACTTGTCTGTGGTCACAGACGCAGAAGCCACTCAGACTCACGTAGAGCAATTAGGAGAGCCCGTTACTGAAGCTGCTGCACTAAGTTCTTCCGCCAGTTCGTCAGGTATTGAACAGATGGCGGGTGCTTCGGCGTGGCTGGGCTATGGTGGCGATGAGGTCGGTGAGCAGGCAGGTGCAGGCGGCGCTCAGTCGGGCCTCGTTGGGAACGATTTTACCGTCACCCCCTTGCCATCGGCAGGCAGCACTCCAGCGGTCAATGTTCACGTCGGGGTCGATGGGGGAACGCCTCCAGTTCCTCAAGCACTGTCGAGGCTGACTGCCAGTGGCGATACTACGGGGCAGTTGCGCGAAGACGGCCAACAAATCGCCAGCGGCCAGTTGAGCACCGCGGGTGCCAGTGGCGCGGTGTCTTGGCAGCTTGATCATAGCGCTGGTCTATATGGCCAGTTGCAACTGAGCGGTGATGGTCACTGGCGCTACACCTTGGACAATGCCTCCAGCAGGGTTCAGGGTTTGTGCGCTGGCGAGCAGGTCAGTGAGCACTTTATTGCGGCAGTTACCGATTCGGCGGGGCGTACACAGTTTATTCCGCTGACTATTGCCATAGACGGGAGTGCCGATCGCGCCATTATCAGTGGCACTGACGTGGGCCAGGCTAACGAAGACAAGTTGCTACTGGTCAGCGGCATGTTGACGGTGCAAGACGCGGATGCTGGTCAGGCTCAGTTCAAACCCTCCGTACTAACGGGCAGCTTTGGTCTTCTGACCCTGGATACGGTCGGGCATTGGGTCTATGAACTGGATAACGCTAACCCGGCAGTTCAGGCGCTTGGCGCGGGTAAAGCAGTGACTGATGTACTGACTGTTACCAGCGTCGATGGTACGACTCACCAGGTCACAATTACCGTGCACGGCAGCAACGATCAGGCTCTGATCGTTGGGACGCACAGCGGGGCGGTCAGTGAGGACAGCTTGCTGAGCGTGCAAGGCCTCTTAAATGTGACGGATATTGACCAGGGCGAAGCCCGTTTTGTACCGCAGACATTGGCCGGCACTTTTGGTCAGTTACAGCTCGATACGGCCGGGCGCTGGACTTACCTGCTGGATAATACCAACCCAGCGGTACAGGCCTTGGGTGCCGGTGCAGCGGCTACCGATACTCTTACGGTTACCACGCTGGACGGTACGCCCCAGCAGATCACGATCACGATCAAAGGCAGCAATGATGCGGCGCAGATCGCTGGCACTCTTACGGGGGCAGTGACTGAAGAGTCCACACTGATTGCCAAGGGCACGCTGACCGTCACGGACGTCGATCAGGGGCAGGCTGGTTTCAATCCCGAAGTGTTCAATGGCCAATACGGCAGCTTCAGTCTGGATGCCACTGGCCATTGGCTGTATGTGCTGGATAACAGCAATGCGGCAGTGCAAGGCTTGGCGGCTGGCGAACAGGTCCGAGATGTAATGACGGTGACCAGCGTTGATGGCACATCTTGCCAGCTCGTGGTGTCTGTCAATGGCAGCAATGATGCCCCTGTGCTGACAGCCCAAAGCCAGACTGTCACCGAAGACGGTACGCGGCTGAGCGGTCGCATGGTCGCCACCGATGTTGATACGAGCGACACCCACGTTTTCAGCACCGCCAACGCCGTTGACGGCTTCACGCTAAATGCCGACGGCAGCTACAGTTTCGATCCCTCGAACGCTGCCTACCAGCACCTTGCGGCGGGCCAGACGCAAGATGTGGTTATCCCCGTCACCGTCACAGACAGCGCCGGCGCCACCAGCACACAGAACCTGAACATCACGGTTACCGGCACCAACGACGCTGCCGTTGTCGGCGGTCGGCTCACTAACACCCTCACTGAGGACTCCGTGGTCTCCACGGGCGGTATGCTCAGGGCTGGTGGCCAGCTCACGGTGGTGGACCCGGATGCCGGCGAAGCCGTCTTCGTGGTGCAAGCCGGCGTGGCCGGTGTTGGCCACTACGGCAGCTTCAGCATCGATGCGAGCGGTCATTACAGCTACATCGCCGACAACACTCAGGCTGCCATCCAGCGACTCAAGGCAGGCGAGATGCTGACTGATCGCTTTACCGTTGCGACCGCAGACGGTACGCAGCAAGTGGTCACTATCACCATCAACGGTGCCGAAGACCGGCCCGTGCTGCAGGCGCAGACCCACGCCGTTACAGAGGACGGCGCACGGCTCACCGGCCAGATGCTCGCGACCGACGTGGACGCTGGCGACACGAAAGCCTTCAGCACCGCCACCCAAGTCGCCGGCTTCACGCTAAATGCCGACGGCAGTTATAGCTTCGATCCCTCGAATGCAGCCTACCAGCACCTGGTTGCGGGCCAGATGCAAGATGTCGTCATCCCCGTCACGGTGACGGACAGCGCTGGTGCGACCAGCACACAGAACCTGACCATCACGGTTACCGGCATCAACGACGCTGCCGTAATCAGCGGTGTCAGCAGTGGCACGATCACCGAGGATCAGTCAGTCCAGGGCGGCCAACTGCAGGCAAGCGGGCAACTGACAGTCGCCGATGTCGATACTGGTGAAAATCACTTCATTGTGCAGACCGACGTTGCCGGCAGCAGCGGCCTGGGTCACTTCAACCTCGATGCAACTGGCGCCTGGACCTACACAGCCGACAACACGCAGACAGCCATCCAGCAACTCAAGGCCGGCGAATCGCTCACCGATATGTTGAGCGTCACCAGTGCCGACGGCGCCACACACTCTCTCACGGTAACCATTCAGGGCAGCAATGATGTCTCGGTACTGACCGCGCAGACGCAGGCGGTGACTGAGGACGGCGCCCAGCTGCAAGGCCGCATGGTGGCTACCGATGTGGATGCCGGCGACACCCACTCCTTCAGCACGGGCACGGCGGTCGCCGGCTTCACGCTAAGTGCCGACGGAAGTTATAGCTTCGATCCCTCGAATGCCGCCTACCAGCACCTGGTTGCGGGCCAGACGCAAGATGTCGTCATCCCCGTCACTGTTACGGACAGCGCCGGCGCGACCAGTACGCAGAACCTCACCATCACGGTCACCGGCAGCAACGATGGTGCGACCATCGCCGGGGTGAATACGGGTGCTACGGTTGAGGACAAGCCGCAGGCGGTCACCGGTCAGCTGACGATTGCGGATGTTGATGACGGCCAGGCGCACTTCGTTGCACAAAGTGGCGTGGCAGGAACGTACGGCACCTTCACGCTGAATGAGCAGGGGCAGTGGAACTACCAACTCGATAACAGCAAACCCTCAGTCCAGGCGCTCAAAACAGGTGACAGTGTCACGGACAGTTTTACGCTGACGAGTGCGGATGGCACTGCGCACCAGGTGACGGTCACGGTCACGGGTAAAGACGACGGAGCGGTGATTGGTGGTGCTGATACGGCTGTCGTTAGCGAAGATGGAAACGTTAATGCCGGACACCTGGATGCCACTGGGCAACTGACGATTATCGATCCGGATGCGGGGCAATCTCAGTTTATTGCGCAAACCGCAACGCCCGGCACCTATGGTGAGTTCACGGTTGATGCAACCGGCGCGTGGCATTACCAGGCGAATAATTCACGCACTGACATCCAGCAGCTCAAAGTGGGTGAGTGGCTGACCGACACGCTGACCGTCACCAGTACTGATGGCACGACGCATCAGATCCAAATCACGATCAATGGCACGAACGATGCGCCGACATTAACGGCGCAAGCCCAAGCCGTCACAGAAGACGGGGCGAGGTTGACGGGCCACATGGTCGCCACTGACGTTGATCGGGGCGACACACAGACGTACAGCACCCAAAATCCGCCTGCCGGTTTTACGTTGAATGCAGACGGCAGCTACAGCTTCGATCCGTCGAACGCCGCATACCAGTATCTCACCGCCGGCCAGACGCAGGACGTTGTCATCCCCGTCACGGTGACGGACAACGCTGGGGCAACCAGTACGCGGAATCTGACCATCACTGTCACCGGCACCAACGACGCCGCCGTCATCGGTGGTCAGCTTGCCAACTTCGTCACCGAGGACGCCGTGGTCTCCACGGGCGGCATGCTCAGGGCCGGAGGCCAACTCACCGTCGTCGACCCGGATGCAGGCGAAGCCGTCTTCGTGGTGCAAGCCGGCGTGGCCGGTGTTGGCCACTACGGCAGCTTCAGCATCGATGCGAGCGGTCATTACAGCTACATCGCCGACAACACCCAGGCTGCCATCCAGCGACTCAAGGCCGGGGAAACGCTGACTGATCGCTTTACCGTTGCGACCGCAGACGGCACGCAGCAAGTGGTCACTATCACCATCAACGGTGCCGAAGACCGGCCCGTGCTGCAGGCGCAGACCCACGCCGTTTCAGAGGACGGCGCGCGGCTGACCGGTAAGATGCTGGCTACCGATGTAGACGCAGGCGATACCCAACGCTTCTCGGTCGCTCACCCAGTCGCTGGTTTTGTTCTAAATCCAGATGGCAGCTTCAGCTTCAATCCGGCTACTGCGTCCTACCAACATCTTGCTGCGGGCCAAACGCAAGATGTCGTCATCCCCGTCACGGTCATCGACAGCGCGGGGGGGACCAGCACACAGAACCTCACCATCACGGTTACTGGTAAGAACGACGGTGCAACTATTTCTGGGGTGAACACAGTCAGCACCGCCGAAGACAATGGACAGGCTGTCACCGGCCAGTTGACGGTGGCGGACGTGGACGATGGCCAGGCGCACTTCGTCGCACAAAGCGGTTCGGCAGGAACATATGGCACCTTCTCCCTGAACGAACAAGGCCAGTGGAGCTACGCCCTCGACAACGGCAAAGCCTCCGTGCAGGCCCTTAAAACCGGAGATAGCGTCACTGACAGCTTCACGGTAACGAGTGCCGACGGCACCTCACATCAGGTGACGGTAACGGTCACAGGTAAAAATGATGGTGCGCTGATTGGCGGTGCTGATACCGCCAGCGTCACCGAAGATGCGAGCGTTACCGCCGGTAAACTCGAAGCACAAGGGCAGCTGACCATTACCGACCTGGATGCGGGTCAGAACCACTTCACAGCGCAGAGCAACGTTGCCGGCACCTACGGCACATTCAGTATCGATCAAGCAGGCCACTGGACCTATAGCGCCGACAACAGCCAGGGCGCTGTGCAGCAGTTGAAGGCAGGCGATTCGCTGATCGACTCAATGACAATCCCCAGCGCGGACGGTACGACGCACACTCTCCTCGTCGCGATCCAAGGCAGCAATGACGCCCCGATCCTGACTGCCCAAGCCCAGTCCGTCACCGAAGACGGAGCCCGGCTCACCGGCAAGATGGTCGCCACCGATGTTGATCAAGGCGACACCCAGGCCTTCAGTACCCAGAATCCGCCTGCCGGCTTCACGCTGAACCCTGACGG
>JACCDZ011511905.1_pt1 | contig 14881 bp, 30 predicted proteins | sample 7449551 | NCBI WGS metagenome assembly JACCDZ01 (sample SAMN15323452, study PRJNA562643) | freshwater metagenome | isolation source: river surface water | place: USA:Blue River Watershed | collected 2017-08-18 | reverse complement strand
CCAGTAGCGACCATATAGTCACAAAATGACTATCAGGCTTTAACAATAACCCTCCCTTCGCGGAGGGTTTTTTCATAGAGGCGTTCCTGCTGTTCCAGCTCGGCATGGCGCGCCTGCTTGTCGGTACAATCGGTGCCTGGCAGGCAATGGCCACCGGTAAACGAACACCCATAGCCATTCATGGAAGATCCGTAGGGGTTGCGCCTGACCACAGTCTGAAGCTCGCAGGGGGGCGGCCAGAGAGCCGGGATGGTTGGGGAATTCGGGCTTATCCGGAAAGTCCATGACCGACCCCATCAGTTGTCGGGGTAAAAAGGCGGCATAAATTCGCCTGAAACTTATTTAGTCAAAGAGATCTATTGACAGGTTGTCAATGAATGCCTATAATTCAATCACGATCTCTGGAGGTAATTATGTCCCAGCGCCTGCGCACCTCGATCAGCATCATTGCCCTGACTGCACTGGGTGTGTTGACCAACCTGAGCCTGGATAGTCAGCCCCAGCACCAGCCCCAGAACGCCCAGGTGGCTCCATAATGGCGGTCTGTCTGGAGCGCCTGGTGGTCAAGCCGACCTCCATTGGCAAGCCGCTGATTGAGGCCCATATGGGCAACAGTCATATCCCGGTACTGTTCCAGCGTCTGGATGGCGAGCTGATTGCCAAGGGCCTGAACAAGCGAAAGATTGACGTGCAGGCTGAAGTCCTGCTGGAAGACCACCGATTTACGCCGCCGCTGTGTCAGCGCGTGGCACTGGCGCAACTGACCGAGCAATGCAGTTTCGCTGCCTGAACCCTCTGAGGCCATGAGCCTCATTTTCAGCCCACCCTCCCCCGGTGGGCTTTTTTTTGAACACAAACCCGCATTGGCTGGATAAGAGAGGAACTGACGATGTCTATCGTGGCTGATCATTACGTTATCAAGCAGGCGCGCCAGCATGGCTTCTTCCTTCTGGAAGAAATCAGTGCCCAAGCGGAAGTGGCTCGCGAGGCGCTTCAGGCTTGTGGGGTGGTCACCGCAGAAACCTTGAGCGATGCCGCCATCATCGAGGTGGCGGTCAGTGGTTGCGTCAGCCTGGACAATGTCGGGGAAGGGTGGTCGTGGTATGACCCGGATACCGACCAGTCTCGCGAAGGATTCGCCAGCATGGCCGAGGCGGCCCGTGATGCCGTGATGACGCTGGAGCTTGAGCTGGAGTAGGGCTTGCGGGTCTGTATCGGGCCGCCTTCGGGCGGTCTTTTTATTTAAATCGAGGAAATTTAAAAAAAGTTGGTGAGATTTGAATAAAAAGTATTGACGGGTACTGGTCTACTCAGTATACTGGACTCACTTTCAGGGGATAAGCCCCACACCATAAGACCAGAGGGAAAAAACAATGTCCGTTAATCTGACCAAGCCGTACGCCATGTCCCACGTTATCCTGGCCATCAAAGACGATTCCGCCAAGGGTGGCATGATTGTTCAAACCAAGCGCATTGCCGGTCATCCCTATCGCAACAGCACCCAAAAGCGCGCTGTTGAGCATGTGGTCAATGCGATGAAAAATGGCCATCGGATTGTAAGCGTGGTGGTCAACCTGATCACTGAAGACCTTTCGGAACAGGCCTGCAAGATCTTCCAGCCCAAAGAGTTGCGCGAACTGAAAAAGCGCACTGAAATCTTCGCTACTCAGGAGGCCTAAGCCATGCGCTGGAACCTGTTGCTGGCATTCCTGGAGGGCTCCATGGGCCCTTATGGAGTCACCGCTCAGTCTGTTTACGGACAGCGCCAGCGCCGCGACTAGCGGCCTGGCAAGCCCCTCGGGGCACGCGGCAAGACAACCCCTGGCTTAGGCTGGGGGTTGTTATTTTGTTTGGCCAATATTGGCACGCCCATTGCTCTATCTACTATGTCACCAAAGGAGGTGCTGACATGAAGACTAAAATTCGCGCGGTTTCGCTGCTAAGTGTGCTGTTTTTCGGGATGTTTGGGCATTTTGGCCATGTGGCCGATGTGTCGGGGCATCATCATCTGAAGCATCGGTCTGGGCGTAAGCACCATCACGGTGCGTCGTACTGTCTTCAATGAACCTCATTAACGCATCCTTTTAAAAGGCCCTTCGGGGCCTTTTTTGTTGAATGATGGGTGTAATTCTTGTGCACAAGTATTGACAATATAGGTATATCGCGTATACTAGACAACACAAGCCGCACAGACGGCCCGACCCCAACGCGAGGATTTGCAAATGAGCCAAGCTCAGACCGACATTCTGGATCACGTGGATGTGCCCGAGCAGTATGGGCTGTCGACCACCCTGGAGCTGAATGCCGTTACCACGGGCGTGAAGGCGGCCATGAAGGAAATTGGCAGTGCCAATGACATGTTCATGGTGGATCCGCGTGCGGTGCGCATCTGGCCGGGCTTCAACGCCCGCATCAAGGATGAGCGCTACTGGGCGCGTGTCGACGAGCTGGCAAACTCCATCGAAGAGCATGGCTTCTACAAGGACAAGCCGCTGGCCTGCTACGTGGTCAAGGAAGATGGCAAGAATGTGGTCTACATCGTTGAGGGTGGCCGCCGTCTGGATGCCAGCCTGAAGCGCCAACTGCGCTTTGAAAGCGACGAAGAGCGTAATGCCTTCCGTATCCCGCTGGTGCCCAAAGAGCGCGAAACCAACGAGGTGGATCTGGTTTACGGCCTGGCTCAGGGTAACAATGCTGAACCGTTCCGCCCGTATGAGCTGGCGGTGATCTGCAAGCGCCTGAAGACCGTGTACGGTCAGAGCGAAGAGCAGATCCTGAAAAAGCTCAAGGGCATTGTCTCGGCCACTCACCTGACCAATCTGCTGATTGTGGCCGGTGCTCCGCGCCTGATCGCCGAAATGGTGATCGCTGAAGAGCTGTCGGTGACGCAAGCGGCCAAGGTGATGAACGAACACGGCAACCGTGCCATTGATGTGCTGTTGCAAGCCAAGGCCAATGCCAAGGCCAATGGCAAGGAAAAGGTATCGGATCGCTTCATGCCGGGCAAAAAACTGAGCAACGCGCTGAAAAAAGAAGCGCCGGAGCTGTACCGCTCGGCCCAGCTGGTCATGCAGGATCCTGGCTTTGCCGCACTCAGCGAGGAAACCCGCGCGGTGCTCGAAGACCTGATGCGCGACCTGAAGGCGCATGAAGATGCGCCACTGGAGCAGGCCAACGATGATCAAATGGGGATGGATGTCGATGTGAACAGCGATGAATCCTTGAGAATGTCCGTCTAGATCTGATCCAGCGTACTCAGGGGGAGGTAAACTCCCCCTTTTCCATGGGGTGAAGCGCTATGTTCTACGACACTCAACTTGGCCTACTGCTTTGCAATACAGTGGTATTGCTGATTTTGATGTACGCAGGACGAGTGGTCACGGTGATGACCGGCTACATGCTGGACAAGCCTAACTACCTGCAAGATCACCACAATGCTTTTGTGGATGGCGTGATGCGCATGAGCGGATTTGAGGTGGTTAAACGCAGTCAGGGTCTAGAAGGTTGCTACCGCCACCGCTGGCTGACGATTCTGCTTGATCCCTTCAGGGCCATTCTGTGGTCTCTGTGGGTGGGTAACGTGGCTGCACTGTCTTTTGTGATGTATTTCCGTGGGCCTATGGGGCTGGCCTGGTTGGTGCTGGGGGTTTTGATTTTCCCGGTTTTTGTGCGCCTGGCGGTCAGGCATTACCGGCTCGCAAAGCTTCACCAGGGATTGATAAAATGACGCTATCGGCACAAGAGCGCGTGCATTTGGTGCGCCTGGCTACAGATCGTCCCGAGCAATACCTGTGTGACACCGATTCGGCGATTTCCAAACGGGTGCTCAACAGTCTGGTGCGCAAGGGGATGGCCACCTTCGATCAATCAAGATGGTCACTGACTCAAGACGGTAGCACCGTCGCCAGCCGGCTCTTTTAGGGCTGGTTTTTTATTGGCCGCGAGAAAGGGGCAGGGTCGCCTCAGGGTGTGCCAGGGCGGGGTCGTTTCCTTCAATCTCCGATTGGATTAGCGTCGCAACGCTTCCCCTGGCTTTACCGTTGTTAATCACCCATAAACGCCCTAAAGCCCCAGAATCCTGCCCAATGACCAGGGAAGGTGGCATCTGATCTCCGATGAAGCGAAGCGCCCGGTCACCGTTCGGCCCGCAGGGCGGCTCACGTAGTGTTGGGGGAGGTGCCGTTATTAAGTTGTAAAAATTGTTTGATTGCAAAATAAATTGACAAATTGGATTATTGTGCTACAATAATAGTCAATGATCTGGAGTGCCGAAATGAGCCTGATTTCTGAATTCATCTCGCATTACACCGCCGCGCTGCTGTTCTACGGGCGTGATGAGGAAGATGAATCCGATGAGCTTTCGGCAGATGATCTGTCGGAAGACGCACGCATCGAAATTGAGCGCGACTGTCGCATGTTTATGGCGCAGAACGCCGCGCTGATGGAGCAGGCTGTCGAGGTCTATGGGATTGACCATGCTGCTCAGGACTTCTACCTGACCCGCTGCGGGCATGGGGCGGGCTATTGGGATGGTGATTTGCCCGAGGAGTTGGGGGAAAAACTGACCAAGGCCTGCAAGGAATTTGGTCAAGTCAACCCCTATCGGGGCGATGACGGTCTGTTGTACCTCTGTTAAGGCAATGATCATGAGTGAAGAAAACAAGCGACGTGCCGGGCGTAAGCAACTGCCGGATGAGGTGCGCCAAAGTGAAGTGATCCGTGAGCGGGTCACTGTGCAGATGATGGATCAATACGTCCGGCTCGGTGGCAAGCTGTTTTTGCGTGAAGTGCTCAAGCGCTGCATGCGGGACTACCGGGAAGGTCGGCGGATCAAGGCTATCTTCGTGCCGCAGGCATGGGTGAACGACCAGGCGATTGAGGTCGATGCCGAGGGTGAGACCGTGTTCGACGTCACCCATCTGGTGCTGGCCATGGGCCGTGAGATGGCGCTGTCGATCAAGGATAACCGCGAGAGCTCGGATATCATGGCGGCGGCGGAAACGGCGCCGGAATGGGTTCGGAAATGGCAGGGGCCTTACCGGATCGAGGTACAGGACAGTATTCACGCGTACTTTGAGGATTGAATCGATGAGCAACAGTGACGCCCTTGCGATGGAGCAGATCCACAACAAAGTCTTTGCGGCCATGCAGGACGCCGAAGAAATGGGCGGCCCGACCGGCGTGTGGTATCAGGTGCTGATGCACCGGATTGCTCGCGAGGCTTTGGGACGTGCTGAAGTCCATCGGCAGACGCATGCCGATGAGCTGGGCGCACTGGCGCAATCCTATGCTGATCATGGGCTTCAGCTACGGCAGTGCCAGCCGCTTCAGGAGCTGGCCTATGACTGCGTAAGTGCCGGGCGTTATGATGAGGGCTTGCTGCATTTGGGCATGCTGGGCGTGTATATGAACCGTCTGGCGCAGCTGCCGATCATGAAAATAGACGCTGACGATTTTAAGCGCATCGTCGAGGCGCTGGATTATCAGTTCGACATGACTGAAAACACCGCTGAAGACGAAAAAAAACAAGGCGCTGGTCAGCAAGCTACTGGGGGCCTGAGATGACCGAACTGAGTCAGCTGGATCTGCCGTTTGAGCTGGATGTGGAGAGCTTTCTGGCGCATGGTGCCAAGCCATCGTGTGTCACCAAGGTCACCTATATGTACCGGGACGCAGCCAACTACAAGACGATGCGAGATGCATTCATTGCTGGCTGTGTCGAGCCCAATGTCTGGCTGCAATTGTCCGAGGTTTTGTTCGACGGCACGGATATCCTGCCGGTTCAGTTGGGGCTGACGGCGCTTTGCCCGCGCAGTGATAGTGCAGAGTATGACGATGAGATTGACCATAATCTGCACGAACTAATCGCTGTCGAGTGGGAGGATGGCGGTGTTCAGGCCAAGTTCAGTGATGTAGAGTTTGAAACCAACGCCAAGGATTTTGCCGAAGCAGTGAGTGAGATCAAGGGTGAGGGGGACTGGAACTTTGAACAGTACGGCGTCTGAAGTGAGACCTGTGATCAGTGAAGAATCTGACCAGCAGGTGATCATGCAGCTGATCACGCTGGCCAAGACTCAGCAGGTGGGCAAGGTATCGCGCTTGCGCATGCTGATGAGCCAGCAGGCCCCTGAAGTCAGTGAAGAACAAATCACCCGTTGCCTTGGCATTATCGGACGGCGCATTCGATTTGCGGAGCTAGAGTCATGAGTTTTTCTGATATCCCAAGCGTTGAAGAATTGGTCAACCGCACGGCGCATGACGTCGAAAGACCGACTAAGCCAGGCGACCGTATCTTGATTGTCGGCTATGAGTCGGTGGGGCGTGATTTGGCGCGGCTGCTGATAAAAAAGCATTATCTTGGAAGGGGCCTGATGCCAGGCATCGACATTGTTCGACCGGATGAGATTTCAGCAGAGACGTTCGAATTTAATCTGCGCAAGTGCATGCCAGATATCGACGTGTCAGACATGTTCAGGGAAGAGCAAGTGTTGCGCACCGATGAGCGCAATCTCAAGGAGCTGCTTAAGCTCTCTCTGGAGCATAAGAACCAGAAGACGACGAACAGGGGGCCGGAAGGTCGCGGTCGTCATGCTCGCTGGCGCTAGAGCGTCAATTAACGCGCTTCAATGGAGGTGTGACCATGGAAAGCAAGTCGGAACGCTGGACACTCGCGGTCTCCGGGGTGTTGTTGATGCTGCTGGGATTGTGGATGTATTGGGCACAGCCGATGGCATTGTCCTGAGCGGTCAATTATTTTTAAAATAATTGTGCGAAAAGGGTTTATTTCTGTCAATTGTTGTGCTACAATAATACCATATTGAACAGGAGAGACCTGATGAGCCGCAAAGCTGAATACATCACCCTCGTCGTACTGGCACTGGTTTTGATGGCGCTGGTCTATGCCCTCTTTCAGGCCAAGCCGCTGATGCTGTATGTGGTCGCCATGTTTGGTGGCTCTTATCAGTATGAGCCGATGTTCTTCTTCTCGGTGGTTGGCGGCGTATTGGCGGGTGCCTTGCTGATCAGCGCCCTGATTGAGCGCCTGTTCTACTCGAAAAAAACCGCGTAAGGGGATTTTTATGGGCCAGTCGCTTCAGGACGCGCGCTACGATGCCGCCGCCCAGTCGTATGAAGGCTACGATTTCAACGCTGAAATCAGTGATCATGACGGCTGGTGCGACACCCACACCCACCACTGGACACGCATCTGCTACACCGAAACGGATGATGAGCGGGCGCGCTTGAACTTCCATGTGGTGTTTGCGCCTGATGGTGCCGAGATTGTCGAGGCGTATGCCTTGGATCTGGCCACCGGCAACATGATCTGAGGGTCTGGCAATGAAAGGCTTTTTGAAGGCGTTTTTTCTGTTTTTCAAAGAAATTGCCTCTGGATCCACCATCAACGACTGGATGGCCAAAAATGCTGTGAGCAGCATTGATATGGTCGTTGATGGTAAGCGCTGGAAAGGCGCAAATATCACCGTCGATCATGTGAAGCCGGAGTGCTACTCCACCGATGTGGATGATTACTGGGCCTATCGCTGCTTGTGTCACACCAAAAACGGTGCCTACGCGGAAATTGAGGTCGAAGAGTTCAATGAGCCAAGGATTGTTGAGCTGAGTGAGGCAGAGTATCACCAGCGCTTGCAGCAGGCGGGTTTTCAACAGGTTTATCAGGAGGCCTGATCATGATTCAGGTGTTGTTTCCCAAGGCTCACGAGGCCGACAAAGGCAAGCAGGGCAAGAATTGCAACGTTACGCACTGTCAGGAGCCGAACAGTGCCCATCATTACAACCGAATCACTCAGGCGTGGTACTGCCGGGAGTGTGCCGAGCGTATTGAGCGGTGCGCCAAGGCCGACGGCATGAGTTTCTTCAGCGATCTCGAAAAGGATGATGGCAATGCGTAAAGCGACCGTAGAGGTGGTTGTCCCCAGTGGGGCTACGGAGCGGTGGTCAATCGCGTTCCTCTCGTCGCGCTGCGGAGAGCCGAACACCAATGGCAGTCAGGATGTGCCAAGCACCCTGCTGGATGCCTATTTTGATATCCCGCAAGGCATGTACGCCCACCTGCTGGCGCATATGGCAATCGATGTCGGCGTGACCTTCATCGGCATGGTCGACGGCGTTCCTGGCATTCTGTTTGAGGCCGAGTGCCTGACGCAGGAGGTGGACGGGGAAGATGAACAATATGACGATCTGACGTTGCTCGACCGGGACGCGCTGAATGAGGCAAATTGTCTGAGGCTCAAGGCGTTGGCCATCGATTACCCGGAAGCACGATTGGCTATCGCACCTCAAAGTATGATGTGGGATCAGCGGGCAGGCGCATGGGCCTTTATCCCGCATGACAAGCTGTGTGAAGATCGAGTCGAGGCGCTGGCGGAGATATTCTGCGAGATGCAGTCCTATTGAGCGCTTTGGTTTTAAAAATGCCCCGGCCAGGTCTAGCCGTTGGGGAAATCTGTTGAAAGATTCCCCGATGGCCAGCGACTACAGGCCCTAGAAGCAAAAATCCCCAGAGAAAATATTTTCTGCTGGGGATTTCTGTTTTTTAGCTTTCAGATCATGGTGTTAGCGATCTGCATCAACAGATTAAGCCAACACCTTGCGGCCAGTCCGGGGTTTTTTGTGCCTGCGCGGGCCGTGGGCAGCGGGGTCGCCTGTTCGTCGCAGACGGATTCACACGCTTAATGCAGCGTGCGCAGTGGCGCCTGTTCCAAGAGGCCAGTGACCAGGTAAGTGGCCATGCTCAACAGTTGCGCCTCTTGCGCACTGACCACCACGCTGGCCAGTTCCTGGCAGAACATATCAATCTCTTCACAACCTCCCTTATCGGCCAATTCAGCCGCGCGAGGGTCATTGGGCGCCATGGAAAACTCGGCACGCACGTCGCTTGAGCCTGACACATAGATCTTGCGCAGGGTTTGTACCGTCTGGTCAATCGCATCCGTGGACTGAACACTCAGCAGGGCAAGGTGTTGGCGGATGCTGGGCTCCATACGCTCGCTGAAAACCAGCTCGGCACCAATGGGTGCGGCCTGAGTTAGGGTGGCAGTAATTTTCATGATCACTCCTGTCAATTAACTTCAAATATAATTGAAGGCGATGATTTCGGCAAGTTATGGAACAACATCAGCATCACTTTGGTACTTGACTGGGCCGTCAAGATGACTATATTCCCTGAACGACTAAAGCCGGAGCTGGCAAATGGAATTGAAGCGAAGAGCTACCCGAGCAGAACTCTTCGAGCAGGATGAGTACGCACCTTCCTGGCGAGAGCACCAAGTCTGGAGGGTTGAGCGGATTTTGGCCAAGCGCAGCGCTCAGTTGAGCATACCGGTCAAGGATCTGCGCCTGTGTTACGAAGATAGGCTTGTTCTGGAGTTGTTTGACAGGACAGGGCGTCGGCAGCAGTACCGTCCTCGCGGTGTAGTGCTGAATCAACTAGGCCCCAACGATGGCCTAGGTATGCACGAATTCGAGGTCGCCTGGGTTGATCCGTGGGGATTCGCCCACACGGCAATCCGAAGCTTCCTTGATATCCGGCTAGTGCCTGAGTCGCAAATCGAGCACATGCGGCAGGTGCGCGAGTACCGGCAAGCAGTGAATAAGCACTGGATCAAAACCACCAGTCAAGAGCAGGAATAGCGTCAGGCAACCTGGGTGCGTCAGGATGCCTTTCGGCGCGGAGCGCGGCTTGCTTAAAGAGCCCCTCGCAGAGGGGCAGTCGCCCGCAGAGGGCGACCGCTTTGAGAGCAAAAAAGAGCTCCTGCTTTTCTTTCTCCTTTCTAACTCGGTGTCGGTCTTGGGCCTGCGGCCCCAGGCTGTTGCTGTTGTGCTCAGCCGCTTTTGATTTGATGCTCAGCTTGGCTTTGCGCTTTTATCCTTGCGCTTTTGTTTGATTGTTTCGCTTGCGCGGGAATGCACCGCAGGCGCAGAGCCGCTCGAATCGAGCCAGGCGAAGATCGAGGAAGCAAGGCGAAGAAAAGACGACGAAATCGAGAAGCATGGATCGGAAGCCGGGGTGCACACGAGGGCGAAGCCTCTGCAAGCACAAGCTTAAAAATAATGGCTGGGGCCGGGGCCAGGAGCTGAACTATGTGTCTGGTGGGGTGCCGGGGAGCGAGGCGGAAAGGGGCGCGGAAAGGGCAAAGGGCGAACAGCTATCGCTAAAATGTTCGGTCGGTTTCGCCCAATAGTGCATGTCGAGGGGTACGTGAACACGTCAGGCTGTGGGGCGCGTTCGCGTGCACTGCAATTATCACTTAAAACTCTGGTCGGTTTCGCCCAAATGAGCGAAAACCCTTATTCGGCAAGCTGGCGTCGACTGTGCGCAGCCACTGCGCGCAAGGCGCTCTCAGCATCGGCATGAATGCCCGTAGTGGTGCAGGCGATCATCAGGTTGAGTGGGAGGTCGAAGTTCTCGACATGGTTGCCGTCTGCATCCAGGCGATCCGCATCCATGGGAACTTTTTCATTCATCGGACGAAGGTCGGACAGGTAAGCGAACACCGGCTTGCCCAGTGCGACAGCCATCCCGACTTCAAACACGGTGCCACTGTCTGGCTCCAGGCCACGGAAGGGATTCAGATTGGCCACGACGTAGTCTGCCTGACGAATCAGATCCATATTGGCGTTGGCAATCCAGTTGGCAATGTCTTGCGGGTTTTCAAAGCCCGGTGCGTCATTGTCCAGCGGGTAAAGCCCCATCAGCCCAAAACGCTGGCACAACGCCTTGAGATCACAGCCGATTTCTTTGGCCTCCGGGCGGAATACATCCGGCCCGGCCAAGTAGACTTTTTTGATGTTCATCGGATGGCCTGCCCTACCGTCATGGCAAAGTTGTGAAACTCGTTGATCTTGGTGCGGCTGTTGTCGATGATGACGCGACCCAGTGGGAAGCGATCCAGCATTTCCCAGCCATAGGGGGCGTTGGCATAAGGGATCAGACCGGCATCCAGCATCATCACTTGCCACAGGCGAATGTCGGCGGCAATTTCGTTGTGGCCGCCGTCAGCAAAGCTGGCAAGCGCCCGGCAGGCATCAGTGACCTGGGAAGGCATGTTCCAGTTGTGCATCAAGTGGTCAGTTGCTTGCGCAAAGCTGATCTTGAAGATTTCCCGCGACAGAATTTCTCGCGAAATCTGTGGGTTTATCTCCTGGTGAATCAGGTAGTCACGCGAGCGCTCCTTGAAGCACTGCACCATCAACAGCTCGCCAAGGTTGTGCATCAGTCCTGCCAAGTAGGAATCTCCTTGGTGGTTGCTGTGCGCCAGGGTGCTGACGTGGCGTGCGCCGAATGCCGAATGCAGGGAGTTGAAGCTCGCAAACTGCACAATGGGCGCCAGCTCCCGCGTCGTTCTGAACGAATTCATCATCGACGATTGCAGGGCATAGTCCATGGTCATGCGGGTGCCCAGGCGATTGATCGCATCGCGCACTGAGGAAATCTCGCCACGGCCATTGTTCAGGCCCGCCGCATTCGACCACGACAGTAGGCTGGAGACGATGGGTGCGTCACGCTCAATGATGCTGACCAGGCGATCAATGTCGAAGTCGGGCTTCATGCTCAGCTCAATGATGGAGCCGGCAGTGACCGGGAAGGGCGGGATTTCGGAAATCCCGTCCATGGCCTGAAGCACGCGCATCTTGGAGAAGCTGGAGTTGTCCAGCAGATCTTCATGCGTGATCGTCAGCTCCGGGTAATCGGTAGGCACGACAAGATCGCCAAAGGCGCGAAGCAATTCAGCTGTATCAACCTCCAGATAGTGCTCCTGATCGCCACAAGGCAGCACCAGCGACTGAGTGTCCATCAGACGCTTGTCCAAATACAACTTGGACTTGTTGAACAGCAGGGTCATGCGCGAAAGGCCCAATTGCACAGCGAGCTGGCGCTGGCGCTCTGGCCCAAAGGTTTCCAAGCTGGTGATTTGAACAGGCAGGTTGCGCGGCGTCAGAATGGACTGTTCCGACAGCAGGCAAACGCTCACGCCACCGTTGATCTTGACGACCACGGGGAAGCAGGGTTTGGCCAAAGGTCTGCGAGGAAGGCCAGCTTCAAGCAGGGTGTGCTCGATGCCCAGTTGGTCTAACTGCCAGTCCAGTCGTGATTTCGGATTTTGCATAAGTCCACATCCGTAGAGATTGCTTTGAATATAGCAATTAAAGGCCTTTTTGTCAACCCGCCAGAAGCATGATGCGTGTCACGAAACCCTTGTCCAGCAAGGTTTTTTGCTTAACTTTTGCCCCAATAGGGCTGAAATTTTTTGCATTCAAAAACAAATGAAAAAAATTGACAAAAGGGGGTGCAATCAGCGCATCTCAGCTGCTAATGTAAAAACATAGAGCTGGCGCCAGGGGTTTGTGTTTGTTACGATTCCCCTTTAGCTAGCGACAAAATCGTCAATACAGAGGTCTTATCCATGTCGCACAAATACCTGAATTCTATTCCTCGCCAAGATGCCAGCGATGACAACTCGCGCTTCCGGGGTCTCATCCTGACCGGTCGTGCCGGTATCGGCAAAACCAGCGCCTTGATGAGCATGGTTCAGCCAGGTGACCAGTTCTGCCGTATCCCCATGGCTTCGCGTACCGCTGAAGACTTTGGTGTGATTCCAGTTCCAGACAAAGTCGAGCGTACCACGGCTACCGGTGAAAAAGTCCTGACCTGGGAAATCGCCCAGCCGCTGATCGAAGCTCAGCTCAAGCCTTTCCTGGCGGATACCATCGGCGACAACTACGGCGTGGTTCTGCTGGACGACGTCACCCTGGGTGACCCACGTCTGCAATCAGGTCTGCTGGAGCTGGTTCAGTTCGGTCGAATCGGTGACTTCCAGCTGGGTAAGAACGTTGTGATTGCCATGACCGGTAACGGCATCAACGACCAGTGCTCGGCGGTTGAATGGAACAAGGCCCTGCTGGGTCGCTCCATGCTGATCGAATACGAACCTGACTTCGACGCTTGGATGGATCTGCCTTGCAACAAGTCCATCGACGCTTCGGTGGCGGGTTTCCTCAAGGCCTTCCCTGGCTTCTTCGCCCCATCGGCAGATGACGACAAGGCCGCTGACGAAAACGGCAAGGTGCCATCGCCTCGTGACTGGACGTCGCTGGGTACTGAGCTGGCTTTCAAGCATGGCTCGTGCCGTGAGTACAAGGGCAACTTCCTGTTCCCAACCCTGGGCAAGTTCGTTAAGGCCATGATCGGTGACAAGGCCAGCAGCGCGTTCATGAGCTTCGTGAGCATCATCATGAAGTACCCTTCGGCAGAAGAAATCCTGAACAAGCCTGAAGTCTGGAAGAAAGTGCCGGAAGAGATGAAGAATGACAAGGGTGCGGTCTATGCCATCGCTCACGCCATTCGATCCACTGCGCTGGGGATGAACGACAAGATCAACAAGTCGGGCGTGAAGGGCAAGCAGAAGGAAGAGCAGAAGCGCGATCTGGTGAAAAAATTCTGCCACGCGACCGCTACTCTGATGGAAAGCAACCGCGAGATGGGCGCTTTCTGCATCCGTTACCTGCTGGCCCAGACCGACAAGGACGATGAAATCGGTGGTTACCTGGCTGACGTCTGCTACAACGTCAACGACATCGACCCTGTGCTGAAAAATGCTGGCTTGAGTAAGGTGATGGAAAACATCAAGCAAACCAGCGCCGCTCTGTCTCGCTAAGCGAGGGGTGTGAACAAAGCGCATGATCCTTCGGGGTTGTGCGCTTTTTCTTTTGCCTGGATTTAAGGTGTACGGTTAAGGCACCTTAGGACACTTAAGGATGTCTGGCGTGCTACCTTAAACCACTGGAATTAGTTGCGCGCTAATTGCGGAAGCTGCATAATCCTTAGTGTTGAAGAGCCATTCTTATTATTTGGAAATCCATCATGCGCTTCTATATGAGCCACTACACCATGTCCCGATTTTGAACTTAACAAAATCGAGGATTCAATCATGTCGAGAACCTATCGACTGGGCAAGCCGCACAACGACCGTCATCAGTACCACCGGGATCGCGCCATCTGGCTGGCCAATCAGGGCTGTTCCTACAGTGGTGAATGGAGACCCTACTGGGTAGATACCTACCTGGTGGCGAAAACGTACGAAGAGTACGTCAAGCTGAGTATCGCCGAACATCACCGTGATGGTGGTCGACGCAATGTGCCGCGAGACGTGCGCAAGGAAGATCTGGACAAGCAGAAGATGCGTCACCAGAAAGCCATCAGCCGGGGCAAGCGCACCGGGGATTGGGAGGCGGTGGTGCTGGAGAAGCTGCGTAAAGATGCCTCCTCGAACTACTGGTAAGCATTAAGGGGTTGCCGGGGCCATTTGGCTCCGGGGCCTGTTCATGGAGTTCTGCCTGTTGCTCATTTCAAATAGCGTCAATTCCAAGGTTAAGGTGTAATTCAGTTTCCGGAGTCTATTGGCCGAATAAAGGCAAACATTGACGCCAACCTCTTCGATATCAATGCGGGCAATAGCATCCTTTTTATCTAGCTGCTCAATAACCTCAGCCACTACGGCTTTGGCTCTTTTGTGCTCAGCAACTGACACTGCGATCATGATCACCGCCATGATGACGGCACAATTGACATCCTCCCCGCCCTCAAGCCAAAGGCTTGCCGACCTGCTGGTCGGAAACGGCGGGGATTCCCCCTACGGGACGCTCATGCCCGAGCGCGAGAGTGGCGTAGTGCAACGCCTCAGTGGTTAGCTGACTGGCGTCCAGAAAAGTCAGTGCACGCTGCACAATATTCCTGGCCGCATTGACGTCGCGGTCGTGCGTGACACCACACGCACATGTCCACTCTCTTATTCCAAGCCCTGCGATACCTTTCGGCCTCGTCTCAGGCAAAGCGCCACAAAACGAACAGGTTTGGGAGGTG
>JACCDZ010782602.1_pt1 | contig 14890 bp, 11 predicted proteins | sample 7449551 | NCBI WGS metagenome assembly JACCDZ01 (sample SAMN15323452, study PRJNA562643) | freshwater metagenome | isolation source: river surface water | place: USA:Blue River Watershed | collected 2017-08-18 | reverse complement strand
CTGGTGCATGCCAGCGCCCAGGTGGTGCATTTCGATACCAGGGTTGAGCGCAGCCTGCATGCCTGGGTGATGGGCGCCAATATGAACCTGCCCGGCGACATCAGCGTGGCCTGGGCTAAGTTCATGCCGGCGCAGTTTGATGCGCGCTTCAGTGCGCGGGCGCGGCGTTATCGGTATGTGATTTATAACGATCAGATCCGTCCTGCCCATATGGCCGAGGAGGTGACCTGGAATCATCGTCCGCTGGATGTCGCGCGGATGCGCGAGGCGGCGGCGGCATTGGTCGGCACCCATGACTTCAGCGCGTTCCGGGCGCGCCAGTGCCAGGCCAAGTCGCCGATCAAAACCGTCCATCACCTGCATCTGCAGGAATTTGGTCGTTTTATCGTTCTGGATATTCGTGCCAACGCCTTCCTTCACCATATGGTGCGCAATATTGCCGGCGTGCTGATGCCCTTCGGTGCCGGAGAGCGCCCGGTGGAGTGGGCTGGGCAAGTGCTGGCGAATCGGGTGCGTCGCACCGGCGGCGTGACGGCCCATCCTTATGGTCTGTACCTGGTTCAGGTCGAATATCCCGCGGAGTTTGGATTGCCGGTACGTTATCTCGGTCCGCACTTCCTCTCGGGCTTGCCGGATATCATGGCTGACGCCTAGAAGCGCCTTTGCTACCATGCCTGACATCCACTAGGAGCCGGTATTTTGTCCGTCGTTCGCAGCAAGATCTGCGGTATTACCCGCATAGAAGACGCATTGCTCGCCGCCGAGGCCGGTGCCGATGCGATCGGCCTGGTGTTTTACCCCAAGAGTCCGCGTGCGCTGTCGATCCCGCAGGCGCAGGAAATTGTCGCGGCCTTGCCGGCGTTTGTGACCACCGTGGGCCTGTTTGTGAATGCCAGTCACGAGGCGTTGAACGAGGTTCTCGCGGGCGTTGCCCTGGATCTGTTGCAGTTCCATGGCGATGAGACGCCTGCCGAGTGTGAGCGTTATCGGCGCCCCTATATCAAGGCCCTAAGGGTCAAGCCGGGTGATGACATCGCCCAGTTGGCGGCGCCCTATGCCAAGGCGCGCGGGATTTTACTGGATACCTATGTGCCGGGCGTGCCAGGCGGTACCGGCGCGGTTTTCGACTGGCGCCTGGTGCCGCACGGCTTGTCGCAGCCGGTGATTTTGGCCGGCGGTTTGTCGGCAGACAATGTGCAGGCCGCCATCGAGCAGGTGCGCCCTTATGCGGTGGATGTCAGCGGTGGCGTCGAGGCCAGCAAGGGGATTAAAGATGCCGGCAAAATTCGTGCTTTTATGCGGGCAGTCGGCCGTAGTTGATGGCTTGATGCTGCAGGTGGATGAGTGAGCTGCAGTCGTGTCGTCATCGGTTTCTCCATGTGACGGCCGGCACGCCTTGGCCGTCCATGAAGCTGCAATCGTGAATTCGCTCAAGGGTGCAGGCGGCCAGGCTGCCCATCCGTCCGAGCCAACCGTTTTGGAGAAACGAAGCATGAGTAACTGGCTGGTAGATAAGCTGATTCCCTCGATCATGCGTTCCGAAGTCAAAAAGAGTTCGGTGCCTGAGGGTCTTTGGCACAAGTGTCCGTCCTGCGAGGCCGTGCTGTATCGCCCCGAGTTGGAAAAGACCCTGGATGTCTGCCCGAAATGCAACCATCACATGCGCATCAATGCCCGCGCGCGGTTGGATATCTTTCTCGACGCCAATGGCCGTGAAGAAATCGGTGCAGAGCTTGAGCCGGTTGACCGGATGAAGTTTCGCGACAGTAAGAAGTACAAGGATCGCTTGCTGGCCGCACAAAAGCAGACCGGTGAAAAAGATGCCCTGATCGCCATGCGCGGCACCTTGCAGGATATGCCGGTCGTGGCCTGCGCCTTCGAATTCAACTTTATGGGTGGCTCCATGGGCGCGATTGTCGGCGAGCGCTTTGTGCGTGCCGCCAATGTCGCCCTTGAGCTGCGTTGTCCGCTGGTGTGCTTTGCCGCCTCGGGTGGCGCGCGGATGCAGGAAGCGTTGATTTCCCTGATGCAGATGGCCAAGACCTCGGCCGTGCTGGCGCGTTTGCGTGAGGAGGGCGTGCCGTTTATTTCGGTGCTGACCGATCCGGTGTACGGCGGCGTGTCGGCCAGCCTGGCCATGCTCGGCGATGTGATCGTGGCCGAGCCGCGGGCGCTGATCGGTTTTGCCGGGCCGCGGGTTATCGAGCAGACCGTGCGTGAGAAGCTGCCGGAAGGCTTCCAGCGCAGCGAGTTCCTTTTGGAGCACGGTGCGATCGACATGATTATCCACCGTGAAGAGCTGCGCCCGCGCCTGGCACGGCTGTTGGCGCAAATGATGCGCTTGCCGACGCCTGCGGCTGTTACTGTCACGGCATGAATACCCGCACCCTGGCCGACTGGCTGAGCTATCTCGAACAGTTGCACCCCACGGCCATCGATATGGGGCTTGAGCGTGTCCGTCAGGTTGCTGGACAGTTGGGCCTGGGCAAGCCGGCGCCGCTGGTGATTAGCGTCACCGGCACCAATGGCAAGGGCTCGACCTGTGCCTTTATCGAGGCCTTGTTACGCGCTCAGGGCTTGCAGGTTGGGGTGTACAGCTCGCCGCACTTGCTGCGCTACAACGAGCGGGTGCGGGTGGCGGGGGTGGATGCCGATGATGCGGCCTTGTGTGCGGCGTTTGCCGCTGTTGAAGCGGCGCGCGGCAATATCTCCCTGACCTATTTCGAGATGGGTACGCTGGCAGCGTTCTGGTTGTTTGCGCAGGCTGGGCTGGATGCAGTCGTGCTTGAAGTCGGTCTGGGCGGGCGCCTGGATGCGGTCAACCTGGTGGATGCCGATGTGTCCTTGGTCACCAGCATCGGCCTGGATCATGGCGATTGGCTGGGCGACAGTCGCGAGTCGGTGGCGTTCGAGAAATCCGGCATTCTGCGTGCCGGCAAGCCCGCCCTGTGTGGTGATCTGGACCCGCCGTGGCCATTGCTGGAGCAGGTGGCGCTGCTCGATTGCCCATTCTTCCTGCGCGGGCGTGATTATGATCTGGCGCTAGACGCCAATGCCTGGCACTGGCGTGGCCTCAATGCCCAGGGTGAAGTGCTGGAGTTGCACGATCTGCCGTTGCTCGATTTGCCGTTGGAAAACGCCGCCCTGGCGGTGCAGGCTTATGCCCTGTTGGCCTTGCCTTGGCAGCCCGAGCGAATTGCTGCGGCGCTGCTTGCCACCCATGTGGTCGGCCGTCTGGATCGGCGCTTGCTGCACTGGCAAGGCAAGACCCTGAACCTGCTCCTGGATGTTGCTCACAACCCCCATGCCGCCGACTATCTGGCCCAGCGCCTGGCTGCTCGTCCGCTGGCCGGACGGCGTCTTGCCGTGTTCGGTCTTTTGCTGGATAAGGACTTGCCCGGCGTGTTGCGCCCGTTGTTAAGCGAGGTGCAGCGCTGGGCGGTCACCACTCTGGCAACTGCGCGCGCGCGCCCGGCGCTTGAATTGCAGGCGGCGTTGTCGGATCTTGGCGCCCAGGCGCATGACTATCCCGATGTGGCGGCGGCGCTGCAGGCGCAGTGCGAGCAAGCGCAGGATGGGGATGAGATTGTCGTCTTCGGCTCTTTTTATTGTGTCGCTGCGGCCCTGGATTGGTTGGCCCTGCGCGCCCAGGAGGAAGCAAGCAATGGCTTTGCTGGATAAAGGCTTGCGTCAGCGCATGGTTGGCGCATTGGTATTGGTGGCATTGGCGGTGATTTTCCTGCCCATGCTGTTTTCCCGTGAAGATCAATTACAGCGTGTGGTGGTGGAGGCGCCGGCCATGCCGCACGCCGCGCCGCCGCCCAGTGCCGAGCTGGAGCCGGTGGCTGTGCCGCAGGTTGCGGACTTGCCCCAGGAGCCGGTGCCGGGTGCCGCTGCGCCGGCGCCCGCAGCGCCGGTTGAGGCGCCGGCGGCAGTTGTCGAGCCGGCTGCGGTTGCCGACCTCGCGCCGCCGCCCGTCAGTCGCCTGGATGCCAATGGCCTGGCCGTCAGTTGGTCGGTGCAACTGGCCAGCCTGTCCAATCGCGCCAGCGCCGAGAGCCTGCAGCAAACCTTGCGCGGCAAGGGCTACAACGCCTATATCCGCAATGTCGAGGGGATGAATCGGGTATTTGTCGGCCCGGTGATTGAGCGTGCCGAGGCCGAGCGTTTGCGTGATCAACTGACGCGCCTGCAAAAACTCAATGGCTTTGTGGTGCGTTTTCAGCCCGAGCGCAGCTGAACCACGGCTTACCGAGTGGGGGCGGCTCTGTTAAAATCCCCGGCCTTTTCCGCATGCAGGCTGCACAGTGGCATTCACTTGGGTTGATTGGGCGATTATCGCCATTATCGCTGTCTCCAGTTTGATCAGCTTGAAGCGTGGCTTCGTCAAAGAGGCCCTGTCGCTGGTCACCTGGATTATTGCCGGTGTGGTTGCCTGGTTGTTTGGCGGCGCGCTGTCGCAGCATCTCACCGAGTTCATTGATATGCCCTCGGCGCGGGTAATCGCCGGCTGTGCCATTCTCTTTGTGGCGACTTTACTGGTCGGTGCCCTGGTTAATTTTCTGATCAGTGAGCTGGTGCGGGTGACCGGCCTGTCCGGCACCGATCGTTTTCTTGGCATGGTCTTCGGCGGTGCTCGCGGCGCCTTGCTGGTGGTGGTGCTTACCGGTCTGCTGAGCCTGGCGCCGGTACAACAAGATCCGTGGTGGCAGCAGTCGAGTCTGTTGCCGCATTTTCTGATGGTCGCAGACTGGTCGAAAAACCTCATCCTGGGGACGGCCGGTCAGTGGCTCGCCAGCGCTCTCAGCTCGCCGAGCTGAAGCGCCGTATAAGGACGCGAGCATCGCCGCTTGTGTCCAGAATTAGCCTGAACTACTAGCAGGGGTTGCGTCACATGTGTGGCATCGTCGGTATCGTCGGTAAGTCGAACGTCATCAAGCGCTGTATGACGCGCTTACCGTCCTCCAGCACCGCGGCCAGGATGCTGCCGGTATTGTGACCAGCCATGATGGCCGGTTGTTTCTGCGCAAGGATAACGGCCTGGTGCGCGATGTTTTTCAGCAACGCCACATGCAGCGCCTGGTCGGGCATATGGGTATCGGCCATGTGCGCTACCCGACGGCGGGCAGTTCGACCTCGGCCGAGGCTCAGCCGTTCTATGTCAACTCGCCGTATGGCATCACCCTGGCGCACAACGGCAACCTGACCAACGTTGAGCAACTGGCCAAAGAGATCTACGAGTCGGATCTGCGCCATGTCAACACCAACTCCGATTCGGAAGTGCTGCTCAACGTGTTTGCCCACGAGCTGGCGCAACGCGGCAAGTTGCAGCCAACCGAGGAAGACGTATTTGCCGCGGTGGCCGATGTGCATAACCGTTGCCGCGGTGGCTATGCGGTGGTGGCGATGATCACCGGCTACGGCATCGTTGGTTTCCGTGACCCCAATGCCATTCGCCCGATCGTCTTCGGTCAGCGCCATACCGACGAGGGGGTCGAATATATGATCGCCTCGGAGAGCGTGTCCCTGGATGTGCTCGGCTTTACCCTGATTCGTGACCTGGCCCCCGGCGAGGCGGTGTATATCACCGAAGACGGCAAGTTGCACACTCGCCAGTGCGCGACCAATCCGCAGATGACCCCCTGCATCTTCGAGCACGTTTACCTGGCGCGCCCGGATTCGATCATCGATGGTGTCTCGGTATACAAGGCGCGCTTGCGCATGGGCGAGAAGCTGGCCGAGAAAATTCTCCGCGAGCGCCCTGAGCACGACATTGACGTGGTTATCCCGATTCCGGATACCAGCCGCACCTCGGCGCTGGAGCTGGCCAATCACCTGGGGGTGAAGTTCCGCGAAGGTTTTGTGAAAAACCGCTATATCGGTCGCACCTTCATCATGCCGGGGCAGGCAGCGCGGAAGAAATCCGTGCGGCAGAAGCTCAACGCCATTGAACTGGAGTTTCGCGGCAAGAACGTGATGCTGGTGGACGACTCGATCGTGCGTGGCACCACCTGCAAGCAGATCATTCAAATGGCCCGTGAAGCCGGCGCCAAGAATGTCTATTTCTGCTCGGCGGCGCCGGCCGTGCGCTATCCCAACGTGTATGGCATCGACATGCCCAGCGCCCATGAGCTGATTGCGCACAATCGCACCACTCAGGATGTTGCCGATCTGATCGGTGCTGATTGGCTGGTTTATCAGGACCTGCCGGATCTGATCGAGGCGGTCGGTGGCGGCAAGGTCAAGATCGACAATTTCGATTGTGCGGTTTTCGATGGCCAGTACGTGACCGGCGATATTGATGAGGCTTACCTGAACAAGATCGAGCAGGCGCGTAACGATGCCTCCAAGGTCAAGACTCAGGCGGTCAGCGCCATCATCGATCTGTACAACAACTGATCATTAATTTGCAGGCTAAGGAGTGACTGGCATGGGGCAGGATTGGGATGCTGGTCGGCTGGACAGCGACCTCGCTGGGGTTGGGTTCGATACCCTGGCGGTGCGCGCGGGTCAGCAGCGCTCGCCGGAGGCCGAGCACGGGGAGCCGTTATTCTTTACCTCCAGCTATGTGTTTCGCTCGGCGGGGGATGCTGCGGCGGGGTTTGCCGGCGATGTGCCGGGCAACGTCTATTCGCGCTATACCAACCCGACGGTGCGTACCTTCGAGGAGCGCCTTGCTGCTCTGGAAGGCGCCGAACAGGCGGTGGCGACTGCGTCCGGTATGGCGGCAATTCTGGCCTGCGTGATGGCCTTGTGCAGTGCGGGAGACCATATTCTGGTTTCGCGCAGTGTGTTTGGCGCCACCGTTACCCTGTTTGAAAAATACTTCAAGCGCTTCGGCATTCAGGTCGATTACGTCCCGTTGCCCGATCTGGCGGCCTGGGAGCGGGCGTTCAAGCCCAACACCAAGCTGTTGTTTGTCGAGTCGCCGTCCAACCCCTTGGCTGAGTTGGTCGATATTGCCGCCCTGGCTGAGTTGGCCCATGCCAAGGCGGCCTGGCTGGTGGTGGATAACTGTTTCTGCACCCCGGTGCTGCAAAAGCCACTGGCCCTCGGGGCAGACATTGTGATCCATTCGGCGACCAAGTTTATCGACGGTCAGGGCCGTTGCCTGGGCGGCGTGGTCGCAGGGCGCGCCGAGCAGATGAAAGAGGTGGTGGGGTTCTTGCGTACCGCGGGGCCGACCATGAGCCCGTTCAATGCCTGGGTATTTCTCAAGGGGTTGGAAACCCTGCGGCTGCGCATGCAGGCTCATTGTGCCAGCGCCCAAGCCCTGGCCCAGTGGCTTGAGCAGCAGCCGGGGGTGAGCCGGGTTTACTACGCGGGCTTGCCCAGCCATCCGCAGCACGAATTGGCCAAGCGCCAGCAAACGGGTTTCGGTGCGGTCGTCAGTTTTGAAGTGGTGGGCGGCAAGGAGGCAGCCTGGCGTTTTATTGATGCAACCCGGCTGATCTCCATCACCGCCAACCTGGGCGACAGTAAAACCACCATCACCCATCCAGGAACCACCACCCACGGACGCTTGTCGGCGCAAGATCGTGCTGCGGCGGGGATCAGCGACAGCCTGATTCGTCTGGCCATTGGCCTGGAAGATGTGGTCGATCTGCAGGCTGATCTGGCTCGAGGTCTGGCGGCACTGTAATTGTCGCAGTCATGCTCGATGGCTGTGAGGGCCTGGGTAAAAATCCCTGTTTAGAGAAAAACTTCAAGCAGGGTATTGACTTAGAATCGTCTCCTAAGTAAATTACGCACCTCGCAAGGCACTGGGTGATTAGCTCAGCTGGGAGAGCAGCTGCCTTACAAGCAGCGGGTCGGCGGTTCGATCCCGTCATCACCCACCAAGTCTTGCGAATTCGGACGAAAGTCCGGCCGACGCGCAGCGGTAGTTCAGTCGGTTAGAATACCGGCCTGTCACGCCGGGGGTCGCGGGTTCGAGTCCCGTCCGCTGCGCCATATCTGAAAGCCCTCAAGCAGAAATGCTTGGGGGTTTTTCTTTTGCGCGGATTTTTTCAGTCATCTTTTATTCATTTGGGATATTTATTGTGCATGGCAGGGTCTGAGCAGACTGAAACCATACACGCAGGAGAATCCCATGGATGATTATCAGGAAGAAACCCTTGAGCACAATGCCGCCCAGTGGCTGCCCCTTGAGCCGGCCGAAGATGCGACTGAACTCTAGCCGGTCAGGCGCTGTTGGCGTCTGAACTCGCCCGGTGTCTGTTTGCTCCAGCGCTTGAAGGCGCGTTGAAACGCCTCGGCTGAGGCAAAGCCAAGCAAATAAGCAATCTCGCCAAAGGCCAGTTCCGTGTCGCGGATATAGGCCACGGCCAGGTCCCGGCGGGTGTCGTTGAGGATGGCGCGAAACTGCGTGCCTTCCTCGGCCAGTTTGCGCCGCAAGGTCCAGGTCGGCAGTTGCAGGCGTGTGGCCATTTCCCCCATGTCCGGCTCGCGCCCGTGTAGCATCGGCCCCAGCAACTGGGTGATGCGTTCGCGCAGGCTGCGGGTGCGGGTCAACTGTTGTAACTCCCTTTCGCAGATTTCCAGCATCTGTCGCCAGGTGCTGGGGCAGTGCTGTGGGTTGCGCAGAGCCAGGCTGGCCTGGTCCAGGTGCAGTTGATTGCTGCTGGCAGAGAACTCGACAGGTGCGGCAAAGATTGCGCTGTAGTGTGCCGCGTAGCTAGGCGCGGCAAACTCGATGCAGACCTTGTCGACATGGATGGGTTGTTGCGCCAGATTGCTCAGTTGCTGAACCCAGGTTGCCAGCACCGAGTCGACAACAAAGCGGTTGTAGGCGTTATACGGGCTGATCGAGTAGAAGCGCAGCCACGCACCCTGGGCATCTTCGTGCAGGCTTGAACTGCCGCGATAGTTGGATGCATATAGCGGTTCAAAGCGAATCAGCGCCCGTGCCGCCTCGCGTACCGTGGGGGCCTGCGCGGCCGTGACGCCGGCCAGGCCGGCCTGGCTGAGGCGGCTGTGCTGGCCCATCAACAGACCCAGCTGAGGGCAGCCGCTGAGTTGCATGGCGGCGTGGCCGAGGCGCATATAACGCGGGATCGACAGGCGTGCGCGGGGTTCTGCCAGGCGTGCGGCATCCAGGCCAAATTGCTCAAGCAGAGGCTGCGGGTCGTGTCCCTGGGCTTGCAGGCTGTCGCTCAGGCTATGGACAAAACTGACGGAGAGGTCGCCAAGGCGAACGCGGACGGTATTCATGGGCTGTTCGGCAACTCTTCTGGCGCGAGTGGTGCAGGGCGCGACGCCCAGGCGATCAGCCTGACTAAGCTGATCGGGCTGGCCGGCGCGCGCCTTGAAGCGGTGCTGCTCAGGTTAGGGGGGCTGGGGGTGTGTTGCCAAGCGCCGCTGTTTGATTTGATCATTAACTTGTAATTTTTGATCATTGAGGGCGCTGGCTCCGCTCTTTATCGTCAGCACATAACCGATTGCCGCCCAATCTTAGGGCGACAACATTCCGTGAATACACTGCCTGTTGTGGAGTTTCTATGACCGCTGCTCTCTACCCGCATCTTCTGGCGCCGCTGGATCTGGGTTTCACCACCTTGCGCAACCGCACCCTGATGGGCTCCATGCACACCGGCCTGGAGGAGAAGCCCGGCGGTTTCGAGCGCATGGCCGCTTACTTTGCCGAGCGCGCCCGTGGCGGCGTGGGCCTGATGGTGACCGGCGGGATTGGCCCGAACGTGGAAGGTGGCGTGTACTCCGGCGCCGCCAAGTTGACCACCGTTGAGGAAGCTGAAAAACACAAGATCGTGACCCGTGCGGTACACGAAGCCGATGGCAAGATTTGCATGCAGATCCTGCATGCCGGGCGTTATGCCTACAGCCCGAAGTCGGTCGCGCCAAGCGCCATTCAGGCCCCGATCAACCCGTTCAAACCCCATGAGTTGGACGAAGAAGGCATCGAGAAACAGATTCAGGATTTCGTCACCTGTGCCAGCCTGGCTCAGCAGGCTGAGTACGACGGCGTCGAAATCATGGGATCGGAAGGTTATTTCATTAACCAGTTCCTGGCCGCCCACACCAACCAGCGTACCGATCGCTGGGGCGGCAGCTACGAGAATCGCATGCGTCTGGCGGTTGAAATCGTCCGTCGGGTGCGTGAAGCCGTAGGCCCTAACTTCATCATTATCTACCGCCTGTCGATGCTTGATCTGGTGGAAGGTGGCAGCGACTGGGCAGAAATCGTGCAATTGGCCAAGGCCATTGAAGCGGCCGGGGCGACCATTATCAACACCGGTATCGGCTGGCACGAGGCGCGTATCCCGACCATCGCCACCAAGGTGCCGCGTGCAGCCTTCACCAAGGTCACCGCCAAGCTGCGTGGCGAGGTGCAGATTCCGCTGATCACCACCAACCGCATCAACACCCCGGAAATTGCCGAACAGGTGCTGGCCGGAGGTGATGCCGGCATTGTTTCCATGGCCCGGCCGTTTCTCGCCGATCCAGAGTTCGTCAACAAGGCGGCTGCCGGGCGTAGCGCCGAGATCAACACCTGCATCGGCTGCAACCAGGCCTGCCTGGACCACACCTTCGGCGGCAAGCTGACCAGTTGCCTGGTCAATCCGCGTGCCTGCCACGAGACCGAGCTGAACTACATTGCCGCCAGCGCGGTGAAGAAGATTGCAGTGGTCGGCGCCGGCCCTGCGGGCCTGTCTGCGGCCACCGTGGCAGCCGGGCGTGGCCACAGCGTGACCCTGTTCGATGCCGCTGGCGAGATCGGTGGGCAGTTCAATGTGGCCAAGCTGGTACCAGGCAAGGAGGAGTTCTTTGAAACCCTGCGCTACTTCAAGCACAAGCTGGAAACCACCGGGGTTGATCTGCGCCTGAACACTCGGGTTAGCGTCGATGATTTGCTGGCTGGCGGTTTTGATGAGGTCATCCTGGCCACAGGCATCGCCCCACGCACACCGGCGATCCCAGGGGTCGACAATCCGAAGGTCATCAACTACCTGGATGCGATTTTGCAGCGCAAGCCGGTGGGGCAGAAGGTTGCCGTGATCGGCGCGGGCGGCATCGGCTTTGATGTCTCCGAGTTCATCACCCATCAGGGCGAGGCCACCAGCCTGAATCGCGAAGCCTTCTGGCGCGAGTGGGGGATCGACACGCACCTGGATGCCCGTGGCGGTGTGGCCGGTGTGCAGGCCCAGCCTCACCCGGCGGCGCGCCAGGTCTTCCTGTTGCAGCGCAAGAAATCCAAGGTCGGCGATGGTCTGGGCAAGACCACCGGCTGGATTCATCGGGCCGGCTTGAAGAGCAAGAACGTGCAGATGCTCAACAGCGTCGAGTACCTGAAGATCGACGAGGCCGGTTTGCACATTCGCATCGCCGATGGCGAGCCGCAGGTGCTGCCGGTGGATACGGTGATCATCTGCGCCGGCCAGGACCCGCTGCGTGAGTTGCACGACGGCCTGCTGGCCGGCGGGCAAAGCGTGCATCTGATTGGCGGTGCCGATGTGGCCAGCGAACTGGATGCCAAACGCGCCATCGACCAGGGTTCGCGCCTCGCCGCGCAACTCTGAGTGAGTCATGCCCCGCCCGGTGCGGGGCCTTGACGCGATGTTCTGGCCCGGCGCCGCCTGGGCTTTACGCGCTATTGCCGGTGGCGCCAGCCATCGGGTGCGGGGCAACCCCGTCACAGTTTGCTCCTGCCGCGGCTTTCGCTGAGCCGGCCGGCAGGATGACTGCCAACCCAGTCACATTGCCCGCGTTGCAATTTCCCCTAAACTGGCAAAAACACAGTGCTAGCGCCTGCGCGTGCAGAGCGTTGCCGCCTGTTCGACATCTGCCGCCAATGCGGCAAGCGCTTTGCCGGCGAGAGGAACCTTGATGAGCATGCAGAAAAAGCCGCAAATGGTCGAAGCCGTGATGTTCTTCAATGAGCGCGGCGTCTGCAAGGAAATGCTCTATGCCGAATTTGAGGCCTTGCTCGACGGCGTGGTGAACATGCCCGAGTACGCGGATCAGCAGATGCGCGTGGCCTATCTATTGATCAATCCACGCTTGCTGGTGCGCGCCGTGGTGTTTTTCTACCTCGATTTTGACGAGCGCGGTGGTGCCGACAAGGGCTGGAACATCCCTCTGCGGCACCTGGCCGACAATGCCGGACGCGGGCCGGATCTGGGCGCCGGGCCCATTCGCCTGGCCTGCCGCAGCCAGTGCCCGGTGTCCTGGCACCAAATGCACCTGTGGGACCCCAGCCTGGCGCCGGGGCATAACGATCTGGCTGTGCTGCGCGATGCGGCCAAGCGCAATAACATGGGCTTGCTGGTGGAGGATGACAGCCCGCAACTGGTCGAGCCGCAGCGCTTGCAGATGGCCTCCGAGGAGCGCTGGTACACGCCTGATCCGGCCCAGGAACAGGCCGATAAAAATGCCCAAAAGGCCGATCAGGAACAGCGTCTCAAGGCCGCCCAACTGATTAAGCAGCAGCGCCTGCGAATCAGCAGCATGAGCCAGCAGCATGAGGATGAGCTGGCGAAGTTCCGCCTGGCCAGTGAGGAGCAGGTCCTTGCCCAGCAGGCTCAGTTGCAAACCTTGCAGCAGACGTTGAAGCAACAGGAAGAGTTGAATGCCAGCCTCAAGGCGCAGTTGGCCGAGCAGGTCCAGGGCTTGCAAACCAATCGCCAGGATCTGACTCAACAACTGCGCGCCCTTGAGCAGCATGCGCGTAGTGAAGGGGATATTCTCCGCCGTCAATTTGAAGCAGAGCTGCAGGCCAAGGTGGCCGCGGCCGTGGTGGAGTACAAGGAGCAGGTCGCGATTCGTGATGTCGAGCTGGCCTATCGCAATGAGCTGGATATGCAGCAAGAGCAGGAAATCGCCCGCCTCAAGCGCGAACGTGACGAGTTTGCCAGCCAGGGCGGTGAGCAGATTCTCGAGCGCCTGTCCAAGCTCGGCGTGGTATTTGTGGTCTACCATCCGGGCGCCGGCCATCTGACCATCCCGCTGCAGGATGTGGCGCGTTACCAGGACAATCCCATGGCCTACGCGGCGGCCAAATGCTTTGTCTCCGAGGCCCAATACCGCCAGTGGCTGAGCCATTACCAGGTGCCCACCTGCGAAGCCTTGTTGCCCAGTGGCGAGCGTTGCGCGATCCCGATTGATCGTGTCGATACCGCCAGCCGCTTTGTTGTCGGCGACTCCAATTGCTGTGCCCGGCACAAGCACAGCAGTCGCCTACGTACTGTCGGCTAAGTCTTGGCGCTGAATTTACCCAACTGGCAACCGCACGCACCGCTGCACCTGTTGCCCCTGGATTGGGCTGAGGCCGCCGCAATTGAACTGGCGGTGCTGCGCCTGGATCTGATTGATCCGCTGATCAGTGGCAACAAGTGGTTCAAGCTCGCGCCCTATCTGGCCTTGGCCGCCGAGTCCGGGGCGGCGGGGCTGATCAGCCTGGGCGGTGCCCACTCCAATCATCTGCATGCCCTGGCGGCGGCCGGTCAGCGCTGGGCTTTTCCCGTGGTCGGTTTGCTGCGTGGCGACCCCCAGGACACGCCGACGGTGCGCGATCTGCAGGCTTGGGGCATGCAGTTGCACTGGCTCGGCTATGGCGGCTATCGGGCGCGCAATCAGCCGGGCTTCTGGGCGCCCTGGCAGGCGCGCTACCCGCACTTGTTGGCGGTGGCTGAGGGCGGCAGTGGCCTGCCCGGCGCCCGTGGTTGCATGCCGCTGCGCCAGCAGGTGCAGGCCCAGCTAAACCGGATCGGTTGGGCCGATTACGATGCCTGGTGGCTGGCTGCCGGCACCGCGACCACTGCGGCCGGCCTGGTATTGGCGGAGGCGGGTGCGGGCGCTAAACCTGTGTATGCCGCCCTGGCTGTGCCGGGTGATCAGGGGCCGGCGCGGCAGATTGCCAGGGTGTTGGCCGAGGCTGGCGTGACGGATCGGGGCTACCATCTGCTGCAGGCGTGCCGGGGCGGCTTTGCGCGCATGGATGCCGAATTGTTGGCCTTTATGGCGCAAACCGAGCAGGCCTGCGCGCTGCCGCTGGAGCCGCTGTATACGGCAAAAGCCTTGCTGGCATTGCGCCAGCAGGTCGAGGCCGGTTACTTTGCCCGCGGCAGCCGTGTAGTGTTTGTGCATACCGGCGGCTTGCAGGGACGGCGTGCGAGCCTGGCGGCGCTTGATCAGCCGGACGGCTCGCGACTCAATTAATTCGAATGTGCGGCGGCGGAACTGGATATTGCCATGAGTGACCCCTTGAACCCCGAACAGCTGCGCAGCCTGACCCCGCTCAATGTGTTGTCCGAGCAGCAATGGCGCGAGCTGCGCACGCAGTTGGTGCCCCAACATCTGCTGGCTGGGCAGTTGCTGTTTCGTCAGGGCGATCAGGCCCGCCTGACCTATTACCTGCTCTCGGGTGAGTTGCTGCTGGTGTCCGCTGACGGGCAGCAGGAGCATCTGCTCGCCGGTAGCGAGGCCAGTTGCCATCCGTTGTCGCCGGGGCTGCCGCGCTTGCATGAGGTGCGGGCGCTGAGCGATGTCAGTTTGTTGGTGCTCGACAGTGCAACCCTGGCCCGGCTGTTGACCTGGCGCTCGGCTTATCACGACCTGCTGCTGGAGTTGGAGCAGGGCGGTGAGGATGTCGAGTGGGTGGCGCGCCTGCTGGAAAACCCGCTGTTTGCCAAGGTGCCGCCGTCCAATGTACGGGCCATGCTCGGGCGTTTGCGACGCGTCGAGCTGCCGGCCGGTAGCGCGGTGCTGCGCGAGGGTGAAGTGGGCGATTGCTGTTATTTCCTCAAGAGCGGCCGCGCCGAAGTGATTCGCGGTGCCGGCAGTGACCATCAGGTGTTGGCCGAACTGGAGGTGGGCGCCTGCTTTGGGGAGGAGGCGCTGCTGGCTGATCAGCCGCGCAATGCCAGCGTGACCT
>JACCDZ010636558.1_pt1 | contig 14890 bp, 12 predicted proteins | sample 7449551 | NCBI WGS metagenome assembly JACCDZ01 (sample SAMN15323452, study PRJNA562643) | freshwater metagenome | isolation source: river surface water | place: USA:Blue River Watershed | collected 2017-08-18 | reverse complement strand
TCATTTTCTGGAAGTGGAATTTATAAAAATAAATCTGGAGAAATTAGATTACTTAGCTTAGGTAAACTTAAATTAAGAGGTGAAATAGATCTAAATTCTTTAGATAGAAAATCTATTAAATCAATTACCATATCTAAAGATAAATGCAATCATTATTATGCTTCTGTTTGTTATGAAGTTGAAGTTGAATATGAAGAAAGAGATTTAAAAGAAAAATCTGTAGGTCTAGATTTAGGTTTGGCTCATTTTCTTATCGATAGTCAAGGTAAGAAAATAGATAATCCTAAATTCTTGAAACAAGAATTAGAAAAATTGAAATATCTAGATAGATGTTTATCTAGAAAAAATAAAAATTCTAATTCTTATAAGAAATGTAAACTCAAAAGAGCTAAACTATTTAAATCTATTACTAATAAAAGAAATTACTTTTTCCATTGCATTTCTAAGTCATTAATTAAAAATTTCGATTTTATTTATATCGAAGATTTGTCTATTAAAAATATGATCAAAAATAGAAAATTATCTAGAGCTATATCAGATGTTTCTTGGTCTAGATTTATATCTATTTTGTCGTATAAGTGCGATTGGAATGGAGTGAAACTCCATAAAATAAATAAATGGTTTGCATCATCTAAGACTTGTAACTTATGTGGTTGTCAGATAGATAAATTAGATTTATCTATAAGAGAATGGCAATGTCCTGATTGTGAAACAAATCATGATAGAGATATTAATGCGGCTCAGAATATTTTAAAAAGAGGAGAATCAGAGTTAACTCTGATTCAAAATAAAAAGTTGAGTAAAGGTATAGACTTAACTTAAAAAATCAGATGTGGATGAGTTTACTTTATTTTTAACTAATATATGATATAGTATCTCAATTGAAACATTTACTAAAGAAATAAATTAGTTTATTATTTTTATCTAGTTTATTATTTAGAATACATTATATAACAAAACATATAAAATGTATACACGTTTTATATATAAATTACACATCGACATATATGTTAAAGCATGTTGTATTAAATTCATCTCATACATTAGATAAACAGAAAGATGAAAAAATGAATGTATCTTTGACATGATATATCAGTAATTTATCAGCGGACGCTGATTGATAACTGCAAACTTTGGCAGTCCTGTATATAGTATTTGCTATTTTTTCTGCCAAAGTTTGCAGCTGAGCTGCTAATATCTTGGCAAATAATCAGATCAGATATATTCATTCATCTATTCTTCTGTTTATCTAATGTATGAGATTGATATTTGATTCTCATTCACTCTCTAAGACATTTTATTCTATCAGATGATAAATCTATAATCTGCAGATAAATCTTTTAATCTGGTGTCAAACGAGATCATTTAAGAATAAGATTTAATGAACTTCGTTTAATATATGAGACACGTAAAAATATGTTAAAATTATTTCATTCCAAATTTTGTAAATGGATTACCAGAAGGGACAACGTTAATATCTGTAAAATCGTCTGCTGGTTTTTTAATAGTTGTTTTATTATCTTTTTCAACTGTAGGATTTAGATAGTCATTTATATCTGTATAATTTGTATCCATGATGTTACTATAACTTTTAGTAACCGAAGAAAGCGTTAATTTCCATGATGCAATAGAACCGAAATGCATTGTATCTGGAAATCCATCAACTACGTCACATATCATAAACATAGAATTTGTAAAAGAAGAGTATGTATCTTCAGGATTACCAATATAAATATAATCTCCGTTTCTAGGTTGTGCGAACGCAGTGCCTAATTGATCCCATGATAAAGCTGAAATATATATTTCTATATTTTCTTCAAATCTAAAACCAAATTTAGACATTAATTTTTGCATTGTATTATTTTGTCCAGTATTTGGTACATACGCGTCAATACTATACGTAGTTTTAAAAACGCTTATTTTTTCTTCTCTTAATAGTTCGTCGAATTCTTCAACATCACGACATATATATAAAATATCTGATCCATGTATCTGAATAACTTCTTGTACAATATCATTAAACATATCTTGTTCTGGACCATAATATAAATTATTAAAATATTTGTTTACGGTCATAATCATTTCATCGTTTTAATTTATAGGTATTTAATAAAAATGCGAAATTTATAAAATCATTTCATCCATTAGATTAGTAGAAGGATGAACAGATGTATGTATCTGACTAAATTATTTGCCAAGATATAGCAGCTCAGCTGCAAACTTTGGCAGAAAAAATGACTAATACTATATACAGGACTGCCAAAGTTTGCAGTTTCACTGCGAGATACTTGGCAAATATCCTGTGAAATACATTCACTTATTCATCCTTCTGTTTATCTAATGTATGATGAAAAATAATTCGATTAACGTATATACAAACTATATAAAATATGTTATATTTCATTTACGCTAACCATCGTTTAAAAAGGTGTTATATGATTCAACGATTAAATTTTACAGATTTTAGTTCTGTAGTAGAAAAAAAGTTCAATAAAATTTCTTCTGACGAAAATAATATTCTTGTACAAATGCGTACAAATAAAGATACGCTTTGGAATTTATATTTGAATTCATTTCCAAGTGAAGTAAATCCTATTTTTCGTGAACGTACAGAATATGAATGTAATTGTTGTAAAAATTTTATTCGTAAACTTGGGTCTCTTGCATATATTAATGTGAATAAAAATACAATTCATACATTATGGGAAAATTTAAATGTTCCATCATATTTTGCAGATGTTGCAAATAAATTAGATGAATATGTAAAATCTTGTAGTATCGAAAATTATTATTATACATCAGAAAATATTGCTGGGTCATTATCAAATAAAGATTCAATTGATCCATCTATTACTTGGAATCACTTTTATGCAAAAGTTCCAAGTAAATTTGTGAAAGATAATAATGAAATCGGTTCATTGTTATCTTCTAAAAACGGCGATTATTCCGTATTAAAGCGTTCTATGGAAGAATTAACATTAGATTCTGCTGAAACGGTTTTAGATTTAATTAATCAAAATTCTTTATATGGCGGTGCTAGTCATAAAGAACAAGTTAAAGCGTTTATCAAATGTAAAAAAGAATATGATAATTCTAGCGACAAAAATTTGTTTTTATGGACAAAGGCGTATCAATTAGGTCACGCTGGCAGATTTAAAAACACTATTATTGGTACTTTGTTAGAAGATCTTTCTGCCGACGATGCAGATATTAATAAAGCTGTATCATCATTTGAAACAAAACATGCGCCACAAAATTATAAGCGTACTACTGCGGTAATTACGCCAAAAATGATTCAAATGGCACAAGATAAAATTAAATCTTTAGGTTATGAAGATTCAATTTATCGCCGTCTTGCAACGGTAAATGATATTTCTGTAAATGATGTATTATTTACATCTGTTCATGAAAAACCATTAAATGTTTTTGATTCTATGATGAATGACAGTAACAAAAAACAATCATCTAAATCTTTAGATAAAATTGAAACTGTTGATTTACAAAAGTTTATTACCGACGTATTACCAACATGTAATAAAGTTGAAATTTTATTTGATCATAAATTGAAATCTAATTTAATGACTTTAGTTGCGTCGCAACACGAAACGTCTAAACAATTATTTCAATGGGATAATAATATTTCGTGGTCGTATAAAGGTGATGTAACCGATAGTATTAAAGAACGCGTTAAAAGCGCAGGCGGATCAGTTGAAGGCGATTTGCGCGTATCATTGGCGTGGTCAAATTCATCAGATCTTGATTTATATTGTATTGAACCAAATAAAAATATGATTTATTTTGGTAATAAGTTATCTTCAAACGGTAATGGTAAATTAGACGTTGATGCTAATGGTGGGTGCGTAACAAATTCTACAGATCCAGTTGAAAATATTATTTTTAAAACAAAAAATAATATGCAAAATGGAAAATATATATTTGGTGTGCATCAGTTTAACCATCGTTCTTCTTCTAATGTAGGTTATGAAATTCAAGTTGAATATGATGGAATAATTCAGACATTTAATTTTGAAAAAGATACACGTCATAATAAAAAAATTAATTGTATTGAAATTACATTAAAAGATGGTCAATTTACTTTGGAAAAGGTATTTGACGAATTAACGTGTACTTCATCTTCTACAATTAAAGAAGAAGTTTGGGGTATAACTACAAATGAATTCGTTCCAGTTAATATGGTAATGTTATCTCCAAATCATTGGGAAAATAATGCCAAAAAAGTTGGACACAAACATACATTCTTTATTTTAGAAGGATGTAATACTGATGAAGATATTCGTGGCTTTTATAATGAATATCTAAGTTCTGATTTGAATGAACACCGTAAAGTATTAGAAGTACTTGGGTCTAAATTAAAAATTAAAGCTGAATCATCTAGTTTATCTGGGTTTGGTTTTTCTGAAACTGTAAAAACTGAATTTATTGTGCGAGCTCACGGTAAATTTCAACGTACTTTAAAAGTTACAATCTAAATTTAATAGGATATTTAAAATGACTAACATTTATAAATTAGCATCGCGTTTAAAATTAACAGTTGCAACGTCTAAAGGCGAATTACAAGTATCTCAATTGTGGGATCTTGGATTAGAAACTCGTGGATCTACTGAAGGTTTAAAAGATATTGCTAATCGTTTACATAAACAAATCAAAAATAATGATGGCGATTTGTTTAATGAAAGTAAAGCCGATCAAGCATTAAAATTGAAATTCGATATTGTAATGGATATTATTGAAACTAAACGCACTGAAGCATCTGAAAAAACTAAATCTCTTGCTAAATCTCAAGAAATTGATCGTTTACAAGAATTATTAGTTGTTAAACAAAACGAAAAACTTTCAGAGATGTCTGTTGAAGATATTCAAAAGCGAATTGATGAATTAAAACAAGCTTAAATAAATAGAAAAAAGATGACCAATATTGGTCGTCTTTTTCGTTTCTTATAAAATTAAAGAAAAATCGATTTTTAGTTGATATATATCAACTAAAACTTCATAAAAATAAAATATCGTTATAAATCAATAACTTATAATTTCGATCTAACTCTATAAGTTATTGATTTATAACGATATTTATAAAAACATTTGAAAAAATGTCCTTTGGAAAGCGAATAAAATTAATATATAAATGTAATTTTGTATATACGGAAATAAAAACACTTAATATATAATTTTGAATATAAATTTTTACAATAATTGGAGTTGTATAAAATGTATTATACGTCTGTTACTAAATTAGGCGACAAATTATGTCATCGTTATATTAAAGACGGGAAACGTTACGCTGAAATAGTTGATGATTTTGAATATGAATTATTTTTAGAATCTAAATATTCTCAAGATTCTTCTGATGTATATGGTAATACGTTAAAACGATATACATTTGATTGCGTTAAAGATATGTCAGATTTTATTAGAGAAAACCAATATACTAGAATTTATGGTAATACTGATCCTATTGCTCAATTTATTACAAAACGATATCCTGATACTATTAAATTAGAAAATGATTATATAGTTTTAAATTTTGATATTGAAATAGAACATGCACAAGGGAAAATTAGATATTATGACCATCATAATATCTTGATTGAATATGTAACAAGTGGTGCAAAATCACAAATTAAACTAGGTGATTTAAAATCGATTAAAGAAGAAGTTAAAGTTTATTGTGAAGAAAAAGAAGAATGGCAGTATTTTGAAAATACGTGTTATGCGCCGCGTAATTTAGGTTTTCCAGATCCTCATTTAGCTGAGTGCGAAGTATTATCAGTGGCGTTAACAACGATTGTAGATGAAAATTCCAATGATAAAATAATTTATGTTATTGGAACAAAGGATTATACCGGTAAATCTGAAATCGAAAATACAGGGTATAAAATTCATTATACAAAAGCTAAAGACGAAAAAGAATTATTGTTACGATTTATTCAAAAGTGGAGAGAAATTAAACCTGATATTATTACAGGTTGGAATATTGAAGGATTTGATATACCATATATGGTAAACCGTATTATTCGTATATTAGGTTCAAAATATACAAATATGTTATCGCCGTTTTCTTCTATATCAAATCATTGTATTAAAGAAAAACAAAAAGACGAAAATTTATATTATTCAATTGCCGGAATTATTATATACGATTATTTGTCTATTTATAAAAAATTCTCACGTAATAAACAAGAATCATATAAATTAGATTGGATAGGACAAGTAGAAGTTAATCACGCTAAAGTATCTTTTCCAGAATATAATAATTCATTGATGACGATGTGGGAATTCGGATATGATAAATTTATATATTATAACGCCGTAGATACATTAATTGTTTCTAAAATCGATAATAAATTAAAATTTATTAATTTAGCTATTACTATTGCTCATATTACTAAATCTGATTTATCCGAATCACTTGGAACAATTAAAATTTGGGATTCATTAATTTATAAAATGCTTAGCGATAAAAATGTTCAATTAATTCCAAATGAAAGAAAAGAAAAAACTAAACCATTTATCGGAGCCGCTGTTAAAGAACCTCAATATGGAAGATCTGGATGGACATTAACGTTTGATTTAACATCCCTAAAGTGTATGGGGCTTCAACAAGCGATTGTTGTCGAATAACTTTCTTAATTGCTGGGAACTCTTACTGCGTAATGGCAAAGACAATCAGCAGCAATAGTATTATAATTGTTGATTTAACGTCTCTTTATTAAATATAAAATAAATGAGAATGTAAAATGAACGATATTGAAAATATTTTACGTAAATACGAAATTAAATGCGAAAAATCATTAAACGAATATTTACAACTAGTTAAAGAATATAGTAATAAAGAAATATCGGAAGATATTTACTGTGAAAAACATCATATTTGTCCGCAATCTATGTTTGTGGAATATAAAAAATCATTATGGAATATTGTAAAAGTTCCTTATGATATACATGTTGAATTTCATAGATTATTATGTTTAATTTATCAAAATTGTGCGTGTAAAAGAGCTTATGCTTTTATATTACATAATAAATTAGATGATAAATTAAAACTTATGACTAGTGGCGCTTTTGCTGGAGATAAAAATCCATCTAAACGTCCTGAAGTTAGAGCCAAAATTTCGAAAGCTAATAAAGGTAGAAAACGACCTGATATGCATGGCAAGAAATATTTTGGATCTAGTGAAGAAGCATATTTAAAAGGTATTGAAGCTATGACTGAAAAACTTACTGGAACAGTAATTGTTAGAGATGTCAATGATAGCGAAAATAAACTTTTTAGGGTTAGTGTTAATGATCCTAAATATAAATCTGGTGAATATGTTTCTTTTAATCTAGGTGTAACTCGTGAAAACAGTGCTTCTAAACGAAAAGACGTTATGGATAGAATTATGGATAGTCGAAACAAAAAATATCAAATGTTGGCTGATTTTACATTTGATGAGATGGTAGATTATCTAATAGATTATCACAATAAAGGTAAAAATATTTTTAATGAAAAATATTTATTCGCTAAAAATTTTGTTATGATGATTAAAAAAACAAAATTTGAACGCGAAGATTTATATAATGCTATTGTTCAACGACTATCGAAAGTGTAAAAATTAATATAATTTTTATTAATTTTGAGTAAATGAGTAGAGTACAGCCAAGTGGTTCGTTGTTAAATGATATTAGTTTAACATAATTCGATTAAATGGAAATAGAAAGAATCTAATTAATTTTAGATTGTGATATAGTCTGAACTTCTATAGAAATATAGAGCAGAACCGATCAAATACGCGAATGATCGGTTCGGTCAAGAATTAACGAATCTTGGCGAACACAATTGGTATCCAAGTATTATTCGCATGTTAAAAATGTCTCCAGATACTTTAGTTCATAGAGAAGTTGGATCTGATATATATGCAAATGCAGAGCAATTACAAAATATAAGCGAAAATATTGAAATCATAAATGATATATTAAAACACAAACAATTTGGAAATGATCCATTTAATTATGATGAAATTGATTTACGCGAAATTTTGTCTGACGAAAATATACATCTCATTAAAAATACTCACAAACAAAATATTATTAATATTAAAAATGAATTAGATAAATTATATGAATATTATTCATCTGGCCATCAATATTTGCACGGCGTAAATAGCGTAATGGATAATGTCGATAATTTTATTGAAATGAAATCCGATTTAAATTATGCATATAATAATAATTTAACGGTTGCAGCTAATGGATCATCGTACGACAAAACTAAAGACGGTGTTATTCCACAAGCAATGACTATGTTATTCAATTATCGTAAAGAGATTAAAACCGAAATGAAAAAGGTTAAACAAAAATGGCAGGATAAAATTAAAGAGTTAAACGAATTAGAAAAATGTGATTGATTATAATGGAGAGTTTAACTCTCCATTATTCTAAATTAGATTTTTAACTTTAAGACGTTCAGGCGCTTCTTTTTCATTATCAAAATAATCTGATGTTGAAGTGTTTGAATGATCAAATGTAAAAATATATTTTTATGATATATACAAAATAATTTTGATATGTTATAATGATTTTATCAAATAAATCTCAACGGAGATAAAATATGAAACAAGTATTTAATAGTAATATTTTCAAATTTTCTAAAAAAGCTAATGAGATATCTGGAGATATCTCCAGTTTAGAAAACGCAAATAATAAATTCAATGTTTATAAACACTCAAATTTTATCATAGAATCAAATAAAACTAAAAAACGGATTGAATTCATATATAAAAATGAAACACGTGATCTAGATTTAAAATTAATAGTTATTACATATGTACCAACAACCAAATCAATTTTAGAAAATCCACAATTAAAAGATACAATTCTTCATATTTTTAATACATGATTAAATAATTGACAACGTATACATATAAAATGTAAGTTATAGTTTAAAATAGAAATATGATAAACTATAACTTTTTATTTTATGAATCGTACAGAAATCAAACAATTAATTATTTCAAATACTCCAAATATAAATGATTATAAATTGAACATGATAAAACGCTATTTATCATTTATTACCAGCTGTGAATGTAAACAAAATATTCCTAATTCAGATATAACAGAAAAACACCACATTTTACCAAAATCAATATTTTCAATTTATAAAAATTTAAAAATTCATAAATGGAATTTAGCAAAATTAACTCTACGTCAACACTTTATTGCGCATTTAATGTTACACTTCATATTTGGTGGCAAAATGACTTATGCTCTATATCATATGATGCCACAGGCAAAAAACAAATATAATATCGATAACATATTTATGTCTAAATGGTATGAATTTGCAAAACAAGAATATATTAAAAACAGAAAAGGATTTGGCTGTTATAAAGATCAAAACAATAAAATATATTTTTTACATAAAGACGATAAATTAATACAAGAACTAAACTTAGTTGGTCACCAAAAAGGATTTAAATTTAATCAAGATCAAATAACAGTTATGTTAAACAATCGTCATAATCGACGTGGTATTAAAATAAAAGTGTATTTCATGAAATATAAAAAATTAATATTCAAAGACGAATTAAATTTATATCTTTCTTTAGGTTGGAATACATTAAGAAATTCTGATGATCAATTAGATATAGCAGAAAATATTCGTATAAATGCAATAAGCGTCGGTAATGCAACAAATGAAAAATATTATAAAAAAGGCATGAAATATTACTTTTATAAAGATGGATCTAATTACGGATTTTTATATCCTAATGATCCTATTATAAATGAATTAAATTTATCTCTAGATAAATGCACTGATAAAATGATAAAACAAAGAAAAAAATGGTTAGAAGCATCAAATAAAGTAATCAAAGGATCAAAATTATATAATAATGGAGTTAATCAAATATTATTAAACGATAGTGATACCATTCCTAACGGATATACTAAAGGTGGTTTATCTAAACCTAAAAAATCTAAATTAATTTTTGATATAACATCAGACGAATTTAGAAATGAAATGCTTGAATATTTGAAATTAACGAACGGTATATTTGATGAAACGTATATAAAAGAAAAATATAATGTAACAGCTACATTTATGGCTAGATTATGTTTAAAAAATAATATAAATTATAGAGAATATTGGATACCTAAAAAACGATATAAAGTCAATAAAGAATATGCTTTAGAAATTTATAATAAATTTAATGGCGATTTTAATAAAATATCTGAATTTATCAATACCAATATAGATTCATGTAAATTTCAATATAAAAATAAATGGAACATTGAATGAAATAAATTATGATAAAATAAAAAAAAAGAACCCGAAGGTTCTTTTTAATGATTCGATATAATCTAATTATTTCTAAAAAATATCCGATATAGCGGTGGCACGCATATATTGGTTTGTACCAGGTACAAACGCACCAGTTGGATTAGCAAATGGGTTTACAGCAAAACCGTAACGAGTTTTAAAACCTAAAGCCATTTGGAAATTCACTGGGTTAACAGCGCGGTTAAGACTTAATGGAATATATGGCGCATAGAAAATACCAGCATCAACAGCGTCTTGACCTTTATAAGTTACTAGGTAACCATCACCTGCAGCGTATGGATCAACGTATACTGAATAAGTACCCATTGTACCAACAAATGTTGCACCAGATGGATCAACATTTAGATTAGTTTGAGCGGCGATAGCAGGAGCAAAGCTCATGATACCAGCGAATGCAAGAGCAGATGCAACGTCAGCTGAAACTACTAATTTATTACCTTTACCGCGACGAGTTTCTGTAGCAATTTTGTTCGCATCACGTTCAATAGCGAATTGTAAACCACGGAAACGCTCTGCAGACCAACGACCACCAACGTCAGCGGTAAGATCTAAAGTACCAGGAGTACCAGTCCATTGTGCGCCAGGTTTAGCTGAAATATAAAGTTTATCCATCAATTCACGGTTGATTTCAGCAGTGATTTCATTTGAAATGATATTAATCAATTCTGAATCAGCTGAAAGACCATGAACGCGTTTCATATCTTCAGCAATCTCTTGCGAATAATCAGCGCGTAATTGACGAGTTACTGTATTAACAGTAGTTTTTTCGATGCTTACGCCCATCGCATTCCATGAAGTGCTTTGTTCGCCAGCAATAGTAGTCATACCAGTACCGCGAGCATATGATGCACCGCCTGCGAATGAGTTTGTAACAGTCGCGTTCGCAGTACCGTTACCAGAATAACCAGCATTTACTTCGTTTACACCCATCGCTTCAGGAAGAGTTTTATCGTTTTGCGATTTAGCTGGATCATTTGCATAACGTGCTTTCATACAGAAAATAAGTCCTGTAGGAAGAGTAAGCGGTTGTACACCAACCAAGTCATACGCGATAAGACGTGGTGCAATACGACGAACCATACTAATTAAAATAGGATTCCATTGGTCCGCATTACCGGTTTCGTTTGTTGCTTCGGTAAGATTTGCTTCTTGGTTTTCAAGAAGTTGAGCTGTAACTTTAGCGCGATGATCGTCGGCAATTTCCGTATAACGAGTATCTGCTAATACGTCATCCCATTTTTCTGTTAACAATTGAGTCATTGTATAACTTCCTTTATATTAATATTATTTTTATTTGCTTTATGGTTATTTAATAAATCGTGTTGAAAAACCGTAAATTACTAATTAAAGTAATTTACCAGCCCAACCTGAAGTTTTCTTATTTTCATTTAACGACGTATCTCGATTAATATCTAGATTATCATTTTTTATATTATTGTTATTTTTATTTAACTTAATATTTTCTACTAAAGTTTTTACCACCGATTTAAGTTCGCTATCATTTTTAAAACGCGTTTTAATAGCGTTATTCATAATAACTTCTTTATCTTTAAACGTTAAATTTTCGTCAATCGTTTGAACGGCTTCAAAAATTTTAAGACGTTTTAATTCGGCTTCATTTTCATGCAATTCGCGCTCTAAGCGACGAGCTTTAGATTTAGCTTCACGTAATTGTTGTTCAACGTCATCAAATTGAGAATGTTCATCAATTGAAAAACCAGATGATTCGATAAGAGTTTTAAGATTTTTAAAAACCATTGCCATACGGTTATGTTCATCAATACGGTCAAATTCGTCTTTATATTGTTCTTTAAATTCGTTTATTAATCTATTCGATTCTTCAAGACAACGTTCTTCAGTTAACATTACTTGTTCTTTAGCGTAAAGATCGGCTTGTTCAATTAAATAAGCCGCGTGCTCTTCAGCTTTTTCAATAAGAAATTCGCCATAAAGTTCTGCTTGCTCGATTAAAGTAGCTTTAGTTTCTTCTATAGCTTGTTCTACAGATTTTTCTGCATAAATTTCAGCTTGTTCTTGAAGAAATTCACCATAGCGTTCTGCTTTTTCAGTAAGTTCTTTACGTACTTGTTCTACAGATTTTTCTGCATAAATTTCAGCTTGTTCTTGAAGAAATTCACCATATTGTTCGGCTTGTTCAGTAAGCTCTTTACGCAGCTCATCAAGCGCTTGATCGGTTTTAGCATCTGCATAAATTTCAGCTTTTTCAGTAAGAGTATCGGTTAATTCTTGTTTAACTAACTCTGAATATTCATCAGCTTTAACTTTAATATAATCTATTGATTCTTCTAATGAAGAAATTTCAATATCATGAGAAGTTTTTAAATCATCAATAGATTCATTTAAATTGTCAATTTCTCCTTGATGTTCAGCTTCAGCGGTTTTTAGTGACTCAGTTAATTCATTAACTTTATCATTTAACGCATCAACTTCGTTTTTACGTTCGTTTAATTGATTTATTAAATCGTTTACGATTTTATCTTTTTCAGATTTGCTTTCATTTAAAGCCGTATCTAAAATTGCTTGTAATGCTGAAGCTGTATCTTCGCTAATTGCATCACCCATTAGTTTTTTAATATCCGTCACGGAAATATTCTCCAACAAATTTTATTTTATTTAACGTTTTGTTTAAGTATTTAACGCTTTTATTTACCAATTTTATTTTTAATAATCCATTCGAAAACATTAATTAATCTTTGTTCGTCGTGAATAATAGATTTGGCATTATTATTGATTTCGTCTTTAACTTCAGATAAAGTCTGTTCAGTTAAAGCACCGTTTACAAAAATCCATTCTTTACCTTCCATAATAGATGTTACTAATGCGTCAGGCGCCGATGGATCTGAAACTATATCAGCTGCGGTAATAAGTTTGAAATCTTCTTGAACTATTTTCGTTCCATGTCCATTCAATTTTAATGATCCAGTTGCGCGAGAAGATACCCCCATTACAACACCGGCTTCCATTAATCCAGCAATAACAGAGCCGATAGGTGTTTTGTGAGTAATGATAGCTTCACCGATCCAATTTTTTCCGACTTTGGTAAGAGCATTGATTTTATGTGACACTCTTTCATAATTGATTGATAGAGATCCATCGCCCGTCGGATGATTTAATTCACCTGTTGCTTGATTAGTAATTACTTTTTCATTAATATATCTAGCAACTTCTTTATCCATAATATGTTCTGGATATATTCGTCCATTCCGATTTTTAATATCGGATTGCATGAATATTCCTTTAATAATATATTTTTTATCAACTGAACCTTCAGGAACTAAAATATTAGATTCAGTTAATTCCATGTTGCGTTCAATTAATAATGCTGTTCCATCTTTAATCATTTTATTTATAATCCCATTAATTTTCTAAAACGTTTAGCTCGTTTAATACGTCTAACAATTCGTGTTTTATAGCTTTGCCCTAAAGTTCTTTTTGTTCTTGACATTTGTCGATGTGCAATGCGAGAAATAGCTAATTCATTTCCTGATATTTTTACGCACACTTTACGTTCAGGATCATATTTGAATCCTTTTTGGCATTGCATTTTAATTCGTTTTTTACCTAAAGAATTAACTTTGATAACTCTAGTTAATTCAGTTAAAACTTTATTAGAGCTATTATTAAACATTTCAGTAATAATATTAAGAACGTTTTTACTGTTAACCGATTGATATACTGCAGAAGTTGTAGATAAATCGCCTAATTCATAATCAGCGGCTTTAATAATTTTAAATTCGTTTTTAAATTGATCACCGAAATCTAACGAATTCAATCTTTTTAAATCTTGTAATACGTCTTCCTGTTCAGGATAATCTGAATAGTTACACTGAATAACTAGTTTTGAATCGTTCTCTGGATGTGCTGTTATAGAAAATGAACCAAACTGAGAAGCTGATTTGATATTAGATAATGTAATTACTAGAGGCGTTTCATTTTGTGATAAAACGTCGTACCCATCGTTGTTATTAAACGATGGCTCGTCTGAATTTAATGGATAAATAAACGGTTGTGACGTATCATCATTAACTATATTAGAATCATAATACGAATTATAATCAATCAAATCCGATTTAATTACAACGTCAATAAAATATTCAATATGTTCTGATTCTCTAGTAGTATCGAAATCAAAATCGACGTCTGGTATATTTATTTCTGATACATGTGTTAAAGGGTCAGAAATTACAGCTGAAATATCATACATATCAATGCAGTCGTGATTATCTAAAAATTCACTAAAATTTTTGATCGATTGTTTTTGATACGTTGAAAACGATAATACTCCTTCTTCGGAACCTAAATATTTTAATCCATATAAAGGACCAGCCGCAGCAATTTCTGATAAAACACTATCATTATTAATAGATGTATCAGATATTATATTATTCATGAACGTGACCGATTCTCGTTCAAATAATATTTTTAACCTTTCTGAAAAATTCAATTTATTCTTCATAATTAATAAACCTTTTTTAATTATTTATAAAATTAAGCATCTTCTTCATTATTATTTTCATCAGTTTCGTC
>JACCDZ010353205.1_pt1 | contig 14913 bp, 23 predicted proteins | sample 7449551 | NCBI WGS metagenome assembly JACCDZ01 (sample SAMN15323452, study PRJNA562643) | freshwater metagenome | isolation source: river surface water | place: USA:Blue River Watershed | collected 2017-08-18 | reverse complement strand
TCCGCTGTGCTTCATAAAAGTAGATTATTTAGTCGAAAGACCCCTGTCAGGATACATCTGGTTTCGCCAAAACAATCCACTCCCCTCGGGGGGTTGGGGGGAATATCTAGCAAGTCGGAGACTTGAACATCGCAAATTAGAATTAACATTGGATTAAACCAAATTTGCTGTCCTAATAATTAGGCTTGATAATAATCAAGGTCGCTATTTCACTTCGTTCATTCGCTCCGCAGTTTAAAACATCGCTCCTCGCTCATTTTTAAAAATAGTTAATCGAAGAGAAACTAATTAAAGTATTTTAGACCATCATAACATCCTGCTTTTATTATAAAATAGTTCTCTAAATGTGCCAAAACCTAGGTCAAGTAAATTTATTTTAGCTATTTTACTAATTATCTATTTTGTTGACTATCAAGATTATTTCAATTCTTTGAAATTTTAAATGTGCCAAAACCTAGGTCAAATGTGCCAAAACCTAGGTTGTTTTTTTAATTAAAATTTAATAGAATATATAGAAAATTTACTTAAATATAGTAAAAAACACTTTTATCATAAAACTTTTAAATATTGACAAATATTTAATATTGTGTAATAATCTTAATATTAAATATTTAAAAGGACAAAAAGATGGAAACTCTAATTAAAAACGTTTGAATTTTTAGCATCTCAAACAAAAAAAAGTTGATATTGAATATGTTAAAAATAAACAAAACAAAGTTGTTAGCGTGAGGCTTTTAGACTTAGCTGTATTGCTTGATTTTAATAGTGAATATATGTATCAACAGACAGATCATATCGTAAAAAATTTATTTGTAAAATTTGCGGAATTTAAATATAAGGATGAAAAAGGTAAGGCTCAGTATGTTTTAAAACATTTTATTGAAAAGGTTACTTATTCAGAGGGGATTTTCACATTTGAAATTAATCATGAGGTTTTACCATATTTTGTTGATATTCAAAAAGAATACACAAATTTTAATTATAAATACATGGTTGGTTTAGATAGCGTTTATTCTCTCAGAATGTATATGTTATTAAAACAATATGAAAATACTAAAGAAAAGACACGGAAATTCGAGTTAGAAGAACTTAAAAAATTGTTAGGCATTTTAGATACAAATAGAACTTATGGACAATTAAAAAGAAAAGTATTACAACCACTAGTAGATAAAATTAATAATGGATCTGATATTCAGGTTGAACTTTCAGAAATTAAAGTCGGTAGAAAAGTTGAAGAAGTTGAATTTAAAATATCAGCTGTTCCAAAAGTTAAAGTTGTAAAGTAGTATAATACTTTGAAGGAATAATTGACGGATAAATTATTGTAAAATATGTTCGTCAATTTTATACATTTATGTCATTTTTGAATTTATAATTCATTAATAATCAATGCCTTTTAAAATTATCTCACACAGATTCACAGTAAAAATTACATCATTTCTAATTCAATTTTTGTTTCTTTTACTAGTTCCCAAGCAATTTTTAATTCTTCAATCGCTTGCTCTTTCGTTTTTGCAAATGCAGAAATGTAAGGCATTTCTTTAAAAAATGCTACAATATTACCATCCTTAAGGAATGTATTTACATGGTAATCATCAATTGTAATATGATTAAAGTGTACTTTAAGTGACATTTAGTATTTTCCCTTTTTGTTATCAACTACAATCACCATAGATTGACTCTGCAAAATTTCTTTTATTTTTTATTTATCTGTATAACGCTTTCGGATTTCAGTTCCCACCGTCACCGATAAGATGAGTTTATAATAATGAGGATTTTTTGTCAAATATATGTAAAAATAATTTAATTTATTCTTACGTATTTTATAAGCCATGCATAGCATGGGTAATACTACTATTTTAATTATTTAACCTTGAATATCAATTTATTTTTGTATAAATAAATGAAATACCTAAATTTAAATAATTTTTTCATTGAGATAATTTTAACACAAGTCTTTTTATTTGTCAAATTTATCTCATCAACCAAAAAATGACAATTAAATAATATAAATTGTTTGATTAATTTTTTCCAGATCATGCGCCGCATTTTGTGAAAACACTGAATCCATTAAGAATGAAAAAAACAATTGATACTTTTTCATTGGTGGCACACCTTTTAAACGACAAAGTTTCAAATACCACTCATAATTATAATTTAATCTCAGCACAAATGATTGGAATTGATTATTGTCAACTTTTTCCAAAATATCGGAAATGATACTTTCATCTAACATGGTAAACAAGGTGTTATTTTGTGTAGTTAATTTATATTCTGGTGCTGAATATGTAGTAAATAAATGCCCAGAATAATAAAAGTTTGTAAACGTCTCATAAACATCTGGATAGGTATTTTTTACAACAAGCATTACTCTATTAATTTGTTCTGGAGTTGACGCTAACAGATTTTCAATAAATTTATTGATCGTTTCTTGTTCATTAAAACTAAACAAAACCAGAAATAATTTAATATTATTTGAACTTTTAAATGATGATAAAAACCACATCGTTAACCATCCTTTGCCAACATTATAATTAATATCTTCATAATTATATGATTCATTATATAATCCCAATAAATCAAGTGGCGTATTTCCATAAACTAAGTTATATATTCCTAAAACAATATTGCTCGGCTTAATTTTTAGCTTTTCACATTGTTTAAAATAATTGTCAAAAATTAATAAATACGATAGTTTTAATTCACTGTTTGCTGAATCAATAATTTTATAATAATTCCCATTGAAAATTAACTGATCTATTAAAATTTGTTCATAATTGATAATCATTAGCCATCCTTATAATTTATGTGTTTTATTATTCGTTATTTTACCATAAAAGATTATTAAAAGTCAATATTTACATATGTTTTAACTAATATTAATTTCATATTATCTATGATATTTAGTTGATTTTTATTGATTTGTATGTTATAATATTAATATATTAAATCAATTATGAAAGATATTTTATGAAATTATTCTTAGATATGGATGGTGTGGTTGCTGATTTTTTTAGTGAATTTAAAAAAGTAACTGGTGTTCCTCACAGTAAAATTAAAAGCCAAGAACATTTTTTAGAACTTGCAAGAAAACATATTGTTGGAACTGAATTTTTCTTAAATTTACCAAAATTTAATTCAGTTGAAAATGTTTTAAATCATATTAAAACCACATTCAACGATTACACTATTTTATCATCTCCATTAGTAGGTGATATTGAAAATACTACCAAGCAAAAATCTCAATGGATTAAAAAAAATTTAACGAGTAATTTGCCAGAACATGAAATTTATTCTCATGATAAATATTTATATGCAAAAGGAAATATTTTAGTTGATGACTACTTGCCAAATTTAGTTAAATGGGTTGAACATGGTGGCATTGGCGTAAAATATAAAGCATTATCTGAAAAATATGATGATCAAGATTTATTAAGAGCTTTATCAGAAATTAAAGAATTATCAAAAGAAGAATTTAAACCGCAATTAGTTTACCTTTATAAACATGTTAAATATAATGATTAATAATTATGTTATTGGACTAATCCAGAAAATTTTAGAGAAAGAAGAAAATCAAACAATTGTTTTTAAAGAAAAATTTGAACTGAAAAAAAGTGAATTGGTTTATGTTAAAATTGTGGAAAAAAACAATATTTTCATAAAACTAAAAGACTTTTCAGAAAAGATTGAAAATCTCTCCATTGTAGAATTAACTAAACTTATTTACTTTATAAATAAAACTATATCTTAATAAAAAGGTCTCAAATTTGAGATCTTTTTTATTATTAATACGAAATAACAATATTTACTATTGACAGAAAATAATGTTTGTGGTATAATACTTCTATATTAAACAAATACTTAAATCTTTTTTTCGGAACTGAAAATGAAAAAATTAACAATTACTAACGTTCTTAATAAATCAACTACGCAAGAACAAGCACATGGGAATTATTGTCTTCACGCAGAATTAAGTAATGGAAGTTTAATCTATGTGCATAATGTTCGTTATAAAGCAACAACAGTTTCTATAACTTATAAACCAGGAAAAGTTAAAACATTTTCTTTAAATGGTCTTTTAAATGGTATGTATAGTGAAGTTATTAAGCAATATTATTCTAATTTTGAAGCATATTCTAATAATTAAACTAATCTATAAACACCTAATAAGGAAAAATCAATGTATAATAATCTCCCAGAATATTTGAGAAACAAGACGCAAGAACTTGCTGCATAAATGTAAAATAATTAATTAAAAGCAACTAAAACAGTTGCTTTTTCTATGCGGTTATGTTATAATATATTAAGTTAAACAATAAAAAAGAAAGATTTATTATGAATCAAAATAACATTAAATGTCCTCATTGCAACACTGAAATTAATATTAGTGATGCTTTAGCTCATGATATTGAGGACAAATTAATTGAACAATTAACTGTTAAAATGAATAATGATTTCAAATTAAAACTTGATGCAGAAAAAGAACTGGCAAAACAACAAGTAACTCTTGAAAACCAAAAAGAATTATCAATTCTTCAAGAAAAAATTGCTTCTCAAAATGAGATGTTATCCAAATTAAATAATCTAACTATTGAAAACAATGAGTTGAAATTTAATTTAGAGCAACAAAAACAGTCTATTTTAATTGAATTTCAGTCTAAATTTCAGAATCAAATGGAAGATGTTCAAAACAATTTTAAATTAATGTTAAATCAAAAAGATGAGCAGTTAAAGACACTTAATTCAAGTTTAATGGAAGCCCAACAAAAAGCTTCTCAAGGTTCAATGCAATTGCAAGGAGAGGCGCAGGAAACAGCTATTGAAAGCTATTTATCTGAAAATTTTATTTATGATGATATTATTGAAATTAAAAAAGGTCAACGTGGTGCAGATTGCTTGCAAGTTGTAAATAACAATAATAATGAGTGTGGCAAAATATATTATGAGTCAAAACGAACAAAAGAATTCTCCCCAAGTTGGATTGATAAGTTTAAATCAGATATGACAGAAAAAGGTGCTGATATTGGTGTTTTAGTAACCAGTGTATATCCAAAGGGTATGGAGCAAATGGGATTCTTTAATGGAGTTCTTATTTGTAGCTTTACAGAATTTAAAAGTGTTGTAACAGTTTTGCGTGAAAATTTAATTAGAATTAGTCAAGTTATGGGATCACAAGAAAATAAAGGAATGAAAATTGAATTACTTTATAATTATTTAATTAGTTCTGAGTTTAAAATGACGATCGAAAATATTATTGGAACATTCAGCTCAATGAAAGATGATTTAGATTCTGAAAAAAGATCTATCTCAAGAATTTGGACCAAAAGAGAAAAACAAATTGAAATTGCAGAAAATAATGCTATTAAAATGTATGGAACTTTACAAGCAACTCTTGGAAATAAATTGCCAGATATTGATCTTTTAATGCTTGAAAATATTTAAAAAATATTATTCATAAGTTAGTTTTTTAGTCAATAAACACTTTAAATAATCAAAAGGCAGCAAATTTTATTGTTGCTTTTTATGTATACTTGTGTTATAATATTGTTAGTTAATAAACTTATATTATATTTTTATAGAAAGATTTTCCATGCTGAATACCCAATTTTTTAGAGGTGATATTGTTGTCTTTGAAGATGACACAGCTGAATGTCCAACAGAGTATATGGTTATGGAATTGTTTACTCCATGTGATTTAACTGAGGAAGAAAAACAAGATCCTACCTCACTAACAGTAGTTACAGAATTACAATCTATTTTATCAGATGAGGATGGATTATTTGACTATGATGAATGCGGAGAATGGGCTATAAAAAAAATAGGTCATTGCTCAGATTCTTCAGAATTTGAAACAAGATATAAACAATATATCATTGATAAAAAATTATTCTAAAAAATGGAAACTAAAACATTTTATTTAAAATCAATCAAACTTAAAGCAAACACTTCACTTAAAATTTTTAGCAAATTAAGTAATAGTCTATTTAAAGGAAAAACATAATGTTTATTAATTACACCAACAAACTACATCAAGATTTAATCGCTATTGCTGAAAAAGTTGAATTTAAAGATAGTTGTAAATTTCTAATGATCTTTGATAATTCAGTGTTAAGTAGTTTTTGTGATGCTATTAAAAAAGCAAATACTTTTCCATCTCAAATTGAAGCAAATATGATTATTGATGATATTGACGTTGATATTTTAGAAGGTTTTAATTTTGACGATAGAGTTGAAAGTATTCTTACAGATTTAGAAAACTTAGAAAACAACAAAAGTTTTCCGTTGTTTTTAAACCATCTTATGTTTATAAAAATTTAAATAGAATTTTAAACAAAGAGAAAAAAGAAATTATTCGACTTCTTTGTTTTGCAATTAAAGGGGCATCCCAAATTATTCATCAAGATGAAAACTCTAAAATTATTAAACTGGATTTAGAAGATGGAATGCAAAAAATGAGTGATGGAGATATTTTAGCTTTCATTGATAATGATGAACGAATTGATCAGAGAATGAACGATATTATTCGTAAGTTTTTATCTTTTGAAATAGAAAAAATTAATATTCTTAATCAATTAGATTTAGAGCGTGAAAAAATTTTAAATTCATATTGAAATTAAGCAACTTATAGGGTTGCTTTTTTTATGTTATATGATTAATTTGAAATAATTTGCTAAAAGTAAATAAAAAAGTAGCTATTTCAGCTACTTTTATTCATTGAATGCCAAAGATAAGTCTGTTTTTATATGTAAAAAATACACGATTTAGATAGTTTTAGAAAAGAAATTGACAAGTGCATACTTACTCTTTTAAAATAACGTCTATTCTTTAGTTAAGAAGTAAATTTATATTTGGATTTTTAATTAACAAGCATTTTGTAGCCTCTTCTTCTGTTACGTCAAATTCTTCTACAATTTCACTCGTATTTTTAACCCATCCTTCAAGAATACCTTTAATAATATTAAATTTGGTTAAAATATCTTTATTTAGTTTAATATGAATATTACCGTTTAAAAATATTTTAATTTCCATGATTTGAATATCCACACCATTAAATTTACCAAGAATTAATTTAGACTTTCCTCTTTCCCAACCTTGATTTATATCGAAATTGTTTTCATAACCTAAATTATTAATAACAATTAGCAAATCAGAAATTTTCTCACTAGTTCTTCTTGATAGATTTTGCATGATTACTTTTTCACGGCTATAATTGGTTTCAAATGGCTCATGCCAATGACCTAAAACAAATATAATTCTTGGAGTTAATTTAATTTTCTCATCCTTTAACTCTTTTTCCTCGACAAACACTCTTTGGTTAGATTTATATTTTTCAGTAGGAGAATCCTTTAAAAACTCGTTATATAGCTCCAAAGTTTGTTCATTGATTTTATCATTAGCAACTTTAATTACTTGTTCAATTATATAATAAATATTAGACAAGTTAAAATCTAAATTAGTATCAATTACTTGTTCTAACATTGTATTTTTATTTTTAGAAGTTAATCTTTTTTGTACTGTGCAAACTTTATTTAAAATTAACTGCCAATATTTTCTTATCACCTCTTTATTTGTTTGTTCAAAATTAGAAATAATATCTTCCAAGGATAATTTAAATATGTTTTTCAAACTTTCTAAAGAAACCTTTGAAATTTCAACCAATGAGCTACTTAAACTTTCTCTTTCTTTACAATATTCATCATATAAGTATGTTGCATAGTCTTTTCCATTTAAATTAACTAATTTATTTTCAAAATCTCTTTCAATATTATGGATAGTTCTTTTTTCAGCTTTTGGCAAATTTGAATCTTTAAATAGTTCACTTATCGATTCATAAATAGGAGACTTTGACTCTTTTAATTTAATCTTGATAACATCAACATTAACCCTTGCAGATCTTTCTCCACCAAGAAAATCAAAACTTCCTAAAATTTCTGGAATAACCAAATAAATAACTGGATTACAACATACATTATTAATAATATGATTAATCCAATTTTTATATTGACTATATGGTGGATTACAGAAGATTACATCAAATTTTTTGTTTGAAATATTCGTCTCAAAAAAATCACAACCAATAAAGTTAATATTATTCTCTTTATAACTATGAGATAAAATATTAGATTTTTCAATTGCTATTTTTCTAATTTTAAAATTATATTTATTTTGATCATATTGGTAATTTGACTCTTTTTGTTCCCACCCATGATAATTAAAATCATCTAATTTAAAACTGTTAAATCAGCAGTAGAACATTTGGAAAAGTATTTAAAAAATCACAATTTAATATAATTAATGGAGAAATAATATGGAAAAAGTAATTATAGACAAAATTATTTGGAAAGGTTTGGATTAATTATATGGCATTATGTAATACAAAAAAGTTTATCAAATTATTGTTTTTGGATGTTAGTATATTTTTAAAAGCAATGTTTGCTTTTGCTATTTCAATATCATTATTAACTCTTTTATTATGTGGATCGATATATGTTTTAGACCATTGGCTTAAATATGTATGTGATGCCGCTCTTTTCATTTTATTTATTATAATTTGTTCTGGATTAATAGCATATGCTAAAAATCTTTGCCAAAAGAGTTTATTTTAATAATAAAGAGGATTTAGCACCCAGAAAATAGTTAAAAAACTTAATAAAAAGTGACTTTTATAGTTGCTTTTTTTTATTGGGCATGATATAATACTTCTATATTAAACAGATACTTAAATTATTTAAAAGAGTTAAATCATGATTAAATTCAAAAAAGTTTCAACTTATAAAGATCAAGTTTCTAATATTAAATTAGCATTAAAAGAAATTGGCGTTAAAGCTGAACTTGGCAAAAGACAATATGAGTACCAATCTGGATTTTTCCAAATTGAAGACCAATGGTTTTATTTCTCTGTAGCACCAATGTTTGCTTCAAAAGATCGTGCTATGTGGAGAACAGCAAAAGATAATAAAGATTTTCAGGGTGGACAGAATAACTGGTGTACTTCTGAGATGGTTGTAGCCAATGCCATTAAACACTTACAATTTATCAAATCACAATTAGTTATTTAATAATAGGGGAATTTAACATGAAATTAATAAATAAATTAACTGGCAAAAAAATTCAATTGGTAAAAATAAAATCTTCTTTTAGAACATCAAAATCACATTATGATTTATTAACCTTTGATGAAGAAATTCAATTAGAATTATATGGAGCTTGTGAAACTGTATTAGCTATAAATACAGAAGATAGATTAAAACCAATGCCATCTAATATGACAATTTCAGAGTGGGTCAAGGCTAATTCTTATTCTTTAAAATCAACAGATATTGAAATTGTCATATTAGATGGCAAACACTCAGAAACAGATGCTGATATTGATATTAAAATCAATCTAACAATTGAAGAATTTAATCATCTAATATCAAATTATGCTGATATGAATTGTTTAATTGACGTTCTTGCTGATAAATTAGGTGTTGATAGTAGAAACCTAAGTGATTTCAAACGCCATTTTGAGCAACATATTTTATCAATTAGCAAACAACTAAATCCAGATGATTTAGCTTTAGTTGAGAGTGTTAATAAATTAGATCTTAAAGTAATTGCCGAATTAATTAATAATCAAAAAGTAATTGAGCATTTAAAGATTGTTTTGAAATAAAAACAGTTTAAAGATTTTTGAAAGTTAAAAAAAGCAACGTTTAGTTGCTTTTTTATTTACTTTGCGCTTAAATTTAACAAACTCATAGGATTACTACTGCACATATAAGTGGTTGGGAAGACACCACCCCATTTATCAATCATTTTTAATTGAATATCAAGTTGCTTAAGTTGGATTAATTCAGGCGTTACAACCTGTTTTTGTAATTGCATAGCATCAGCCTGTGCTTTTGCCTCAACAACCTTTTGTTGAGCGTTAATTGTAGCTGTAGCTAAATCATTTTTTGCTTTACCTGCATTTTGCTCTGCAACCTGCTTATCTTCAACAGCTTTAGAATAAGCATCGCTAAATTTAAAGTTAGTAATACTTACACTATCAACATATAAATCATACTGTTTAAGTCTTAAAGCCAGAGTTGATTCAATTAATGTGCTAACAACAGCTCGTTTAGTAATTAATTGTTCAGCTGTATATTGTGCAACAACTGCCTTAAAGGCTTCACTCATAGCTGGTTTAACAATAGAGGCTTCAATCTGTGATTGATTATCACCCAATCTAACATAGTGACCAACTGGATCTTGTGTGCCTAAGTGATAATTTAATGTTAATTGAGTTTGAACGTTTTGCAAATCATTACTTGCTGCTTGACTATCTTGTTCTACAGTTTGAACTTTTGTATTTAAAACATGAATTTTAGATCTAAATGGCAGATAAAAATATAACCCAGGTGATAATGCTGGGGACTGAGCTTTACCCCAATCAGTTTGAACTCCTGTCTCTCCATTGTCAACTTGAGAACACCCAACAAGAGATAATGCTCCAATTAATAATACTAATAATTTTTTCATAAGATACTTTCTTTAATGATTATAGATTGAATTATAGTATCAGTAATTAACTTATTTGTCAATTATTTTTGTTGACAAACAACATGTTTTTTTGGTATAATATATTAATTAGTTAGATAAAAACATAATAAACCAAGGAAAAAATAATATTAAATTACAAATTAGAAGAGTTTACATCTAAAAAATCTGAAATTGATCAAAATGAAGAAGTTTTAATTGAAGAATTTAACCAAATTTTAAAAGACTTAGAAATAACTAATGAAACGGATGATTATCCTTTTATTGTTGATTTAGATGATGGTGAAGATATTACAATTAAAGTAAAACTAACTATTTATAAATAAAAGAAACTACCTTAAAAGAGTAGCAAAAATGCTACTCTTTTAAATTAAAATATATCTTAACGTTGTTATCTAATGGATCTTGTCTATTAATAACAATTTCATTGTCTTTTGGCTCAACTTGTTTTTTTAACTTAAACCATTTTAAAATACTTATCATATTTTAAACCATATTTCAAACACCACAATTTTCTTCATAAATATTACTCCTATTCTCAAAAATACCACTTGAAGTATCATATCGTTCTGGAGGTTCAGGAAAATCTATAAAATTTATGTCAAATATTTTACCTAAATCAATTAAACTCATATAATAAGGATCTCCAACTTTCTTAAAAATAAAACCACATCCATCAACTCTTATCAAATCACATATATGCAAGCATCCATTTGTATGAGCTAAACTAAAAAGATTTTTTAGTCTAAAGAATCTATGAGAGTTAAAGAAAAAATTCATCCATTTAACTTCTTTGACGTGATTATAATTAATTCCATATGCAAATATAGAAACTTTATTGCAATAAATTGGCAAATGATCAGTATATACTTTTATGCTAATACACTTATCATCCATATCTAAGAAAACACCATTAGGATTCTTTACAATGTGTTCAACACCAGAATGACTACCTGTCCCATTACCAATAACACCTGTTTTATTTTTACAGACATTATTTTTATTTAAAATAAAAGAAACCAATTCCCACTTATTTAGATTCTTTTTGTCTTTAAAGGATCTTGACCAATTCATTGATATTTCCATAATCATATTATTAACGCCTTTTATCACTTTATTTATCCAATATTATCATATTTAAAAGCTTATTGTCAATGTTAAAAAGTTGTTTTATTAAAGATTTATTTGCTATTTAATCAATAATGTTATATAATATAATTGTCAGAATCTGTTTGGCTATGTCTGTTGTAAAAAGCGTTACTACTAGCAGTTATACAAACGGATTTTTCTTAATATAGTAAGATGAAATGAAAAAAGCAAAAATAATAAAAATTAGTCAAAACAATGCAATTTATGCAGAAAATATTGATGATTACCAATGTGAAACACTAAAAGAACTGTTAAGCAAATGATTTAATATTGGTGCTTATATTGAGGTTGTTTTTGATTTTAATAATAGAGTTGTTTCGGTTAGATTAGTTTAAAAAATCCCCGTAATAAGGATTTATGATCCACACTGAGTGTTTGGTTTTTAAACCATATCATAACTAGCCACGGGGAAGTTTGCTATTGCTGGTATTATAGATTATTTAAAAATAATCTGTCAAATATTTTTAAATAAAAGGAAAATGATGAAAAATGAAGATTTTAATAGTTTTGATATAAAATATAAAGAACATAAAGATGGATTTATTGCATCTGCAAAACAAATGCAAAAATTTTCTGCTTTTGGTGAAAACCAAGAAGTTGCAAAAGAAAACCTAAAACAAATTTGGATGTTTATTGTTGAAACATATATTGAAAAAAATATTATAATCTCAGAGCAATTAAAGGCATGGTAGTTAATTTAAGTAAGATTCAAAATAATTTCAAGAAAGAACAAAATGCTAAATATAATAAAAGATAAAATAATTATCGATAATTTTGAGGCTAATGTGTTTTTAGATAAAGACAATCAATACTTAGCATATTTTGATAAATTACCAAACATATCAGCTTTTGCAGATACAAAAGAAAAAGCAATTGAAGAATTGAAAATTGCTTGGGATGTAGCAAAAGAAACATACCAAATGTTTGATATAGAAATTCCATCACAACATTATTAATAGTGTTTTTTATTAACATATAAAAAGTTAGGATTTAATATTGGAAAAAATTGATAAAAAACTCAATAATTGTATGAATGATCAACGAATAGAACAAACAATTCAGAAAATTTTAAGTGGTGAAATTATAATTGGAGATTCATTTCAAAATAATATTAAATATGATGATTGTGAACGAGAAAAATTACAGAATTTTCTTTCTAAATATTACCCTAACGAATGACTTCTTAATGTATTTTTTAATACATATTTATTTTTGATTTTTTCAATATTTATTTGACAAAATAAACCCACCTAGAATATAATAATTTTATCGGTGACGGTGGGAACTGAAATCCGAAAGCGTTATACAGATAAATAAAAAATATATCTTTGCCAACAAGTAGTTAGTTCATTTAAGTGATAGCGAAGGCAAATCAATGAACTAGATTTAATATTATCAAAATATTACAAATAATATTATTGACGTATATAATCTAATTGGAGAGAAACATGAAAGTTAGCAATGAGATTGAAGTATTAATAGTTAAAAACCAAACAAGATTTGATAAAAATAAATATCTTAAAGAAAAATTAGTTAGAATTAAAAATATAAGAGAAAAAAGTAATACAAGTAACATTTTAATCGATATGATAAACACTCCACAAATTCCATCTATGAATAAAATCTTAAATTTTTAGACAATTATTAATATACTGTTTTGCAAAAAATATGCATTATGGGAATCAATTACTTTTTGCCTGTGAATCTGTGTGGGATAATTTTAAAATTTATTGATTATCAATAAATTTTTGATTATAAAATGACATAAATGTATAAATAAGATAAAGATAAAAAATAATTGACGATTATCTTTTACAATAATTTATCCGTCAATTAATTCTTTCACTAAATACTATTTTACAACTTTAATTTTCGGAACACTTGATATTTTAAAATCAATTTCTTCAATTTTTTTACCAACCTTAATTTCTGAAAATTCCACATGAATGTCAGTATTTAAATTGATTTTTTCAACTGCTGGAGTAATTACACTTTGTTTTAATTGCCCGTACGTACTATAACCAATAATTCCTAAAATGTCTTTCAATTCTTTTATTTTAAAATTTCTAGATTCGATCGTAGTATATTGTTTGAGTAACTTATATATTCTCAGAGCATAAATTGAATCTAATGCAGATATGTATTTTAAATTAATTTCGGTATATTCTTTTTTTATATCCACAAAATACGGTAAAACTTCATGATTAATTTCAAACGTAAAAATGCCATCTCTATAATCTACTTTATCTATAAAATGTCTTAATTTATAAGCAGTTTTTCCATCTTCGACATATTTAAAAGCGGCGCATTTTTTAAATAATTTTTCGACAATATTGTGTATTTCGTCGTACAAGTGATTTGTATTAAAATTTAATACTTTTGCCAAGTCAATTAATTTTACACTAACAACTTTATTTTGTTTATTTTTTACATACTCAATATCAACTTTTTTTGTTAGTGATGCTAAAAACTCAAAAGTTTTTAACTCAAGTAATCTAAAATCAGAAAATTTACTTTCTATAAAATTATTAGCTTGTCTAAATTTTTTATCAGCTTTGGGGTTTGTAATTAGTTTTTCCATATTTTTATCCTTTTAAATTTAATAATATTAATTAAAACATTATTAAAAATATTTGTCAAAAAATTAATTAAATTTCAACTGAAAACCAACTAATATTTTGGGACATTTACAATAGTGAAAATACAATTGGTTTTCGGTTAAATTTTAACAAAAAAACACACGGAATACCTTATAGTTGACACGGAATACCTTATAGTTGGACTTTTATAAAATTAAAAAAGTATTGGTAATCAATGAATTGTCAAATTGCTAAAAATGCTTTAATAAAGCTCATTAACACGGAATACCTTATAGTTGGGTAATTATTTCAAAATTAAAACAATATGTTATAAATATCTAAAATAGTTTAATTAGTTTCTCTTCGATTAACTATTTTTAAAAATGAGCGAGGAGCGAAGTTTTAAACTGCGGAGCGAATGAACGAAGTGAAATAGCGACCTTGATTATTATCATTCTTAATTATTAGGACAGCAAATTTGATTTAATCCAATGTTAATTCTAATTTGCGATATTCAAGTCTCCGACTTGCCTGATATTCCCCCCAACCCCCCGAGGGGAGTGGATTGTTTTGGCGAAACCAGATGTATCCTGACAGGGGTCTTTCGACTAAATAATCTACTTTTATGAAGCACAGCGGAATAAATTGCTTCGGGAATATCATA
>JACCDZ011807696.1_pt1 | contig 14920 bp, 10 predicted proteins | sample 7449551 | NCBI WGS metagenome assembly JACCDZ01 (sample SAMN15323452, study PRJNA562643) | freshwater metagenome | isolation source: river surface water | place: USA:Blue River Watershed | collected 2017-08-18 | reverse complement strand
GGCGAATGCCAAGAAGCGTCATGACGATGAAATAGATGCTATGAAGCAGGATGCGAGTGGAGGTGTGAAGCGGAAGAAGGAGGATTTAGACTCGGCAGATGCCGCCAAGAAGAAGGCTGCGGATGATTTAGATGCGGCAAAGAATAAACGAAAACAGGCGGAGGATGATTTGGATATTAATAAGAAGAAGAAAGCAGACAAAGAGGGTGAAGTAGATGCCGCAACTAGCAAGAAGAGGAAGGCACAGGATGATGCGGATGCGGATGCAGAGAATACAAAGCGTAAGAAGAAGGAGTTAGAGGATGCTGAGGCAGAAGCAGGGATTAAGAAAAAGAAGAAGGATGATGCAGAGGCGGAGGCAGAAGGGAAGAAACCCAAAAAGGAGGATGATATTGACGCTCAGAAGAAGAAAAAGAAGCAGGATGAGGATGATGCGAAGAAGAAGAAGGAAGAAGCAGAGAGGAAGAAGAAGCAGCAGGATGAGGATGCGGATGCTGCCAAGAAGAAGAAGAAACAGGAGGAAGATGAACTGGAGGCAAAGAAGAAGAAGAAGAAGGATGCGGATGATGAGGCGGAGGCTGCAAAGAGGAAGAAGAAGCAGGAGGAGGATGAGCTGGAGGCAAAGAAGAAAAAGAAGAAGGATGACGAGGAGAATCTGAAGAAGCAGAAGGATCGGTTTTCTAAACTTCTGGGAATGCTCAACCTGGCCGCAAATCTCCTTGGACCGATAGCAGTTGCAGCACTTCTTCCTGGTGCAGTAGCTCTCCCTACTGAGGGCTTTATTCCACCGAGTCCGCCGACCCCTTCTCCCCCCGTAGAGAAGCCTGTTGAGCCTCCTCCAGAAAAGACAAAAGATGACGCTGATTATGAGCGTGGTTACCAGGATGGTCTTCGCGATGGTAAAGCAGATGGCTTGAAAGAGGGTATAGAAGATGGAAAGAATGAGATGAGCGAGGAAGCTCTAGAGGAAAATCTGGATGCGATAGATGCCGAGGCTGCTGCAGAAGAGGCTGCAGTAGACCAGGAATTCAATGAACTTGCTACTCAAGAAGAGGCTGCTATTGAAGCGGAAGCAGAAGCAGAAAATGCTGCAATGGAAGAAGAGATTGATGAGGCGCTCGGCGAGGAGGGCGAAGAGGGTGAGGAGGGCGAAGAGGGCGAAGAGGGTGAGGAGGGCGAAGAGGCTGAGGAGGCTGAGGAGGGTGAGGAGGCTGAGGAGGGCGAAGAGGAAGAAGAGAATGTTGAGGTTGAGCAAGAGGGTGGTGCAGAGCCGAGCGAGGCATATGACCGCGGGTATCAGAAAGGGTACCAAGAGGGATATGACATAGGCTATCAGCAAGGAATCATCATTGGTCGTCAGCAACAACCCCCTACAAAGACTGAGTCTACCGAAATCAGTGAACTTCTTGAAATTGATAAAGAGGCTGAAGAAAATGCCAATGAGGAAATGGCCAATTCCCTTTCAAGCCTCGCTAAGCAATCTCTTGCTGGCGAAGAGGAAGAGGAAGAGGAAGAAATGAGCAATGAAGAAAAGGCTGCAAAGGTTCGCCGCATGTCAGCGCTTCTAGCAGATGTGGTGGAAACTGCGGAGGAAGATGTTGACGCCGACTATGATGCGAGTGTACGCCAGGTTATGTCACAGAAGCGTCGCAAGAACCTAGAAGCCGCCATGAATACAATGAGCGCGAAGGACGCATCTGCCCTGGGAGCCTGGTTGAAGACCCTCTACAATACAGCAAATCAGCGTAACCAGAAACTGGATAGCATGCCAAATCTAAACTGAGGAATTGCTATGCGGAGGTGCTGTTCCAGCGAATTCCACCTTCCCTAAGTAAAAGAGTAAATAGAACCATTTCAAATGTTCAGGAATACCTTCAGGATACCGAACAAGCTGAATTAGTTCACTCCTCTCTAAAGCTATTGAGGCAATAATACTCTGGTCCTTCCCTACAAAGCGTCCAGCCATCCAATACCTCATAAACATCGCATCATATGCCGCAGACCAGGTGGACCATCCCATCTGGTCCGAGGCCAGAATTCCACCACCCACCGCATTTCGCCGCAGAAAATCACCACAAATGCCATCCCCCTTTGGAGCCGCATCACCATCTTGAAAGGGAGAAACCTGAAGCACGAGGAGCTTTCCGCGAGGTATTCTCTCTGCTACAGGGAAGTTACCTAAATAGGGAATATACTCTTTATAACGACAAATACCAGCATCACACCATACAAAGAATTCGGAGCTAAAAGGGTTCATCTTAATTGCTCGTTGTATAAACTCTTTCTTTTCGTACCAGAGGGCATAGAGCTCTGGCGTATGAATTGCCTGTTCAGGATCTTTTGCTGCAGTAAGTTGCCAAATGGCAGGTGAGATTGCATGAAACGCGGTGAGTTCCTGAAAGGGCACCCCTGCTACTAGTGTTTGTCCCTTGCGCCCCTCTAGAAGCGATTCAATCGGCTTTACAAGATGTGGGTCCGTAAAAAAAATAAGATTACAAGAAAGAGTCGGCCAGAATTGGCGAATCCATTCTAAATATTTATCTACTGGATGCTTGCTTTTCACTGGATAGTAGGCTGTTACAACTGTTACTTGTGTAGGTGCGGCTAACGCCTTATCCATCCTTTTGAGCCTTATGAGCTAAACTTAAAGTCCCTAGCTTTTCCTTGTGAAAGGCAAGGAGTCCAGCAACATCCTGACGACCTTTTCCGTTAAAGGCGGAGCCACTATGAATCCGATGATGAACGAGGCGAAAGGGAAGATTATAGAATCGGCCGCCAAAGGCGGCTATCCGCAGCCACAGATCATAATCTTCCAGTCCAAACCGGTCAACCCACAGTGCAAATTCTCTCCTAAGCAGTACACTAGAGTTAATGAGAGGATTCATCTTCCAGAGAAATCCAGGGTCAATCCACCCACATGGAAGGCCCGGTGGCCCATCACTCACCATATCACCAAAATACCAACAGAGAGTGCCAATCACTGCAGGCCGCTCGGGCTCTAGGCGCCCCGCAGCAATCCGCTGAAACAGAAGCTTATTTCTATCCCAGGTATCATCGCAGTCTAGGAGAGCAATCCAAGGCGCCTGGGAGCGCTTGACCAGCGCGTTCAGCGCAGCTGTCTTTCCGCCACAATCCCCCAGATTTACCACATGTACACGCCCACACCCTATAAAGCTAGATTCAAATGCGGACTGAATTTGAAGAGCCTTCTTGAGTGCCGCACCACCGTCTTGTCCGTGCCCATTCACACCAATCCACCACTCCCAAGTGAAGTCCTCTCCATTCCACTTTGTCTCCTGAAGAAATACGCTCATAGCGCATTGCTCCAAGAATTCCCACCCAGTATACACAGGTGTAAGAATAGCAACCCAGGCGGACATGTCGCCTGTTCTATCTTGTGCTAGACAGAGTGTCTAGGCCCCCGCCAGCAAAACCCCTTTTGAGCAATTTTATCCAAAAGGCCGTGACAGGATAAAGCAGGATGACGAAATCCTGCTGGATTCAGAGCTCCATAAATCCATGGCACTTGCCCAGCGCGCTCAATAAGAGGGATATAGGTCCCACCTCTTGCCTTAAAAAGCTCCTCCATTTCTGCGCGAACTTCAGCAGACATTCGTTCACGGATTTGCGGAATGCTCCAAAGGGAAGTCAAGAACTGAAAGAGGTCTCGCCCCTCTTTAGGACACGGGTCAATTTTCGGAACAAGTCCATCTGTTAAACTAACCACTGCATTTCCTGTTTCATCTCCTATACAGCCAAATCCAAAATCCAGAAGAACAACCTGGAAGGGCGCCGTAACTGTCCAGAGAACACCAAACAATTCTGCCTTCAGCTCTACAGGGCGAGGAACTATCCAGACATTATCTGCCTTCAGATCACGATGATCAAACAATATCCTCTCTTCCAGAATTCCTAAAAGAAACGCGGTTTGTGTAACCATTTGCCACCATGACTGGTCAGGTGTCGGTGATAGAAGAAGCCAATCTGCGGCACTTACCCCCTTCTCTAATTTCATTGTAAATCGTGTCTCACCCGCAAATTGATAGAGGTCTATGATAGGTGGCACCGCTCCATGAATGCCAGCCTGAATTAGTGTCTGCCCAGCGAGCCACTGGAGCATGGCTTCAGAACAGAGAGAATAGTCACGTTCATGTGGTTTCTTAACACAAAGGGGGAATCCAAGGGCTGGATTACGCTCCACTGCACAGATTTCTCCTCGCCCCCCCCTATAAAGCCGAGCACCCTCTTTTAAGATACATCTCCGTTCTCCTCCTACTTCTACAATATCACCTAAGATTGTCTCCTTAGGAAGAAGCTGTAGCGGAATTTCAAATGCCGATTGTTTTAGTGTAAGTGTCCACGGAATCTGAAAAGAACCCTTAAGATCATACATTGCGGCGCCCCCCTCTCGCGCCATCTAACGTATTCAGCCATTTAATCAAATCCCCCTCTTCTTTAATATTTGCCGCAGCAGCCTCTACTGCAAGAAGTTCATAGGGATGCTCTGGCTGTGGTGGCGAACCGTAGCGTTGTTGAAATGTGGAAGGTGTAAACCAATATGTAGCCCCTGTCTTAATATCATACCAGGCAATCTCAACCTTATCAACCGCAGGATAGTCGTCACGAATAAAAAGGGGGAGAGGGACATGACGCCCCTCCCATGCCCAGAATGTCTGGGGTCTAAATGTATCAGGATTTAGGCGACAACGCTTACGAAGCCTCTCAGGAATCTGTCCAGGTGGGCACGGTTGCCAACCATCCCGCATACAGGCTGCAGTCCACAAGGCGATATTCTCCCGTTGGTGGATATGTATTGCTTCGTGTCGCAGAGTTTCTGCGAGATCAGATGTTGTTTTTCCGGTGACTGCACTCGTGGGCATACAGACAATGCGGTTTGCGCGTGTATGAGGGTATCCGCTATCGGCAGATGCATGGAGCGTAATCACAGTACATCCATTCAAAAGAGGGATAGAATCTACCTCTTGAAGGAGCTGGCGTGCATCATCCTCGGCTAAAAAGGAGGGGGAGTACACCTGCCCTTCACGCGCCATCGCGTTCAGCTCCGAATTGGCGCATGCCGCACGATATCCATCCTTGAGTTCAGCGGCTTCTAGTAGGTCCTGTGGCCTTGACATCCTCTCTTTCTAGATACTCAGTGTCTTTCCTGTTAGGCCCTCCGTTGGGCTGGACTTCCTAGAGGCCACGCGCTCGGAGCGTCTTTGAGCAGCGCGGCTTGCGCCCCCGTTAGCAGCTTCCAGCCCCTTCAGCAGTTGACGCTCCATAAACATGCTGGTGAGCTTCGTCTGCTTCTTTGGTTGAGCGATAGCGGCGGTAGCCGTTGCAGCCGCCACCGCATTGCGAGCAGGCAGAGGCAGCGGTACAGCCGCACGCCTCTCGCCTCCACCCCCTATAGAGCTCTTCGGTTCCTGTACTTGCGCTGATGCCAACCCGAACATCTTTGCTCCAAAGCGGCGAGTGGCCGTCTTATCACACGCATTTAGCGCATCGCGGAACAGATACTCCGCCGCCGCATACTCGCGATCAGCCACATCCGCCTGCTCCCAGCTCCGCCCACCAGGCGCCACGCAGCCGGGCAGCTGCTCTACGCCGAGCGCAAAGAGCTGCGAAATCGGATTCATCAGCTGGTGCTCCATATAGAACTTCACATCCACTTCCAGCTTCTTCTCCTTGATGAAGGCCGGCGTCTCAATGCGGTCACCCTGAATCTTGGACGCAACCTGCCCAACAGGCGGCATCACATACAGGAAGCTGATACGGTCTCCACTTGCAGGTGCATTACCAGGGTCGCGCGCCGCAATACGCTGGGCGAGCACCTTGTGCGCAGGCGGTGTCGGCGACTTGTATTCCGCACGCAGCGACTTTGTCATCGTCAGCTGCGTTGTGCTCACACGGCCCTCTGCGAGATCAAACAGCTTATCGCGCACAAAGTTCGCCGCCGCCACAATGTCCTGCTCCGTCAGCAGAATGCGCAGCGCACCGCCGTAAATCACCTTCACGATACCCGCATAATCGCGCCGCTTCGTGGCGATACCCATGCTGTTCTGGTAGTATTCATCAGGCGACTCCTCATACTTGTTCCCCACGTAGCGTTTTTTACTGAAGATGATGAAGGGCGAGAACACCTTGTCATACTCAAAGTCGTGCGGTGCCTTCAGGCAGCGGGTCACCCACTTTCCAGCCTCCTCCGTTAGATGCTGCGTAGCAACAATCGCCTCGCGCCCTGACAGCAGCTCACCCGTTGCTGGGTTGCGCACATTGAAGTTGATGAACAGAGAATCTGTATCACCATAGACTGTCTCCGCACAGCAGTCCGCCCGCCCCGCAGCAGGCCCGTAGAACTGCTCAATTGCCGCCTTCGCAAACATAATCTGCTTGCGACCATATGCAGTGACGGAGGCAGCCAGATGCTGTAGACGAATCTTAAATGTACCCGAGCCCAGCTGACCATAGAGCGAGTTCGCCGTCAGCTTGTAGGCCAGCTGCTCCGCATCCAGTAGCGCCTTCTTGAATGGGTCATTCTCCTTTTCAGCCTCCTTGCGCTTCGCCTTGCGCGCCGCCAGAAGTCCCTGTACAATCTGCGGAAGAGTACCCTTTGTCCCGCCAGCCAGCTGCGCATACCGACAGACACGGAGTCCCCGCTTTACCTTCTCAGGCTGCTTGCGCATATCCCCCTCCTTCACACCCCAAATATCAAACTCAATATCAATCCATTGGACCCCCTCTCCAGCCACCCCCTCACATTCTGGAGAGCCATACGAATAGCCGACGAATCGCCCCCCCATATCGTAGTCCTTTGCCCACACCAGTGTATCATGCGAGATATTCTCACTGATAATGGTGCTCGGATACAGCGAGGCGAAGTCCGCCACGCCAATGGGCGACTTGAAGTAGAATCCAGGCGTTGGCGTCAGCACAATCGCCCCCTCGTAGCTCTCCTCTTGCTGCTGTGCCCCCTCCTCGCCCACAGGCGCGCCTGGGGCTAACCGCGGCTGCTGCGGCATCACCACAACGCACTGCTTCCGCTTGTCGCACTCCTTGAAGATGAGCGACTCAATCTTGATGCCTTGGCCGCGCGTGAAGATATAGCCAATCGGCACCGAGCACGCATTCGCCATCGCCATTGCATTGTTGAACACGTCCAGCTTTTTGTAGAGCTCCACTGTCAGGTCACAGTCCTGAATACAGTAGGCGGCAATCTTAGCGCGTCCTTCCGCTCCACCATTGCGGTGGAGTTTGAAGATATCCTGGGGCGAAACATCGTCCTTCACGACCGCCCACTTCACTGCGTCAGGTGCAGCGGCGGCAAGGTCAGCCGCGTCATCCCCCTCTGGAGCTTCTACAACCAGCCCCTCCTTCGGAAGAATCTCCTGAATCCGCATCTTCTCTACAACAGTATCACCGGTCTCGTCCAGCAGTGTCACATAGCGTCCCACCACTGCATCGCCCGTGGACTTCGTCTTCAAGAGCCACTGCCCAGGGCGTGCACTCACATCCACGCCGCTCAGCTTTCCGCTCATGAAGTGTTGGCAGACATAATCCAGCTTGTAAGCTGGCAACGAGAAGGACCGCTTGATATAGTGGAAGAGATCTACCTGAAGCCGGCCATACGTCGTCCACATCTTCAGCTCGTTATCCCCCAATGCCGACGACGAGAGCATCTTTGTTTCCAGGTCCACCTTTCGCTCAATATCCAGCAGTCGCGAGAGACTCTGAATATGACGGTCGCGAGTGATATGTAGCTCCTCAGCACGCTCCCAAACATAGCGCTCGTCAAAACCGAACACGTTGTATCCAATTAGCACATCAGGATTCCACTCCTCCATCTTTTGAGCCCAACCGAGCAGAAGCTCCTTCTCAGTCGCATAGCTATAGACCGTCGCACCAGGCACTGAGTCGCAAGTGTCCAGCACAAAGATATGCTTATCCCGCTCCCCACCTCCGCGCGTCAGCACAACTCCAATCTGAATGATGGGGTCGCCTGCGATAGGGAGAATACCCTTAAGGAAGGTGCCCAGATTCTTCTTGATGGCCTCAATTCGGTCTTTTTGCGTCGGCAGTGAAAGCCCCTGCTTTCCAATCAACTGCTGGTCCATTGTAGCCAAGAAGAGTTCACGGCGAGAGCAATCCTTACAACCCGTTTTGGTCGCCTTACAGGCGTTCGGATCCCTACACGTCCAGGTGCTTGTAAAGCTCTCAAGAATATCCTTTTCGGCCTTCGTCAATTCCCCCTTGCGTGACTTGAGTTCATCCAGCCCCTTGAAAGCGATTTTCTCCACAGCAGAAGCATAAATCAAATCGCCAGCTTTCTTACCATTTTCTGCAAGCTCAAACAGCTGTTTTGCCAGGCGGTCATATGTCTTCTTGGCCAGAGGAAACTCACCGTTAGAGCTGTAGCACTCAATATCCCAAAAGGCATGAAGGAACGGTGCAGCCGCCACAGGGGGTGCCGCACAAGGGCTAATCTCTTTCCAATCCAGGCTGTAATGAGTCGTTGGAATACCACCGCGATCCTTCTCATCCTCTGGAGCTTCCTCCACAATCCATTCCTCAACATCGCCTGCTGGCTGTACCCACCCAGCCGGTTTCAGGTCCCGCAGATGAAAGAATCGCAGCATCGGGTCAAGATTCGCCTCAAAGACCTCTAGCGCCGGCTCACCAGCATACAGCTCAAACTTCGGCTCCATCGTATCCCCCGTAAGGAAGATCCGTCGCAGAGCACGGAACGCATCCAGGGAGTGAACTTCCAGCCGCGCAAAGGTGTAGAGCTGGTCCGCGGTATAGCCATACAGCACTTTGCGCTTCTCATATGTCAGTGTAATAACACCGTCCTTACACATCCAGCGCGCAGTCTTCTTCAGCTCTCCGTAGAGCCGATTCTTGAAGTCGGCCTGGATGCGAGCACCGTCGCGCGGCATCCGCACATAGAAGTAGGGCTTGAAGTTCTCCACACGTGCACGTACAGGCCGACCTTCCGCATCGTTTCCAAAGAGATAAATCATCATCCGTAGCTTGGTACGGTCCGGTTTCGGCTCCGAATCGTCCCCCTTTTTAGCCCCAGAGCCCCACTTTGGAGCCCTGCGAATCTCACCATCGTCGTCGCTGAGTTCGTCATGACCGCCACCGCCATAGACTGTAATCTCCCGTGCCTCCTCCGTTTCCTCCACTTCCAAATCCTGGGTAAAGGAGTCCAGGATATGAAAGATAGGTTTGGTTGCCATTCTTTGAGAGCTGTCTACCGGATTTGGTGAAATGGGGTGGGCCAATTTTACCCGCCGCAGTCGCCTGCCGCTGTTGCTTGTCGCCCACCTAAAATTGAAGTTGCCGCAGGTCACACCTGCTATTAGATAGAGTAGTAGCCATGGATATCGCAAATCTTGGACTCGGCGGCCATAATCTGGACCCCTTTGAGGGAAATGATACTATGACTACCACTGTTATGCCAGCCTTCAAAGAGAAGATTCACATCCGGTTTACACCAGGTAAGCGCCCCATTACACTTATTGAGGGGCTAGACGACGACCTTGACCAGATTCGTATCGCAAAGGCCATGAAGCGGGAGTTTAATTGCGCAGCTTCGGTCCACAAGGATAAGGCGGAGCGTGAAGTTATCAAGCTCCAAGGCGACCAGTGTATGAAAGTGAAGGAGTGGCTGCTAAGGCAGGAGATTCTGACAAAAAAGGAGGCCGCCGAGCGGCTCGTTATCCACGCCCTCTAAAGCCTTTCTGATTGTTCCATAAGTTCATTCCCTCTTTTTAGTTGGGCATGGAGCTCGTGCGCGTAAGAGGGGATGGAGCAGCAACAGAGCCAGCAGCCATCCGCGCAAGTGGCGATGGCGTGCCAGGAGGGCTGCCAGGAGGCATGGCTGGCACAGAGCTAGCAGGACTCGGGACAGCAAACCGAACACGAGGGGCAGCAGTAGGGGGTGGCGCAGCAGCAGAAGAGGATGCGCGCATTGCCATTGCCACGCGACGGGCAGGAAGGCTGGACGTGGGGCTGAGGTAGCTCGTCTCCCGTGCGGCCGGTGCCGGCGCTCCCGCTGCGCTGCTTGTATCCGGGTCGCCTGCCTCATCCTCGTCATCTGTACCAGCTCCCGCAGCATAGTAATTGTTGTTGTAGATGCTACCACGGTACAGAGACTCCTGGGTGATAGGCTGCGAGGTGCCACGACCCAGCGACGTCCAGGCCGCGTGCTGAGAGGCGAGCACATTAAGACGTGCTGCCGCCGCACCACGGCCACCACGCTCCTCAATTGCCGTCAGCAGCGAGGGAATCTCAGCGCGCAGCATCTCTGCAACTGCGTTGCCATCCAGAGCAGAATCAGCAAGGGCATCGCGCAGCCTCTCCACCTCAACCCGCAGTCCCGCAGAATCGCCAGAGCCTCGCATGCGCTCCCATAGCGCCGAGCACTTGTAGCGCAGACGCGTGACCTCAATGTCCAGATTGCGGGTGACAATCAGTGAGCGGTCCGTGATCTCCTGATTGAAGGAGTCCATGCTCGGCATGAAAGCACCACGCACGCGCACAGGCCCCTCCTTTAGATTCACCAGAAGCAGCACCTCCGTCCCAGCATAGAGATCGCCGACGCGAATCTCGCCAGCCTCTGTAATCTTATAGGGACCGATGATAGTGCTGCCTGCAGGGCACTGAACCATCACGTTTTGGGCCACGCAGCTCGTCACGGAGCCCAGCGATTCACCCATTGCCAGTGCGGCATCCTCTGTATTTTCCACCACGCTGTAGGCGCCCACGCAATCCTGTGCCATCCCCTTCAAGAGATCCGTATTGTGGTCCACGCCGTAGGCCACAAACGACATCGTCAGCTCGGGGTAGCGCTCATGAACACTGCTGACCAGCCCACGCAGAGTAGTTGGGTCAGAGATACCACGATTGGCATGACCATCTGTCAGAAGGAAGAGTCCCTGCTTGAGGCGACTGCTATCGCTACCCCCTCCAGGCGCGTAGACCTCGTCCAGCACCTCGCGCACGGACACCAGTCCAGCTGACATATTCGTACAACCCTCCACATGGAGCCCCTTGATAATCTGCTCTGCGGTTGCAGTGGCAGCAGGGCCATTCATCTTCAGTCGCCGCAAGGCAATCGCACTCATCTCGCCGAAGGTCACAATGGTCAGCTCGTCACCGGACGCGAGGAACTGTAGGAGTAGAGTCATACAGTGCTTCACGTTTCCGAGCTTGTTCGCATCCGCCATGGACTCGCTGATATCCAGCATCATGATGAAGTGCGTATTGACGCGCGTCTCTGACTCGGCAGGCGTAAGGCGGAGAGCCGCCTCGCCGCTGCCGTCAGTCTCAAGAAAGGTCAGAGAGAAGTTCATTCTGGCCGGGGTTTGTGCTACACAGCCTGCGGCCCCGCCGCTCAATTTTTGCGCGTGGTCGCCGCAGCCGCAGCAGCACGGGCTCTCGCACGTCTCCGCCGAGCCAAGCGAGCCGCGCGTTTGACAGTCTTGCGGCGGCTGCTTATAGCAACTGCCGTCCCAGCAAGCAGGGCCGCCGGTGCCACGCGCCCAGCAGCATCCCACATGGCCGCGAGCAGAGAGCCACCAGAAAGTGTCTGGCTGTTAGGTCCGCTACTTACAACGCTACCCTGCGAATTCAGGGGCATTCCACTCTCCATAAAGGGTGTAGGGCTACCCATAGGTGTGGGGCTACCCATTGAAGATGCAGGCATCTGAGAATAGGTAGACCCCTGCCCTACCAAGTCATCCTCCACATTCGGCGGATTTGCAGAAAGTTGGCTTGCGGACTTATTGGATTTAGGTGTATTCGTCGCTAACGAGCTGATAGAGACATCGCCCGCATCATTGAGAGCCTGCTCTGCAGAAGGTGTGGGCATCTTAGAGCTCGGCTCGGGCTCGGGCTCGGGCTCAGACTCAGATGCTAAATAAGAAGATGGAGATTCCGTTGCTCCAGACGCAGCCAGGACTTTACTCGGGTCCGCTGTCAACATACTTTTGAGCATATTCATATTGCTGTGATTCGGAATCGCGTTAGTCTGCTCGCCAACCTCGTTTTTGAATCCGGCCATTTTCCCGTCATTGCCAATTGCAATCACACTCGGATATCCCTCAATCTTCGCCGACTTCAAAGGAGTAGAATCCAGAACATCTGCATTCACTTGAGCAATAGGAACTTTCCGATTTGGAAGACTCTGAACCTTGCTCCACGTATCCTTTTTATAGTGCTGGCAATGGCCGCACCAGTCAGCATAGACAAGAACAACCACAATCTTGTTCTTTTTAATAAGGTCTAGAAGCTGCGAAACCTGGCCCTTGCTCCGCACATCTACGTTATCATTCTTCGTAACTACTGATTGTACGGAAGGAATGGTGGATGTTTTGGGAGTGATGACAGTTGCTGAGCGCTTCTGAGATGCCGACTTGGATTTGCTCTTCTTTGCTCGCCGAGACTTACGCCCGATCAAAGTATTGATGACCGTTGGCATCCTTCCTATAAAGGGATGCCAAACTTTGGCACCCTACGGTAGGAAGGCGCACAGCCATGAACGGTCAGACATTTTTTATGCTCTTTTTCGGAGTCATTTTAATCGCATATGGAGTTTTGTATGTCGGCGGTCGGCATTATCTGCGCGAGTATTTCCAGGCTGGAGGAGCGGCAGGTGCTGGCAGCCCTTCTGCGGGGGAGCTATATCCCACTCCCCTCCCTGCATTTCCCTCTCCAGAGGGAGGGGGTGCGACAACTTCCGCAGGAGAGTGCCCCAAGTCGGGTCGCGTCCTTATGGAATATGTCAGCATGGACCCTGTTGCTAAGAATACCATTCAGAGCCTGGATGACTATGAAATGAACTATGTATTCCAGAATGAGTCTGATCGGGAACTTTCACAGGCCCTGCGCAATAAACTGATGTCCCAGCGGCCGATGGACTGGGCCGGCATGCCCCCATCGTCGGCACAGTTCCAGGCGGGTCTGCGTGAGTCGTTTGAGAATGCGAGTCCGACGGTTCCCGACAATGCCCAGCCATTCCGGAATGTAAATGGAGACAGTATGGTACCACCTGATACGCAGAGCACTGAAATGGAGGAGCGGAAAGTCTTACAAAGTTACAAACCTCCGTCGGCCAAAGAGCTAGATAGTTACGACCCCGACAAGGTTGAGGACCCTGAGGCGCTGATTCGGAAGGTCTATGACGCAAAGGGGCTTGTGCCAACCGTAGCGCACAAGGAAGGTACAAATGTCTATGAGGTTGTTGGTGTCCGTCGCAAGGATGAGAAGATTGTGTATGAGGAAGAAGAGGCTCCGGCGTCAGTAGGGGCTGTGATGGCGGCGGGTGAGCAGCGCATTAGTGTGCCGCCGACGGCCTACGATACTGCCGCTGCACGCGACCCCTTTTATGACCCGACGGCTCCCAGTGGCGGAGGCGGACCCTCCCGTCAGGGCAAGTGGAACTACCAGTCGTGGACACCGGGCCTAGAGCGTATGTTCGCGCCGACAAATGCGAAAGAGAACTGGTATTAACCAATACATTCGCATTTGATGGTGAGCATCCGCACTGCGTTATTCCCGCCGACAAATGCTAAGGAGAATTGGTATTAGAGCCACAACCTACACAATGGATGCCCTAAATGCTTATCTCAGCTCAAAAGGGGTTGGAAAACTGGAGGGCCATTGCGGTCAAGTGCCACCACAGCAAGCTGACCTGGTGACACTCGTATCAGACTCCTCTATTAAGCGTATTCTGGAAATCGGATTCAATGCCGGTCATTCGGCGGACCTGTTTCTCCGTACAAATCCGGCGGCTACAGTGGTGAGTTTTGACCTTGGTAGCCATGACTATGTTACCCATGCCAAAGCCCACATTGATGCGACCTATCCTGGCCGGCACACTCTGATTTTAGGAAATAGCATGGAGACCTTGCCGGCCTATGCTGTTACAAATCCAGGCACCACGTTTGACCTCTTCTTTATTGATGGCGGGCACTATGCACCTGTGCCTTCTGCTGATCTGACAAATTGCTTAGCTCTGGCTCATCCAGGGGCCACCATAGTGATGGACGATGTGGATATGAAGGATGTGGCAGAAGCATGGGAAGTAGCTAAAAAGGCGGGTAGCGTGACCCCGATTCAAAGTCGGCGCTACAACGGCCACGGGTCGCGGTCCATGGCTTGGGGCAAGCGGAGCGACTGAAAGTGGAGCGACTGTGAATACAGTGGCTAACCGAAGCAGCCCCCGTCTAAACACCCCCTTTGTAGCCTCTAAAGATGACGACTCTTGCTTTCGTAGATATACGGGAACGAGAGTTGATACCCCTTTTAAGCCCCTGGCCCGCCAAGCAACTGCCTGTCGGCGATATCTGGATTGGCCTCAGTGGCGAGGAGATTGCGGCTGGCGGTATTGTGGCCGAGCGCAAAACAGTGGATGATCTGGAGGCGTCTATTCTTGACGGGCGTTATAGAGAGCAGCGCACACGACTTACCACCTATACAGCTAGTCATCGTGCTCGTCCTCTCTATATTATTGAGGGCGGCATGGACCGCATGTGGGGTCGTTTGACCCAGCAGGCACTCCAGAAATATCTGAATCGGCTCGCTATTCGCTACGGAGTAGCGGTAATTCACACGGAATCCACCCAGGGCACGGCGGACTTATGTAAGCTTCTGGCATCGCAGATTGCGGAGGATGCTACCACCTTTTTAGCTACGGATCCAGCGTCCGTTGCCTACACCTCTACGGTCTCGGTCACGAAAAAGGGGAATAAAGAAGACCCGCGCAACTTTGCGGCCTGTGCTCTACAGGGGTGCCCTGGCGTTAGCGCGGCCGCTGCGGAGGCCGTGCTCACTGCCTTTGGAGGAACCTTTGCAGGAGTATGGGCAGCAACCGAGGCAGAGCTGGCGGCGGTCCAAGTAGGGAAGCGCCGCCTAG
>JACCDZ010631159.1_pt1 | contig 14923 bp, 19 predicted proteins | sample 7449551 | NCBI WGS metagenome assembly JACCDZ01 (sample SAMN15323452, study PRJNA562643) | freshwater metagenome | isolation source: river surface water | place: USA:Blue River Watershed | collected 2017-08-18 | reverse complement strand
GTCGTTCTGACTCTTTCTATGGGTGCGTGCTGACCCACCCTGACAGCCGTGTCATACCTGGTCGAGCTCGAAACGGGTCGATTTAGGGTGTCCGAACCTAGGGCAGGGCCGCGACGCTCGAGTCATAGACGAGCTAAGTGTCTGGAATCACTCGTGGTACGGGTGTTGCAGTCGAGCTCCGGCAATATACATACCATTCTAATCGAAATGGATTATATTCCTGGGAAATAGGGCAAAAAGACATTCATGTCATACCCCTCGTGAATACAGGTACTTGGGCGGGCAGTTGGGGCTATGACATTCGTGTCATGGTGTTGGTGCCCTGTCCTGGTTTCGGACAGGGTGTCCTGGAATCGGACACATGCAAGGGCCGGGCCAGCGAGGGCCTGACATGAATGTCATAGTCCGAGAGTTTGGACGGCTAAGTACCTGGATTGATTGGGAATGGAGAGCTCATGCAAGGGTCATGCCATAGGTGTGGCCAAACGGCCACGTGTATTCCATGTCATGACATGTATGTCCTATGACACCGATGTCCTGGTGGGTGGCCTGGCATGGGCCTTGCAAGGGGTCGACTGGACCCGGGGGTACCCCTTGTAGTGGCGCTGTATGCCTCCCACGTACCGGCCGATTTTTTCAAGTCGGTTTCTTCACGAGACCGCGTCCAGGGCGTGGGTGCCCCGGTCGGTCGACACCGATGTCGCGCTCTTCGCCGCGGGTAAGTCCATGCGGTAAATCGACTTCAGTAAATCAGTCAAGGCTTGACACCGTGCCGAGGCATGTGCACTGTGCGGAGCATGGCCCCCAGCGACCCGGTCAATCACCCCAGCCACTACACCCGCACGTCCCTCGAGACCATTGACGTCATCGAGGACATGGTGAAGGGCTGGCCCTCCGCCTCGGCGTACCGCCTGGGCAACGTGCTCAAGTACATCTGGCGTCACCGCGACAAGGGTGACCCGAAAGAGAACCTGAAGAAGGCGCTCTGGTATTTGCAACGCGAGCTCGATGCGCTCGAGCCGCCGAAAGTCGTCGAGGCGGTAACGCCAGCGCAGAAGTGCGCAACCCCGACGTGCAGCCGGCCCGCCATGCCGTGGCGGGAGCGGTGTGGGGTGTGCACCAACGAGAAGCTGCTCGACGAGAAGCTGCTCGTCAAGGTCGCCAAGCCCCTCGAGCAGCGCAGCATCGTGGTCGAGCCCCTTCCGCCCGAGCAGCACAACAACATCTCGGCGTTCTCACGAGTCAAGCACCTGGGCGAGGTCGGTACGGTCGTGGCGCTCGGCCTCGAACAGGCCGAGGTCGCCTTCCACAACGGGCAGCGTCGTTGGGTGCCCATTGCCGACCTGGAGCTCGCATGAAGCCCGTGCGGCTCACCATCATCGACCTCGGGCTGTTCTACCTCGCCGTCGCCCACGTCGAGCGAGTCGTCCGAGCCTTCATCAACCACGAGGACATTTCGTGGCTGTACTGGGCGCTCTTCGCCCTCGCTCTCTGGCTCGTCAAGATCTGCGCAGACGCGGTGAGCCGTGAGTGACTTCGAGAAGAGCGGCCCCTTCGCGGTCCTCCGCGACGCCGAAGGGCGCATCGTGCACAAGCAGCTCGACAAGGGCACGCCCAGGCGGAACTGGAAGCACTACGCGCGCCTGAAGACCAACGACGGCGCCGACATGCTCGACGTGATGGTGGCCATCGCGCGAGGTGAGCCCTTCCAGGTCGAGGTCACCATGCCGACCGGCGAGAAGATGCTCAGTGAGCCACAGGTGCCCAACGCCACGCAGCGGCACACCGCGGCGAAGGACGTCTTCGAGTTCATCCACGGCAAGGCACCGGTCGCTACCGAGGTGCGCAAGGCCGATGAGGAAGCCTCGGCGGTCGAGCAGCTTCGGGCCCTGAGCGACGAAGAGCTCGAGCGCTACCTCGAGCGTGCCGAGAACCCCAGCATCGGCCCCGGGCCGGAGGTCGACGCGGAAATCGTCGAACCGGTGAAGCTGCTGAACGTCGAGTACAAGGCGGACCGAGAGGCCTGGGCTCGAGCGCTGGCAGCCCAGGAATACGAGGGACTGGCCTACGACCCGGAGGAGACGTGAGCGAGCAGAACGAAATCCAGTGGCTCGTCGAAGAGCGCGACCGTCTCAAGGCCCGCGTGGCGGTGCTCGAGAACGAGCTCGTGCGTCGTGACGCCGTGTCGCCGACGCCACCCGAGGCGTTCTTCGTCGAGGTCGACCCGCTGTCGGTGCGGACGATGACCTACTCCGGGCAGACGCAGATGGCGGTCGCCGACCAGCTGGTGGGGCAGCTCGCCCGCGAAATCGTCAAGCGCTCAATGCACCGTCTGAGTCCAATGCCCGACGGCTCGATTCGCCTGTACCTCATGAGCCACAAGCCGCTCAAGGTCGACGCCCTGGGGTTCACCCGATGACCATCATCATCCGGCCGGCGACGCCCGATGACCTCAACTTCATCAGGGACTCATGGCGCTCGAGCCTGTGGAAGAACGTGGTCGAGGCCGAGGTCGACTTCAACACGCACTTCGAGGGCATGGAGGCGCTCTGGAAGAGCATCAACGACCGCGCCCGCTACTCGGTCGCCGAGTTCAAGGACGTGCCCGGGACGATTCTGGGCTACGCAGTGCATCTCGACCCGCAGAACTGCCTGTGGGTCTACGTGAAGGCCCCCTATCGGAGGCAGGGCATCGGGACGGCCCTGTTGCAGGACTCGAAGCGTCTCGGCACCATCACCCGCACGGGTCGGCTGCTGGCCATCTCGGTCAACGGCACCTTCGACCCGTACATGCATCTGAGGAGCAGCACATGAACCCACCCATCATGAAGTATTTCAAGTTCGAGCACCTGCCGGAGCGGCTCCAGAAGGTTTCGAAGCCCTTCGGCGAACTAGCGGAGTTCATCAACACGCTAGAGACGACCGACCCGGCCGAGAAGGCCACGACGTTGCGCAAGCTGCTCGAGGCGAAGGACGCCGCAGTCCGGGCGGTGCTCTGATGCGAATCCCCATCATCCGAGCGAGCTTCACGAAGGACTGCCCCATCTTCGTCGGCGGTGTCGCTCGCACGAGCATCACGGTCGGCGACGCCCAGAACGACGCGAAGGCCCTGTTCTACGACACCGAGCTTCGGATGGTCGTCATCATCCCGAAGCGCGAGAAGGCGATGCGTGAGCACACCATCGCCCAGGTGCTCGCGGTGCCCTCGAACATGGAGGTCGACGAAGCGTCGGCCGCGCTCTTCGAGCCCAAGCCCGCGCCCGTCACGGTCAAGCCCACGGGTCGCTGATGGACCGTCGACAACTCCTCGAGGAGAAAGCACGCCGTGTGGCCCTGCGGGAAGCCGCAGACGTCAAGGTGCGAGAAATCATCGGGGAGTTGTTCGACAAGCAGCAGCGCTTCGCCAACAGCAAGAGCCGCTACCTCGCCGTCATCGGCAGCCGTCGCGCCGGCAAGACGGACATGTGGCCGCGCATCGCGGTCGCCAAGGCCCTGAGCCGTCCGAGAAGCCTCGTTCGAATCTGGAGCCACGCACGAGCCCGAACGAAGGAACTGCTCTGGCAGCGAATCCTGTATCTGCTCGGCCGTCAGGGAATCCCTCACAAGGCGCACGAGGTCGAGCTCTCCTTCAAGTTCGAGAACGGCAGCGAGGTTCGGCTCGTCGGTGCCGACAAGGACAAGGAAGTCCAGAAGAAGCGCGGCGACAGCACCTGGGTCGAGATTGTTCTCGAGAGCCAGAACTTCGGCTCGCTGCTCAAGCCGCTCGTCGAAGACGTCATCGACCCGTCGCTCGTCGACACGATGGGCTCGGTGTTCCTCGAAGGCACGCCCGGCCCCATCTGTAGCGGGTACTGGTGGGACATCACGGGCGGGGAAGACTCGGCCGAGGTCTGGCAGTCCAAGGGCCCGAAGTCGGTCTCGATGTTCGAGGTTCACCGCTGGACGTTGCTCGACAACCCCTACATCCCGCACGCGCGCCAGTACCTCGAGAACCTCAAGAAGACGCGCAACTGGGCCGACGACAACCCGACGTACCTGCGCGAGTGGCTCGGCCGGTGGGTCAACGACCTCGGCGCGCTGTTCTACAAGTTCGACCTGGTGCGGAACACGTTCGACCCCGAGCGGGTGCAGCCCTGGGGGCCGGGCTGGACGCACGTGCTGGGCTGGGACCTCGGCGCCATCGACGACATGGCGCTCGTCATCTGGGGCTGGCGTGAAGGCGACCCGACGCTCTACGAGGTGTTCTCGTGGAAGAAGTCGGGCGCTCGCGCCGTCGAGGTGATGGAGCAAATCGAGACGCAGGAGCGCGAGAAGAAGCTCAACATCATCAAGAAGGTCGCCGATACGCAGGGCGGCGGCAAGATGTACGTCGAAGACGTGATGTCGCGCTTCACGCAGTCGTTCGAGCCCGCGCAGAAGAACAACAAGTACGCGCACGTGATGCTCCTGAACGACGACCTGCTCGTCGGCCGCGTCAAGGTGCGGCTCGGCAGCGAGCTTCAGGAAGAGCTCATCGGCCTGATGCGCGACCCGGACTACCCGGACCCGGACAAGCCCGACGCGCCGCCGACCGAGGACCCGAGCTGCCCGAACCACTGCGCCGACGCCGGCCTCTACTCCTACCGGGCGGCGTACCACTACGTTCCTCGAGAAGAGAAGCCGAGGAAGCTCACGCGCGAGGACGGCGACGAGTACGAAGAGATGCTCGTGCGGAAGCACCTCGCCGAGAAGCAGTCGAACTGGTATGACGAAGCCCCAGACGATGGAGGTTGGTGATGAACTACTTGAAGGTGGCCGAAGAAGACCTGAAGTTGCTTCGGAAATACGGAGTCAAGCACGCCAAGTTCGTCGACGGCATCTTCGACGTCGAGTTCTTCCCGCCCGGGGAAGACGGCGACGTCAAGGTGAAGCCCATCGACGAGACGCCCGACGAGGCAACGGGCTTGACTCCCAGCGAGTCCCGTGCCTTGCTCGGCATGCCGAAGTGAACCATGGCCGTTCGAGTCAAGCCCACCATCGTCGCGGTCGCTCCGACCTCGACGTCGTTGTTTGAGCCTCTCACGGTCGGGGCCGTCTCGGCTCTGTCCGTGCAGGTCGAGAACCTGAGCTTGACGCAGACGTTCAACGGCACGGTGCGCTCGAGGCTTGACCCGGGCAACGACATGTCGCCGAGCACGCTCCCCGACTTCGTCGGCATCGGGCCGGGCCAGAGCGCGGTCGCCACGGTGTCCCTGCCGGCGACGAGCGACTTCGACGTCGTGGGCACGATGGACGGGGCCGGCGACAACGTGCGCGTCACGGTCGCGACCCGCATGGACGCGACGCTGCTCGGCTCGGGGAGGACCCGATGATTCCGCTTCTGCTTCTGCTCCTGGCGCAGCCATCTCCGGTGCTCCCGAACCTGAACGTGCAGCCCATCATGACGCGGCAGAACGGCGCCGCGGTCTCGCTGAAACGCCAGTACGCCATCGACTGCCAGAGCGGCATGACGTGCACCGTCGACGGCGGCGTGTTGCTGCTCTCGAGCTCGGGCGGCGGAGGCGGTGGCTCGAGCGACTACGACGGCGGCTACCGTCTGGTGCAAGACGAAGGTGTCGACCTCACCAAGCGCTCGACGCTCGACTTTACTGGTGCGGGCGTCACCTGCACTGACACGGGCGCGAAAACGTCGTGCGACATTCCGGGCGGCGGTGGCGGTGCGAGTCAGTCGCCCCTGTCGGTCACTCTGGGGACTCCATGAGCACCATCGTTGCGCTTCTCCTCGCGGCAGCTGCGTCGAACCTCAACGCGACCGACGAGTCACTCACGGCCACCACGACGACGACGGCGGCGACCGACGTCACCGTCAACTACGTCGAGTTCACCACCAGCAGCGGCGCGAACATCGGCAGCGGCGAGCAGGTGACGAACTTCACCACGGCCACCACGTCGACCATTCTCGCGGCCCCGGCTGCCGCCACCACGACGCGCTCTCCGTCGTTCATCAAGGCATGCAACAAGGGCACGTCGTCGCAGACGGTCACCATCCAGTACGTGAAGACGGCAGGCAGTCTTACTCTGCGGCAGGCCATCATGTCGCTCAACGCGGGCGAGTGCGGCACCGTGGGCAACGATGGCACCGTCAGCGTGGCGACCGCAGGCGGCGTTCCGAAGGCGGCCAGTCAGCCATCGACGGTGACGGGGCGCGAGTACATCTGGTTCAAGACGGCCACGGCCACCGACGCGGCGGCCTACGGCTACTGGCACGGCAAGGACACGGGCTACCCGGGCGCGTACTCGCTCGGCACGCCCGGCCTCAACGGCCGCACGACTGACTGCTCCGTCGTCGGCACGGCGGGCAGCGGCGGCGCGCTGTCGCTCGGTGTGCCTCTCTTCACGAACGCCAGCAGTGGCAGCCTCTACCTCAAGAGCGCGACGCTGACGGCGCAGGCCGTGGGGCCGTACCAACTCGTCGACATCCTCTGGTACTCGACGGGACACGTCGTCACCACCACGACGGTGCAGGTGGCGGATGCTGGCGTGCTTCCTGCTCGAGATACCAACGGCACGAGCAACGGCGAAGGCGTGATGCTGGGCATCTACTCGACAGCCGCCAACACGAACGCGGCCGTCATCAACAACAGCACCGCCAACTACGAGAACAGCAACGGTGTCGGCAACCGCACGGCCACACTGTTCAATCAGGTCGGCTACATGATTCCCGCCACGCCCGTCATCGGCAACCTGACGCGCTTCAGCCTCGCGGCCGGAGACACCGGCATCAAGGTGCTCGGCAACGTGACGCTGGGCACCTCGCTGGTGACTGGAAGCGTGACGTTCCTGCTCTACCGGCCCATCGCGACAGTGGGTGTGTCGGTGGCGAACACGCCCGTCGTCTACGTGCCGGAGATTTCGCCGCGTCTCTACAACGGCTCGTGCCTGACGTGGCTCTTCATCGGCGGCACAGGAACAACGGCACCGGCCATCGGTGACGCAACCATCCAAGTCGTGGAGCGCTGACCATGGAAAACCTCATCGACCACATCGCCGCCGTCATCTCCCTCCTCGCCGCTGCTGGCTCTGTGTGGTTCGCTCGCAAGACGGGCAAGCACACCGCGCGTTCGCAGCGCCTGAAGGACATCATCACCAAGGCGTGCGACGCCGGCACCGCAAACAAGCAACCCGGCACGCCGCTGGCGAAGACCTGCGTCGAGTACGCGATTCTCCTCGACCTCGAAGACAAGAAGCGCGATTTCACCGACCAGAAGCTCCGTGCGGAAGTTGACGCCGAACTGGCTCGGAGGGCCCGATGAGCGTCGACTACACGCAGTTCTCGGAGTGGAAGCCCGGCGAGCCGAAGACGCCCGGGTCTGGGAAGTGGTGGGCGCAGAAGACCACCGATGCTCGAGGGAGTGCGCTCTCCGAGGTCGTGTCGAACCTGAAGAGCCAGGCCACGCAGCGCAACCAGCGCAACCTCGTGCACGCGCGCCTGTACGGCAACGTCGACATCGCGTCGTTCGGCGCTCGAGACTACTCGCGCTCGGCGAGTTGGGTCGGCCGCGGCGTGCCGAACAACATCCGCTTCAACGTCGTCGCGACGTGCATCGAGACGCTCGACAGCAAAATCGGGAAGCAGCGCCCGCGCCCCACGTTCCTCACCAGCGGCGGCTCGTGGAAGGGCCGGCAGCGCGCCCGCATGGCCAACCTCTGGACCCAGGGCCTGTTCTACGAGACGAAGATTCACGAGAAGGTGAAGGACGTTCGCCTGAGCGCCTACACGTTCGGCACCGGCGCTCTCAAGGTGTGGGTCGAGCGCGAGCGCGGCGAGAAGGGCGAGGTGTGCTGCGAGCCCGTGTTCATCGACGACCTTTTCGTCGACGACGCGGATGGCATCAACAAGAAGCCCCGCCAGATGTTCCACCGCTACATCGCCGACCGCGACGTGGTGATGGAGCGCTTCAAGAACGACCCTGCGGTGCTCTCGGCGACCATCGACTCGGCCGACAAGGCGAACAACGGCATCAGCGACGTCGTCGAGCTCTGGGAGGCGTGGCACCTGCCCTCGAGCAAGGGCAGCAACGACGGCCGGCACGTCATCATCAGTCGCGACGGGCACGTCCTGCTCGACGAGAAGTGGGAGCTCGACTGCTTCCCCTTCGTGATTCGCCGCTACCGCCCGCGCCTGCGTGGCTTCTGGGGTCAGGGCATCGCCGAGATTCTGACCGGCATTCAGGTCGAGCTGAACCGCGTCATCCAGAGCATCTCGGCGCAGCTCCAGCGTCGCGGCAAGGGGCGCATTTTCGCCCAGGCTGGCACCATCGACGAGAACGCCATCGACAACTCGCTCGGCGCCATCGTGAAGACCAAGGGCCCTCCGGGTCAGGTCCTGATGGTCGACAACCAGAACGCCGTCGCGGGCGAGGAGTTCATGCAGGTCGACCGCCTCTACCAGAAGGCGTTTCAGGAAGTCGGCATCAGCGAGCTCTCGGCCGCCTCGAAGAAGCCCTCGGGCCTCGACGCTGCCGTGGCGCTCCGCGAGTTCAACGACATCGAGAGCGAGCGGTTCAGCCGCGACGCGCAGGCCGACGAGCAGTTCTTCCTCGAGTTCACGCGCCTCTCGATGAAGCTCGTCGACAAGTTCGCGCCTGACATGGAAGTCCGAATGCCGAACCGGGCGTTCGCGAAGGTCATCAAGTGGTCCGACATTCGAATCGACCCCGACGACTTCGTCATTCAGATGTTCCCGGTCAGCAGCCTGCCCACGCACCCGGGTGCGCGCCTCCAGCGCGTGAACGAGCTCATCGACGGCGGGTTCATCGACGCGTCGACCGGTCGCCGCCTGCTCGACTTCCCCGACATCGAGCTCGAGATGACGCTGGCGAACGCGATGCTCGACAACATCGACTGGATGCTGTCGATGATTCTCGACGAGAAGAAGCCGCAGATGCCGCAGCTCGAGGTGTACCACGACATCGCGCTCGTCGTTCAGCGCGCGACCGCGGCGTTCCTTGAGGCGCAGGTCTTCGACGTCGAGGAAGAGCGGCTTCAGATGCTTCGCGACTTCATCGACTCGGCGACCGCGTCGATGGCCAACACGATGAAGGCCCAGGCCGCGATGTCGGCCGGCCTGCCCCCGAACGCGCTCTCCGGTGGCCCCAGCGTCACCAACAACGTCAACGTCGAACCCCAGAACCCTGTCGCACCCGCCGTTCCACCCGTCGTCGCTTGAGGACTGAATGCCTGAGACCGTTGCCCCTGCTCCCGCAACCACCCCCGCTGCTGTCACCCCGAAGACCGACGCTGACTACCGCGCGGCCGCAGTCGCTGCGCTGAAGTCACCCACGCCCGAGGTCGAGGCGAAGAAGGAAGAGCCCAAGCCCGCCGAGCCGAAGAAGGAAGAGAAGCCGCCCGAGGCCGCCGAGAACTGGTTCCAGAAGCTCGCCAAGCGAGAGGCCGAGTTCCGTGCCGAGCGCGAGACCGCCCAGAAGGCGCTCGAGGCCGAGAAGGCCCGGTTCAAGACCTTCGAAGAGCTCGGTCGCGTCATCGACCCCGTCACGCTCCAGCGTGCGGTCGCGTCACGCGACCCGATGGCGTTCCTCCAGAGCGCCGGGTTCTCCTACAAGGACGTCGTCGACGCCGTCATGAAGGCCCAGCCCGGTGCGGCCAAGCCCGAAGAGCCCGCGAAGCTCGCCGAAGACCCGAAGGTCGCGGTGCTCGAGAAGCGGCTCGCCGAGCTCGAAGCCGAGCGCCAGGCCACCGCCGTGCGTGACGCCCGCGCGAAGCTGGTCGAGATGGGGCAGAAGCATCTCGACAAGGAGAAGTTCCCGTTCGCGGCGAAGTTCGGTGCCGAGTCGCTCAACGAAGCGCTCGACCTGCTCAACGACTTCCACGCGAAGACCGGGCGGCTGCCGGCCGACAACCCCGACGACAACTTCCGCATCGCGCTCGCCGAAATCGAGGCGCGTCACAAGAAAATCGCGGAAAGGTATGGCATCCCCTTGACGTCAGCCGCTCCGGTGGCTAGCGTCCCTTCAGAGTCACCTGCGAAGACTCCGGGCACCGAAGACGCCCACGGACAGACGACGTTGTCGTCTTCCATGTCGCCCTCCGGGGGTTCCGGTGGCGGCACTCCAATGACCGACGCGGACTACCAAGCCCGCGCCACCGCGCAACTGCGCGCCCTTCGCAAGTGACCCCATCGTGGGTCACTCACAGGTGACTCACCATGGCAACCACTTCTGTCGCAAACATCTCCAACATCCTCAAGACGCTCTGGCCCCAGGACCGAGTGTTCAACGAGGTGTATCCCGACCACCCGTTCCTGATGCGTCTGCCGAAGGCGACCAACTTCACGGGCGACAGCCTCTACCTCGCCGTTCGCTACGGCGATGGGCAGGGTCGCAGCGTGTCGTTCTCGGCCGCCCAGGCCGCCGCGAGCGCGCCGAAGCACGCGCGGTTCAACCTGACCCGGTCGAAGAACTACCAGGTCTACCGCATCGAGGGGGAGGCCATCGAGGCGGCTCGCTCGGACGAGGGCTCGCTCGTTCGCACCCTCGACGACGAAATCCGCGGCTCGCTGAACAACATCACCAAGGACCTCGCGGTCAACGTGTTCCGCGGTCGCTCGGGCAACATCGGCGCCATCAGCTCGGCCGGTCCCTCGGCCGGCCCTCCTGCCACCATCACCCTGTCGAACGTGGCCGACGTGACCTCGTTCGAAGTCGGCATGGTGCTCGTCGCCTCGGCCACGTCGACCGGTGCGAACCGCTTGACCCCCGCGACCGCCGCCATCACGCGCGTCAACCGCGAAACCGGAGTGCTGACGTTCGCTGACAACACGTTCGCCGGCACGAACTGGGCCGCGGGCGACTTCCTGTCGGTCAGCGGTGACAACGCGAACAACAGTGGCTCGGGCAACAAGGCGCTCGGTCTGGCCGACTGGCTGCCCTCGACCGCCCCGACGACGGGCGACTCGTTCCTCGGCAGCTCGGACCGCCCGAACGACACCGTTCGTCTCGCCGGTCTGCGCATGGACATCTCGAGCGACGTGCCCGAGGAGGGCATGCTCCGCGTCGCGATGGAGCTCGACCGTCAGGGCGCCCGTCCGAAGGACTTCATCGTCAACCACACCGACTACCAGTCGGTCCTCAACTCGCTCGGCACGAAGGCCGTGACGAAGTACGAGGGCGTCGGGAACATCGGGTTCCAGACGATTCAGCTCAACGGTCCGAAGGGCCCCATCAGCGTGTACCTCGACCAGGACTGCCCCGCGGGCCGTGGCTACTGCCTCGACATGCGGACCTGGAAGTTCTACTCGCTCGGTGACGCGCCGCGCATCCTGGACCTCGACGGGCTGAACATGCTCCGCCTCACGGACGCCGACGCGTACGAGGGCCGCATCGGCTACTACGGCAACCTCGGCTGCACGGCGCCCGGATTCAACGCGACCGTGACGATGCCTTCGAGCTAACCCCATCTGAGGCGAGCCCTGATGTCCGGGGCTCGCCTCACTTCCTCTCGGAGAACATCACATGGCCTCTCGCAACTACGCACCCGTCCGCAGCCTCATGCGCGGCGTCACCCGCATCCAGGGTGTTCTCACCGGTACTGGAGCTTCCGCTCCGACCATCACCGCCGCGCTCGGCGTCACCTCCGTCGCTCGCACGGCGCTCGGTCGCTACCTCATCACGTTCACCGGCCAGTATCGCCGGCTGCTCGACTTCCGCGCCAACGTCATGCCCGGCGTCACCGGCACGAACGTGGGCACGGTCGCGCTGTCTCGAGTCGCGAACGCGATGCGCCCGCTCAACACCACGGTGAACGGCCTCCCGGTCACGCAAATCGAGGTGTACGTCACCAACAACACCGGCGCCGAGGCGCTCACCGAGCTCGCGGTCGGAGACCTCCTGACGTTCGAAGCGACGTTCCAGAACTCGTCCGCCAAGCCGTCCGTGGGTGACTAAGCCGCTAGGTCACGTCGTTGCTCACGTGAGAAGGGTCTTGCAATGGGTGTCGTCACACTCGCCACGTTGAGGACTCGCTCCCGAGAGAGGGCCGACATGCCCGTGGCCGGGTTCGTCCCGGATTCTGCCACGGGCATCGACGCCTTCATCAACGAAGGCGTTCAGCGGCTTCACGAGAAGCTCGTCGAAGCCTACGACTCGAAGTATCTCGTCTCCTCGAGCGCGTTCACGTGCTCGGGAGTCGAGACCGTCTCGCTCCCCGCCGACTTCTACAAGCTGCTCGGCGTCGACCTCAACATCAGCGGCGCCATTCTGACGCTCGAGTCGTTCGCCATGGGTATGCGAAACGTCCAGCGCAACGCGCTCGTCACGCAGCCCCTCGCCGACGTCACGAAGTACATGCTCCGAGGCTCGAACCTCGTGCTCTCGCCCGCGCCGGCCTCCGGCGTGACGGGGACCATCTGGTACGCGCCCCAGGCCACGACGCTCGTGCTCACCACCGACTCGGTCAACTTCCCGAACGGCTGGGAGCGCTACGTGGTGCTCTACACCGCGATTCAGATGCGCATGAAGCAGGAAGACAACGTCAACGACCTCCGCTTCGAGCTCGAGAAGATGGAGCGCGAGCTTCAGGACCTCGCCGACCGCCGAGACCTCGCCCGACCGGCCCACGCCGTCGACGCCGAAGCCATCAGTGCCTCGAATCAGCCCTGGTGGTTCTGATGCCACTGCCCTCGGTCTCGAAGCTCATCAGCGAAGATGACGTGCTGAACCGCGTGCAGGACCGCATCAAGGTCTTCGCCGACGTGGTCGCGAGCATCCCGCTGCTCGACGGCCGGCTCATCGAGGGCCAGGCCGTCGGTGCCACGGCGGTCGCCGTGCCCCACGGACTCGGTCGTCGGTGGCGCGGGTTCATCGTCGTCAACCGGAACGCCGACGTTCGGGTCTGGGCCCAGACTCCCGGTGCAGACTCCGGCTCATTGCTCTGGCTCGTCGCTTCTAGTACCGCTACCGTCAGCATCTGGGTGTTCTGATGGCTCTCCGATTTCAAGACGTTCCGATTCCGTTCGTGGCGGGGCAGACCGCGGGTGTTGACGCGGCTCTCATCCAGCCGCCCGACGTCATTCGCGTGACGAACGGCGAGTTCGGCGACCGCGGGAACATCAGGGCAGTCGACGGGCTCCGTGGGCTGGCTGTCACGGCCATGACCGGCGAGACCGCGCCCGACGACACGAACCCGACACTTCGCAGGCTGCTCTCGCACAAAGACGAACTCCTGCTCGAGACCTTCAAGGGCACGTTCCGGCAGCAGGTCGGTGGCTCCTTTGCACTGGCCGCGGGCTCGAACAACCGGAAGCGGAACACCCTGCGAGCGATGCGCATGGGGGTCACCAGCATCGCTGACTCCCACGGCGCATCGGGTGATGACTGGGCGGGCGATGACACGATTGACGCAGGCGTTCTCGGCGTCGACGCCGCGCAGCTCGGCGACTACACCTGCACGGTGTGGATTGAGAAGTACGGCGTCTACCCGAACGCGTTCTCTCAGATGATGTGGCAGATTCGGCACAAGACGAGCGACGCGCTTGTCGGCCGCGGGCGCGTTCGAGACGGTGTGACGAACGTTGTGAGCGAGCCTCGAGTCGTCGCCTTCGGCGGACAGTTCCGAATCTTCGCCATCTCCGGTGGCGACCTCGGCTACCTGTTCATCGACCCGGCCTCGACGCAGAACGTTGCGGAGTCCGTGACGAAGTACACGGCGGGCGGGGCGTTCCTCTTCATGGACGTGGCCGTCTCCCCAAGCCATTTTTGCATCACCGGAGTCGACATGGGCCCCGCCATTCAGAGCTCCGTGCTCACGCAGGCCGCTCCGACAGACATCGTCGGCAGCCGGCGCGTCGTCGTTCCCGGCGTGCCGATGTGCGTCGGCAACATGTACGTCGACGCGGGGGCCGCGGGTGTTCAGCAAGCCTTCGTTGCGTTCTACAACTGCGCCGGCTCGCTCGTCACACTGCGCTGGTTCGCGGTCTCGACGGCGGGCGTCAGCCTCGGCGTAGCGGCGCAGGCACTGGCGGCGGTCGTGCCCGGTCGCATCGTGGCGTTCAAGGACTACGCGGGCTCGGTCGCGGCGTACCCCGTGCTCATCGACGGTGTTCAGGCAGGCGGCGCTCCCCAGAACTTCGTCGTGACCTCCGTGCAGTACGATGCCACCGCCGCGGCGCCTGGAAACCTCGCGAGCGGTGACACGGACACGGTGCTCGTGCGCGAGCACATTTGCGCCGGCCACCCCATCAGCGTTCGAGGCGGAAGCTACGACGGCACGCAAGAGCAAGGACTGCTGCTCCCGGTGCAGTTCGCGTCGACGACGCAGAACACGTTCCAGGTGCTGGACATCGCACGCTCGTTGAAGAGCGCGCTGGGCAGCGGGCAGACCGACACGAACTTCAGCGTGCTCCGGGTATTCGATGCCGGCGCGCTGTTCTCGACGCAGATTCCGCCGCTCGTGGGCGCATTCGTCATCGGGCGCGTCTGCAAGCCCGTGCTCGTTCCCGATTCCACGACGGCCGCTCACTTCTGGTCGGCGAAGTTCACGCCGAACATCACGAACGTCACGCAGCTCGGGCAGAACCCGACCAACATCCAGCGCAACACGCTGGCCTACGAGGACAAGCTCGGGTTCATCGAGTTCGCCGACCTGACCTACATGGCAGGCGGCTGCCCCCTTGTCTACGACGGACAGGACATCTTCGAAGAGGGCTTCACGTTCGCACCAGAGGGCAGCGTCACTGTCGGTGCCGGCGTCGCACCGCTCTCTGTCGGAAACTACTCCATCGTCTTCGTCTACGAATGGTTCGACGGACAGGGCAACCGCTGGCAGAGCGCTCCGAGCACCGCCGTCGCGTTCACCACGACGGTGGGAAATCAGACCTACACGGCCTCGGTGCGCACGCTGCGAACGACGCTGCGGTCCGGTGTGCAAG
>JACCDZ010128481.1_pt1 | contig 14926 bp, 15 predicted proteins | sample 7449551 | NCBI WGS metagenome assembly JACCDZ01 (sample SAMN15323452, study PRJNA562643) | freshwater metagenome | isolation source: river surface water | place: USA:Blue River Watershed | collected 2017-08-18 | reverse complement strand
TGGAGATGGCTGCGCCGACACCCTTGACCCAGAACGCGTCCCATTCCGTGCTGTCGGCGAACTGCACCGTCTGACGGGCCCAGTAGCTCGCGCTGTTGCCGTTCTCGAAGTTCCACTCGTTGCCCCATGGATAGGTTCGCCCGTCTGTTCCCCGTGCCGCCTTTTCCCATTCCGCTTCAGTCGGGAGCCGTTTGTTCGCCCAGCGACAGAAGGCCACGGCATCAAGCCAACTGACATTGACCACGGGATGCTGCTCGATGCCGGGCAGGGGCGCATTGTGCTCCCACAACGTCAATGCCGGAGCGGAGTTGGCTGGTGCCTGGTATCCGGTGGCCTGCACGAATTCCTGATAGGCTGCGTTGGTGACTTCGTGCCGATCGATCCAGAACGCCCCGAGGTAGATGAGCCGTAGCGGACGTTCATCCGGAAGCCCGCCGCTCTCTACCGAGGCCCCCATCGTAAACTCACCTGCCGGAACCATGACCATGTCGTCAACCCGAAGAGCCGCGGAAGCTGATGGTTGATAGCCGATGGTCGGAAAGAGGCAGAGTGTCAGAAGAAGCACACGGGTCAGTCTCATCCGGGCTAGGCTTTCTTCAGCTTACAGGCTTTGGCGACGTTGTCACGGTAGGCCGTCCACAAGGCGAGGCCTTTGGTGACGCATGCGAGCACAGCGTTTTGTTGGCTTCCGGTTTCGGCGTAGTTGACGACCATCGTGTACGCATCCTGTCGATGACCCGCCTCAACCTTCTGGTGGGCGCGAATCAAATCCATGTGCTGCCGGCCGATCCCATGGTGACGAATAAGAGGATGGGCATCGATATAAGCTTCAATCTCGGTCTCGGTTTTCGGCTTGGAGGGCGCCTGGATCTCCTGCCGGTCCTTCACGCTGCCCTCGACAAACACGGCGAGGGCGGCCGCCCCGACCACCCAGTCACGACTGGCCGTGACCTTCTCCAGCCAGGCTCGATACCGCGCGCTGGCAGGGAGGAGTTTCGTCCTGCGAAACGTCTCGCTGTCGAAGCCCAGGCCGCGCATCATTTCGTTAAAGAGTTCGGGATGGGATCGGCCGAAGGAGAGCCCGCCGGTATCTTCCTCATAAATATTCTCCGCCAACATGCGCCGCACATCGGAAGGCGGATTCTGCCCGTGCACGCGGGCCAGCAGAACAGGGAAGTCGCGAACGTAGACCAGGAACTCCTGTTGATAGTGGAGTTTTAGCTGGGCTTTCGTGATGCCGGGCCCCATGATGATCGGCCAGGCCCAGTGGTGTTTGCGGTCCATGATCGCCAACAACCGCTCCAGAAATTGCGTGCGGGTCAATCTCTTGTGTGCCATGCCTTGCCTTCCTTCTTTCTCACTGGCTACAATCAGCCACCGATCAGATGAAGCCTATCACGATTCAAGACTCCGACCAGATTCTCAACTTCCTCGCCGAAGTGGCCCTGCACGGCAAGGGGTTTACCACCGACTGCCTGCTGGATTATGTCCTGGACGAAGGATTTACCGAACCGATCTATCTGAACGCCTCCGGTGAGGATCCGGATGCCTTCTATAAGGACCAGCCTCAGGCCTGGGCGATCTACCAAGTCCGCGAGTGGAAGCGAGTGCTGACTGTGTCGGGGGGCGCCGGGAAGGAACGGCGGGTGCAGATCACTGAAACCCCGTAAGTCGTCCGTGTCGTACCGCCGGTGCCAGCCAACCGGTGGATGGCTTCTCGCCTCGCTCGCATGTGGTATGGCCGACCTGATGGAAGGTGCAGTACTCACTCATCAGTCAGTGTATTGACCAACCGACAGAATTGCAACGAATCGCGCACTGTCAGCCGCCCGGCCTGCCGGTTCCAGACAAGCCTGATCGGAATGTGGCTTCGAACTGCCGACCGGGAGGCCGACCTTCATGCCAAGACACCACCCTGAAAATTCCACGAAGCTGGTCACCCTGTGTGAGTCGGGTGATGTCGGTGAGTTGGCGTTGATCAAGAGCCTGCTCGACGGCAATGGGATTACCTACACGGTGCAGCATGAGCACGTCGGGGCGTTGTACCCCGGGGTCGCGCTGTTGGGCAGCCGGGTGATGGTGGAGGAGCGGGACAAGCAGCGGGCCGAGGTGCTGCTCAGCCGTCTGGCCCTGCACATTCGTGAAACGACCGGTGATGCGGACGGATGACGTCTTGAGCAGCGGGCTACCGGCCGGTCAACGGCCGCCTACGGATGACCCTTCGGTTTGACCGGCTCAGGTGTGGTGGGAATGGGCAGGCGCACATCCGATCCCGAAAAATGCCCGCCGATCAGCTTGCCTTCTTCGAAATACAAGTAGCGGTGCTTCACGACCGCCGGACTTTCCCAGTCTTCGAAAATCCATTCTTCGCGCCGCAGCCCGTCGCTGGTGTGCGTCACATTCATCGTATTCGGGGAGCCCCAGGAGTCGAGGACCTGTTTACGGTCCATGCCGACCATCACTCGGTGGCTTTCGATGTGCTTCGAGAAGTCCGGATCCAGCCAGCCCGGCACGAAACGAAACGCGATCAGGGCGACCACGAATAACCCCAGAAACGTATGGATAATGATCCGGACCGGCCGCTGGCGGATGAAGGGTGTCGGTTCCACCGCCGGGGGGAGGGCCGAAACGGGAGTTGCAGAGGTCGTCTGATCGGTCACAATGGTCCTTCCGTCATCGAATGGGCAAGAAGAGTGCTGGTACTGCTGCATGCTAAACAATCGTTTTTCGCTCCGTCAAGGGAGGGGGAGGGCATCAGAGACGGGTATCACTCCCTTGAGCCGGCTGTTCGACCTGCTATGCTTGAAGCAGGACCGCGGAGGGCGACGCATGGGGTGCTGGCGTTATTCGATCAACCGATGTTGGATTGGGCTGATCATGCTGGGGATTTGCCTGACATGGTACGGCGTGGCGGGGGCGGGACCGCTCTATGTCTACACCGATGCCCAGGGACAGGCTGTGCTGACCGATCACCTCGAGCAGGTACCGGCAGAGTTTCGCGGGCGTGTGCGAACGATGGCCACTGCGGAAGCTCCGCCGACCGCTGCTCCCGCGCCTGTGGCTGCTGCAACCGTCAGCCAGTCACCGTCTGCTTCCGGGGTGGTGGAGCACCTCCTCAACGTCATCGCGGCAAAAGTCGGGTCCCGCACGATCAAGGGCCTCACGGCCCATCAAACCGCCGTCATTATCCTGGCCGGCGTCTGCTGGCTGGCACTGCTGGTGCCGATATTTATGAGTTCCAACCCCGGCATCCGGCTGCTCTGCAAGTTTCTCCTGGTGCTGGTCGGCGTCGCGGCTCTCTATCAGGTGGCGATCTCAGGCATGCCTTCCTTCGAGGCGGTGACCGGCTCGCCTCAGCAGGGATCGGAACAGGCCATGGAGAATGTGCTGGGGAAAATGAGAAGCCAGACCGAGCAAAGTTATCTCGCGCAAGACGCCCGCACGGCCCGTCAATTGGAGCAGATCGAACCGCCTACCCAGTAACGATCCCGGTGGGATGAGACAGACTTGCAGCAAGGCGTGTGGCTTTCGCCCACTCTGTAGCTTCGAGAGGGCAGGGAGCAGGACCGTCCGGAACCTCTCAGTCGGCGTATTTGGGCACCGGAATCTTTTTTACGGTCGGCGGGGGAGGCGGCTGTTGGGCGAAGGCCTTGGAGTAAGGGTTCAGGACCGGCTCGTGGGTGTTGCGTTGGCGGAGCTTGACCAGCGGTAAACTCTGCGTGCTGATCTCCAGGCGGTCGATCGGGGCCTTCGAGGTCAGCGGATCGGGTAGTCCCTGCAGGGCGAACATTTGAAAGGTGAGTGACCAGTCCAGGGCCTCCTTCCCCTTTTCCCGCACAAGAAATCGCGCCTCCGGCGAGGGGTTTCCGGAGAAAAACAACAGCATGATGTTCGAACGGAAGACCGGCGCGTTGGCGTCTTCGGAGGGCTTGAACTCCGGGACGAGTTGGGGAACCTTGCTCAACGCTACCGGCGGCATGAATTCGATATCTACCAGGCGCACGAAGAGCGGCCGTTGGTCGCTGTGGTCGTTCGGATCGAAGGTGTAGCTGAACGAATAGCGCACGTCGATGCCGTCACGTTTGAAGGTGTACACATCCTCTCCGTTTTCTGGTGAGGCCACCTTCTTGAAGTACTGCTCCCAATCGGTGATCGGATAATACGTGAAGACACGCAGCGCAGATTTGCGGTCCCGGACGGCCTGCGGCAGACCGAGCTTGTCGTGCAGTTCCGTTTGCGTGAGCCCGAGGTAGCCGTCCTCGAAGTAGGGGCCTGCCCACAGAGGATCGAGTCTCGACAAGACGATAGTGATACAGAACAAGCAGAGGATGAACAGGCGGGAGACAGTCTGATGCGCCATAGGATTGTCTCAGGCTCGGGCAGACAACGGTGGGCATCGTATCGGCCGGGGTAGTCAATGTCAAGGCGAAGAGCCTGCAATAGCTTGCTGAAAAAAGTCCGTTCCCGATATGATGGCCGTCCAATTGCCAGTCATCGACGCAGACGGCGCACGCCTGACGTCCGGTGGCAGAAAGACATAGGTAGTCATGCCGGTACATGAAGTTCGCGACCTCCTGCGAGAGCGCATCCTGATCCTGGATGGTGCCATGGGTACCATGATCCAGCGGTATAAGCTGGACGAAGCCGCGTTTCGTGGGGAGCGTTTTCGAAATTGGACCAAAGATCTCAAGGGACACAACGATCTTCTGAATGTCACCCGGCCGGATGTCATTGAGGCGATTCACCGGCAGTACCTTGAAGCCGGCGCGGATATCATCGAGACCAATACGTTTAACTCACAGTCCGTGTCGCTGGCCGATTACGGCATGGACGACCTGGGATATGAGCTGTCGAAAGCCGGCGCCGAATGCGCGAAGCGGGCCGTGGCACAGGTCGTTGCCGCGCAGCCGACTCGCCGCTGCTTTGTGGCCGGTGCGATCGGTCCCACCACCAAGACCTCTTCGGTCTCGACCGATTCGAACGATGCGGCGGCGCGTGGAACGACCTATCCTGAATTGGTGCAGGCCTACGGGGAGCAGGTGCGCGGCCTGTTGGACGGCGGCGTCGATCTGCTCCTGGTCGAGACGATTTTCGATACGCTCAACGCCAAGGCCGCATTTTTCGCGATCCAGCGGCTGTTTGCGGAAGGGGCGCGGCAGGTGCCGATCATGGCCTCGGTCACCTTCATTCAGGCCGGGAGCAACCGTGGGTTTTCGGGTCAGACGGTCGAAGGGTTTTGGAATTCCATCTCGCATGTGCCGTTGCTCAGCGTGGGCATGAACTGCGCATTGGGGCCGAAAGAAATGCGGCCGCTGATCGAAGAGCTCTCGCAGATCGCGCCGATTTTTGTCAGCAGCCATCCGAATGCCGGATTGCCCAATCCCTTACTGCCGACAGGATTTCCGGAAACGCCGGATTCGTTGGCACCACAGCTGCGCGAGTGGGCGCAGAACGGCTGGCTCAATATCGTGGGCGGCTGCTGCGGGACGACGCCCGACCATATCCGTTCGATCGCCACGGCTGTGAAAGGTGTGACGCCACGGCAGCCCTCCAAGGTCGAGCCCTACTTGCGGCTGAGCGGCCTGGAGGCCTTGACGGTGCGGCCTGAGTCGAATTTCGTCAATGTCGGGGAGCGCACCAATATCACCGGCTCACCGGCCTTTTCCAAGCTGATTCTGGCCGGCGATTATGACAAGGCGCTGACCGTCGCGCGTCAGCAGGTGGAAGGCGGGGCGCAGGTCATCGACATTAATATGGACGAAGGCATGCTGGACTCCAAAGCGGCCATGCAGAAGTTTCTGCGGCTGCTGGCGGCGGAATCGGACATCGCCCGTGTGCCGATCATGGTGGACAGTTCCAAGTGGGAGGTCATCGAAGAGGGCCTTCGCACCATGCAGGGGAAGGGCATCGTCAATTCCATCAGTCTGAAGGAAGGCGAGGCGAAGTTTCTCGAACAGGCGCGGCTCATCCGTCGGTACGGCGCGGCGATCGTGGTCATGGCGTTCGATGAACGGGGGCAGGCTGACTCGGTTGCACGGCGGATCGAGATCTGTGAGCGGTCCTATCGTCTGCTGACGGAACAGGTCGGGGTGCCGCCGCAGGATATTATTTTCGATCCGAATATTCTCACGGTCGCGACCGGACTCGAAGAGCACAACAACTACGCGGTCGATTTTATCGATGCGACACGGTGGATCAAGCAGCACTTGCCGCTGGCGAAGGTCAGCGGCGGCGTCAGCAATATTTCGTTCTCGTTCCGCGGCAACAACGTCGTGCGCGAGGCGATGCATGCTGCGTTCCTCTACCATGCCATACAGGCCGGCCTCGACATGGGCATCGTCAATGCGGGGCAGCTGGCCGTCTACGAGGAGATCCCCAAAGATCTGCTGACGCTGGTCGAAGACGTGCTGCTGAACCGCCGGCCGGATGCCACGGAGCGACTGGTGGCCTTTGCCGACACGGTCAAACAGAAGGGCAAGACGGCGGTCAAGGATGATGAGTGGCGGACAAGACCGGTGGAGGAACGGTTGGCCCATGCGCTGGTGAAGGGACTGACCGACTACATCGATCAGGACGTGGAGGAGGCGAGGCAGAAGTCCTCCCGGCCGCTCGACGTGATCGAGGGGCCGCTGATGGCGGGCATGAACATTGTCGGCGATCTCTTCGGGTCGGGAAAAATGTTCCTGCCGCAAGTGGTGAAGAGCGCCCGAGTCATGAAGAAAGCGGTGGCGTATCTCATGCCGTTTATGGAAGCCGAAAAGTTACGGTTGGGCACGTCCCGCGCGAACGGCAAGGTCCTGCTCGCGACCGTCAAGGGCGATGTGCACGATATCGGCAAGAACATCGTAGGTGTGGTGTTGGGCTGCAACAACTATGAGGTGATCGACCTTGGCGTGATGGTGTCTTGCGAAAAGATTCTGGCGGCCGCGCGTGAGCATCAGGTGGATATGGTCGGGCTGAGCGGCCTGATCACTCCATCGTTGGATGAAATGGTGCATGTGGCCAAAGAGATGACGCGCCAGGGGTTTACGGTGCCATTGCTCATCGGCGGCGCCACGACCAGCAAGGCCCACACGGCCGTGAAAATTGCCCCTTCATACGGCCATGCGACGGTGCATGTGCTCGACGCCTCCCGCGCCGTCGGTGTCGTGGGCAGTCTGATCAATGAAGAGCAACGGGAGAGCTTTTCTGCCGGAGTACGTGCCGACTATGACCGCATCCGGCAGGCGCATCAGGATCGAGGGCCGAAAACCCTGCGTAGCCTGGAAGCAGCCCGGAAGCACAAGCTGTCGACTGATTGGGCCGCTGCCGATATCCCCACGCCTTCATTCACCGGCGTGCGTCAGATCGATCGGATGCCGTTGCGTGAGTTGGTGCCCTATATCGATTGGTCGCCGTTTTTTCATACGTGGGAATTGCGCGGCCGGTATCCGGCTATCCTGGACGATGCCACGGTGGGTCCGAAGGCCAAAGAACTCTTGGCGGATGCACAGGCGTTACTGGAGGAGATCATCCAGGGTGAGTTGCTGACGGCTCGCGGTGTCTACGGGTTCTTTCCCGCCAATAGCGCGGGTGACGACATTCATCTCTATCGGGATCCGGATCGACGTGAGCCGCTGGCCACTTTCCACACGCTCCGGCAACAGATGGAGAAGCCGACCGACCAATTCAACCTGGCGCTTGCGGATTATGTCGCGCCCAAGGAGTCCGGGCGTGCCGACTATGTGGGCGCGTTTGTGGTGACGGCCGGCATCGGCGTGCCGGCGCTCTGCGCGAAGTATGAGAAGGATCATGACGACTACAATTCCATCATGGTCAAGGCCTTGGCGGATCGGCTGGCGGAGGCCTTTGCCGAATGGCTGCACAAGCAGGTGCGGCTGGAATGGGGATATGGGAAGACGGAGGACCTCACGAACGAAGACATGATTCGCGAGCGGTATCGGGGGATCCGGCCGGCTCCCGGTTATCCGGCCTGTCCGGATCACACGGAGAAGCGGACGCTCTTCGATGTATTGAATGCCGAGGCTCAAGCGGGGGTGACGCTGACCGAATCCTACGCCATGCAGCCGGCGGCTGCGGTCAGCGGCTTGTATTTTGCGCATCCGGAGGCCAAGTATTTTGCCGTGGGCAAGATCAATCGCGATCAGGTGGAGGATTACGCGACCCGCAAGAATCTACCGGTCGGCGAAGTAGAGCGGTGGCTGGCTCCAAATCTGAACTACGATACATAACGTGAAGCGTTGATCGTGAAGCGTATCTCGTTTCGGTCATACGCGCACTCCTTCCGCTGTTGCGGAAGGGACGAACGACGTTTCACGAACGACGAGGAACGGCATCAGTTTTTGACGGCTTCGAAGGGCGCGGGGATGGCAGGGGAGATGGATACGCCTGCCATGACACTCGTGAGCGAGGATTTAATCCAGTGATACCGTTCCTCCGCCCAGGTATTGAAGTCTTCTGAATTCTCAAATACCAGTTCCCAGGCTTTGGCGGCATCCAGCAGTAGGAGCTGGTGCGGCTGATTCTGCCCCGGGAAATACACCACCAACACTGCCGATTTTCCGGTGAGGCTGATATCCGTGAAGACGTGGATCATGGCTGCTGCGGGAATCGGGATATCGCGCGTGGCGGCCTCGACCAGCGGTTGATACAACCGGTGCAGCAGGTGCGTCGTATCCTCATAGGGGCAGGCGGTTCGCAAGAGTCGGGGATTGGGCTTGTCGCCGAACAGGTTGTCGGTCAGGTAGGTGGCGGCTTCCCAGGTCGGCATCATGCCGGAGGAGGCGAGGCTCTCGCACAGATACGCGATCCAATTGCGTGATGTGCGGGTCATGCGACTTCTCCCTGGTCCTGCGTGATGGCGCGGTGACGGGAGGTGGACAACCAGGTCGGATCGGCAAATTGATCGTAAATGCGTGTGATCTCCTCCATCGAGTCGAAGAAGATATCCAGCAGTTCCGGATCGAAGTGCTTGCCCCGCTCCTTAAGCATCAGTTCCTTCGCGTGATCGAAATCATAGGCCGGCTTGTAGACACGCTGCGTCGTCAGGGCGTCGAAGTTATCGGCGATGGCGGTGATCCGGCCTTCAAGCGGAATCGTCTCGCCTTTGAGTCCGCGCGGGTAACCGGTGCCGTCGAAGCGTTCGTGGTGCGTCCAGGCGATGAGCGCGGCGACTTTCAAGAGTTCCGAATCAGACCCGGCCAGAATCCGGTACCCGATTTCCGTATGCTGGGTGATCACCTTGAATTCTTCGGGTGTGAACTTGCCTGGCTTGAGCAGCACATGGTCCGGGGTGCCGATCTTGCCGATGTCGTGCATCGGACTGGCGGTGCGGATGAGATCGCATCGCTCGGGTGAAAGCCCGTAGCGACGGGCCAGCAGTTCGCAGTAGTGGCTCATTCGTTGAATATGCTGCGCGGTCGAACTGTCGCGGTATTCGGCGGCGATCGCGAGCCGTTGAATGGTTTCTTCGCGGGAGAGGCGCAGTTCCTTCTCGCTCCGCTCCAGCCACTCAAGTGCCTGCTGAAGGGCAATCGTCCTGGTCCGGACGACTTCTTCCAGATTCTCCCGGTGCATGGCGTTTTCAATTTCCAACTTGCGTCGTCGCAACGCGTTGGCCACGTTGATCAGGACTTCGTTCGCTTCGAACGGCTTGATGACGTAACCGAAGGCGCCCATATCCAAGGCCGCATTCGCGAGGACGGGGCTGTCGAGGCCCGTAATCATGATGACGGCGGTGCTGGGGTATTGCGTCAGGATGTGGCGAATGAGATCCATGCCGGATTCGCCCGGCATGTTCACGTCACACAGCACCAACGCATAGGAACCGCTCTCCATCCGTTGACGGGCTTCGCGCGCTTCTCCCGCCAGCGCCACCTTGTATCCGTGGGGTTCGAGAAGGTAGCCCAATAATCGACGGATAGGCTCTTCATCGTCCACAATCAGGATGTTGCGGTTTTCGAGGATTGCTTGCTGGGTGGTGACTTCGGTGACGCTCGGAATGCTCATATGGTTCGCCGGGCTAGGTTAATCGTGGTGTCGATCAGCAATAGAGTCAGTATCGGTCGTTGGGCGTAAAGTCTGAAGTGCGAGATGGATTGAGGGGAAAAGCACCTTTTATGCCACTCAAGCCGCGGTGCGACCAACTGTCCCGTGCCGCCCGCCCATTGCTGCATCAATGCTGGGAACTCTGTTCTATCGGGACAAGATCCGACGAGTGGCAGTTTCCGGCCGCTCTGCCCGGCCCGGGGCTGTGATCGTCAACTCTGACGCTCGTCCGTTGGTCTTTGAGCAGGCGGCGTTCCCGAGGGAACAGCAACCTGCACCATCACGCTGGATTATACAGGGGGCTTTCCCGATTGCCAGCCGAAACGCAGTTTGAGAAACCGGGCACCGGTCGCGAGGCTGGATTTGCTCTTTGAAGCCCCGTTCACTATAATCCGCTCCTTTAGATTTGCTGTGCAGGAAGGAGCGCGACTCAATGGCGAGCGGAGCAGGGCTAGGTCGAATCGATGGCCGTCGGCGGGATCAAATCCGCCCGGTCAAGGTGACGCGCAATTTTACGAAACATGCCGAAGGCTCCGTCTTGATCGAAATGGGGGACACTAAGGTCATTTGCACGGCGTCGATTGAAGAAAAAGTTCCGCCGTTTTTAAAAGGTAAGGGTGCCGGCTGGGTGACAGCCGAATATGCCATGCTGCCCCGGGCCACGCACGATCGTTCGCCCCGGGAATCGGTCAAGGGTAAGCAGGGCGGCCGCACGTTGGAGATTCAGCGGTTGGTCGGACGTGCGCTCCGTGCCGTGATCGATACGGGCCGTTTGGGCGAACGGACCATCTGGATCGATTGTGATGTGATTCAAGCGGATGGTGGAACTCGCACGGCCTCCATTACCGGCTCCTTTATCGCCCTCGCGGATGCCGTGGGTGTGCTGAAGAAAAAGGACTTGATCAAGGTTAATCCGTTGACCGATTACCTGGCGGCCATCAGTATCGGCAAGGTCGGGGGACAGGTCATGGTGGACCTGGCCTACGAAGAAGACTCGCATGCCGAGGTGGATTTGAATCTGGTGATGACCGGCGCCGGGCAGTACGTCGAAGTGCAGGGGACGGCTGAAAAGACGCCGTTCAATAAGAAAGATATGGATGAGTTTCTCGATCTCGGCTGGGGCGCGATCCGTGAATTGGTCGATTTGCAAAAGTCGTTGATCGGCTCGCTGAGTTAACCATGCAGATCGTGCTGGCGACCAGGAATCAGCATAAGAAGCAGGAGCTGGTCGCCCTATTAGGCGGTATGGATATCACGATTCGTACACTGGACGATTTTCCCGACGCGCCGGACGTGGTGGAGGACGGCGAGACCTGTGAAGCCAACGCGATGAAAAAGGCCGTCGAGATCGCTCGGTATACGGGACTGCCGGCGGTGGCAGATGATACCGGATTGGAGGTCGATGCCCTCGGCGGGCGCCCGGGAGCCTTTGCGGCGCGGTACGCCGGTGAACAGGCCAGCTATGAAGACAATTGGCGGAAGCTATTGCAGGAGCTTCGTGGTATTCCAGCGGAAGATCGTGGTGCCCGCTTTATAACCGTGGCGGCCATTGCGTTTCCTGCCGGCAAGACCTTCTCGACCAAAGGGGTGTTAGAGGGAGTCATTGCCGAAGAGGCGACGGGCTCCCGTGGTTTTGGGTATGATCCGGTCTTTTTCCTGCCGGAATATCATCAGACTCTGGCCCAGCTGTCGCCGGATGTGAAAAATCGAATCAGCCATCGGGCCCGTGCCTTTACCCAGGCCAGGACTCTGCTCGAGCAGATGATGGCGGAACAGAACTCAGTCGGGGCGTAGCGCAGCTCGGTAGCGCGCCTGGTTTGGGACCAGGATGTCGGAGGTTCAAATCCTCTCGCCCCGACCACTTTTTGCGGTTTCTTGGATCTCCATTCCAGGTTCAATCACGGTTTCGGGAATTTCTCCAGCCGGTTTCTGCTCTCCATACTGGGCTACAGTTTCAACCGCCGCCTTTAGGTGAGTAGGGGAAAGGTGAGCATAGCGTCTCACCAAATCTAACCCCGAATGTCTAAGCAGCTCCGCAATCGTACTCGAACCTTGCCCGCTCATAGCTAGCCTCGAAGCAAAAGTATGCCGCAACGTGTGCCAGGTCACGCCGTCGAGCTTGGCTGTCCGGACGGCAGGAAGGAAGATTCTGCCGTAAAAGTTGTCTGTATCGAGGGGACGGTTAGGGTTCTCTGACGGAAACACCCATTCCCCACACCGCCCCCGGTTCATCTGTTCCGTGAACAGACTGCGGAGGATGCCCTTAGCTTCCTCATTCAAATGAACATATTGAACGCCACCGGTCTTTGTTGAGGGTAGGCAGAGCAAACCATGCTCTAGGTCAACTTCGCTCCACCTGAGCCCAAATTGTTCGCCCCGGCGCATGCCGGTTAGGATGGCCAGGCGAACCCATGGCGCATGTGTTCGGCCTATCGTGTCAAAAAGCAGATTTTCTACTTCTGGAGAGAGATACCGGGTCTTGCTTGGCCGTAATTTCGGTAATTTCACTGCCTCAAAGGGGTTCTCTACCAACTTGTTTTTGCCGATCGTAGCGTAGAGCACATGGCGTAGGTAGGTGGGGTAGTGTTTCACGGTTTGAGCCGCAAGACCCTTCAGAGTCAATTCCCGCCGAATCTCATCGAGTAATTCCGCCGAGAGGGTGTTAAGTCGGATTCCATTCAACCGATTTGTCCACCATTGAGCGTAGCGGCGTTCATCAGCAATGGTGCTTCGTGTCTTGCCGCCACCTTCCAAGGTGGCCGTGTATCGTGCGATCACCGCGCCCATGGTATCGGTACCACGTACCTTGTACTGTTGAGGAAAGAAACGCTTCTCCCGCTGGTCCTTTTTTCTTTCCTCATAGAAGTTCCGAGCCTTCGTCTTTGTATCGAATCCGCCAAACCACTGTTCACGGCCTTGATGCTGGAGCCGGACGTACCAGACTACCTTTCCGGCCGCGTTAGTCTTTGGCACCAATCCGCGATCAATTCGCCCTTTTCGCGCCATGGGTCACCATTCTTTCTTGTGGGTTATTTCACGAGCCGGAGACCTGGCTTTACTGACTCCAGTTCGACCCGCGAAATTTTGACAGGCCACTCTTTACTTCTGCCTTTTGGAAACCGTTCTTCTTGAGTGTTCAATACATTCTGAAAGTGAATCAGGAAGGGACCGCTCATAGGTCGAATTCCTAAGATCATGCTCAATATGTAGCTGGCCTTATTTGGCAATCTGCGTGGCTCATCGTAGTGGTCCACTACGATGTCATTCAGTGCCTCTAATGCTGCTTTGTCGAAACGATCATTGGGATTGAACCTGAGTGCGATGACTTTTGTCTTCGCCAGAGACTGAGCCTCACCTACAGGGTTACTCGTTTCCATCCTTCACCGTCCTTTCTGGCCCTTTTGGGCCTGGTTGAAATGTTGGGTTAATAGGTGCCGGATCAGGCCGGCCGCCGTCGTGCCTTGCGCTCTGAGGGCGTCCAGCTTCGCTTTAATGGTGGTGGGAATCTGAATGACTAAACGAGACATCTTCATAGAAATCGACCCTCCATGTATATAATGAGATAGTGCATAGTTAATGCTATCTTAATGTTAATAATGCTGTCAAGTGATATGTAATTGAACATTGAGCCGCTATCAGGTACCTTCTGCGCATAATTCAACCAACGAATAGAGATTGAGCGTGGCTAGACCTAAATCACCGTTTGTGCGTCGTCTCTTTGCCCTCCGACTTCGGGAAGAACTGTTGACGGAGCTTCGCCATATCGCCTTAGATCGTAAGCAACCAGCCAATCAGCTATTGGAAACTGCTATCGAAGAGTTTCTAAAAAAGAATCGCGAAAAGAAAAAAAGCTCTTAGTGTGTGCCATGTGCAACGAGGAAGCCATAGGAAGTCTGGTGTCATAGAATGGACCTAATAATACATTCGGACCATGAATCGTGGATCTGACGCAAAACTCGAAGAACGACTAAGAGACGCAATAAATAGGCATGGACATGCTTTCCAAGATGCCATTTATCGCCAAATCACGACTCCATCCATTTCTGGGCATACATGGGAACCATGGGTTCCCGAATTTCCGGTTGGAAATGATCAACACAACACCAGGATAGATTTAATACTTACAAATCCGATGAAGAACATTTATCTGGTTTGTGAATGCAAACGCGTAAATCCCTCATTGGCAGATTGGTGTTTTTCGAAGAGTGCATTCACCCTAAGAACGGATGGACTAGATGTCAGCAACGACGTCTATGCCGAAACATTTGACAGGGTTGAAGTACATCAAAGAACCGTGCTCCGTGCCAGGATTTCACCATTTACTGCCGGTGCCAAGATTTACCATCGCGGCTTGGAGGTTAAAGGACAAGAAAAGGGAGAGAATAGTAGTGTCGGACGGGGACAAATAGAAGAGGCGGCAACACAGGTTTGCAAAGGGCTGAATGGGTTGGCTAATTTCTTTGCACAACATTTAGGTATTTTCTCCGCTCAGAAGTTCATTAGCATCATCCCTGTAATCATAACTACCGCTAATCTGTGGAGCACAATTGCTGATTCATCCCGAATCGACATAAAAACGGGTAATTATCCAGCTGGTGCAATCCAGTTAAGCGCTGAACCTTGGTTATGGTTTCACTACCCGCAATCAGACCAATTGAAACACAGTATTCCAATGCAACATGAACCATCTAATATTTCTCAGATTTTGTATCGGAATTACATTCGACCTATAGCGATTGTTAACTCAGCTAGCGACGTCCCCCCCTCTTGAGTAGCAGCTACGTTTGGAGTCCGGGTGTGACTGTAACCGATTTTCTCACCAAATGCCTCGCATAGGCGGCGGGTGTCAGTCCGCCCAATGCTTTTTTCGGTCGCTCCT
>JACCDZ011419296.1_pt1 | contig 14928 bp, 10 predicted proteins | sample 7449551 | NCBI WGS metagenome assembly JACCDZ01 (sample SAMN15323452, study PRJNA562643) | freshwater metagenome | isolation source: river surface water | place: USA:Blue River Watershed | collected 2017-08-18 | reverse complement strand
GTGGGATTTATTGCTGTGCGCCGGCGAACGGTGCCTCATCCACTGGTAGCTGTACCATCGGCGCTCATTGGTTTTATGTTGTTTTGGTTAGTTCTGTGTATGACTGGCGTCGTGGATTATTTTATTGCCGGTTCTGTCTCCAACGCCGCGCATCTGGGTGGGCTAATTGCCGGTGCTATGTATGCATTGATGACTACACAATTCTTTCGTCGTTAATTTTTTTGATTTGCGGGTAAACCCAATGGATATACAACAACTACTTTCCGGCCTCACTCCGGAAATTTACCAAAATTTAAAGCGCGCGGTAGAGTTGGGTAAATGGCCCGATGGCAATCGTCTCTCAAGTGAGCAGCGCCAGTTGTGTATGCAAGCGGTAATTGCCTACGAGCACAAAAACCTGCCGCCGGACCAACACACCGGCTACATTCCACCTGAGCCGCATACATGTTGTGGTGACGATGATCACGACCATGATCATGCGCATACGGATAAACCCATTAAGTGGGTCGAATAATTACTACCTTTGTTAACGAATCAGGATGTTGTCATGACTGCCGTAGAACAAAATCTTCCCGCCACAGAGCAAGCGCCCAAAACTATTTATTTAAAAGATTATGCAGTACCCGATTATTTAATTAAAACCACGGATTTACGGTTTGAAATTTATGACGGTGAAACGGTTGTTAGTGCGATGTTGCAGTTGTACCGCAACCCGGCAGCGGCACAGCCTGCAACGCAATTGACCTTGCATGGCGCGAATTTGGAATTGGTGTCCATTGCATTAAATGGAAAAATTTTAGGCGAAGGCGATTATCAATTCGGTGACGAGTCCATCACGATTCTTAATACGCCAGAAGAATTTACGCTCATTACTATTACCAAAATAAAGCCAGAGCAAAATACCTCGCTAGAAGGTTTGTATCGTTCGCGCACCATGTACTGCACCCAATGCGAGGCAGAAGGTTTCCGCAAGATAACCTATTATCTGGATCGCCCGGATGTGATGAGTGAATTCACTACTACTGTGGTGACCGATAAAAAATACCCGGTACTTTTATCCAACGGTAATTTGATTGATCAAGGCGAACAGGAAAACAATCGCCATTATGCCACTTGGCATGACCCCTTTAAAAAACCTGCTTACCTGTTTGCGTTAGTCGCTGGAGATCTTTCCTGCATTGAGGACACTTTTACGACCTGCTCGGGTCGAGAAGTGACGCTAAAGATTTTTGTCGAGCCAAAGGACCTGGACAAGTGTGATCACGCCATGACTTCGCTGAAAAATTCCATGCGTTGGGATGAAGAAGTCTACGGGCGCGAATACGATTTGAATATCTTTATGATAGTGGCGGTGGATGATTTCAACATGGGCGCCATGGAAAACAAGGGCCTGAATATTTTCAATACATCCTGCGTGTTGGCAAAACCGGAAACGACAACCGATGCGGGGTTTCAGCGTGTTGAAGGTGTAGTGGCTCATGAATATTTTCACAACTGGAGTGGCAATCGTGTTACCTGTCGCGATTGGTTCCAGTTAAGTTTGAAAGAGGGTTTTACGGTTTATCGCGATTCGGAATTTTCTGCCGATATGGGCTCACGCACGGTAAAACGTGTAGAAGATGTAACACTATTGCGCACCGCCCAGTTCGCCGAAGATGCTGGCCCTATGGCGCATCCAATTCGCCCCGAATCCTATATCGAAATTTCCAACTTCTACACCATGACTGTTTATGAAAAAGGTGCAGAAGTTATTCGTATGCTGGCTACCTTGTTAGGCAAAGAAAATTTCCGCAAGGGTACAGATTTGTATTTTGATCGTCACGATGGTCAGGCAGTGACGACTGAGGATTTTGTCAAAGCATTGGAAGATGCTTCCGGTTTTGACCTCACCCAGTTCAAACGCTGGTATTCACAAGCGGGCACACCGCGCCTGCAAATTACCGATTCTTACGATGAAGATGCACAGGAATACTCGCTCACGATCAAACAATCCTGCCCGCCCACGCCGGAATGTGCGAATAAATTGCCGTTCCATATTCCCGTTGCCGTGGGCTTGATTGGTAGTGGGGGTGATTTGCCACTCGCTTTAAAAAATGCCGAGCCGGATTTTGAAACCAGCGATAATACCTACAAAGTTTTGGAGTTAACCGAGGCAGAGCAAACCTTCGTGTTTGAGCGCGTGTTTGAAAAACCCGTGCCGAGTTTGGTGCGCGGTTTTTCGGCGCCGGTGAAATGGCATTACGATTATTCTCAGGACGATTTAGTGTTACTAATGAGCCGTGACAGCGATGGCTTTAATCGCTGGGAAGCCAGCCAACAATTGGGGCTGCACGCGATTCAAGAGGCAATGGTTGCACACCAACAGGGGCAGTCCCTTGCGAACTGGCAAGTGGATACGGCATTGGTAGAGGCCTATCGCAACGTACTGCGAGATACCAGTCTGGATAGGGCCATGGTTGCCTATATGCTTAGCTTGCCTTCAGAGGCTTACCTCAGCGAGTTGGCAGACGTTATTGACGTAGAGGCAATTCACTACGGTCGTGCGGCGGTGCGCAAAGCCCTCGCGCGTGCACTGCGCCCGGAGTTGGAAACTATCTATCGCGCTTACGACCATCAACAAACCTACGCGGTAACAGCCGCTGCTATAGCGGCACGCAGTTTAAAAAATGTAACCTTGGGTTATTTGATGTTGCTGGGTGATGACGCATTGATAAAGCAATGCGAGAGCCAATATCGCACTGCTAATAATATGACTGATGTGATGGCGGCCTTAACACAATTAGTAAATAGCGATGCCCCCTTGGCTCAGCAACTTGCCACCAGTTCTCTCGATGATTTTTACCAACGTTGGCAGCATGAATCGCTGGTAGTTAACCAATGGCTCAGTGTGCAGGCTATGTGCGTATTGCCGGGTACATTGCAAAAAGTAAAGGCATTGCAAACACACGCGGCGTTTGATGGCAAAAATCCTAACAAGATTCGCGCTCTTATCGCCGGCTTTTGTGCCAGCAATCCGATTAATTTTCACGCGGATGCAGGAGCCGGTTATCAATTTCTTGCAGATCAAATTATCCAACTCAATACGCAAAATCCGTCTATTGCGTCGCGCCTATTAACGCCTTTGACTAAATGGAAAAAATATAATTCTCAACGTCAGTCTTTAATGAAGGCACAACTCGAACGAATAATGGCGGAACCGGATTTATCCAAGGATGTGTTTGAGGTGGTAAGCAAGAGTCTCGCTTGATTTTTGTTTATAAAATCAACGCACTAAAAACCCGGCATTACGCCGGGTTTTTTGTTTTTGACGAAAAATTGTCGAATTTTCTGCGCAGCTTATTTTCACTAATAATTTTTCAAAAAATTGACAATTTTATTGTTTGTTTGGTGGCATGAATGTTGATTGGGATATGGTGAGAGAGTAAAAACAAATAAACGCCAATTACCTGTGCACCTTTTTGCTGCCTGGATAGTTTAGTGCTTAACAGGTTGCACCGATCTTGTGCGTGATTTTACTGGCTGAATATTTATTGAGTCAGGTGGAGGTTGTGTAATGGTGCGTTTTTTGGGGCAAGCTGTTGCCTCGGTGAAGTTATGGGTGTTGTTGACGGCGATTTTTTGCTGTCTGTTGTTGGTGACAATTGCGATTTTGCTCCAAGCGAATAGTTACTGGCTATCTGTACCTCTGATATTGGTTGTACTTCTGGTGCTTGGGTTAATTGGCGGTGTGAGCAATGACATTACCGGGATTAAGCGGTTTTTGGCGGCTGTCGACAAGGACGAGGTCGCTGATTGGAACCGCTTGGTAGTCGGCCCTTTACATGGATTGCACGATACATTCATCGAGGTGTTTAAAGCGAGACAAAGACGCAATGCGGAATATAAAGATGCAATGAAAGAAATGGGGCATTCGTCATTTGAGTTGGCCGCCAATGCCAAGGAGGTTTCCAAAAGCGCTGCTTATCAATCAAATGCAACCCAATCGAGCGCGGCAGCTATCACGGAAATAAGTCACAGCATTGAAGATATCAGTAGTCGTATTGTGGCAGCGCGAGATGCAGCAACCAAATCTTGTGACTTAAGCAAGCAGGGCGGCAGTGCCTTGAAAGAGGCGAGCAAGGAGGTAAATGCTGTTGCTAATCTCGCGCGTGAAACAGAAGCTCGTGTGGGTGACTTGGAGAATTTAATGAGAAATGTAACGGCTATGTCACAGGTTATCAGTGATATTGCCGGCCAAACAAATCTGCTGGCGCTAAATGCGGCGATTGAGGCAGCGCGCGCCGGCGAGCATGGGCGTGGTTTTGCGGTGGTAGCGGATGAAGTTCGTGCGCTGTCGGCACGGAGTCAGGGTTCTGCCAGTGAAATTGCCACCAATATTGCACGCGTGCAGGAGAGCATGCAGCAAGTCTTGGTTAGCATGACTAAGGTCGTGGAAAAAATGGGTAAATCAATTGAGGAGGTTGGCGTCGCGGACGAGTCTTTAACGGCAATTTTAACCACAACCGATGATGTATTTTCTTTAATTGACGAAATTGCAGTAGCCGCAGGGCAGCAGAGTATTGCCGCGCGGGAGATTTCAACACACATAGAAACTGTTGCGGACCTGGCGAATCAAAATAGTTTTCGCGCCGGGCAAGCGGCAGAAATTGCAGAGCACTTGCATAGATTGACCCACAGCTCGGAGTAACACCATGGAAACTCCTGTTTCTCTAATGATAATTTTATTGGCTTTTCCGGTGGGGTTTTTGATTTTTTTGATGGTGTCTTTACGCCGCAAGAAACGTCAGGCGACCTTGTTATTTAGTCGAGGGATTGAGTACATCAAACTGCTGCGCAGTTTATTAACCTACGTGCAGCAACACCGCGGACTCACTACCGGTTTTATTAATGGTAATCACGCGGCCAAGCCGGATATTGAAGGTTTGAATGTACGCATCAAACGCATGATGGAAGATGTAGAGACCACGGGTGACTGGATGGCGGAAAATGTCAAATGGTCAAGCTTAGTGGACCATTGGACACGACTGGGAATGGGTTATTTGCAGGGAGATGCAGATAAAAATTTTAAGCAGCACAATATTCTTATCGCAAATTTGCTTTATTTAATCGATGACGTGGCCGATGCGCACCATTTGTCGAAGCTGACAGGTGATGCAATGGATACCGATTGGCGATATCTCTTATCGATTGCCGAATACATCGGTCAAGCGCGTGCTTTGGGTACGGGTGTTGCCGCTAAAGGGGAGTGTTCCAGCGTGTTACGTATTCAGTTGAACCATCTGCGCAATAAAATTGCGTCGAGTGTTGATGCATCCTGGCCGGAGAAATCACGGGTGGAAATTCACTACTTACTCCGCTGCATTGAATCGCAATTAATTGTCGATAAGCCCAGTATAGATGCAAGTGAATATTTCCGATTGGCAACCCGCTGTATTGAGCATGTGCTGGAGCAGTTTGATCGTCAAATTGACCGCTTGCAGTATTACCGGAATTAACACTTTTCCTGCAATACGCACAACTAAATCCAAGACTGATAAAAAGACGCCGGCATTTGCCGGCGTCTTTTTATCAGTCTTTAATAGAGCGTGTGCTTAATTATGGATAAAGTGGCTTTAAAGCGGCTTGGTGGGGCGCATATTTTTGCCGGTCACGACGCAAATTGGCCAGGAGCTGCAACAGCTTGTCCAGGTCCGGTGCAACATCTTGATTGCCGAAAATAGCTTCATCCAGTTTACGCAGTTCATCGCTAAGCTCTGCCAGCTGGGCGTGCTTCTCGATTGCTTGCAGGCTAGTGATATCTGCCGCTTTCCAATGGATTCTTGCCCAATCAATCACTGCTTTCCGTAAACCGGTAAGTGATTTTTCAGCAAGCTGTCGTTTTACTTGATTCCAGGCTGCCGCTTCTGTTTCAACTTGCGCGTGAGAAGTTTGTTGGCGATGACGCTGGCTGACTTCATGAACACGTTTGTATTGCCAAAACTTCATTGCAAAATACAAAGCAACGGCTAGCGATATCAGGTTGGTGACATAAAGCCACCAGGGTGTTTTATTAATAACTTGAACCTCTGGTTGTGCGCTACTTGCATCTGTATTTATTGCTACGCCGGTTGGCTCTTGGTTCGCATCATCAGGTAGCGGGTTTGTTGTCGAATTCAGATTGTTCTGGCTCATGGCACCGCTGCCAACTTTTAATGTAACGGCATTCAAATAGGCAGTTTCCATCATTTGACTATGGTTGTTCCACCAACGCACTTCGGTTTGGGGCAAGGTGAATGTCCCTTCTTTGGTTGGCACTATGGCGATAGTTTCAATGCGTGAACCTACGACTCCATTCGGTGACTTTTGGTCGTCGTTTTGGGCTTGGTCTTTGTAGAAGGTAATACCATCAATACTATTTACTTCCAGTGGATTAATTTGCCCGGCAGTTAAGCCCTCGGCCTTAATGGTAATTGTGCGAGTGATGGGTTCTCCCACTTTGAGCGAATCGGTGCTTGCGCTCCAATGTTCTTCCAGTTCCACTTTATTGGCTGGCATCCAGGGGGCGCCATTGGCGGAGGCAGGGGTTGGTAACACATTCACTTTTTGTTCTTCCGTGCGCAGGCGCAACACATTGCTCTGGCCGTTTCCGTAAAACCTGTCCCAAATATCGCGTGAGCCGTTATTGACGGAGACTTGATATAACATGCTGGGAATAAGTAATTCGCCGCTCTGTTGCGGGAAAATTGCGTAGCGGGTTTCCACGACCGCGCCGGGGCGATTATTAATTTTAGTCTGGTATTGTTTTTCATCTAATTGCACAACTAATGCGTCTTTTACTTGCAGTGGTTGCAAATCAACACCAGATAAGCCTACGGTCGTGTAAAGGCGTAGAGTCACAATGACTTGCTGTTGTACATAAACAGTATCACCATTGGTTTGGATTTCCACGCTAACATCGTTTTGCCCATCTTTGGGTTTGCGGCTTTTTCCTTCCACAGTGATTTCAATCGCATCGCTCACAGCGCCATCAATTTTGAACGAGGGTATTAATAATTTGCCGATACGTTTGGGGGCCAGCGCAATTTTCCACTCGGTAGACGCTTCCATGTTGCCGTTGATAATGCTCATTTGCGTGCCGCTTTGGGTATTGAGAATGTCAAAATCTTTTTGCAGCAATTCATAATCCGGGGTTGCATTGATCTGTTCGTCGTAACGCAGCACCAGGGTAAAGGTTTCTTCCAACCCCAACGCGTCGCGGTCCACACTGGCAGTGAGGTTGCCTGCAAACACGTTTAGTCCGGTTACCATTAATAGGAAGCCGACTGCGCGACTTAACCAGTTTTTAATTGTTGAATTTGTAGGTTTCATAATTACCACCGACCCTCCGCGCCATTTTCAGGGGCAGACCATTCGCCGTTTAACATTTCCTGATTGCGTTTGTAATGTTCGTAGTTGAATTTGTTGCGTAGTAAACCACCCGGATCATCCGGAACACGCCTTAGCCATTGCTCCATTGCCTGGCGTTCTTCATCCGTCAGGCCGTCATCGGCTGGCGTCGCTGCCTGCGCGTCCTGCTGTTCTGCTGGTTGCTCTTTATCTTCTTCAGCAGGCTGCGCAGCCTGCTTTTTCTCATCGTCCTTTTGTTGTTCGTCTTTTGGCTGGTTTGCGTTTTGTTGCTGTTTGTCGGACGGTTGCTCGTTGTTTTGTTGTTCTTGTTGCTGATCCTTCTGCGCCTGGTTTTTCATGTCTTGCTTTTGTTGTTCCTTCTGCTGGTCTTGCTGTGATTGATCTTGCTCGCTGTGTTGCTGATCGTTCTGATCACTATTTTTTTGATTTTGCGAATCCTGATTCTGTTGTTTATCCTGATTTTGCTGGGATTGATCCTGTTGGTTTTTCTGATCCTGTTGTTGGTCTTGTTTGTTTTGTTGATCAGAATTCTTGTCTTGCTTTTGATCCTGGTTTTGCTGATCTTGTTTCTGTTGCTGCTGTTTTATAGCGTCTTCAACCAACTGGCGGTTATTTTTCGCATCTTCCAAGTCTGGTTGTTGTTTTAACGCCTCATCGTAAGCTTTGATCGCCTCGGGCAACTTTCCTGCCTTGGCGAGCGCATTACCACGGTTGTAATGAGCATTGGCAGTATCGAATTGGGAAAAATTTTTAGCTGCTTCAGCATAATCACCGGCGCGATACTGGGCGCTGGCTTTCCATTCAGGGTCTTCAAAATTCTGCGCAGCTTCGGTTGCCTGTTCTTGTTGCAACTGGTCATAAGCTTGCTGGTTTTTGTTTTTCCATAAATCATCCCATCCCAAGGCGTAGCTTTTCGTGGGTGACAAGCCCGCGAGTGGAATCAGTAATAGACTTAACAACACTCCGCGACGGAAACAGTAGAGTACAACGGGTAATAACAGAATTACTAACCAATGACCCCGGTCGTACCAGCTATCAAACTCGCGATCCACTTTTTGGGTTTCTTGTTTTTTGGGCGCAGGCAAATTCATTAAATAATCAATATCACTGCTGTTGTTGCTAAGGGTGCGATAGCGGCCGCGCGTCTGGTTCGCAAGCGTTTGCAATTCGCTGACATTTAATTGGGTGGTAACGATACCGCGTTTGCCATCGCGAACAAAACCACCTTTGCTGCTCGGGATTGGCGTGGGTTCTGTGCCGCCAACTCCCATCACAGATAAACGGTATTGGCCGTTCTGCTTCATGGTCTCAATAATGCTGTATTGCGCATCGGCGATGACACCGTCAGTCATTAACAGCAAATCGCCTTGGGGAATGCCAGCATCTTTTAATAGTTTTAGACCGCGCTCTACCGCCGCTTCGGTATTGCTACCTTCTGCCGGCATTACGTTCGGGTGGAGTGCGGGAATAATATTGATGATGGTTTCCACGTCGTCGGTCAGTGGTGTCACCACATGCACATCGCCGGCGTAAACCAGCAGGGCTGTTTGGCCATCTTTACGTTCGCGCAATAAGTCGATCAGCTTCAAGCGTGCTCGCACTAATCGCGAAGGTTTTAAATCTTCACTCATCATAGACGGTGAGAGATCGAGCATTATCACCAGCGCCTGCTGATTTTTTTCTACCGCAACCGGGCGCTTTTCCCAACTGGGGCCAGCCATAGCGATACAGGCAATTACCCAGCTCACCAGTAATACAAGTAAATAGAAAGGGTTGATGCGCGTAGTTTGTCCGTCGAGCAAATACTTGAGTAATTCGGGCGCTACTATTTGCTGCCATTGCCGAGCGCGGTGTTTTTGATACCAGAGCGTAAGGGCGAGCACGACAGCGGGCACTAATGCTAGCAGCCACCAGGGGCGTAAAAAATGAAATAAATCCAGAGTGCTCATTATCTTGCCTCCACCCCGGTTGTTGTTAACGGTGTGCTGCGCCCTTGCCAAAGGTGCAGACCGGCCATTGCCATACTCAACAGGAATGCAAATGCCAGCGGCCAATAAAATAATGTCTCTACCGGGCGAAAGGTTTCCGCTTCTATTTCAATCGGTTCCAATTGATCCAGTTCACGGTGAATGTTGTCCAATTCCTCCAAATTACGTGCACGGAAATATTTGCCGCCGGTTTTTTCGGCGATTGCAATCATGGTGGGTTCATCCAGATCGCGTGACGGATTCACTGTGCGCGAGCCAAACAGGCCGGGCACTTCCATAGACTCAGCACCAAACGCAATGGTGTAGATTTTAATATTGGCTTTTTGTGCAAGCTCGGTCGCTTTATCCGGTGCCAACACGCCGGCAGTGTTCGCTCCATCAGTGAGTAAGACCAGTACACGGCTGCTATCGGGGCGATCGCGTAAACGTTTTACGGCCAGCGCAATGGCATCACCGATAGCGGTTTCACGGCCGGCAAATCCAATTTGCGCTTCTTGCAATAATTCATTAACGGTTTGCCGATCGTAGGTTAGCGGTGCCTGCAAATAGGCTTGGGCGCCAAATAAAATTAAACCCAGTCGATCACTATTGCGACGGGTAACAAAATCGCCAATGACTTTTTTAACGGCCATTAAGCGCGTAATACGTTGGCCGTTCAGTGCCATGTCGGTTTGTTCCATACTCCCGGAAATATCTACGGCCATTAATAAATCGCGCCCGCTGGACGGCATGCTCATAGGTTCACCTACCCATTGCGGATTAGTTGCCGCGATCACGCAACTCAACCACATCGCCCAGAGCGCAAATAATTTCGCCGGGCGTTTACCAGCACTCGAGCGATTCAATTTTTCTAACTGGCTGGCATGTTGATAGAAAGGCACACGCAGTGCGGCCTCAACCCGTTTTTTAGGGGCGACAAATCTCATCGCGAGCGGCAGCGGAGCAAGCAGCAATAATAACGGCCATTGCATTTCAAACATGGTTGGCCTCCGCAGTACTCGCCGTCGTTTTGGTCAGCGGCAATTTTTGATGTTGGTTGCGATGCTGCACTAACCAATAGCCGCAAAGGTTGTACAGTGCCGTTGCATCTACCGAGGGTTTTTTTTGATAACTGGCAGTCAACAATTGTTCACCGCAGGGTGAGTTAAATCGACGTTGCGGATTTTTTGTGTCAATAGGGCAGACGCTATCCAGCCAATCCAGCCAAGCCTGACCTTTAATGCTGGCACTGAACGAGTTGGGGTAGGCGGTTAATGCGGTACGGCGCAACAGTACGCTCACTTCATGCAATAAGGTCGCCGCATTTTCATCGTGTAGATAGCTTGCGTAAATTTTGTCTAACTGCTGTTGCGCGTGTAGGCGATAACTATTTTGTCTGGTTTTATGGCGCCAAACAAAAAAGGCGATAACTGCAATAACCAACAGGGCCAGCAGTGCCCACCAGCCTGGAGCTAACGGCCACCAGCTTACTGTATCGGGCAAATGAATATCAGCGAGTTGATCGAGTGGTGATGGAGTAGGTTGCATAAATTTAAGTGCACCGGATTCGATTTATTTTTTGCGCCCAAATGCTTTGCGTAATCCCTCTTGAATGTCATCGCTCGTGGCGTAACTCAGTAAAGGAATGCGCAAGCGCTTGCAAAGCTGGACGAGAGTATTGAGTTGTTGATCGAATTGATTTTTGAACGCCTGCTGGAACATTTTTTCATTAGTCGCCAATTGCAGCCGCTCGCGACCATTGCTAATAGTCAGGGGGCTGTTGCTAATTAGTTGTCGTTCCAGTGGGTCATAAAGGTGAATAAGTGTGACATCCGTAAGGCGGGCCAGCTCAAACAATTGTTGCTCGCACGCTGGGTTCATATCTTGAAAGTCGCTGATAATAAACAGTGCGCACCCTGGCTTGGCAATACGGCGTGCATCAGCGAGCATCCGGTGCAGTTCGTTTACTGGTTGATTGCCGATTGCTTGCGGAGCTATGGGCGAATTCAAGCGGTGATTGTAATCCTGCAATTGATGGAGCAGTTCTAATACCGCGTGTTTACTCCGGCGCGGGCGCACATCGCGTTGATCGTAATCACCAAACACCAATGCACCCAACCGATCGCCATTGGCGAGTGCGGCCCAACTCAACAGTGCGGCGATGTGTGCAGCGAGCACGGATTTAAAACAGCGCTGGCTGCCAAAAAATAATGATGAGCGCTGGTCCACCAGCATAAACACCGGGCGCTCGCGCTCTTCGCGAAAAATTTTGGTGTGGGCAACCTGCGTGCGTGCAGTGACTCGCCAATCAATAGAGCGAATATCATCGCCTGGTTGATAGAGGCGCACTTCTTCAAAATCCATTCCGCGTCCGCGAAAACGCGTGCGCTCACCGCCGGATAACAAACTACGTGCAGGTTGATGGGCGAAGAGTTTTAAATCCTGTGACGCAAAACGGCAGCGCAGTAGTGCACTTAATTCAGTATAAGCGCCGCGCGGATTCAAATCTTGGTGCAATTCACTCATGGCTATTTACTCGTGACTTTAGCGTCAATCAAATTAGCTAAGAGGAACTGCCGCTAATAATTTATCAATGGCGTGATTCGGTGTTGTGCCGGTCGCTTCCGCTTCGAAACTTAAGATCAACCGGTGGCGGAGCACATCATGGGCTACGGCTTGTACGTCATCGGGGCTGACAAAATCGCGGCCATTCAACCATGCATGCGCGCGCGCGCAGCGATCCAACGCAATAGTTGCGCGCGGACTTGCGCCGTACTCAATCAATTCGTCCAATTCTTCTGAATATTGGCCGGGACGGCGGGTCGCATTAATCAAATGAACAATGTAATCCTCTACGGATTCCGCCATGTGAATGGCGAGAATTTCCTTGCGGGCCGCATCAATAGTGGCCTGACTAATCACCTTGGGTTGTGTTGCACTAATCGCGGCGGCTTCATTGCGCGCGAGTTGCAGAATTTTGCGCTCTGCATCAATGCTGGGGTAATCCACAATAACATGCAGCAAGAAGCGGTCGAGTTGAGCTTCCGGTAAGGGATAAGTACCTTCTTGTTCAATCGGGTTCTGGGTTGCCATTACCATAAACAAACCGGGTAGGGGATACGTCTTGCTACCTACGCTCACTTGACGCTCGGCCATGGCTTCCAGCAGGGCGGATTGCACTTTGGCCGGCGCGCGGTTGATTTCGTCGGCCAGCACCAGGTTATGGAAAATCGGGCCGGGTTGGAATTCAAAGCGGTTTTGTTCGGGGCGATAAATGTCAGTACCTGTTACATCTGACGGCAGTAAATCCGGGGTGAACTGAATCCGGTGGAAGTTACCTTCAATGGCTTGCGACAGGGTTTTAATAGCCTTGGTTTTGGCCAGACCGGGCGCTCCTTCTACGAGCAAGTGGCCGTCGGCAAGCAGAGCGATGAGCAGACGCTGGATCAAATGCTCCTGGCCGATAATTTGGTCGTTGAGCCAGGTATTAAGCGATTGAATGTCTTGGTAGGCCTGCATGGTTCGCTGTCTTCCTCTTTTTATTGAGTGGTCGTGTTGATTGCTCAGTTGCGCTAGCCCTGTCTATGAGTTGCGCGCGCTGGATAGACTGCCCAATTTGGTGGCAGTTCCTTGTAATTTCAACTGTTTACAGGAAATTTTCGGCTAGGCTTAAAGAATACGGATTTTCCCGCACCCGGAGTTCAGGCCATGAATAGCCCCTTGGTTAGCCAGCATAAGCTCGCTGAATTTTTGGACGAATTTTACCGCTACGCCGCGCAAAAATTACCTGCGGCGGAATTGGAGTTGGTACAGGGGCTAGCGCGACGCTACTTTAATCATTATCCGCTGGATGAACTCATCGGACGGCGCTTGAGTGATGTGTTTGGCAGCGTTTACCAATGGTGGCAATTTATTCAGCAGTACGACGGCCAGGAGCCCAAGCTGCGCCTTTTTAATCCATCCCTCGCGGAAGACTCCTGGGTATGCCCGCACACGGTATTGGTGGTTCTGCAAACGGATATGCCGTTTTTAGTAGATTCGATTCGCATTGAATTAAACCGGCGCAATATTGCGATTTACGCCATAAAAAGCACGGTGTTGACGCTGGTGCGCAATGACAAGCACCAGCTAGTTGAACTGGGTAATGGCGATAAAGGTAATCAGTTAAACTCCGCGCAACCCGGATGCAAGGAGGCGCTGATAGTGATGGAAATTGGCGCTCATTCCAATCCACACGAGTTGGCGGCGATCAGTGCCAGTTTGCGCAGTATTTTGCGCGAAGTGGAATGCGTGGTGGCTGACTACCAACCTATGCGCGCAGCCGCCCTCGCGACGGAGCAAAACCTCACCCACGCTGTTCACGCACCGGCAGCCGCAGCGATTCAGGAAACCAAGGCCTTCTTGCATTGGTTAACGGAAGATAACTTTACCTTCCTTGGCTATTCCGAATATGAATTTCGTAACATCGAGGGAAAAAAAACGCTCTGCGAATTACCGGAGCAGCGTCTTGGTGTGTTTGCGTTGCGCAGCAACCCGGCGCCGCAGCTCGCAGTGGAATTGTTTAATGAGGGGATGGCGCGTTTGCATCTGGTGCCGCAGGTAATTGCGTTTTCCAAATCCTCCCGTCGCGCGCGCGTACACCGTTATGCGTATTCCGATTACGTCATCATCAAACGTTTTAATACCGATGGTGAAGTGATTGGTGAGGCGCGTTTCCTCGGGCTTTACACGTCTGGTGTTTATTTAATGGGCACCGGGGAAATTCCGTTAATCTCCACCAAGGTTGCCCATCTGTTCAGTCGAACGGGGTTGGATGAATCCAGTCACGATGGAAAAAACTTCCGCCAGTTGCTGGAAACTTTTCCGCGTAACGAATTATTTCTCAGTAATAGTACTGAATTGTTTGAAACACTAATGGGCGCGGCGCGTATCAATGAGCGCTCCATGGTGCGCTTGTTTATGCGGCGGGATCCTTTCGGAAAATTCATCAATTTTATTGTCTATGTGCCGCGCGATTATTTTTCTACCAAGGTGCGCTTGCAGATTCAGCAGTTGATCGGTGATGCTATAGGCTCGCATGAATGTGAATTTACCACCTATTTTTCTGAGTCAATTCTAGCGCGGGTGTATCTCGTGTTTCGCGTTGATAGTTCTATGCCAAGCCCGATAGATGTGAATACCTTGCAAGCAGGCATAGTGAACATTACCCGCTCCTGGGAGGACTATTTACACACAGCACTATTAGAAGCGCACGGGGAAGAAATTAGCAATCAGCTATTGCGTGATTATCGCGACGCCTTTTCTTCAGCCTATCAGGAACAATATGACGCGCGTACCGCTGTACAAGATATTCATTCCATCGCGGAATTATCTGAGCGGCAATCGATTGCTCTGAGTGTTTATCATTCGCTCACGAATGAACCGGCCACCGTGGTGCAATTTAAAATTTTTCATCGCCAGCACACCCTCGCGCTGTCCGATGTTATTCCGGTATTGGAAAATCTGGGCTTTCGCGTGGTGAGTGAAAGTGCATTCGATATTCGTGCAGAATCCGGCACAGTTGTGTGGTTGCATG
>JACCDZ010618131.1_pt1 | contig 14928 bp, 16 predicted proteins | sample 7449551 | NCBI WGS metagenome assembly JACCDZ01 (sample SAMN15323452, study PRJNA562643) | freshwater metagenome | isolation source: river surface water | place: USA:Blue River Watershed | collected 2017-08-18 | reverse complement strand
CTGGAGCACTTCGCCGTTGAGGCGGGTCACCAGCTTGAGTTCGGCGCCCGGTTCGATTTCGTCGGCCGTCACCATCCAGGGACCGAAGCCGCCGGTGGACTCGAAGTTCTTGCCGGAAGCGATCTGCTTGGCGTGGAACTGCCACTCGCGGATGCTGCCGTCGTTGTAGCAGGAGTAACCCGCCACATGGTCGAAGGCCTGGGCCTCGGAGATGTTGCGGCCGGCCTTGCCGATGATCACCGCCAGCTCGCCTTCCCAGTCCAGCGAGGCCGACACCTTGGGCAGCACGATGGGCTGCTTGTGCGCGGTCTGCGAGCGCCACACGCGCAGAAAGATGGGGGGCTGCTCGGACAGCTCGCGCTGCATGCCGGCGGCCAGCACCTCCTGGTGGTGGTCCATGTAATTGCGCACCGCGCAGACGATCTTCTCGGGGCGCGGAATCACCGGCAGGAAGGTGATGTCGGCCAGCCTGGCGTCGGGGCTCTTGCCCGCGACATGCTGGGCCGCCTGCAGGTAGGCGCCCGAGCCAATGTAGTCGGCCAGCGTCGCGTGCTGGGGCATGTGGCGCCCCAGGTCGACCACGCCGTCGGCACCGACCACGGCGCCCCAGGTCTCGCGGCCCTGATGGAGGAAGGAAAGCAGCTTCATGGAGGAACTCCCTGTTCGTGAAAAAAAACGTGAGGTGAGCGGCCCGCTCAGGCCGGCGCGCCCTGCCGGAATTGCGCCTGCCACTGCTCGATGGGCATGAAGGTCGGGTCGCGCCGGCAAATGGCCTCGGTCTCGCGCAGCAGGGTCTCGTCGTCCTTGGACAGGTCCAGCGGGTCGCCATGGGGCTGCGTGATGTAGAAGGGCATGTCGATGTAGGTCTCCACCGTGTTGCCCTCGGGGTCGGCGAAGTACACCGACAGGGCGTTGCCGTGATTGAGGGGCACGAAGCGGGAAGCGCCCTGGGCCTCGGCCAGCTGGCGGATGTCGCGCAGGTGCTGGATGGAGGGCACCGCGAAGGACAGCTGCATCACGGTGCTGAAGGTGGCCTCGGGCGGACGGCCGCCCGCGATCACCAGCTGGTGGTGCTGGTCGGGGCTGGCGCTGAGGAACACCAGCGGCGCCTTGAAGGTCCGGCCGACGCCGCGGTCGGTCTCGGTCAGGCCGAAGACGTTCTTGTAGAAGGCCACCATGCGTTCGACATCGGTGACGAAGATGCCGAAATGCGACGGGGTCGGACGGGAGAGTGTGAGCATGCGGGGCTCCGAATGGATGTCGAATGAGGGGGCGTCGGCAGCCTGCGATCAGAGGTCAGGCGCGTCCTGCATCTTCTTGAGAGCCGCCGCCACGTTGCGCTGGGTTCCCAGGATGTGTTCGGTGAGCAAGGCGCAGGCCGTCTGCGCATCGCGCTTGAGCGTGGCCTGCATCAGGCGGCGGTGTTCATCGTTCTTGCGGCGCAGGCCGGCGCGATACCGCCCGGAAATCTGGCGGTACCGCTCGGCCTGGTCGAACAGGCTGGCGCTCAGGGCCAGCTGGCGCTGCGAGGGGCAGGCCGCGATCAACCCCATGTGGAATTCGCGATGCCGCTGCACCCACTCGGCATCCAGCAGCACAGGCCCCTCGGTCAGGCGCGCCTCCAGGCGCTCGAGCCGGTGAAAGCTGGCGACCAGGGCCGCCTCCCAGGCGTCGTCGCCCTGGGCGATGGCGTCACGCAGGGCGGGCACGTCAAGCATCAGGCGCATGCGTGTGATGTCCGCCATGTCCTCCGCGGAAATCGGCGCCACCCGGAAACCGCGCCGTTCATCGGCACGCACCAGGCCCTCCTGCGCCAGCCGGTTGAGGGCTTCGCGCAGCGGACTGCTGGAAAAACCGTACTGCACCTGCAGCAGTTCGAGCTTGAGCTTGGCGCCCGGGGCATGCTCACCCTGCAACACGTCGCGGCGCAGGTTCAGGAACGCCTGTTCGGAAACGGTGGAGGGATTGGCGGCAGGGTCCAGGGTGTCCATAAACAGATTTTTGTGCACAAAGTATTTTTTTGTGCTCGATGAAAACCCTGATAGCCGGGGCCGGCCTCACGGGGTCCCGGACGGCCAGGCCCGCAGTCAGGACGAGAACGCCCCGCGAGCCAGTGACGCCACCTCACGGGCCGGAAGGTGCTTGAGCCGGTGGTCGCTCCACACCTGCCGCCAGCGGCGCGCTCCGGGCAGGCCGTTGTACAGCCCCAGCATGTGCCGCGCGATCGCGTACCACGGGGTGCCCCGAGCCGCGGCTTCGCGCGCCATGTAATCGACCATCGCGGCCTCCACCGCCTCGCGGGTGAGCCCCCGCTCGGGCTCCCCGAAGAACGCGTGGTCCCACGACGCCAGCCACCAGGGGTTGTGGTAGGCCTCGCGCCCCACCATCACGCCGTCCACCGCCTGCAACTGCTCGTGTACCTGGACGTCCTGGGTGATCCCGCCATTGATCCCGATCACCAGCTGCGGAAATTCCTGTTTCAGGCGGTGTACCACCGCGTACCGCAGGGGCGGCACTTCCCGGTTCTCCTTGGGGCTGAGCCCCTGCAGCCAGGCATTGCGCGCGTGCACGATGAACACGCCGCAGCCGGCCTCGGCCACCGCCCCCACGAAATCGCGAACGAACTCGTAGCTCTCCGTGCGGTCGATCCCGATGCGGTGCTTGACCGTCACCGGCACCGTCACCGCGTCCCGCATCGCCTTCACACCCTCGGCCACGAGCCTGGGCTCGGCCATGAGACAGGCCCCGAAGGCCCCGCGCTGCACCCGGTCACTGGGGCAGCCGCAATTGAGGTTGATCTCGTCGTAGCCCCACTGCTCGCCCAGGCGGGCGGCGCGCGCCAGGTCCGCCGGCTCGCTGCCCCCCAGTTGCAAGGCCACCGGGTGCTCCTCGGCATGGAAGTCCAGGTGGCGCGCCACATCCCCATGCATCAACGCGCCCGTGGTCACCATCTCGGTGTACAGGCGAGTCCGCCGGGACAGCAGGCGGTGGAAGTAGCGGCAGTGCCGGTCGGTCCAGTCCATCATGGGCGCGACCGAGAGGCGCCAGCCAGACGCGGCGGGGTGAGGCAAGGCTTCGGAAGGAACAGGTCGGGGGGCAGGCACGAAGCGGACTGTACGCCGTCCGCGTCCTACGCGGGCCGGGCCGGAGGGCCGACACCCCGGCTCGCTCGAGGGCGCACTAATGCCCCGCAAGACCGGAGGCACCCCCATGAAACCCTTCCACCTGGATTCGCACATGGTCACGCTGCGCGGCGTGTTCTACCCCACGGGCCATATCGTGCTCATGCTGCCCGGGCGTGAGCCTGCGGAGCAGGCGGCCCAGGCCCTGGTCGCGGCGGGCCTGCCCGGCGACGAGATGTCCCTGCTTTCACCCGAGACCTTCATGGGGCCGATCGCCCGCACGATCGGCAGCGGGGACATGCCCCTGCCCTCCCCGGGGACCGAGGGGCAGACGGTTCGCCACCTGGTGGAACTGGCCGGTGAGGGCCACTGGGGCCTGCTGGTGCCTGCGCCGCGCACGAGCGACAGCGAGCGTGTGATGAAAGCCGTGAAGGAGTTGCCGGTGACCTTCGCGGAAAGGTACCGGCACCTGGTCATCGAGGACCTCTGAGGCACGCTCCATGAAAAAGCCCGTCCAGGGGACGGGCTCGTGGACGGAGACGGGGACCGCTCACCCCATGTGCAGACCACCGTTCACCGAGAAATCAGCGCCGGTGGAGTAGCCGCCCTCGTCGGAGGCCAGCCAGGCGATGATGGAGGCGATCTCCTCGGGCTGGCCCAGGCGCTTGACCGGGATGGTGCCCACGATCTTCTGCAGCACGTCCTCGCGGATCGCCTTGACCATGTCGGTGCCGATATAGCCCGGGCTCACCGTGTTGACGGTCACGCCCTTGCTGGCCAGCTCCTGCGCCAGCGCCATGGTGAAGCCGTGCATGCCGGCCTTGGCCGCCGAATAGTTGGTCTGGCCCGCCTGACCCTTCTCGCCGTTGACCGAGCTGATGTTGACGATGCGGCCCCAGCCCTTTTCGACCATGTCGCCGACGACCTGCTTGGTCACGTTGAACATGGAGTTCAGGTTGGTCTCGATCACGGCATCCCAGTCCTCGCGGGTCATCTTGAGGAACATGCGGTCGCGCGTGATGCCGGCGTTGTTCACCAGCACGTCGATCGGGCCGTGTTCGGCCTTGGCCTGGGTGAAGGCCTCGACGGTGGAATTCCAGTCGCCCACGTTGCCGACCGAGGCGTAGAAGGTGTAGCCCTTGTCCTTCTGCTCGCCCAGCCACTTGGCGTAATCGCGGGTGGGCCCGCAACCGGCGATGACCTTGAAGCCTTCCTTGTGGAGGCGCTGGCAGATGGCGGTGCCGATGCCGCCCATGCCGCCGGTGACGTACGCTACTTTTTGTTGACTCACGCTGTCTCTCCTTGTGTGATTTCCCATTGACCCAAAACGGGTTGTACCCGCCTCAGGCGCGTTCCACAGCGAGGGAAACCCCCATGCCGCCACCGATGCACAGCGCAGCCAGGCCCTTCCTGGCATCGCGGCGCTGCATCTCATGCAGCAGCGTGACCAGAATCCGGCAGCCCGAAGCGCCAATGGGGTGACCGATGGCAATCGCGCCACCGTTGACGTTGACCTTGAGCGGGTCAATGTCGAGGGCCTTGTTGACGGCGCAGGCCTGCGCGGCAAAGGCTTCGTTGAGCTCGAACAGGTCCACGTCCTGGGCTTTCCAGCCGGCGCGGGCCAGCGCTTTTAGCGAAGCCGGCACCGGGCCCATGCCCATGGTGGCAGGGTCCAGGCCGGAGGTGCCAAAGGCGGCAATGCGCGCCAGCGGCTTGAGGCCCAGGGCAGCGGCTTTTTTGGCCGTCATGACAACCACCGCGGCCGCGCCGTCGTTGATGCCCGAGGCGTTGCCGGCCGTGACCGAACCCGCCTTGTCAAACGCGGGGCGCAGACCGGCCAGCGCTTCGGCATTGGTTTTTTTGTTGACGTACTCGTCGCTGTTGAAAACCAGCGGGTCGCCCTTTCTCTGGGGAATCAGCACATCGACGATTTCGTCTTTGAACTTGCCGGCGTCCTGCGCGGCCGACGCCTTGCGCTGGCTGGCCAGGGCCAGTTCGTCCTGCATCTCGCGGGTGATGCCGTGTGCCTTGGCGACGTTTTCGGCGGTGATGCCCATGTGGTACTGGTTGTAGACGTCCCACAGGCCGTCCACGATCATGGTGTCGACCATGTTCCAGTTGCCCATGCGCATGCCGTCGCGGCTGCCCATCAGCACATGCGGCGAGGCGCTCATGTTCTCCTGGCCGCCGGCCACCACGATCTCGCTGTCGCCCCAGGCCACGGCCTGTGCGGCCAGCATGACGGACTTGAGACCCGAGCCGCAAACAGCGTTGATGGTCAGGGCCGGGGTTTCTTTGGCCACACCGGCTTTCATCATGGCCTGACGAGCGGGGTTCTGGCCGCTGCCAGCCGCCAGCACCTGACCCATAATGACTTCACCGATCTGGTCGGACTGCAGGCCGGCGCGGGCAATCGCCTCGCGAATCACGATGCTGCCCAGTTCGGGGGCAGCGACTTTGGCCAGGGAGCCTCCAAATTTGCCTACGGCGGTACGGGCCGCCGACACGATCACGATATCTTCCACTTTCGAGTCTCCTTGTCAGTCAAAAAATCAGGCTTTCGCCTTCACATAACGGCCAGGCGCCGGCTCGATGGCCTTGTACTTCACACCTTTGCCATACGTCTTGGGGGCAGCAATCTGCTTGCCTGCATGGGTTTTGAGCCAGTCCGACCAGTCGGTCCACCAGCTGCCCGGCAGCTCTTTGGCGCCAGCAATCCAGTCGTTCACGTCTTTGGGGAACTTGCCATCCTCGCGCAGCCAGTGGCTGCGCTTTTTGGCCGCCGGAGGGTTGATCACGCCGGCGATGTGGCCCGAGGCACCCATCACAAAACGCTTTTTGCCCGGGAAAACCTGGGTGCTGCCGTAAGCACCGCCAATCGGCACGATGTGGTCTTCGCGCGAGCCGTACAGGTACATCGGCATGTCGACCTTGCTCAGATCAACCGCCTCGCCGCACACCTTGGCCTTGCCCGGCTTGACGAGGTTGTTTTCAAGGTAGGTGTTGCGCAGGTACCAGGCGTAGAACGGGCCCGGCAGGTTGGTCGAATCGCTGTTCCAGTAGAGCAGGTCAAAGGGTGGCGGGGTTTCGCCCTTGAGGTAGTTGCCCACCACATAGTTCCAGACCAGGTCGTTGGGGCGCAGGAAGCTGAAGGTGGACGCCAGGTCCTGGCCTTTCATCATGCCGCCCTTGCCCATCTGCATCTCGCGGAACTTGACGAAGTTCTCGTCGATGAACACATCCAGGATGCCGGTGTCTGTGAAATCGATCAGGGTGGTCAGCAAGGTGGCACTGGCCACCGGCTTTTCACCACGCGCGGCCAGCACCGCCAGCGCCGTGGACAAAATGGTGCCGCCCACGCAAAAACCCAGTGCATTGATCTTGGCTGCACCCGTGATGTCCTGCACGGTGTGGATGGCCCGGATGGCCGCCTGCTCGATGAAATCGTCCCAGGTGGTCGTGGCCATGGACTGGTCGGGATTGCGCCAACTCACCACAAAGCAGCGGTGGCCCTGGCTGACGGCATAGCGGATGAAAGAATTTTCGGGCTGCAGGTCCAGGATATAGAACTTGTTGATGCACGGCGGCACCAGCAGGAAGGGACGTTCGTAGACCTTGGCGGTCAGCGGTTTGTATTCGATGAGCTGGAAAAAGCCGTTCTCGTAAACGATGGCACCTTCGGTGGTGGCCACGTTCTTGCCGACTTCAAACAGGCTCTCGTCCGTCATGGACACATGGCCCTGCTGCAGGTCATGCATCAGGTTCTTGACGCCCTTGGCGATGCTCTCGCCCTGTGTTTCGACGGCCTTCTTCTGTGCTTCGGCATTGAAGGCCAGAAAGTTGCTAGGTGCAGCAGCGGCCACCCATTGTTCGACAGCGAAACGAATACGGCTGCGGGTTTTGGGATCGGCATCCACCGTGTCGGCCAGGCCCATCAGGGTGCGGGCATTGAGCAAATAGGTGGCAGCGTTGAATGCCGCCACGGGATTGCTGTTCCATGCATCGCCCGAGAAGCGACGGTCCTTGATCTGCAGGCTGTTGTGCAGACTGTGGTTCCACAACTCGGTCGCCTCTTTGAAATACTGCGTTTGCAGGGCCTGCAGTTTTTCGGGGTGGAACTTCAGGCTGGGCACACCGGCCATGTCCTTGGCCGCGCCACCCAAGTCGATGGCCTGGAAGTGCTGCATGGCCTGGGCAAAGCTCTTGCCGAGGTTTTGCTGGAAAGCCTCTCCCATTTGGGTCCAGAATTGGGGGTTGGCATCCATCATGTCGGTCTCCTGTGCTGCTGAGGTCTGTGTACTCTCAGTGTCGTTGCATTCATTGTCACCAAAATTACAAATGTTTCAGAATCGGGACTGAAAAAAATGTACCTCGTTGTGATTGCATGGGTTTATGTGGTTTTACTCATGAGCCTGGCGGAAGCTTTTTCTTCCCAGGGCTCGGTGCTGGGCGCCATCGTGACCTTCCTGCTGTACGGCGTATTGCCGCTGTCGATCGTGGTCTACATCTTGGGCACGCCGGCGCGCAAACGTGCTCTCAAACAGGCTGCATCAGCCGCGCCAGATGCTGGCGGCCATGCGCCCGGTGCTGCCGAGGCGGCCAGCATCACGTCGGTGGGAGAAGAACAGCGCAGGCTGTGAGACGGTGCACCAGCGCACCGATCCGTCGTTGCCTGACACCTGCGTCAACCCCAGGCACTGAAGGCGCCAACGGGCCAGCGCTGGCAAATCGGCCAGCCAGCGACCGCCTTGTGCAGGCTTGAAGGCGTGCCCCACCTCGGTCCGGTCTGCTGCACCGAACTCCAGCAATACCTCCGCCCCCACTTCGAACGCATCAGGACCAATGCACGGTCCCAGCCAGATACGGGTTTGCCCGGGCGTTGCGCCGCGCGCGCGCAGTGACGCCCACAGACTCTCCAGCACCCCCAAACCACGTTGTCCGGCCAACCCTCGCCAACCAGCATGCGCGGCGGCCACCCAGCGGCCTTGCACATCCCAGAGCAAGACTGGCAGGCAGTCGGCCACCATGATGGTGCAGGCCAGCCGGGGCGCAAACGTGAAGCAGGCGTCGGCCACCGCACCGTCCGGGGTGTCCAAGCCCAGCTCGATGACCTCCGTGCCATGGACCTGCTGAAGAAACACAGGTCGTACAGCCAGCGACTTGGCCAGCAACTGGCGGTTCGACTGCACATGGCCGGGGTCATCACCGACATGGTCTCCCAGATTGAAACTGTCCCAAGGAGCGTCGGAGTGGCCGTCCTCGCGCGTGCTCATCCAGGCCCCAATGCCGGCAGGCAGGTCGTGCGAGCGGTCAAAAACGCTGCGGATCGCCATCAGGCTTCAAAGTCCGGACATTGCGAGGGCTGCGCCCGCTGGAAAGCGGGCAGCGCCATGCAGGCCTCGAAGGCGGCCATGGTGCGCGGCAGGCCAGCGAAATCCACATCGAAACGCTGGCCATTGAAAATCTGCGGCACCAGACAGCAATCGGCCAGGGTGGGCGCACTGCCCCAGCAAAAAGGTCCGGCGTGTGCCGCCAGCTGCAGCTCAAAGGCTTCAAGCCCGCTGCGCACCCAGTGGCGGTACCAGGCGTTCTTGGCCTCGTCACTGGCTCCCAGCTCCTTGACCAGGTACTTGAGCACGCGCAGGTTGTTGAGCGGGTGGATCTCGCAGGCAATCGACTGCGCCAGCGCACGCACCTGCGCGCGACCCAATGGGTCGGCGGGCAGCAGCGGCGGCTCTGGATGGGTCTCGTCCAGGTATTCGATGATCGCCATCGATTGCGCCAGGTTGTGGCCTGCGACTTGCAGGTGCGGCACCAGCATTTCCGGCGCCACCGCAAGGTAGTCGGGCTTTTTTTGTTCGCCCTTGACCAGGTGCACCGGCACATAGTCGTAGTCCAGACCTTTGAGTTCGAGCGCGATCCTCACCCGGAACGAGGCCGAGGAGCGGAAGTAGTTGTAGAGCTTCATGCGTCAAGCATAAGGCGAAAGGCTGCGCTGTTGTCTAATGGGCCCATGCAGGAAGAAGACCCAACCCCACCGCTGGCCTGGCTGGAACCCGGCGCACCTTTTGCGCCGGTGTCCACCGCCTGGGGTCAGGGCAGTCCGGCCCCGGGCTTGCTTGCCGCCAGTGCCGAGCTGGACGCCGATCGGCTCGAGCAGGCCTACAGGCAAGGCATTTTTCCCTGGTACAGCGACGGCCAGCCGGTGCTCTGGTGGAGCCCGGACCCGCGCATGGTGCTGCAACCCAAAGCCTTTCGCCTGCACCGCTCACTGCGACAATCGCTGCGCCACTGGCTGGAGCGCCCCGGGGTGGAACTGGTGTTCAACCGGGACTTTGCGCAGGTCATGGCCCGCTGCGCCAGCCAGTGCCGTCCGGGGCAAAGCAGCACCTGGATCGTTCCCGCCATCGTCCAGACTTACACCGAACTGCACCGCCGCGGCCTGGCCCACAGCGCAGAGCTCTGGCAAGACGGCCAGTTGCTGGCAGGCCTGTACTTTGTGGCCATTGGTCAGGCGGTGTTTGGCGAGTCCATGTTCACCAGCGTGCGCGATGGTTCCAAGCTGGCGCTGTGCCTGCTGGTCAGCGTGGCCCGCCACCACCGCATCGGCATGATTGACTGCCAGCAAAACACCCGGCACCTGGCCTCGTTGGGAGCGAGCGAAATTCCGCGCTCGCAGTTCATCACCCACGTCGCGCAGGTGCAATCCGCGCCAGCGGTCAACTGGTCTGGCGAGCACCTATACTGGGACGAATTGACCTCAGCACAGCCGTGACCCTGCTTCAGGACTTTCCCCTTCAGGCGATCCAGTTCTACGCGACTGCGCCCTACCCTTGCAGCTACCTGGCCCAGCGCCAGGCGCGCTCGCAGGTGGCCACGCCCAGCCACCTGATCCACAACGAAACCTACTCCGACCTGGTGCGCAAGGGCTTTCGGCGCAGCGGCATGTTCACCTACCGGCCCTACTGCGATGGCTGCCAGGCCTGCGTCCCGCTGCGCGTCGATGCCACACGCTTTGCCCCCTCCAGAAGCCAGCGCCGCACCCTGTCGCGACACAGCCAACTGCAAGCCCGTGTGATGGGCCTGCATTTCGAGCAGGAACACTACGACCTGTACCTGCGCTACCAGCATGGCCGCCACTCCGGTGGTGGCATGGACCAGGACAGCGTGGACCAGTACACGCAATTCCTGCTGCAAAGCCGGGTGAACTCGCGCCTGGTCGAATTCCGCGAACCTGGCGGAGCGCTGAAAATGGTCAGCATCGTCGATGTGCTCAACGACGGCATTTCCGCCGTCTACACCTTCTACGAGCCACAAGATGCGGGCGCCAGCTATGGCACCTACGGTGTGCTGTGGCAAATCGAGCAGGCCAGGGAACTGGGCCTGCCGCATGTGTATCTGGGTTACTGGATCGAGCAAAGCCCCAAAATGAATTACAAAGCCCTGTTTCGGCCTTGCGAAGTGCTGCTTCAGGGGCTCTGGCGCCCCTTGTGAACACACTCGTTGATTTCACGACATAAAATTGACTTTTCTTCAAGCAGTCCCATGAGAAAAGCTGAGAACGCCGTCCCCGCTACCCCGACCATTCAGGTGATCGAACGCATGTTCACCCTGATCGATGTGCTGGCCAGCCGAGAAGATGCCATCTCTCTCAAGGAAATCAGCGAAAAGACAGGGCTGCATCCTTCTACCGCCCACCGCATCCTCAATGACCTGACGGTCGGCCGTTTTGTCGACCGCCCCGAAGCCGGCAGCTACCGCCTGGGCATGCGGCTGCTGGAGCTGGGCAATCTGGTCAAGGGCCGTCTGAACGTGCGCGATGCGGCACTGGAGCCCATGCGCGAGTTGCACAAACTCATCCAGCAGCCGGTTAACCTCAGCATGCGTCAGGGCGATGAGATCGTCTACATCGAGCGCGCCTACAGCGAACGCTCGGGAATGCAAGTGGTGCGCGCCATCGGCGGGCGGGCGCCCTTGCACCTGACCTCCGTGGGCAAACTGTTCCTGGCCGCTGACGATCCGGTGCGCGTGCGCGCCTACGCCACCCGCACCGGCTTGTCAGGCCACACCCGCAACAGCATCACCCTGCTGCCGGTGCTCGAGCGGGAACTCTCCCGGGTGCGTCAGTACGGGATCGCCCGAGACAACGAGGAACTCGAGCTGGGCGTGCGCTGCATTGCCGCAGGCATCTACGACGACCAGGGCAAGTTGTTGGCCGGGTTGTCCATTTCGGCGCCGGCCGACCGACTGGACGAAGAATGGCTGCCCAAGCTGCAGGCCACTGCCAATCAGATTTCCACATCCCTCGGCTACAAACAAAATCCGGCCTGAGCTGCCTGCGCCAAATGAAAACGGCGGTCATTGACCGCCGTTGACTTTCAAAAGACGCCCAGCCTCACCCCTGCCGGGCCACGAGGCTGTGTCCTGCTGTGCTGCTGCCCCGGCCCGAGTGCTCGACCCAGCGACGCACGCGCTCGGCGTCGGCAATTCGGCTGAGCTTACCGGCAGAGTCCAGGAACACCATGATCAGCTTGCGGCCGGCGACTTGCGCCTGCATCACCAGGCACTGGCCGGCTTCAGAGATGTAGCCGGTCTTTTGCAAACCGATGTCCCACTGCGGGCTCTTGACCAATCGGTTTGTGTTGTTGTACTGGAGCACACGACGCCCCACCTCGATTTCACGACCAGGCGAGGTCGAGAGTTCACGCAGAACCGGCTCTTTGTAAGCCGCAGCCACCAAGGTGGCAAGATCGTGGGCGCTGGCTTGATTGCGACTCGACAGCCCGGTGGGTTCCACATACCGCGTGTCACGCATGCCCAGCATCTGAGCGCGGGCATTCATGCGGCCCACAAAAGCATCCAGTCCGCCCGGGAAGGTCCTGCCCAAGGCATGGGCAGCGCGGTTTTCGCTCGACATCAGCGCCAGATGCAGGAGATCCCCACGAGACAGCACGGAACCCACGGCCAGCCTGGAGCTGCTGCCTTTTTCCGTATCCACGTCAGCCTGAGTGATGGCAATCATCTCGGCCATCGGCAGGTTGGCCTCTGCAATCACCAAACCGGTCATCAGCTTGGTGAGGGAAGCGATTGGCAACACAGCCTGATCATTTTTGCGCAGCAGCACTTCGTTGGTGTCCTGGTCGATCACCAGAGCCACGCTGGAGCGCAGGTCCAGCGGATCGCCCACGGAGTGCAGGCCAGCGATCTGGCCAAAAGACGGCCGGGCAGCCACCACAGGCCCTGCCTTGACAGCACGCGCCACACGCGGGCTGCGGCTGGGCGCGGCCGATTTGGCCACCTTTTTCTTGACGGAGACCGTTGTGCGCTTGTGACCGGCGTCGCCCTGTGCCCAGGCTTGCGGCGCCACAGCAAGGCTGAGACACAGCCCCAGAACCCCACCCCCGAGCAGGCGAGGCAGCGACTTGAGGCAAAAGGCAAAACTGGTCTTTAACATGCGAAAGGCAACAAAATTGAGAAAACTTTTTTGAGTTTACACCTCAATAAAAAGTTACGCAAGATCAATCACTTGCGCAACTTCATTGAAGCATCATCCCAAGTCGGCTCCCGCCACCCTCAGCCTTGGGCCGCCACCCGGTCGGCCTTGCTTTGCAGCTTGTTCAAAGCGCTCAGGTAGGCCTTGGCCGAAGCCACCACGATGTCCGGATCGGCACCCACGCCGTTGACCACCCGCCCGCTGTTTTGCAGGCGCACCGTCACCTCACCCTGGCTTTCGGTGGAGCCGCTGATGGCATTGACCGAATACAGCACCATTTCGGCACCACTCTTGACATGGGACTCGATGGCCTTGAGGGAGGCGTCCACGGGGCCGTTGCCAGTGGATTCGCCCTTGACCTCTTTGCCATCGACCGTGAACACGATGGAGGCATGCGGCTGTTCACCGGTTTCACTGCGCTGCGACAGGGAAACGAAGCCGTATTGCTCCTTTTCGCTGGTCACACTTTCGTCGCTGACCAGCGCCAGGATGTCTTCGTCGAAGATTTCGCTCTTGCGGTCGGCCAGTTCCTTGAAACGGGTGAAAGCGTTGTTGATCTCGGTCTCGCTCTCGAGCTCAACGCCCAGCTCCTGCAGGCGCTGCTTGAAGGCGTTGCGGCCCGACAGCTTGCCCAGCACGATCTTGTTGGCGCTCCAGCCCACGTCTTCGGCGCGCATGATCTCGTAGGTATCGCGCGCCTTGAGCACGCCGTCCTGGTGGATGCCCGAGGCGTGGGCAAAGGCGTTGGCGCCCACCACGGCCTTGTTGGGCTGCACCACAAAGCCGGTGGTCTGGCTGACCATGCGGCTGGCGGCCACGATGTGCTGGGTGTCGATGCCCACGTCCAGACCGAAGTAGTCACGGCGGGTCTTGACCGCCATCACCACCTCTTCAAGCGAGCAGTTGCCGGCGCGCTCAACCAGACCGTTGATGGTGCATTCCACCTGACGCGCACCGCCAACCATGACCCCCGCCAGGGAGTTGGCCACGGCCATGCCCAGGTCGTTGTGGCAATGCACGGACCAGATGGCCTTGTCAGCGTTGGGCACCTTCTCGCGCAGGGTCTTGATGAAGTTGCCGTACAGCTCGGGGATGGCGTAGCCCACGGTGTCGGGAATGTTGATGGTGGTGGCGCCTTCGTTGATCACGGCCTCGACCACCCGGGCCAGAAAGTCGATTTCGCTGCGGTAGCCGTCCTCGGCGCTGAACTCGATGTCGGCGCACAGGTTGCGGGCAAAGCGCACCGCCTGTGTGGCCTGCTCCAGCACTTGTTCGGGCGTCATCCGCAGCTTTTTTTCCATGTGCAGCGGAGAAGTGGCGATGAAAGTGTGGATGCGGCTACTGTTGGCCCCTTTGAGGGCTTCGGCAGCACGGGCAATATCACGGTCGTTGGCCCGCGAGAGCGAACAAACCGTTGAATCCTTGATCGCATTGGCGATGTTCTGCACCGCCTCGAAGTCACCGTTGGAGCTGGCGGCAAAACCGGCTTCGATGACATCCACGCGCAGCCTCTCGAGCTGACGCGCAATGCGCAGCTTCTCGTCCTTGGTCATGGACGCGCCGGGCGACTGTTCGCCATCGCGCAAGGTGGTGTCAAAAATGATGAGTTTGTCAGCCATGTTCACTCCAGTGATTCCAACCGCAGCTTGTGAAACACATCAAAGCAAAAGGCCCGCTGCGGGTGCATACGGGCCTTTAGGAAAATGTGTGCGTGCGCTACATGTCCCGCCCGTGGGGCGTGAGTAGTAGGGCCAGCGAAATGCGGTTCATGTAGATGACTGTAGCACAGAAAAACAGCCGCACTGTCTCTGGGTTTACTGGTGCAAACCCCGCTCGTCCGGCTCGTCGGTCGAGGTGCTGATCACGCTGGTGGGGCGCCCCTTGGCCTTGCGCCAGAAGTACATGGCGTACCCCGACAGCCCGTAGAGCACGAACAAGCCGAACAGCACGGTGGGTGGGTGGATGTTGATCACCGCGATCGCCAGCGCGATCAGGACCACCACCGCAAAGGGCACGCTCTTTTTGAAATGCACGTCCTTGCCGCTGTAAAACGGCACGTTGGTGACCATGGTCAGGCCGGCGTAGAGGGCAATGGCGAACATGGGCCAGGCCTGACCAGAGCCCGCAAAGTCGGCCTCGGTCATGATCCAGATGAACCCGGTCACCAGCGCCGCAGCAGCAGGTGAAGGCAGGCCCTGAAAGTAACGCTTGTCCACCACGGCCGTGTTCACGTTGAAGCGGGCCAGGCGCAATGCCGCACAGGCGCAGTACACGAAGGCGGCGATCCAGCCCCAGCGGCCCAGGCCTTTGAGG